>ENA-OWNT01000231-OWNT01000231.1-seawater-metagenome-genome-assembly--contig:-NODE-231-length-155766-cov-9.708785_pt1 | contig 155766 bp, 146 predicted proteins | sample MGYA00238136_ERZ651165 | MGnify/ENA primary metagenome ERZ651165 (study PRJEB26861, sample SAMN08777766) | seawater metagenome | isolation source: coastal seawater | place: USA: Florida | collected...
CGAGAAATTGGCGATCAGTTGCTTGGCGAGCGAGCCGCGCACGCCCTCCCCGATCAGCGTGTATTTGCCGTGCAGCTCCATGCCGCGGGCGAACATCGGGCCCGGCGTACCATCGCGCTGGACGCCCATGTCGCCGGTGGCGACGCCCTTGACCGATCCGTCCTCGTTGTAGAGCACCTCGGCCGCGGCGAAGCCAGGATAGATCTCGACACCGAGCGCTTCCGCACGCGCGCCCAGCCAGCGGCAGACATTGCCGAGCGAGACGATGTAATTGCCGTGATTGTTCATCAGCGGCGGCATGGCGAAATTCGGCAGGCGGATCGAACCGGCGGGGCCGAGGAACAGGAACTGGTCCTCCTTGACCTCCGTCTTGAACGGATGATCCGGGTCGTCGCGCCAGTCCGGGATCAGCTTGTCGATGCCGACCGGGTCGACCACGGCGCCGGACAGGATATGCGCGCCGACCTCCGCGCCCTTTTCCAAAACGACGACGGACAGATCGGCATTCGCCTGCTTGAGGCGGATCGCGGCGGCAAGGCCGGCCGGACCGGCGCCGACGATCACCACGTCGAATTCCATGCTTTCGCGCGGCTCGTTCATCGGATTGTCGCCAGCGTTTCCGTCGCTCATTGTCATTCTCCGCTACGGCTTTGACGGGTTCACTTGGCCCGCTTTCGCCCCTTTTCCAGTCGGCGCCGAATGTATCCTGCAAATCCCTGCGTGCAAGGACGGATTACGACACATTTTTCGGAGTTTTTTTGACTTGTACGTAAAGGTAAATCAAGAGCGGCTACTGAGTTCTCTCAATTCGCGCTAACTTTCGCATGGTGTTCGGGCCCGTTCGTACGGCGATTGCCGGCATGGCTCTCCTCGCTGCGATCACCGCGGAGGGACAGGCCGCCGACACAACCGCGGTGACCATTCCCCCTCCCTACGCCTTTTCCGACGAGCTCGGGGGATTTTCAATCGCGGCGCCCCATGGATCGGATTCGAACTGGAACTGCAGGAAAAATTCGGGGAGCCGAGCATCTTCGGTGACGGATTGTCCTTCGACCAGCGCCGTTTCGACCGGAAGACCGCGAGTTCGAATGCCTTCGCCGATGCCCGTTACGATTTCGAGCCCCATGACAGGCTGCTGTTCGAGAACGGCTTCGTAGACCCGCGCAAACGGGCCGAATTCCGCTTCCTGATCACCGATCCAACGCCGGTGCAAGCCTTCTATATCCGGCTCTCCCCGCGCATCCCCGCTTCATGAATGCTTGAAGGCGGCTTCGGCGTCTGCGAAAGGTGGTCAATGGTCAAGGCAAGCGAAATGACGAGGGGCGAACTGGAAAGCCTGCTGCGCTTCTATGCGGATAGCGGGCTTGATTTCCCGCTCGCCGACGAAGCGCCGAACCGTTTCGACACCGAGACCGCCGCTGCACCGAAATCCGCCCCGAAACCGGCTGCTCCGCCCCCTGCCGCTGCGGCATCGCGGCTTCCGGCCATGCCGGATGCGGACGCCATCGCGATGGCCGGACAGGTCGCGAAAAAAGCCGAGACGCTGGACGACTTGCGCAACGCGATCGAAAGTTTCGACGGCTGCAATCTGAAGCTGACCGCCCGCCATACCGTCTTCGAGGGCGGGACGCGCGGCGCGGCGATGATGATGATCTCGGATGCGCCCGGGCGCGACGACGACGCCTCCGGCGAGGCGCTGACCGGCCCGGAAGGCCAGCTTTTCGATCGCATGCTGGCGGCGATCGGCCGCTCGCGGGACGATTGCTATCTCGGCTTCGCCGTGCCGTGGCGTGTCCCGGGCAATGCAGCCCCCTCGCCGCTCAACGCCGCGATCTGCCGGCCCTTCATCGAGCGGCAAATCGAACTGGCGCGGCCGCATTTCCTTGTCCTGCTCGGTAATGGCGCCGCACGCATCCTGCTCGGCGCATCCGCCGACATCCTGAAACTGCGCGGCGAATGGAAAACCGTGACGACGGAAAACGGCACGGAAATCCCGGCCATCGCGACGCTGCAGCCGCGCTACCTGCTCGAACAGCCGGCGCAGAAACGCTACGCATGGGCCGACCTGCTGAAAATCAGGGACCGGCTGGACGAAACGGCGCGCATCGCCTGACGGCGTATTCTGGGCATCATTCGTCGCCTCTCTTTCATGCGCACGCCAATCTTTCGCGCTAACGCGGATCAGGAACAAAGGATATCCGCTCCCGATGATTCAACTCGTGCTGCCAGTCGCGGGCCTGCTCGCTTCGACATTCCTGCTGCTGGCCGGCAACGGGCTGATCGGCGTGCTCTTGCCGATCCGCGCGGCGATGGAGGGCTGGAGCCCTGTCGTCATCGGCTGGATCGGGTTCGGTTATGCGCTGAGCTTCACCGCGGGCTGCCTGTTCGTGCCGCGCATGGTGCTGCGCGTCGGCCATGTGCGCGTCTATGCCGTGCTCGCGGCGGTCCTTGCGATTTCGATCCTGTTGCACGCCCTGATCGTTCATCCGCTGGCATGGGTCGTCACGCGCGGCATCGGCGGCTTCGCGCTGGCCGGGACCTATATGATCGTCGAAAGCTGGCTCAACGAAAAAGCGCCGAACGAGGAACGCGGCAAGATCTTCTCGGTCTATATGGTTGTCACCATGGTCGGGCTGATGAGCGGGCAATTCCTTCTTGCGACTGCCGATCCGGGCCTTGCGACATTGTTCATGATCGCAGCCGTGCTGCTCGCCGCGGCCGTGATCCCGACCGGCCTGTCCAACGCCACTTCGCCAAGGCCGCTGGCCCAGGTTTCGCTCGACCTGCGCAAACTGTTCACGAACTCGCCGCTCGCCTTCATCGGCGTGGCGGTCACCGGCGCGGCGTTCGGAGCCTACAGCTTTCAGACACCGGTCTTTCTGCAGGCCGTCGGCCTGTCACATGCCCAGATCGCGACCACGATGGCGCTGGTGATGATCGGCGGGATGGTGTTCCAGTTTCCGATCGGGCGCTATTCCGACCGGACGGACCGCCGTTTCGTCATCATCGCGACGACGTCGGCAGGCGTCGTGCTGACCACGCTCCTCACGATGATGGCGGGCGTCTCGCTGACCGTGCTCTTCGTATTGATGTTCCTGTTCGGCGGCGTGCTGATGCCGCTTTATTCGATCATCGTCGCCCATGCGAACGACCATGCCTCTCCGGACGATTTCGTCGAGGTCTCTTCCGGTCTGCTGATCATTTATGGCGCGGGCTCGATGGCCGGACCGGTGATTGCGGGCGGTTTCATGAATATTATGGGCCCGGCCGGCATCTTCGCGATGATGGCGCTGTCGTTTCTCGCCTTCACCTTCTATGCCGCCTGGCGCCTGACCCGGCGCGAGGCGGTCCCCCAGGAGGAGATGAGCGACTTCACCTATGCGCCGCCGGTTGCATCGGCGCAGACTCCGGAAGCAATCCAGCTTTATCCGCAAGCCGAGGAGTCCTCCGGCTGACGGACTGTCAGCCCTGCGGCGTGACACTGCGGCGCGCAACGCCTTTTCGCTGCAGGCCGATCTGGCGCTCGCGATAGATGATGAAGATGCCGGACGCGGTCACGATCGCAGAGCCGATGATCATCGCCCAGCCCGGCACTTCGGAAAACACGAAATAACCGATCACGATGCTGATCAGCACGGATGTATATTCGAAGGGCGCGATCGTGGAGACTTCGCCGTGGCGATAGCTTTCGGTCAGCAGGATCTGGCCGAGGCCGCCGCAAAAACCGGACAAGATCAGCGCCACGGTCTGCGTCATGTTCAGCGCCTCCCAGCCGAAAGGAATGGTCAGCAAAGCGAAGACCGATGCCGTCACCGAAAAATAGAGCACGATCGTCGCCGTGCGTTCGGTGACGAGCAGTCGGCGAACCAGAACCATGGCGAGCCCGGCGATACAGGCGGACAGGAAGGTGGCGATCACCCCCAGCGCTTCGTCCCCGCCGAAGCCGCCTCCGCCGCGAAACAGCTGCAGCTTCGGCCAGGAGATGATCAGCACACCGAGAAGGCCGACGATGACGGCCCCCCAGCGATAACGCCGCACGACCTCGCCGAGCAACACGGCGCCGAGTACGACCGTCACCAACGGCCGGGCATAGCCGATCGCGGTGGCATCGGGCAGCGGCAGGCGAGTCAGGCCGAAAAAGCCGAGCGCCATGGCCGTCACGCCGACCATTCCGCGCATGACATGGCCAACCGGATGGCGGGTGCGCCAGGCGCCCGCGAGTTCACCGACCACGAGAAGATAAGCGCAAATCGGAACGATGGCGAAAACCGACCGAAAGAACACGATCTGACCGGCGGGCAACTGACCGGAATATTTGATCGCGGTCGCCATGCCCATGAAGGCGACGACCGAAGCAACTTTCAGGCCGATGGCCAGCATCGGGCGCGACTGGGGAGCGGTTTTAGCGGGATCGGACGACATGGAGGCCCGGACGTAGCGCAAAGCTCATCGCGGTGGAAGGCCGCTTGGGCGGTCAGCCATTGAGTTCGTCGGGAGACACCTCGCTGAGCAGGTCGCCCTTGGAAGCGTGGGAACGCTCCTCTTCGATCTTGCGGGATACGGCCTGGTCCGGGCGCGTGTCGTTGGCAATCGTGGTTTCCTCCGGCTCCTCCGGAGCTTTTTCCGGCGCGGCGGGTTGTCCCGATTTCGGGGCCACGACAGACGCACCCTCGCCCTCGATTCGCAGGCGGTATGTCGGTTCGGGCAGCGAGATCCCGTGCGCTTCCAGTTCGAGCTTGACCAGGCGCATGCTTTCCGAGCGAGCCTTGAGAAAGCTGGTCTGGTTCTGGTCGATCCAGCCGGTCAGCGTCAGCGTGATGGTTGAATCGCCGATCTCGTCGATCCAGCCATCGGGTCCGGGATCGGCAAGAACGAAGTCGAGCGAGCGTATCTTTGCCAGCGCCAGCTCGAGCGCCCTGTCGGAGTTGCTTTCCGGGTCGATGCCGATCTTGAACAGGAAGCGCCGCTGGGGATTGCGGCTGTAATTGGTGATGTTGCTCTTGAACACGGTCGCATTCGGAATGCGGATGTGGTTCCCGTCCGGGTCGATCAGGATCGTGGCCCGGGAGGTGAGGCTGATCACGAAGCCCTCGTAACTCTCGATGGCGATGTAATCCTTCGGGCTGAAGGGCTGCCGGACCGAAAGAAGAATACTGGCGATGTAGTTTTCGACCGTATCGCGCACGGCAAAGCCGATCGCGAGACCGACAATCCCCGCCGCGCCCAGGATCGTGCCGAGCAGGGCCGAAGCGCCGAGAATATCGAGCGCCATGACCGCGCCAGCGATGAAGAAGGCGAGACGCACGAGTTGGCGCAGCAGGCTGGCGATGAAGGAGTTGGGAGCGATGCGGTTCCACGGCCAGTCCCGGCGGGCGCAATACCAGCCGGCGGCATAGATTAGCGCCCACACCACGAGGGCGACCGCAAGGAGCGGTATATAGGCCACCGTCTGAACGGCCCGCTTCGTCAGACGCTCATAGACAGGCTCCAGCCGCAAGGAGAGCGAGGTCACTTCCTCGATCTCGTTCTTGACGGCCACCACGCCGGTCACGCGGCCCGCGATCGCCTCCGCCTGTTCGGCAAGCGCCGCTTCGCGCACCTTGCCGCGCAACGTCACCACGCCCGAACGCACCGTGACGAAGACGGTGTTCAGCCCGCCCATCTCATCGAATATCGCCTCGATGCGCATGTCGATCTCGTGATCGTCGATCGCGTGCTCGGGATCGATGGTGCCGTTTTCCTGTCCCCAGGCGGCTGCGCCCGCGGTCAGAAAGAAGACGGTGAAGAACAGAAGCGTCAGTTTTTTCAAGGCGATGATTCCGGGATGGCGATAGAGCTGGCGCGCAACTTATTGCGAGTTGCGCGACTTGTCAGCCATGCATCGGTGAGAGATCGCAGCCGGAAACGGTAGACCTTCCATTCTCTTGGGCGAAAGCGTTAAGCGGCAGAAGCTCAATGCAACAGTATACCGTCGCCCGGGGGCGCTTTTTTATGCAAAACGCGCCTCAAACTGCGAAAATTCGCGGGGATTCCGCCGTTCCACTGGTAAAAAGTTACATTCTTGATTAAGGATTCAGACGTATTCCTTTACGGCATGCGATGAGGACGCATATCGCTGAATGGCGTGACCGCCAGCGCGATCGGGCATAACGCCCGGGACAATTTCAGACAGAAGCGACCTGACATAGCCGCGGTTCAACGCCGCGTGCGGACAGCTATTGCCGACATTCGGGCAATACATCCGGGTCAGACACATCGCTTCGGTCTCCAGACACGCCAGGAGGAGAATTCGACATGCCGATGGTTGAACAAAAAGCCGATGCTCATGCCGACCAGGGCATTTCAGATCGTCTGGAGTTCCTCGGGATCGATGAGCGCTGCGCGGATAATATCCGCAAGCTCAAAACGCTGATCGAACGCGAGTTACCGAAGGGGCTCGACCAGTTTTACGACAAGGTTCGCCAGACGCCGGAAACGCGCAAGTTCTTCTCGTCAAACGATCACATGCATGGCGCCAAGACGGCGCAGATCGGACACTGGGAGACGATCGTCACCGGACGCTTCGACGAGACCTATGTGCAGCGCGTGCGGACGATCGGCTCGGTCCATGCCCGGATCGGCCTCGAGCCGCGCTGGTATATCGGCGGATACGGGATCTTGATCGAGCATCTGGTCCACGCCGTTCTGAAGGAGCGCTGGCCGGCAGCCGGCATGTTCGGCAAGAAGGCGGGTTCATCGGACGAAACAGCCGATATTCTCTCCAGCCTCCTGAAGGCGATCATGCTCGACATGGATCTGTCGATTTCGGTCTATATCGACCAGGCGGAAGAAGCGAAGAAGGCGGCGCAGGAGGAAGCCATCGCCTCGGAAAGAAAGCTCGTCATCGACAGTTTCGGCACCGCCATGCAGCAAATCGCCGCCAAGGATCTGACCTACCGCGTCTCGGAGCAGTTGCCGGAGGCCTATGCCGGGTTGAAGGAAGATTTCAACAACGCGCTCGAACAGCTTGCCGGCACGATCGACCGGATCGGCAGTTCCGCCAACCAGATCAATTCCGGTTCCGAGGAGATCAAATCGGCGGCCGAGGATCTTTCGAAACGGGCCGAACAGCAGGCCGCGTCGGTCGAGGAAACCGCGGCTGCGGTCGAGGAAATCACGGCCGCCGTCAAGTCGTCCGCCGAACGCGCGGAAGAAGCCGGCCAGGTCGTTTCACGCACCCAGAAGAATGCGGAGCAGTCCGGCGAGGTGGTCAAGAAGGCCATTGCCGCAATGGACCGCATCTCGAAATCCTCGGAGGACATTTCGCGGATCATCGGAGTGATCGACGAGATCGCCTTCCAGACCAATCTGCTCGCGCTCAATGCGGGCGTCGAAGCGGCACGGGCCGGCGATGCCGGCAAGGGCTTTGCGGTCGTCGCACAAGAGGTGCGCGAATTGGCGCAGCGCTCGGCCAATGCGGCCAAGGAGATCAAGCAACTGATCACCACTTCGGGCGAAGAGGTCAAATCCGGCGTGTCGCTGGTCGGGGAAACAGGCAAGGCGCTGGAGACGATCGTGGTCGAGGTGCAGGATATCGCGGCGAATGTCGCGGCGATCATCGAGTCCGCGCGCGAACAGTCCGGGGGGCTGCAGGAGATCAATGTCGCCGTTTCCTCGGTCGACAAGGGTACGCAGCAAAACGCAGCCATGGCCGAGGAAATGACGGCGAGCAGTCATTCGCTCGGCGGCGAGGTCGCGTCGATCAATGCGATGCTGGGCGAGTTCCGCACCTCCGCGGCAATGCGCGCGCCCAAACCGGTCGATCCGGCTGAGAATCTGCGATCGCGCCCCTCACCCGCCCGCGATCTCGGCCGCAAGGTGGCAAGCGCGTTCGGAAGCGCATCGGCGGCGGCCGAGGACTGGGAGGAATTCTGACGGTTCAACCGTCCGCTCGGGTTCCGACAACGACAGATGCCCCGGCCCGCGCCGGGGCTTTTTTGTGCCTGCCGTCCGCCCATTCGCAATTCCCGCCGGCTCGATATTTCTATCCGCAGTCTCAAACTGCAAGATTTTATACGCACCGTTAACAAAGCGAGCTTATTCGTTCCCTCGCTGCAATGAATGCTGTTCGCTCGCCCCGGCGGACAAGGAACGGGCATCACGCCCGCGACCACCTCAACATCACCGTGACGCCCAAACGCCACGGATGCCGGATCCGTGCAGGCCTGCCTGCGCGGAAGCGAACATGCTCGCCCGATCGTTGCCACCCATCGGGATCGGGGAGCGCCACCAAGGGAGATTGGAATGCCTTCTACCGCCCAAAAAGCCACTCAAACCGCACAGGAGATCGAAGGTCGTCTCGACTTCATGGAACTGGATCCGCAATGCCGCGCGCAACTTCGCGGCTTGGCGCAGGCCATCGAACGCGATCTTTCAAAAGGGCTCGACCGCTTTTACGACAAAGTGCGTCGGACACCGGAAACGCGAGGCTTCTTCTCCTCCGAAGAGCATATTCAAGGCGCGAAGAGCGCGCAAATGGATCACTGGCGAGCTATCCTCACCGGCCGGTTCGACGAGGATTATGCGAAGCGCGTTCGCGCGATCGGATCGGTCCATGCCCGGATAGGACTTGAGCCGCGCTGGTATATCGGCGGTTACAGCCTGATTGCCGAGCAGCTTGTCCGGGGCGCGCTCGCCGATATCTGGCCCGCAAGCGGTCCTTTCTCCAAACGAAAGACCTCGGCGGACGATGCGGCGACGCTCGTTTCCTGCCTGCTGAAGGCGATCCTTCTCGACATGGATCTGTCCATCTCCGTCTATGTGGAGGAAGCGGAAGCCGCACGCCGGCGCGAAGAGCAAAAGGCCATGGACACAATGGCGTCGACCGTCGAAGCCTTCACCTCGGCGATCGAACAGCTGGCGAACCGCAACCTCGCCTATCGCATCCAGGACGAGCTGCCGGATGGCTATGAGCAACTGAAGAGCGGTTTCAACGCGGCGCTGGAACAGCTTTCCCAAACCATCGAGCAAATCGCCGGCGCGGCGGGGCAGATCAATTCCGGTTCCGAGGAAATCAAGTCGGCGGCGGAAGATTTGTCGGGACGGGCGGAGCGGCAGGCCGCCGCGGTCGAACAGACCGCAGCCGCCGTCGAGGAAATCACGGCGGCGATCAAATCGTCGACCGAACGCGCCGAGAACGCCGGACAGCTCGTCTCGCGTACCAGGAAAAACGCCGAACAATCCGGCGAAATCGTCACGAAGGCGGTCGAGGCGATGGATCGCATCTCGGGCTCGTCGGAGCATATTACCCGCATTATCGGGGTGATCGACGAGATTGCCTTCCAGACAAATCTTCTCGCCCTCAACGCCGGCGTGGAGGCAGCCCGGGCCGGCGACGCCGGCAAGGGATTTGCGGTCGTGGCTCAGGAAGTCCGCGAGCTGGCGCAGCGTTCGGCCGGAGCGGCCAAGGAGATCAGGCAGTTGATCGTGAATTCGGGCGAAGAGGTGAAGTCTGGCGTCGACCTAGTGGGCGAAACCGGCAAGGCCCTGAACACAATCGTCGCCGAAGTGCAGGAAATATCCGCGCATGTCGACGCGGTCATCGAATCCGCGCGGGAGCAGTCCGCCGGACTGGCCGAAATCAACATATCGGTCTCGTCGATCGACGAAGGCACCCAGCAAAACGCCGCGATGGCTGAGGAATTGACGGCCAGCGCCCACGCGCTCGGCGGCGAGGTGAACTCGATCAACTCGATGCTGCGCGGATTCAGGACCTCGCGGACCATATACGGATCAGGGACTGGCGGATCGGACAACATGGCGGCAGCCCATTCGTCGCCGGCCCGGGCGCTGGGCCGAAAGGTCGCCAGTGCGTTTGGCGGCGGAGCAGCGAACTGGCAGGAATTCTAGGCCAGGAGTTCCATTCCCAAGACCTTCAGAAAGCAACGCTAAGGCCCCGACATCCCGCCGGGGCTTTTTCGGTCTCAGCGACCGGCCTTGCTCGCCAGCTCGGCGAGGATCTCGTCGGTATGCTCGCCGCGTTCGGGGCTCGCCTTTGGCTCCCAGTCCGGCGCGCCGGCAAAACGCGGCGCCGGCGCGGCCTGCAACCGCCCCTCTTCATCGCGCCATGTCCGTCGCGACGCCATGTGCGGATCATGCGCGGCCTCCCGCGGATCAAGCACCGGCGAGACGCAGCAATCGGTGCCGCGGAACAGTTCCGTCCAGTGCGCGCGGGTCTCCGAGGCAAACAGTGTCTCAAGGCGCTTGCCGAGGGCGGGCCAGAGGTCGGGATCGAACTGGCGGCCGAAGTCGGCATCGCCGGCAAGGCCGATCCTGTCGAGAAACTGGGCGTAGAATTTCGGCTCCAGGCACTGGACCGACATGAACCCGCCGTCGCTGGTGCGATAGGTCCGGCTCCAATGCGGCCCGTCGAGCAGGCTGCGGCCACGCTGCATCGAGAAGAGACCGGTATCGCCAAGCGCCATGAACAGGTTCATCATATGCGCCGAACCGTCCACGATGGCCGCGTCGACCACCGTTCCCCGGCCTGTCGCCCTTGCCTTGTGGAGTGCGGCCAGCATGCCGATGGCGAGATACAGCGCGCCGCCACCAATATCGCCGACAAGTGTCGGCGGGGTCATCGGCTCCTCACCCGGCGCCGAGGCGTACCAGAGCGCGCCCGACGTCGCGATATAGTTGAGGTCGTGACCGGCGGCCTGCGCCAATGGCCCCGCCTGCCCCCAGCCGGTCATCCGTCCGTAGACGAGCGCGGGATTGGCGGCGTGGCAGGGTTCGGGACCGAGACCGAGCCGTTCCATGACGCCAGGTCTGAACCCCTCGATCAGACCGTCGGCCGATGCGATGAGCGACAGGGCCGTGTCGCGGTCGCCGGGCGCCTTCAGATCGAGCGCGATGGAGCGTTTTCCGCGATCGAGCAATCCGGGCTTTGCCGGCAGCGGGCCGGCGGGCGGATCGCTGCGGTGAATGGTGATGACATCGGCGCCGAGATCGGCAAACACCATCGCCGCAAATGGCCCCGGGCCGAGCCCCTCGACCTCGATAATGCGGATGCCTTCCAGCATCGTCTCCTCCCTGTTAACCCTGCCCCGCAGGCAAGCATACCGAAGCGACCGGACGCGACCAATTTTCGCGTGCCGAGTGACCCTAATTTAAGATTTCCGGTGGAGTGTCGATCCAGACTTCGGGAGTTCGCCGACCGGCTAAATTTCGACCCTAGAAATTTGTTAATTCTTGCGTGCGATTTCTCGCCTATAAGTAGTGTTCACCCGCATGACGCGGTGTATGAGCCTCGATCGATCGAGATGTGAAGTCCAGAATGTCCGTTCGGCCTGGCGTAGAGTTTCCGCAGCCGAAGCCCGCGAAAAGCTCGACACCCAATGATCCCAGATTCGAAATCAGCGCCGGAAGCAGAAACCCCGAACGACGTCGCATCGACCGCCGATCTGGAGTTTGAACGGGCGCTGGCGATCTCGGCGAAGGCGCTGCGTTACGCGCAGGCTTACCGCACGCCCCCCGTGCCCAAGACCTATGAGATCTGGTACGCTTTCGCTTCGGGGAAACCGGAGGGGCTGCGCAAGGAAGTCAGCACGCTGATCGAAAAGAACGGCGCGGTTGATCCGCAATATCTCGACCAGATCCACTCGGAATTCTTCTCCGAAGGCGAGCAGGATCGCCGCCAGCAGGAGCTGCTTGGATATCATCTCGACAAGGAGATGGAGAAAGCCGTCAAGCGCGTCCACAAGCACCTCGTGACCAATGAGCACTACTCGGGCTCGCTGAAGCAATCGGCCAGCAAGCTTTCCTCTGCGGCGACGCCGGAGCAGGTCCGCGACACGGTGGAAGTGCTGCTTCTGGAAAACGCACGGATGCGCGCGGAATCGGTCAAGCTCAACCACGATCTCGAACAAACGCGCGTCCAGGTCCGCAAACTCCGCTCCAGCCTTGAAAAATCGCGCGAGAACGAATTCCGGGATCCGCTGACGAATGTCTCGAACCGGCGCTATTTCGAGCGTGCGCTCGGCAAGATGATCAACGAAGCCAATGCGACTGGCACGCCGCTATGCCTCGTGATGGCCGATCTGGATCATTTCAAGCGCATCAACGACACGTTCGGACATCAGGTCGGCGACGACGTGCTGCGCTACTTCGCTTCTCTGATGATGAAGAACGTCAAGGGCCAGGATCTCGTCGCACGCTATGGCGGCGAGGAATTCGCAATCGTCTTCCCCTCGACCAGCGCGGCGAACGCCCATCGGGTGATCACCAACATCATGCGGCAACTCGACACGGCCAATCTCGTCATCTCGCGCGGCAAGAATCCCATCGGACGGGTGACGAGTTCCTTCGGCATCGCAGAGCTGAAGCCCGGTGAAGCCGCCGACCAGCTCGTCCGCCGCGCCGACGCCCGGCTCTATCAGGCCAAGCATGCCGGCCGGAACCGCGCCGTCTGCGATCCGGTTGAATAGGGTCCGGCTCCACGATCAGCGGCCTGCCCGGGCTCCCAGGCTTTTGTAGGTTGCATCGACCAGCGACTGACCGCGTTCGTTCAGCAGGACTCCGCCGCCAAGCCGGTTCATCGTGTAACCGAATGCAAGGCCGGCCTCGGGATCGGCGAAACCGACGCTGCCGCCGATACCGACATGCCCGAATGCGCCCGGTCCGATGCGCAGCGCGTTACCGGGCGGCAAATCGGGATTGTCGATCGCCAGCATGAAACCTTCGCCGAAGCGCGTCGGAATACGCAGCGTTTCATCGCAATCGCTCTCGGATGAGACTTCGCGCATCGCATCGATGCGCCCGCGCGACAGCAGTTGTACGGGTGAGCCGGGGACAAGCGGCGCGAACATCGCTGCAAGAGCGCGCGCATTGGCAATACCGCCGATCCCGCCCAGTTCCGCCTTATGCGCCGCCACGCTGTTTGCGTCGTGACGGCCAGTGTTCAAGAAAGCGAGGCGCGGAACCGGGCTGCCATCGCTCATAATGGCTTCGGCGAAGGGAGAGCGTATCTCGTCGCCCGATGTCATGAAGGCGCTCACCGGCGCAATCCGCGTTTCGAGTTCTTCCGGCGCACCGATATGGAAATCAAGCTGCAGCGGGCCGGCGATTTCCTCGCGGAATAACTGTCCGACCGTCCGGCCCGAAATCCGGCGGATGACTTCTCCTACGGTCCAGCCGAACGTCATCATGTGATAGGCGACATGGCTGCCCGGCGGCCAGAACGGCGGCTCCTGTTCCAGCCGCTCCACCATGTATTCCCAATCGTAGAAGGCGCCCGGCTTCAGCCGGTCGCGGAACGCCGGCAGGCTCGCCGTATGGTTGAGCAGCATGCGGACCGTGATGTCCTCCTTGCCGGCTCCGGCGAATTGCGGCCAGTAGCGCATGACGGGCGCGTCGAGATCGAGCAGGCCGCGATCGACCAGCATATGGGCGCATATCGCGGTCGCGGCCTTGGTGCAGGAGAAGACAACGGAAACCGTGTCGCGCTTCCACGGCGCTCCGCTCTCCGGATCGCGCACCCCGCCCCAGAGATCGACCACCGACCGTCCGTGTGCATTGACGCAAAGGCTGGCGCCGGTCTCCCCACGCTCCCGGAAGTTTGCCTCGAAGGCCTCTCCGACCTCCGCAAATGCCGGATCACAGAAACCGGCGATCCGGCTGCCGGACGCAAGCCGCGTGTCGATATTCACCGGGGCGTACCCGCCATATCCGCGTGAGCGGGCGTCACGATGCGAACTTTGTCCGGATCGACTTCGCTCATCTGGCGGCGATAGTCATCTGCATTGCCGGGGAACAGGGTTTCGACGCGGCCTTCCGCGCTATGATACCAGCTCCTGCAACCGCCGGTGACCCAGACGGTACTCCCAAGTCTCTCGTCGATTTCGCGATTGTAATCCGCCATCGCTTCCGGCGTGACGGTCACGACGCCGTCGCGGCCGGCCATGTCGATGCACCGGAGGATCCAGTCGAGCGCCTGCTCGATCATGAACACGACCGACGTCGTCGCGACACCGGAATTCGGCCCCGTCGCCATGAAGTAGTTCGGAAATTGCGGCAGCAGAACGGAAAAATAGGCCTGCGCTCCATCCTTCCAGGCATCGGAAAGCGACAGGCCGTTTTCGCCGCGAATGTCGATCGACCGCTGGTGGGATTCGATGTCGAAGCCCGTGGCATAGACGATCGCATCCACCGGTCGCTCCACGCCGTCTCCGGTGACGATGCCGGCGGCGGTGAATTCGCGGATCGGCTCGGTCACCAGCTCGACATTGTCCTCGTTCAACGAGGCGAGGAAATCGTCCGAGAACAGGAGGCGCTTGCAGCCCACGTCGAAGCCGGGGGTCAGTGCCGCGCGATATTTGCGGTTTCGGACCTGGCTGCCGAGATAGAGTTTAAGGAGTTCGCGCGTCCGGTCGCGTGCGGCCTGGTCGACGATCAGCGGCCACAACCGGGTCTCCGCCTCGTTGAATATGCGTTCACGCTCGGCGCGCATCGCGTCCGGATCGCGGCGAAATTGCGCGCGCTGTTCTTCGCTGTAGGCGAAATCGTTGCGGGGTGCGACGTAGTTCGGCGTTCTCTGGAACAGATGGACCATTGCCGCCGTCTTCGCGAGTTCCGGTACGGCCTGTATGGCGCTCGCGGCGCTGCCGATGACGGCAATATGCTTGCCGGCAGGATCGAAATCAGGATTCCAGCACGCCGTGTGCATGGCCTCGCCGGCGAACAAGTCGGCGCCGGGGAAATGCGGAGTTTTCGGCCGATGCAGCGCGCCCATGCCGTTGATGACGAAGCGCGCCTCGACGATATCGCCGTCGGCGAAAGCGGCGGACCAGAGCGCACGCTTCGCATTCCATGCGAGAGCTGTGATCTCCCTGCCAAGCTCCACATACGGCATGACACCGTATATTTCCGCGCAGCGCTCGATATAGGCCTGAATTTCAGGCTGCGGCGCGTGCAGCCGGCTCCAGTCGGGATTCGGCTCGAAGGAATAGCAATAGAAATGAGAAGGCACGTCGCAGGCCGCGCCGGGATAGCGATTGTGCCACCATGTTCCGCCGATCCCCTCCGCCTTGTCATAGACCCTGAAATTCGTGACGCCCTTTTCGAGAAGCTTGATGGCTGCGCCGATCCCCGCGAAACCGGCGCCGATGACGAGAACCTCGAGAGGATGCGGCGCCGTCACGTCATTGCTCCTCTCTGGCAAAGCGGGGATCGTCCATGCAGGCTGCGTAATCGACCCGCATGGCGCGCGCCCGCGACATGATCACCCCGGCCATGTCCGGATGGGTGAAGATATAGAACCGCCGCGCCGCCATGCTGTCGGCGATCCATTCGCCGACCACCGCCGGATCGAGCCCCCGGCCGATCTCCCGTTCGGCCATGCGCATGGCGTCGCTTTGCGTGTGTTCGGTATCTGCGGGCGATCCGTGGCGCGACGGCCGCCGCTCGCTGGTCTCGTGGATTCCGGTCCGCACCCAGCCCGGGCAGACGACGCTGACGCCGATATTGTCGTCCTCCAGGTCGTGGCGTATCGCCTCGGAATATCCGACCACGGCGAATTTCGTCGCTGTGTACGGTCCCGATCGCGCGGTCGGCCACAGGCCGGCGATCGAGGCCGTGTTGACGATATAGCCCCCCTCCCCGTGGGACCGGATCAGAGGCGTGAAGATCTCGACGCCATTGACCACGCCCATCAGGTTGATGTCGACGATCCAGCGCCAGTCTTCCAGCGGGATCTCGCCGGTCTTGCCGTCAAGCGAAACGCCCGCGTTGTTGACGACGATATGCACCTTTCCGAAACGCTGCAGGGTCTCCCGGGCCGCATTTTCGACCGCGGATGCATCGGCGACGTCGCAGCCGACAGAAGCCGCCACGATCCCCTCGTCCGACAATGTCGCCGCTGCCCGGGCCGCCGCTTCACCGTCAAGGTCCGCCAGCATGACCGCCGCGCCCCGCTTGCCGAGGCTGCGGGCGACAGACAGCCCGATCCCGCCTGCGCCGCCGGTGATGAAAGCCGTCCTGTCCCTGAATGAATTCATCAATCGCGTGTATCTTGCCGCAAGATTCGCGCCTTACGAGAATTGCGCGTCTTCAAATGGGTATCAGGCAGACCCTGTGACGGCAAGCATTGCCTGCCTGCTGCGGGTGTTTGACGCGGCGCACAAACATGCGCAGACTGGTCACCCGTCGCAGCAATTGTACCGACGGACATCCATGACAGAGACGAAAGGCTTCCTGATCGATCTTGGTGGCGTGGTCTACCAAGGCGACGCGCTGGTCGAAGGATCCGCCGAGGCGATCGACATGCTGCGTCAGCAAGGTCGCCCCTTCCGGTTCCTCACCAACACGACCAGTGCACCGAGGCGATCCATCGTCGAAAAGCTGGCGGCGTTGGGCGTGACGACCGAGCCGCAACACGTCTTCACCCCGGCCATGGCCGCGCGGCAGATCATCGCCGAACGCGGGCTGAAAGCGCATTTCCTCGTTCATCCGGCGCTGATGGAGGATTTTTCCGACCTTCCGGAAGGCGATCGGGCAGCGGTGATCCTCGGCGACGCGGGAGAAGGCTTCACCTACCGGGCGCTGAACGAGGCGTTCCGTTTGCTCGACAGCGGCGCCGACTTCATCGCCCTGGCCAGGAACCGCAAATTTGCCGGGCCCGACGGAGTATGTCTCGATGCCGGCGCCTTCGTCGCGGCGCTGGAATACGCCAGCGAATGCGAGGCGGAGGTGATCGGCAAGCCCGCGCCGGAATTCTTCCGCGCCGCCTGCGCCGATATGGACTTGGCGCCGCGGGACGTCGCGATGATCGGCGACGATGCAGAGTTCGATGCCAGCGCGGCGGTCGCGTGCGGACTAACCGGCGTGCTCGTCCATACCGGCAAATGGCGCGAGGGTGCGGCTGAAGGACTTGAGCCGCCGCCCAGCCATGAATTCAAGAACCTTCGGGACGCGGTGACGGCGCTGATGCAGCCGCTTCAGTGAATGGTCGGCGCGTCCATCCGCGCAGGCGTCGCAGCCGCCTCCAGGGTGGACATCTCGATACGGTTGCGCCCGTTCCTCTTCGCCTCGTAAAGCCGCTCGTCGGCTCCGCGATAGATATCCGAAAAGGACAGACCACGGCCGAAGATCAGCCCGCCGACGCTAACCGATAGCGGATGCACGCGGCCATTCGGCGCGAAATGCGCATCGGTGACAGCGGTTCTTATACGCTCGGCCATCGCCGATATCCGTTCAGGCGACTGGGCGGGAATAAATACGCCGAACTCCTCGCCGCCCAGCCGCCCGACCAAATCGGTCTCGCGCACATTGGTGCTGATTGTCGACGCAATCAGCTTCAGCGCTTCGTCACCGAGATCGTGACCGAAACTGTCATTGACCACCTTGAAGTGGTCGATATCGATCAACAACAGCCCATCATGGTCACGGTTCGCGGCCTCTTCCACCTTTTGCAGATAGCCATCGACCATTTCCGAGAAAGCACGCCGGTTGAGCAGGGATGTCAGGCCATCGGTCGCCGCGACAGTCGCCAATTCGTGATGGGCGATGGCGAGTTCCCGCAGCTTGTTGGAAAACAGGAAGAAAAGCGGCGGCGCGATCAGGCCGGGAATGAGGAAATTGTTGAGCGGATCGCTCCCCCAGCGCCATTCGCCCGTCGCGAAGGAATAGCTGTCGAAGGCCAGGGCGAAAGCGATACAGATCAGCGTGCCTGTGACCGTAACAGCCCAGACGCGCGCCCGTCCCCTTTTCGACCAATCAAGGTTCATTTGGCCTGTCTCGCTCCCCGCAATCGCCGATTTTCGGCGGCGTTTTTCCCGACATGCTCTGAAAAAGGCATAAAGATTCCGTAACGGAATATCCGTAATTCGCCGGGAGGCGCGCGACTTGAGCGCCGCGCCGATACCGTCGCCGGCCAGGATTCAAGTGTAAGTCGTTGTTCCGAAAGGGAAACCTGACCTACTTTGCTTCGCTGTCCAGCCCGATCGTCACCGGGCCGTCATTGACCAGCGCGACCTTCATGTCCGCGCCGAAGATGCCGTTGGCTACAGAAACGCCATGCGCGCGAACCTGCTCGGAGAAATGCTCATAGAGGCGCTTGCCCTCGTCGGGCGGGGCCGCGGCGGAGAAGCCCGGGCGATTGCCCTTGGTTTCTGCGGCAAGGGTGAATTGTGAGACCACCAGTGCCGCGCCGCCGATATCGACGAGAGAGCGGTTCATGCGGCCTGCGTCGTCGGGAAAGACACGCAGATTGACCAGCTTGCGGGCAAGCCACTCGGATTGCGCTTCGGCATCGCCCCGCATGGCGCAGACGAGGACGAGCAGACCCGTGCCGATCTTGCCGGTGATCTCTCCATCGACCGTGACGCTGGCCTCGGAGACGCGTTGGACGAGTGCGCGCACTATCCGTTCAGCACTGCCCACATGTTCGAAGGCGTGACCGGCATTTCGATGTGGGAGATGCCCTTGGCCCGCCAGAGCGCGTCATAGACCGCGTTCATGACCGCGGGTGTCGCGCCGATCGTGGCCGCCTCGCCCGCACCCTTGATGCCGAGCGCGTTGGTGGTCGACGGCACGTTGCGCGTGTCGAACTTGATCTCCGGGAAATGATCGGCATGCGGCATGGTGTAGTCCATGAAGGTCGCGGTCAGCAGCTGGCCGGTCTCGTCATAGACGGCGCCCTCGTAAAGCGCCTGGCCGATGCCCTGCACGACGCCGCCATGCACCTGGCCGGCGAGCAGGATCGGGTTCACCGTCAGGCCGTAATCGTCGACGATGGAAAAGGAGACCACCTCGGTGACGCCGGTCGCCGGATCGATCTCGACCTCGCAGATATGACAGCCATTGGGATAGGTCGCCTCGTCCTGCTTGAATTCGGCTTTCGCCAAAAGGTCGGCGGGATCCGGAGCCTTCTTTGCGAGTTCGGCCAGCGTGACGCTGCGGTCCGTACCGGCGACGACGGCTTCGCCATCGGCCAGTTCGATATCATCGGGCGAGGCTTCGAGCTCGTCGGCGGCCAACTTTTTGATCTTCTTGGCCAGTTCCTCGCTGGCGTAATAGGCCGAAACGCCGCCAAGCGGGATCGAGCGCGAGCCGCCGGTGCCGCCGCCTGTCGGAATGCGGTCGGAGTCGCCCTGGATCACCTGCACCTTGTCGACATCGAGGCCAAGCGTGCCGGCGACGAACTGCGCATAGGCCGTCGCATGGCCCTGCCCGTTCGACTGGGTGCCGATATCCATGGTGACGGTGCCGTCGTCGAGCAATTGCAGATAGGCCGGTTCGGAGCCGGCAAAGGCGCATGCCTCGATATAGTAGGACATGCCGATGCCGCGCAGCTTGCCGTCCGCCTTCGACGCCTCCAGCCGCTTTTCGAAACCGTCCCAGTCGGCGTCTTTCATCGACTGGTCCATGCAGGCCTCGAACTCGCCGACATCGTAGGTCCGGCCGCCCTGCGTCTTGTAGGGGAACTGCTCGGGCTTGATGAAGTTGCGGCGGCGGATTTCGTCCGGCGTCAGTTTCATCTCGCGGGCGCACTGGTCGACCAGCTTTTCGATCAGGAACGCGGCTTCCGGCCGGCCCGCGCCACGGTAGGCGTCGACGGGCGTGGTATTGGTGAAAACACCGGTCAGGTGGAAGTCGAGCACCGGGATATCGTAGACGCCGGTCGCCATCATCGCGCCGAACCACGGAATGGCGACGCCGAACTGGTGGGTATAGGCGCCCATGTCGGCCTTCAGGTCGATGCGGATCGCCTGGAAACGGCCGTTCTCGTCCATCGCCATCTCGGCATGGACGGTGTTGGCGCGGCCGTGATTGTCGACGAGGAAGTGTTCCGTGCGCTCACCGACCCAGCGCACCGGTTTTCCGAGGCGCTTGGCGGCTTCGAGAACCAGCGGATATTCGCGATAGACGAAGCCCTTCGGGCCGAAGCCGCCGCCGACATCCGGCGTGATCACATGCAGGTCTTCCGCCTCGATGCCGAATACGCCCGAGGAAATGATGCCCCGCTGGCCGTGCACGCCTTGCGAACCGCAGGTCAGCGTGAAGCGCTTCCGATCCGCATCGTATTCGCCGATCGCGGCGCGCGTTTCCATGTAATTGGAGACAAGGCGGTTCTGGATGAAATCCACCTTCGTCACATGGGCCGCTCCGTCGAAGACCTGCTTCGCCTTCTCCGCATCGCCGGCAGCGCCGAGATAGGCGGTGTTGGAGCCGGCTTCGGGCCAGACCAGCGGCGCTCCGTCCTGCAGGGCGGCGGTGACGTCTGTCACCGCATCCGAGGAATCGTAGTCGACTTCGATCAGTTCGGCGGCGTCCTTGGCCTGGTCGAGCGTTTCGGCGACGATGAACGCAACCGCGTCGCCTACGTGACGGACACGGTCCTTCGCCAGCACCGGAATGGGCCGGAAAGGCGCCGTCGTGCCATCGGGACCGGGACGCATGCCGACTGCCGTCAGGGTGCCGAGATCGGCGATGTCCTCGGCGGTCAGGACCAGGTGAACGCCGGGAGCGCTCTTCGCCTCCTCGACGGAGGTGACCTTGTAGGCGGCGTTGGCGACCGGCGAGCGCAGCACATAGGCTTCCAGCATGCCGTCGATGCGAATGTCGGACGTGTAACGCCCCTTGCCGCGAATGAAGGCGTCGTCCTCCTTGCGGTGGACGGAAGCTCCGATCAGCGATTTGGATCCGAATTTGGGCGGTGCGACATTCATCTTGATTTCAACTCCTCCATCCGCCATGTCGGTCGGTACGCGGATGCGGTCCGACCGGGGCAGTGCGTTTGCGAACATATGCAATGCGGACCGAATGTCGAGCGCCCGGCCGCGTATGTATACATTTTTTCCTCCGAAGCGGGCCGTGACAACCCCCGCATACAGGATTTTGCCATGCGCACCGAAACCGGAACCGTCATCCGCCTCGAGGACTACCGGCCGAGCGACTACCTGATCGAAACAACCGACCTCGCCTTCACTCTGGAACCCAATTCCACCGTCGTGCGCGCGAAGCTGGCCATCCGGCGGCGCGAGGGCGTAGCGAAGGATGCGCCGCTTGTGCTCGATGGCGATGAGCTCGTTCTGGAAGGACTGCGCATCAATGGCGAGGCGCCGGCGGAAAACGGATACACCGCCACGCCGGACAAGCTTGTCATCGGCGAATTACCGGAGGATGACAGCTTCACGGTGGAGATCGAGACGAAGCTCGACCCTTCGGCGAACAAGCAGCTCATGGGGCTCTATCGCTCTTCCGGCACCTATTGCACGCAATGCGAGGCCGAGGGTTTCCGCCGCATCACCTATTTCCTAGACCGTCCCGATGTCCTGTCCGTCTACACCGTGCGGATCGAGGCGCGGACCGAGGATGCGCCGTTGCTGCTGTCTAACGGCAACCGGATCGAGGACGGCGTTCTGGAGAATGGCTGGCATTATGCCGTGTGGCACGACCCCTTTCCCAAGCCCGCCTATCTGTTCGCGCTGGTCGCCGGCAATCTCGGCGTCGTGCGCGACACATTCACGACCATGAGCGGGCGCGACGTGGCGCTCGAAATCTATGTCGAACATGGCAAGGAACCGCGCGCGGCCTATGCGATGGACGCGCTGAAGCGTTCGATGAAGTGGGACGAGGAGGCCTTCGGGCGCGAATACGATCTCGACGTGTTCATGATCGTCGCCGTCTCCGACTTCAATATGGGCGCAATGGAGAACAAGGGCCTCAACGTCTTCAACGACAAATATGTCCTCGCCGACGAGCGCACCGCCACGGATGCCGACTACGCCAATATCGAGGCGATCATCGCGCATGAATATTTCCACAATTGGACCGGCAACAGAATCACTTGCCGCGACTGGTTCCAGCTCTGCCTGAAGGAAGGGCTGACGGTTTTCCGCGACCACGAGTTCTCCGCCGACATGCGCTCGCGCACGGTCAAGCGCATCGCCGAGGTGAAGCTCCTCAAGGCGCACCAGTTCCCGGAAGACGCCGGCCCCCTCGCCCATCCGGTGCGGCCGCGACGCTATTCGGAGATCAACAATTTCTACACGGCGACCGTCTACGAGAAGGGCTCGGAGGTCGTGCGGATGATCCGCACCATCCTCGGGCCCGAGAAGTTCCGGGCCGGGCTCGATCTCTATTTCGACCGCCACGACGGCGAGGCCGCGACGATCGAACAGTTCGTCAAGGCCTTCGAGGATGCGAGCGGCGCCGATCTCACCCAGTTCGCCCTCTGGTACGAACAGCCGGGCACCCCGACGCTGACAGCGGACTCGGCCTACGACGCCGACGCGAAGCGCTTCACCCTGACCTTCGAGCAGCGGCTGAAGCCGCCGATCGACGGCGCGCCGCATGCGCCGATGCACATTCCGGTGCAATTCGGTCTCGTTTCGGCGGGGACCGGCGACCTGGAATGGACGTCCGCCTCGGGCGCCGAGGTGACCGGCGACGTCATCCACCTGACGCAGGCGCGCCACGAGATCGTCTTCGAGGGGATCGCGGAAAAGCCGGTCGCGTCGCTGCTGCGCGGTTTCTCCGCGCCGGTTACCCTGTATCCGGAGCCGGAGGACAGCGAACTCTCCTTCCTCGCACGCAACGACCCGGACGAGTATGGCCGCTGGCAAGCCCTGTCGGCTTTGATCAGCAGGCAAATGAAGCAGGCTGCGGGACGGCCGGCGGACGCCACCGGCGACGTCTTCGATCCCGGGACGCTCGAAATCCTGACGGACATCGCCGCCGACGACACCTATGAGCACGCCTTCCGGGCGCTCTGCCTGACCTTGCCGAGCGAAAACGACATCGCCCGCGAAATCGGCTCGGGCATCGATCCGGAGGCCGTCCACCGCGTGCATGTCGCCGCGTCGCGGCAACTGGGCAAGGCCGGCGAACGGGTGTTCGCGCGCCTCTTCCACGGGCTGGAGGCGAATGGCCCCTACTCCCCGGACGCGACCAGCGCGGGCAAACGGTCTCTGCGCGGCATCGCGCTCGCCTATCTCTGCCACGCGGACCACGACATGGCGCGCGCGGCGAAGGTCTATGCCGAGGCCGACAACATGACCGAGCGCGCGCATGCGCTGGCCCTGATGGTGCATCTCAAGCCGCTGGCCGACGAAACGCTCGACGCGTTGAAAGCCTTCCAGCTGGAATTCCGGTCCGAGCCGATCGTCATGGACAAGTGGTTCATGATCCAGGCGACCGCGCCCGGCGAGAAAACGCTCGAGACCGTGAAGACTCTGACCGGCAATCCGGGCTTCTCCTGGGACAATCCGAACCGCGTGCGGTCGCTGATCGGGGCGTTTTCGACGGGCAACCCGACCGGCTTCAACCGCGCTGACGGCGAAGGCTACCAGTTCCTGTGCCAGGCGATCGGCCGGCTCGACGGCTCCAATCCTCAGGTGGCAGCGCGGCTGCTGACCGCGATGCGCTCCTGGAAGAACCTGGAACCCGGCCGCCGCGACAAGGCCAGGGCGGCGATGCAACTGCTCTCCTCGCGCCAGCATCTGTCGCGCGATGTCCGCGACATCCTCGACCGAACGCTGGCTTAAGCGGATTTCGACATGCGCGTCACGATCGGGGCGCGCAGTCTTATTGCCGATTGATGACCACGCTCAGGCGAATGGCCCCGTTTGACACCGCCTTTCGTATACATTCGACGCAATTTTTCGCGTTTTTTCTTACATTATAAGACTTGAGATCGCATCAGGAGCGGATTATATGAAATTTATGTATACATTCTGTACCTGCCTCATATCCGGGATAGCGTTATGACGACGCTTGTTCTGATCCCCGGCCTGGTCTCCGACCGGATCGTGTGGGAGCCTGTCGCCGAAGCGGCCGCAGAGACGTTTCCCGTTCATCACGCCGACGTCACGACGCAGGCCTCGATCACCGAAATGGCGCAAAGCGTGCTCTCCGCCGTCGACGGGCCGATCATTGCCGTCGGGCATTCGATGGGCGGTCGCGTGGCGATGGAAATGGCGCATATCGCGCCGGACCGCATCAAGGGGCTGGTGCTCGCCAATACGGGCCATCACCCGAAGCGCGAAGGCGAGGAAGTCAAGCGCCAGGCGATGATCGACCTTGGCCATGAGAGCATGGACAAGCTCGCCGACCAGTGGTTGCCGGGCATGCTCGATCCAGCCCGGGTTTCCGACGAAGCGCTGGTGGCGGAATTGAAGGAAATGGTTCTGCGCGCCGGCGCGGACGTGCATGAGCGCCAGATTTGGGCGCTGGTCGGCCGTCCGAACGCCAGCGCCTATCTGAAAGAGATCACCTGCCCCGTCCTGCTGGTGACCACGCGCCAGGATGTCTGGAGCCCGATCGCCCAGCACGAGGAAATCGCCGCCGAGGTCGCGGACCCGGAACTGGTGACGATCGAGAATGCCGGCCATTTCGCGCCGGTCGAACGGCCGGCCGAAACCGCGGCCGCAATCATGGAATGGCTTACCCGCCGATTTGGAGACGACAATGGCTGACGCTGCCACGCAGATTCCCGAAACGCCGCTATTCGACCGGGCTCGCTCCCTGAAGGGCTACAAGCTCAACAAGATGGCGATGGATCTCGGCAAGCCCGAGAACCGCGAGGCCTTCAAGGCCGACGAAGACGCCTATCTCGCCCGCTACGGCCTGACCGACGAGGAAAAGTCCGCGGTCAAGGCGCGCGACTGGCACGAGATGGTGCGGCTCGGCGGCAACCTGTTCTTCATTCTGAAGATCTCGGCCATCGATCCGACCCCGATGACGCGCATCGGCGCGGCGCAGGCCGGCATGGAGCATGACGACTTCCTGCGCCAGCGCCTCGGAAAGGCAGTCTGAGCATGGCGAAGATCATCGGCGGAATCGGAACCAGCCACGTCCCCTCCATCGGCGTCGCGCTCGACAAGGGCTTGGCGGAGACACCCGACTGGAAGCCCTTCTTCGACGGCTATGTTGCCGGCAAGAAATGGATGGAAGAAGCAAAGCCCGACATCGCCGTTGTGATCTTCAACGATCACGGCAACACCTTCTTCCTCGACCGTGTGCCGACTTTCGCCGTCGGCGTGGCGGAACACTACAACCCGGTCGATGAAGGCTGGGGGGCGCGCGCGATCCCATCTTTCGAGGGCGCGGCGGAACTGTCGTGGCATTTCGTCGACAAGCTCGTCGAGAAGCATTTCGATCCGCTGGTTTGCCGCGAGATCGAAGTCGATCACGGGCTGCAGGTGCCGATGGAACTGTTCTTCGGGCGACCGGAGAAATGGCCGGTCAAGATCGTGCCGATCTGGGTCAACACCATCCAGTATCCGATCCCGACCCCGCAGCGCTGCTGGGAAATGGGCGAGGTTCTGTGTGAAGCGATCGAGAGCTTCCCGGGCGACGAGCGCGTGGTCATCATGGGCACGGGCGGGCTATCGCACCAGTTGCAGGGCAGCCGCGCCGGCTTCATAAACCGCGAAGCGGACGAAGCCTGGCTCGACGGCATCGCCAATGACTACGAGAAATACCGCGAGATGAGCCGCGAGGATTATGTCGAGCAATTCGGCTCCGAGGGCGCGGAACTGATCATGTGGCTGGTGATGCGTGCGGCGATGGACAGCTACGTCGAACTGAAGCACAAACACTATCATGCGCCCGCCTCGCTGACCGGTGCGGGCATGGTTGTCCTAGAGAATGCGGCGTGACCAATGTATTTCCTCATGCGATGCCTTCACCATTCGGGGATGGATGCGAAACGCGACATCCACCGAGCGGAACACCGCGACTGGGTAAAGTCGGGTGGAGACGGCCTCGCCGCGGTCCTGATCGGCGCGGCGCTCGTTGACGACAACGGCGCGTCCATCGGCAATTTCGGAATCCTGGAAGCCAAAGACATGGAAAGCGCCCGCGGTTTCGCCGAGGGCGATCCGTTCGCGCGAGCCGGAATTGTCGAAACGATCGAACTGACGCCCCTGCCCGACACCTTCCAGGCCCACCGCATCACCGATCCGATGTCGGTCTTGAAGTGAGTTTTCGGGCAAGAAGTTGCCCTTTCCGCGCCTCGCGCGAAACCTTTCCAAAAAATTAACGCCGGACGGGTGGACAGCCCGAATCACTTTTGATTCATTATGGATGATTCGGGAGTGCGGTAGCCGGATCATGTTTCAAAACAAGCGGTTTGCGCGTGGCCTTTTTGCGGAGGCCGGAACGGTTGCCTGCGGGCGCCGAGGGGACGGATTTTGTCAGTTGCGGGAATAGACAATTCCACATCTACAGCCATGACCGGCCATGCCCGCTTTCTGGCCGGCCCCGCCTATTCGAGGCTCGAGGCAATCGAGCCGATCCTGAAGAAATCCATTCCCGTCCTGATCACGATCTTCCTCGCGGTCGTCTTCGCCGCGCGCGCCATGTCGTTGATGACCGACCGGTCCGAGACGATCCGGGATGCGCAGCTTTATCTCGCTCTGATTTCGGGGACGGCGCATTCCGCGGTGCAGACGGCGACACAATCCGGCTTCGCGCCGAAAAGCGGCACCCAGTTCGAACAGGTTCTGGCGCGGGCCCTGCCCGACCAGACGACCTATGACGGCCGCTTCCTTTTGGTCACCAACGAGACCGGCACGATCATCGGCGCGCGCGGCCAGCGCCGCGAGTTTCTCGGCGCGAACCTCCGGCAGATACTCCATGGCGAACAGGCTCTCTTCCTGTTCGGCTCCGATGCCGGCGTGCAGAGCGTGACGCTCGGCGGGGATGCCTATATCGCCGCCTTGTCAAAGCTGGGCGACGGAGACGCGGTCATCGCCGTGCTGCAATCGGAGACGGACCTGTTCGCGCAGTGGCGCAAGCGCGTCTCGCTCAACGTGACGCTGTTCGTCGCCTCATCATCGATCCTGATCATTCTGCTCTACGCATATTTCGGCCAGGCGGCGCGGGCCAAGGAAGCCGACGAAACCTATTGCGAGACGCAGAAACGCGTCGACCTCGCGCTGACGCGCGGACATTGCGGGCTGTGGGACTGGGATCTGGCGCGCGGGCGCATCTACTGGTCGCGCTCGATGTTCGACATGCTCGGCTACGAGGCGACCGACGACATCCTGTCTTTCGGCGAAGTGAAGGACCTGATCCATCCCGAAGACATCGACCTGTTCGATCTCGCGGAACGCGCCGCCGCGCAGGAGATCCGCCGCGTCGACCAGCTGTTTCGCATGCGTCACGCGGCCGGGCAGTATCGCTGGATGCGCATCCGCACCGAACTGGTCGAAAAGGGCGGCAGCGGCATCCACCTGATCGGCATCGCGGTCGACGTCACCGAGCAGCAGCGTCTCGCCGACGAGAACGCCATCGCAAACGACAATCTGCGTGCGGCGATCGAGAGCACGTCGGAGAGCTTCGCGCTGTGGGACGCAGGCGAGCGGCTCATCATGTGCAACACCAAGTTCCAGGAATATAACGGCCTGCCCGCCGATGCGATCGCGCCGGGCACGCCGCGCGAGACGATCAACGCGATGATGCGCCGGCCGGTCAGCGAGAAGCGCATACCCAATCCGAAGACGCATCACGAGGCCCAGACCTTCGAGCGCCAGATCGCCGACGGGCGGTGGCTGCAGGTCAATGAGCGGCGCACGTCGAGCGGCGGCACGATATCGGTCGGGACGGACATCACCCAGCTGAAGCTGCACCAGGAAAGGCTGATCGAAAGCGAGCGGCGGCTGATGGCAACGATCGACGACCTGTCGGTCGCCCGCAAGGCTTCGCAGCAAAAGGCCGGCGAACTGGAGGAACTGAACGGGAAATTCCTCGAAGCGCGCGACCGTGCGGAGGCCGCCAACAAGGCGAAATCCGGTTTCCTGGCCAACATGTCTCATGAGTTGCGCACGCCGCTGAACGCCATCATCGGCTTCTCGGAAATCCTGCAATCGGGCATGTTCGGCCCGCTCGGTTCCGACCGCTATCTCGAATATGTTGGCGACATCCACTCCTCGGGCACGTTCCTGCTCGGCGTCATCGACGACATCCTCGACATGTCGAAGATCGAGGCCGGCAAGATCGAGCTGGATCGCGAAACCCAGGATCTCGCGCCGCTCATCGAGGAAACGATGCACATGGTGGCCATGCAGGCCAAGGAAAAGAATATCGCCGTGGAACAGTCGGTGGGCGAAACCATGCGTGTCTTTGCCGACAAGCGCGCGATGAAGCAGATCGTCATCAACCTCTTGTCCAATGCCGTGAAATTCACCGACGAAGGCGGACGAATCCGCATCCGCGCCAAGTCGGTGGGCGGAGCCATCCAGATTTCCATCGAGGATACCGGCTGCGGCATACCGGCCGCGGCGCTGAAGCGACTCGGGCGGCCGTTCGAGCAGGTTCAAAACCAGCTGACCAAGAACCATTCCGGTTCGGGCCTCGGCCTTGCCATCGCCCGTTCACTGACCGAATTGCATGGCGGCTCGCTGAAGATCCGCTCCAAGCCCTCCAAGGGCACGATCGTGGCCGTGCGCATTCCCTGCAGAGCACCGGAAGGCACGGTTGATACAAAAAAGCAGGAGCCGCCCATGGCGGCTCCTGCGGCCTGACATCAAGAGGAGATCGCGGTCAGGGATCAGTTGCGGCCGTAGCCGCCTTTATCGTGGAAACGGTGTAACTTGCCATGGCCGCCCCGACCGTCACGGTCACCGCCCCGGCGCAGCTGCATTTCGTCCTTCTCGATCGCGCCCGATTCATCGACATCCAGCTTCGCGAAGCGGTCCTGCTGGGCTTTCTCGATTTCGGCGGTCGAGACCTTGCCGTCATTGTCTGTGTCGAAGCGCTTGATCATCATCTCGGCGCGACGCAGCAGCATCTGACGCTGCATCTGGTCGGCCAGTTCCTGGGCCGTGATGCTGCCGTCGCCATCGGCGTCCGCATCGGCGAACTGCATCGGCATGGCCGCGGCGAATTCCTCGAGCGTCACCGAGCCGGAATTGTCCTTGTCGGCCTTCTGGAACATCAGCTCGAAATTCGGGCCTTGGCCGCGCTTGCCGCCGAAACCGTGGCCGCGCTGTCCCATCATGCCCGGGCCGCGGCGGCCTTCTTCATTGGACGCCATGTGGCGGCCCCACTTGCCCTGGCGCTCGCCGCGGAAGTCGCCGTCACGCGGGCCCATCCCGCGTTCACCCATGGCCTGGCGGCCCATTCCCGGCTCGCCCATTCCCTGAGGGCCCATGCCCTCGCCGCAAGGTCCCTGGCCAGGCGCGCCCTGCTCGCAATTCTGCATGCCGGGCGAAGTTTGCTGATTGCCGCCGGCGGTCTGCGCATAGGCGACGGCTGCGGTAGCGGACATGGCGGCGCCTGCCAGAAGCAGGACGATCTTCGACTTGGTTTTCATCACACAATCCTTTGCATCGTTTGTCATCCCCGATGCTCAGAGTTCTCCGCCGCGCTTCCCTTCACGGTTCGGAATGCGGATCCCCAAGGAAAGTGCGGAATATCTCCGCCACCTGCCTTTCAGTCTCCACCAGCTGCGCCTGCAACGTCTCCAGCGTGGGGACATTGGCAGCCGCACAGAGGCGATCGATCAGTCCTTTCGGCGCGGTTTCGGGGGCGAACCCCTTTTCCGAGCAGAGGCGGACCAACTGCATGATCGCCGTATAGTCGGCAAAGGCGCGGATCAGGACTTCCTTCGCATTGTCGTCGAGACCGCTGCCTTCCGATGATTGAAAGATACGTGCGGCATCACGGCCATTCAAATTACCATTTGGTAATTCCGACAGGACCAGAAATTGTGCAATGAAATCAATGTCGGTCAGCCCACCTTCGACCAGCTTCAAATCCCAGATGGAAGTGGTCGATTTCTCCTTGAGAAGACGCCGCCGCATTGAAACGATGTCGTCCCTGAGCTTTTGCGGATCGCGCGGCAATTGCAGGATTTCCTGCAGTTCCCGGTCGGTTCGCTCGCGCAGTTCGGCATCGCCGGCGACAGCGCGCGCGCGGCACAGCGCCTGGTGTTCCCAGGTCCACGCCTCGTTGCGCTGATACTTTGAAAAACCGGAAAAAGACGTGGCGAGCGGCCCCTTGTTGCCGGACGGGCGCAGGCGGAAATCGACTTCATAGAGAATGCCCTCCGCCATCGGCGCCGACAGGGCCGAGGTCAGGCGCTGGGTCAGGCGCATGAAGTACATCGATGCGGCAAGCGGTTTCGCGCCGTTGCTCTCGGCGTCGGCCGGAGCGTCGTAGAGGAGGATCAGGTCGAGATCGCTGCCCGCCGTCATCTCGCGCGACCCGAGCCGCCCGAGCCCGATGACGCAAACCTGCGAGCCCTCGATGACGCCATGCTTGTCCGCGAGTTCGACGCGCGCTTCCATCAAGGCGTTTTCGAGGATCAGTTCGGCCAGATCGGAATAGGCGTGCCCGGCGCGGATCGGCTCCAGGTTTCCGGTCAGCAGCCGGACGCCGATCAGGAAGCGCTGTTCCGACGCGAAGATGCGCAGGCGGTCGAGCGTCTCCTCATAGGCCCTCGCCTCGCCGAGAAAGGCGTCGAGGCGGACGCGCAGTTCCTCTTTCGTCGGCACGCCGGAGAAGAAGGCCGGGTCGAGCATGCCGTCGAAGACCAGCGGCTTGGCGGAAATGATCGAGCCGAGACGCGGCGCGGCCGACAGGATCAGGGCAAGGAGCTGGATCAGCCGCGGATTGGATTGCAGCATGGAAAAGACCTGGATGCCGGCAGGCAGTCCGGAGAGGAAGCGGTCGAAGCCGATGACGCCTTCGTCGGCATGGCCGCTTTCTCCGAAAGTCCTGAGCAGGAAGGGCGTGATCTCCGTCAGCCTTTCGCGGGCGCGCTCCGACTGGACGGCGCGATAGCGGCCCATGTGCCACTGGCTGACGACGCGCCAGATATCGGCAGGCCGTGCATAGCCCATGCGGGACAGGGTCTCGACGGTGTCCGGATCCGGTTCGCCGCCGGTGAAGACGAGATTGCCCTCGTCGCCAAGTTCGGCCTCGTGTTCGAAAAGGGCGGCGTAATGGGTTTCGACAGCGCGCAGGGTGCCGAGGAGATCGGTGCGGAACGGCTCGTCTCCGTCGTAGCCCAGCATGCGGGCGACACGGTCGATCCCGGCGGGGTCGTCCGGCAGCTTGTGGGTCTGCTCGTCGCCGATCATCTGGATCGCGTGCTCGACACGGCGCAGGAAGCAATAGCAGCGCGTCAGAGTGTCAGCGGCGTCATCCTCGATGGAGCCGTGATCGGCCAGCGCCTTCAGCATCGCAAGCGTGCCGCGCCCGCGCAGTTCCGGCACGCGCCCGCCGAAGATCAATTGCTGGGTCTGGACGAAGAACTCGATCTCGCGAATGCCGCCGCGGCCGAGCTTCACATTGTGCCCCTCGATGGCGATGGCGCCATGGCCCTTGTGCGCATGAATCTGGCGCTTGATGGCATGGACATCGGCGATCGAGGCGTAGTCGAGATGCTTGCGCCAGATGAAGGGGCGCAATTCGTAGAGGAAACGTTCGCCCGCGTCGATGTCGCCGGCCGCGGGCTTCGCCTTGATCATCGCGGCCCGTTCCCAGTTCTGGCCGCGCGCCTCGTAATAGACGAGCGCGGCCTCCACGCCGATCGCCAGCGGCGTCGCGCCCGGATCGGGGCGCAGGCGCAGGTCGCTGCGGAAGACGTAGCCGTCGCCGGTCCGCTCCTGCATGATGCGCAGCAGGCGCCGGGTCATCCGGTTCAGCGTTTCGCCGATCATGTAGCGGTCCGGCCATGTCAGGCCCGGCGGATCCGGGTCGAACAGCACAATCAGGTCGATGTCGGAAGAATAGTTCAGCTCATGCGCGCCGAGCTTTCCCATCGACAGCACGATCCAGCCGGAGCCCGCTTCGGGCTCATCCGGATCGGACAGGGCGAGCTTGGCGGTGTTGTGAGCGTCGCGCAGCAGGAAGGCGAGCGACGCGCCCAGCGAGACCTCGGCGAAGCGCGACAGCCAGTCGGTCGCCTGCATGACCGGCAGCGTGCCCGAGAGGTCGCCGAGCGCGATCAGCAGGTGAAGCGCCGCCTTCTCGCGGCGCAGATCCGTCATCAGCGCGCCCTCGCTCTCGGCGATCCCGTCGCCATGCCGCCTGGCTTCGGTGCGGTCGATGATCGCCCGCAGCTGCGTCATTAGCGGCACGTCGAAAAGGCTTTCGAGCATGGCGGCCTGGCGCTCGATCTGGTGACCGAGGAAGGGCGACAGCACCATGACGGAAAGGAGGAAATCGGCAAGCGGACCGCCCTCCTCCGCAAGCGCCTTCAGGCGGATCGCGCCAGCCTTTTCCGCTGCGGCCGCAAGCGAGACACGCGCTTTGCCGAGCGCGTCCGCGTCGCCGGCGTCCAGTGCCTTTATTGGCGCTTCGAACCACGTCGTGCCGTCCTCTGCCAAAATCCCCTCCGCGATCCGTGAATCATTTCCGCAACTTGGGTACCGCCGCTGCGAAAGCGATTCAAACAGCCAAGCCCCGATCTAAGACTTGGAGACGGGAAAGGACAACACAACTTTGAGGCCGGGGTTCGCGTCCTCCAGCGTCAGATCGCCACCGTGCAGCGCCATGATCGCGGACACGAGGCTCAGGCCGAGGCCGGAGCCTGGCTTGGTGCGGCTTTCGTCGAGGCGCACGAAACGGCCCTTGACGCGCTCCTTGTCCTCGTCGGGCACGCCGGGCCCCTGGTCGGAAACCGCAAGACGCACCCTCTTGCCACCGGCGGCGCGTTCGGCGGAGATGGTGATCTTCCCGTCCGGCTTGCCGCCATACTTGATCGCATTGTCGATCAGGTTGGTGATCGCCTGGCCGATCAGTTCCCGGTTGCCGGCGATCGGCAGCGGCGCGTCGACCGCGTTGACCAGCGTCATGCCGGCGTCCTCGACAAGCGGTTCATAGAGCTCGGCGACCTCCGCCGAGATCGCCGAAAGATCGAGCTCGTCCAGCTTCTGCTTGGAAAAACCCGCCTCGACGCGGCTGATCAGCAACAGCGCGTTGAATACCTTGATCAACTGGTCGGCCTCGCCGATCATGTCCTCCAGCACCGTCCGGTAGTCCGCCTTTTGCGGATCGCCGGCCAGCGCCGCCTCGGCGCGATTGCGCAACCGGGTCAGCGGCGTCTTCAGGTCGTGGGCGATGGAATCGGAGACGTCGCGCAAGCCGTCATTGAGCTTCGAGATCTTCTCGATCATGCCGTTGAGGCTGGTCGAGAGCCTGTCGAACTCGTCATTGGCGGAAGAAACCGGCAAGCGGCCGGAAAGGTCGCCGGCAACGATGCGGGCGCTCGCTTCCGAGACGCGGTCGATGCGCTGCAAGGCGCGCCGTCCGACGAAGAACCAGATCAGGAAGCCGCCCACCGCCATGACGCCGAGGGCGGTAATGAGCGCCTGGCGGACGATCTCGCGAAAGCGCTGCGGCTCTCCGAGGTCTCGGCCGACGAGGATGCGCATGCCATTGTTGACGACGATCACCTGCGCCAGCGCGCGCGGCGCTCTTTCCGGATCGTCGATGACCGCGACGTCATCGCCGAAGCGGGCGTAGACGAACGGCTTTTCGGTCCAGCCCTGCGAGTCGAGGACACCAGGCTGCAGGGCGATCACGTTGCCGGCCAGATACCGCCCGGTATTGTCGGCGATCATGTAAAGATTGGCGCCGGGCCGGCGGGAACGGCGGTCGAGTTCGCGCACGAGCACGCGAAGGCCGGCGCGCTGATAGACGCCACCGAGATCCTGAACCTCCTCGGCGATGGCCTCTCGCGTTTCATTCTCGAGAAAGCGCGCCGCGGATCCGGTCATGTAGAAGACCAGGATGACGGCGCAGGCCAGGAAGAGGATGAGATAGAGCGCCGAAAGACGCGCCGCCGTCGTGTTGAAGGCTGCGAGGAACCGTTTCATGCGGCTCTAGTCCCGCATCATATAGCCGGCACCGCGGATCGTGTGCAGTAGCGGCTTGTCGAAGCCCTTCTCGATCTTCGACCGCAGGCGCGAGATATGCACGTCGATGACGTTGGTCTGCGGATCGAAATGATAGTCCCAGACATTCTCCAGCAGCATTGTACGGGTGACCACCTGGCCGGAGTGGCGCATCAGATATTCGAGCAGCCTGTATTCGCGCGGCTGCAGAATGATCGCCTGATCGGCGCGCTTGACCTCATGCGACAGCCGGTTCAGCACGAGGTCGCCAACCTGGTAGCGGGTCTCCTGCTCGACGCCGTTCTGACGGCGCAACAGGACTTCCAGCCGGGCGAGCAATTCGGAAAAAGCATAGGGCTTGGTCAGGTAATCGTCGCCGCCGGCGCGCAGGCCGGTCACGCGGTCGTCGACCTCTCCCAGCGCGGACAAAACCAGAGCCGGCGTCATGTCGCCCTTGGCGCGCAGAGCGGAAATCACCGACAAGCCGTCGCGCTTGGGCAGCATCCGGTCGACGACGAGGGCGTCATAGGTGCCGGTATCCGCCATGGCGTAGCCGTCATCGCCATTATGGGCGACATCCGCCGTGTGGCCTGCCTCGTCCATCGCCTTCTTCAGATAGGCAGCGGCCTCGACGTCGTCTTCGATGATCAGGACTTTCATGGGCACGCTTATTGCGCGGCTCAGGGCAAAAGAAAAGCCGGGAGCGGAAGGGGTGTGACGGCGGCAGGTTGAGGGGGAAGACCTGCCGCCGTCGTCATTGTCTGTCCGGGGGGATGACATGGTTTTATCCGGACAGGCAAACGGGTTGCGCTTAGCCGCGCTCGGTCGGGATCGCGACGAAGCGGCTGGCGTCCTCGCGCTCGAGCAGCATCAGGGCGGCCTTGCGACCGGAGTCGGTCACCGCCTTGAGTTCCTTCTCGATATCGCCAGCCGACGCGACGGCTTCGTTGTTGACCTCGACCACCTTGTCGCCGGGGCGGATGCCAGCATCCGCAGCCGGGCTGTCGGGGTCGACGCCGGTGACGACGACACCTGCGCCGTCCTCGGCGGGAGCCACGGTCAGTCCGTAATCGGCAAGCGCGGTTTCCGGCTGCTCGTCAGGCGTGTCCTGTGATGCTGCTGCCGTCTGTTCGGTCGGCAGTTCGCCGAGCTTGACCGAGATGGTCTGCTCCTTGCCGCGGCGAAGGATCTTCACGTCGACGCTGGTGCCGGGATCGAAATTGGCGATCTCGCGGGCCAGTTCGCGCGGACCCTTGATGTCCTTGCCGTTGACGGCGACGATGATGTCGCCGGCACGGATGCCCGCCATGGCGGCCGGAGCGTCCTTCTGCGGATCGGCGACAAGCGCGCCGTCGGTCTTGTCGAGACCAAGCGATTCTGCGATGTCGGCGGTCACCGGCTGGATGGCGACACCGAGCCAGCCGCGCTCGACCGAACCGTCATTCATCAGCTCGTCGATGACGTTCTTGGCGACCGAGGCGGGAACGGCGAAGGCGATGCCCACATTGCCGCCCGACGGCGAGAAGATCGCGGTGTTGATACCAACGACTTCGCCATTCAGGTTGAAGGTCGGTCCGCCGGAGTTACCGTGGTTCACGGCCGCGTCGATCTGGATGAAATCGTCATAGGGACCGGCGCCGATGTCGCGACCCATCGCGGATACGATGCCGGCGGTCACGGTGCCGCCGAGGCCGAACGGGTTACCAACGGCAACGACCCAGTCGCCGACGCGCACCTTCTGGTCATCGGCGAACGCGACATAGGTGAACTTGCGGGCTTCCTCGACCTTGAGGAGGGCGAGGTCCGTGCGCGGATCGGTGCCGATCAGATTGGCGTCGAGTTCGGTGCCGTCATCCATGACGACGGTGAATTCCGTGCCGTTGTCGACGACGTGGTTGTTCGTGACCAGGTAGCCGTCCTCGGAAATGAAGAAGCCGGACCCCTGCGCCACCGGACGGGCGCGCTGCGGACGCTGCGGGCGACGATTGTCAAAGCCGTCGGGATTGCCGAAGCGCGGGCCGAAGTCGCGGAAGAACTTTTGCAGCGGCGGCGGAAGCTGATCCAGGTCCTGGCCATTGAAGTTGAACTGCATGTTCGAGGCGGGCTGGATATTGGTCTTCACGCGCACCGACACGACGGCGGGCGAGACTTTCTCGATGATATCGGCGAAGCCGGGCGCCGCTGCGGGGGTCTCGACGCGGACAGCTTCGGCCTGTGCGACGCTGCCGGTCGCGGCTTCGAAGCCGGCAACACCGACGCCGAGCACCGTCGAGGCGACGAGTACGGCGGCGAGCTTCTTGCCGATGGATTTGCGAGGGGAATTATTGGGGGTCGTCATCAATTCATGTCCTCAACGTTTGAATTAGAGGGCCGGATCAGCGCCGGCCTTGAGGACAGATATAGGGAAGCGAAGATTACACGCCGCTTTCCGCAACATGAAATTTTCGTAAGGTTTGGAAAGGTTGGTTGCCATCGCGCTACGTCGCGCCGACGAATGCCAGCAACGGCTCGAATTCGCCTTTGTCGGCGGCGCGAAGCGCCGAGATATAGATGTTGCGCCGATCATTGTCGGATTGAAGATCAACGCCTCCGGCCCAATTGACCGGCGGATGCCGGTAATATTGTTCGAGCATGACGTCGGCGGCAATCCGGGCGTGGCGACCATTGCCGTTCACGAAGGGATGGATCTGGACCATGCGATGGTGAAAACGCGCCGCGGCTTCGAGCGGCGGAAACACCTTGTTTTCGGCCCAGTAATGCGCATCGCCGAGCAGCGCGCGAAGCTGTTCGGCAATCTGGCGAGGATCGATGCCGATGTTCTTCTCGGTCGTTCGGTATGTGCCGGCCCATTCCCATACATCGCCAAAGAGCCTGACGTGGAGCCGGCGCACGAAGGCGTCGTCGAGGATGTCGCCTCCGCGCCGCCGCGACAGCCATGCAAGTCCCTGCTCGATATTGGCTTGTTCGAGTTCATCGAGTTCCCGCCGGGTCGTGACATGAGAGAATTTCAATCCCGCCATCTCGTCGGGATCGAGCGGTGTCGCGCCTTCGGGATCTTCGAACGTCACTGATCGTCCCAGAAACCGGGCGGCATGTCGCGCGCCAGTTGTCCCGCAAGTTCGTCTATCCGACGGGCCGTCTCGTCCACAGACAAGGCCTGGTCTTCCAGCGCCATGTGCACTCCGGCGCGACGAACGCGGTTTTCCGCCTTGCGGCGGGCCTGAGCGCGGATCGCGTCTTCCACCGTGTCTTCGAGCACGATGGCATAGACGAATTTTCCGCCTATCGCTGCCGCGAGCTTTTCCATCTGGTGGAGCGTGATCGCGCCGTCGGCTTCATTGCGTTCGGCCTGGTGAATGGCTGCCCGCGTGACACCCATGCGCCGGGCGACATCGGCGCCGGACATGCCTAGCGCCTTCCTGGCCGTGGCCAGCCAGCTTCCGGACGGCGTAGCGAGACCGGCAAGCTGTCTTCCCGCCCGGTCGACGATGCGTTGGCATTGCCGCTGTGCCGCATCCTTCACGCTCATTGGTCATCCTTTCGTATATTAATACATATACGAAATGGATATAATTGTCAATAATATGATATACAAATCAGAATATGCGGATATCAGATAATATACGCTACGCTCGCCCGCCCCGCTCGACCACGGTCACCACCTTCGCGCCGCCCGTCAGCGTTTTGTGCACCGGGCATTTGTCGGCGATCTCCTCGAGCTTGTCGGCAAGCTCCGTCGCCACCTCGCCGTCAACGGAGATATGGCGCTCGAAGCGGTCGATCTTGCCGCCATGCGCGCGCTCCTCGTCGGTGCATTCCATGCAGTCCTTCGCGTGCACCTTGGCGTGGCTGACATCGACCGTCACCGCGCCGAGCGGCAGCTTCTTGAAGTCCGCATACATGCGAAGCGTCATCGCGGTGCAGGCACCCAGCGCCGCGCCAAGCAGATCGTAGGGCGACGGGCCGGTGTCGGTGCCGCCAGCTGATACGGGCTCGTCGGCGAAAAACCGATGCGCGCCGGCCTGTACGACATTTTGAAACTTCGATTCACGCGTTTCCGATACGCGGATGTTTTCGATCGCTTTTTCGCCCTGCGGTTCGTCGGCCGGCAGGAAACGGTGCGCCCAGCCGGCAATCACCTGGGCGGCGAATTCGGCGTCCTCGGGCTTCGTCAGCAAATGGTCGGCGTGATCAAGCGAGATGTAGCTTTTCGGATGGCGCGCGGCCATGAAGATGCGCTCGGCATTGTCGATGCCCACCACCTCGTCCAGCGGCGAATGCATGATCAGCAGCGACGCCTTCAGCTTCGGCAGCCGGTCGAGCAGATTGGTCTTGCGCGCGACATCGAGGAAGCCCTTGCCAATGCGGAATTTGCGCCCGCCGAGCGAGACCTCTGCTTCGCCGTCGCGCTCGATATCCCCGATATCCTCCTTGAACATGCGCAGCACATGTTCCGTATCCGCCGGCGCGCCAATGGTGACGACGCCCCTGACTTCGGGGATATCGTGCGCCGCGGCCAGAACGGCGGCCCCGCCGAGGGAATGGCCGATCAGCAGGACCGGCGCTTCGATGGTTTCGCGCAAATGATCCGCCGCAGCCACCAGATCGTCGACATTGGAGCGAAAGGACGTATTGGCGAACTCGCCTTCGGACGCCCCAAGGCCGGTGAAATCGAACCGCAGCACGGCAATGCCCAGCCTCGACAGGTTCGACGCTATGCGGCGCGCGGCGATGAAATCCTTGGTGCAGGTAAAGCAGTGGGCGAAGATCGCGCAGCCGCGCAGCGAACCGTCCGGCAGATCCAGCCGGGCGGCCAAAGTGTGGCCGTCCGCCGATCGGAATTCCCGTTTCTCGGTCGCCATGGCAGCCTCCCTGTTGCGATCCGCGTCAGGTCTTAGCGGCCGCTGTCTTCACCTTCACCCAAAATTTTCGAGAGGCGATCCTGTTCCTCCGCGCTCAGGCGGTCCACGGGCGCGGCGCGGCTGCGGGACCGGTAGAGAAAGGCGATCGTGCCGAGGCCGAGCAGAAGGCCGATGATTGGCGTCCCCCACAGCAGCATGTTGCGTCCCGAGAAACGCGGTTGCAGCAGAACGAATTCGCCATAGCGCGAGACGACGTAGTCCATCACCTCTTCGTTCGTGTCGCCATTCTCAAGCCGCTCGCGGACGATGACGCGCAAATCATGGGCGAGCGAGGCATCGGAATCGTCGATCGACTGGTTCTGGCAGACGAGACAGCGCAGTTTCGCGGAAATGTCGCGGGCGCGCTGTTCGAGCGCCGGATCGTCGAGCATCTCGTCCGGCGTCACCGCATGGGCGCCAGAGATCGCGAGAACGAGAAAGGCCAGGGCCGCGAAGGTCCGTTTCATCTGTGCGTCCCTACTCCGCCGCGGCCAGTGTCTGGCGGCGCTTTGCCGACGGTTTCGGTGCGCCGACGCGCAGCCGCCGGTCGGACAGCGAGAACAGTCCGCCGATCACCATCAGCACCGGGCCGAGCCAGATCAGCGTCACCTGCGGCTTCCACCAAAGCCGCACGACGATCTCGTCGGTGCCTTCGACCGGGTCGCCGAGCGCGAGATAGAGCTGGCTGAAACCGGTCGTGTAGATGCCGGATTCGGTCGTCGGCATGCGCCGCGCCGTGTAAATGCGCTTCGACGGCGTGATCGTGGTTACGTAGTCGCTGTCGAGATAGACCTCGAAGCTGGCAATGTCCTCCACGAAATTCGGTCCCTGCTGCTCCTCGATGCCCTTCATCGTGATCGTGTAGCCGGCGAGCTCGGTGATCGCGCCCGGCTTCATGCGCAGCACTTCCTCCTTCTGGAAGGAGGAAACCGAGACGATGCCCAGCACGCAGACGCCGAGCCCGGCATGGGCGAGCGCGGTGCCCCAGACGGAGCGCGGCAGGCCGCGCAGGCGGGCAGCAGCCACGGAAAGCCCGGCTTTCGGCCATCCCGACTTCTGGATGATCTCGGCAAACGAGCCGAGCAGCAGCCAGACGCCGATGGCGATGCCAATGACCGCGAGCACATGCATGCCCTCGACGAAGACGAGCGTCAGCACACCGATGAGAAGCGCCGCGCCGGCGAAGACATAGAGCCGCTGCGCCGCGCCATAGAGATCGCCGCGCTTCCAGGCGAGCAGCGGACCGAAGGGAACGGCCAGCAGCAACGGCACCATCAGCGGCACGAAGGTCGCATCGAAATAGGGCGCGCCGACGGAAATCTTCTCGCCGGTCAACGCTTCGATCAGGAGCGGATAGAGCGTGCCGACGAAGACCGTGGCGGTCGCCGTCGTCAGGATCAGATTGTTGAGCACCAGCCCGCCTTCGCGCGAAATCGGGTGGAACATGCCGCCATTCGACAGCGACGAAGACCTGAGCGCGAACAGGAAAAGCGCGCCGCCGATGAAGAAGACGAGGATCCCGAGAATGACGACGCCGCGCGTCGGGTCGGTGGCGAAGGCATGCACCGAGGTCAGCACGCCGGACCGCACAAGGAAGGTGCCGAGCAGCGACAGCGAGAATGTCAGGATCGCCAGCAGGATGGTCCAGACCTTCAGAGCCTCGCGCTTTTCCATAACCAGCGCCGAGTGAAGCAGCGCCGTGCCTGCGAGCCACGGCATGAAGGAAGCGTTTTCGACCGGGTCCCAGAACCACCAGCCACCCCAGCCGAGCTCGTAATAGGCCCAATAGGAGCCCATCGCGATGCCGGCGGTCAGAAACACCCAGGCGGTCAGCGTCCAGGGGCGCACCCAGCGCGCCCAGGCCGCATCGATGCGGCCTTCGATCAACGCCGCGATGGCGAAGGAAAAGCAGATCGAGAAGCCGACATAACCCAGATAGAGAAGCGGCGGATGGATGGCGAGGCCGATGTCCTGCAGGATCGGGTTGAGATCCTGGCCTTCCAGCGGCGCCGGCGACAGGCGCTCGAACGGATTGGAGGTGAACAGGATGAAGCCAAGAAAGGCGACGGCGATCAGCCCCTGCACGGAGATCGCCATGGCGCGCAGCGTTGGCGGCAGGTTCGAGCCGAACAGCCCCACCAGCGCACCGAACAGCGCCAGGATCAGCACCCACAGCAGCATCGAGCCTTCGTGGTTGCCCCACACTCCGGTGAACTTGAACAGCAGGGGCTGCTGCGAGTTGGAGTTTTCCCAGACATTCAGGATGGAGAAATCGGAGGTCACATAGCCCCAGGTCAGTACCGTGAAGGATAATGCGATGGCCGCGAAGACCGCGAAAGCGAGGTTCGGCGCCATGGCGATCTGGCGGGTGTCGCCGGTCTTGACGCCGACGAATGGCACGACGGTCTGGATGATCGCCAGCACGAGCGCCAGCACGAGGGCGTAATGTCCGATTTCGACGATCATTGCGTTGCGCTCACTTCATCGCCCTGCCAGTAGCCCTGCTCCTTGAGCCGGTCGGCGACCTCCTTGGGCATGTAGTTCTCATCATGCTTGGCGAGAACGGTATCCGCAAGGAACGTGCCGTCGGATTGCAGTTGCCCCTCAGCGATGACCCCCTGCCCCTCGCGGAACAGGTCGGGCAGGATGCCGGCATAGCGCACGAGAACGCGATCGTTCACATCCTCGATGGCGAATTCGACGGTGGAATCGTCCTTCTTCACCGAGCCGTTCTCGACAAGGCCGCCGAGGCGGATACGGCCGCTGTTTTCCTCGGGCGAAGCCAGCAATTCCGTCGGCGTGCGGAAGAAGGTCACCTGGTCCGAAAGGGCGGTCAGCACCAGCGCCGCGGCGATGCCGAGCATGGCGAGCGCGCCGAAAATCACCACGGAGCGTTTCTGTTTGCGGGTCATTGCACGGTTCCTCCCGAAGATATGCCGAGCGCCGCTGCGAATTTGACGATCGTGTCGCGTTTTTCGGCGTCGGAGGCGAAGGCGTCCGTTGCGCGCGACAACGCCTCCTCGGCATCCTCCTTGCGGCCGAGAACCACATAGGAGCGGATCAGCCGCTGCCAACCTGCGATATCGTCGGGATTGTCACGCAGCCGCTCGTCGAGCTGCGCGATCATCCCCAGGATCATCTCGTTACGGTCCTCGGCATTCATCGCCTGCACGTCGCGGACGGTGTCCTCGTCGAGCTGCGGTGCCGCGGAGCCGGGCGCGGCGGCCATCGACGCCTCGCCGTACCGGCGCACGCCTTCCGCGGCCGCGGCCTGCCATTCCGGCGACGCGGCGCCCGGCTGCAGCATCGCCTGCCAGCCCTGCAATGCGCCGTCGACATTGCCGGCCTCTGCGGCGGCAAGCGCCAGGAAGAAACGCGAGCGGCTGTCTTCTGCGTCCAGTTCCAGCGCCCGCTGAAACTCTGCGCGCGCATTCACGTCCACGGTTCCGGCAAGCATGTAATAGGCCTGCCCGAGGCCAGAGCGGCGCCTGGCGTCCTCGCCCTGCAAGGCGATGGCGCGTTCGAAGGCCTGGCGCGCTTCCGCCGGACGGCCGAGCCTGAGATACATCGGCGCGAGCACGTCCCAGCCGCGCCCGTCATTCGGGTTCTGGGCCAGATGCGCCTCGGCGCGGGAAACCAGTTCGGCGACGTCCATCCCCTGCAATGTCTGCGCCGCCTGCTGCTGGCGAATTTCGTCGATCCGCGCCGCCAGGGGCTGCGCGTCCATGCCCGGCGAACCGGTTATCGAATAGATCAGCGCGGCGGCGAGCGGCGCGAAAACGGCGGCAGCCGCCAGCACCGGGCCTCCGGCCGTGCGCGCCTTCTCACTGTCGGCCGCTTCGGCGTCGGCCGCCTCCTGCGCGGCGAGCAGCCGGCGGCCGATTTCGGCGCGCGCATAGTCGGCCTCGGCCGGCTCTATCGCCCCGCGCTCAATATCGGCATCGAGTTCGCGCAGCTGGTCCTTGTAGATGGTGAGATCGAACGCGTGGTCTTCCGGCGCGGCCTCCACCGTTTTCCGGCGAATGACGGGCCAGAACACGATGCCAAGCAACAGGATCGTCAGCGATGCGGCGACAAGGATGAACAACATGACGGTCAGATAAAGATGCAAGTCAGACTTGCCAATGGAATTTGCCCTGACGCGACATTTTCACGCTCACCAAGGCGATACATTGACCTGTGTCAGGTCAATGGCGTCCAGCTTCCGTCCGGATTGCGGCAGGCCGTGCCGCGGCTGGCGACCGGCGCACCGCCGGTGTAGACGGTGTGGGTATATTGGCGGCAATCCTGCGAGCCGACGCGATAGGGTTGCGAGGCGGCGACTTCACCCCTCAACGCCGCGCCCGTCTCGCCCCATGTCACCTTCTGGCCCGCCGGCGTGTATTCCAGCGCCTGGTACTCGGCTTGCAGGGCCGCATCCTTGGTCGCGGTATTCATCTGTGTGATGATATCTGCCGGCAATATCCCGTCATGGAGCGCATGAACAAGCGCCGTACCGGCAAGCCTGTTGTCGGAATCGCGGGCGCCGCCCGAGATTTCGCCGAAAGCCAGACTCGGAACCGCGCCGCCCGTCGACGAACAGCCGGAAACGATGCCGGTCACGGCGACCGCCAGCGTCAGGGAAAGAATGCGCATAGCCTTGGCGTTCAAATCAAGCTCCACCCAGAGATTGCCGGCCAAAGATGAACAAAACTATGTCGGCAGTGTGTTTGCAATTGGAGATATTTGCCGTTTCGTCCATTTCAATGACCCGCCGCCGGCAATGTGATCTCCACCTTCAATCCGCCGGTCGCGCTTTCGCCGAGTTCGACCCCGCCGCCATAGGCCGACGCGGTCTCGGCGACGATGGCGAGACCGAGCCCGGTGCCCGGCACCGTCTCATCGAGCCGCTTGCCGCGTTTGAGGGCCTCGTCGCGCATTTCCGCCGCGATTCCCGGCCCGTCATCCTCGACCGTCAGGCGAATCCAGCGCCGCTCGTTTTCACCCGCAAACGGCTCGATCACCAGCGAAATCCTGCGCTGCGCCCATTTGCAGGCATTTTCGAGAAGATTGCCGAGAATCTCTTCCAGATCTTCCTTTTCGCCTGAAAAAACAAGCTTCTGCGCCGGCATGCTGAATTCGAGTTCCTTGTCCCTGTTGAGCTTTCGCATCACCGAGACAAGCTTTTCGGCCACCGGTCGCACATCGGTGCGGAAGATGATGCTCTCGCGCTGGGCTGCGATGCGCGCGCGCTTCAGGTAATGCTGGATCTGGTAGTCCATGGCGCGCGTCTGTTCCTCGACGATCGCCGCCGAGGGGCCGGATTTCGATCCCGCTTCGTTGACCAGAACGGAAAGCGGCGTCTTCAGCGAATGGGCCAGATTTCCGACCTGGGTGCGGGCACGCTCGACGATGCGGCGATTGTTGTCGATCAGCGCGTTCATCTCGTTGACCAGCGGCTGGATTTCGCTGGGAAACTCGCCCTCGAGGCTCGCGGCATCGCCGTTTCGAATCGCCGAAAGCGCCTGGCGGGCATGGTCGAGCGGGCGCAGGCCGGCAAGCAGGATCGCGGCATTGATCAGCACCATGCCGATGCCGAGCGCCAGCAGCATCAGCCCGACCTGGCGCGCGAAATCCTGGACGGTGGTTTCGAATTCGGTCTGGTTGCCGACGACCTGGAAACGCGCGATCCGGCTGTCGCCGAGGTCGATCTCGGATTCCAGCACGCGGATCTGCCCGCCGCCGGGTCCGGGGCCGATCCAGTTACGGCTGAACTGACGGTCATAGGGAAGATCCGACAGGGACGGCCGGTCGATGTCCTCGGAGCCGAGCGAAGGCGAAACCAGCGCGTCGCCGCCGATCCCCTCCACCGGCGCCACGCGCCAGTACCAGCCCGAAAGCGGCTGCAGGAACGCGGTGTTGCCAAGATTGGGCGCGCCCTGCAATTCGCCGGCATCGTTCACCGAAACGGCGCCGACGAGGTTGTAGAGTTGCGCTTCCTGGAGCGTGGCGAAACCGCGCGCGGAATCGTTGCGGTAAAGCCCGATCAGCAGCCATCCGAGCAGCACGATCGCGGCAATCGCCCAAAGGCTGGAATAGAGGATGACCCGGAAAGCGAGGGAATCGGAGCGTATCCGCACCGCGTCAGCTTGCCTTCTCGCCCGGCTCGTCCGGGGCGCTCATGCGATAGCCGAGGCCGCGCACGGTCTCGATGATGTCATGGCCGATCTTCTTGCGCAGCCGTCCGACAAACACCTCGATCGTGTTGGAATCGCGGTCGAAATCCTGATCGTACAAATGCTCGATCAGTTCGGTGCGCGACACCACCTCGCCGACATGGTGGCCGAGATAGGAAAGAAGCCGGTATTCATGCGAGGTCAGCTTCAGCGTAATGCCGTCGACCATCGCCTTGGACGATTTCGTATCGATGGTAAGCGGACCGCAGCGGATTTCCGAGGAGGCGTGGCCGGCGGCGCGCCGGATCAGGGCGCGCACGCGCGCCAGCACTTCCTCGACATGGAAGGGCTTGGTGACATAGTCGTCGGCCCCCGCATCGATGCCCGACACCTTGTCGGACCAGCGGTCGCGCGCGGTCAGGATCAGCACCGGCATGGTGCGGCCGTCGTCGCGCCAGCGCTGCAGCACCGAAATGCCGTCCATCACCGGCAGGCCGATATCGAGCACGACGCAGTCATAGGGCTCGGTATCGCCGAGATAATGGCCGTCCTCGCCGTCGGTCGCGGCGTCGACGACGTAACCGGCGTCTTCGAGCGCCGATTTCAGTTGCGCGTTGAGCGAAGCATCATCTTCGACGACGAGAATGCGCATGGATCTGTCCCTCCCGCGGAATCGCCCCGGAAACTACCGCAGATCGGCCTTTCGGCCAACGCGGCAGCTCGATTTCAACCGTTGACGATGATTTCCTCGCGCTTCGGGCGCTGGCCGTTCGAGCCGGGCACGAGAAGGACGATCTTGCACTTTCCGCCGCCGACCGATTCCGCGCTTGCCAATTGCGCGCCGCGCTGCGCGGCGACCTGCTGGCCAACAGCGTAGCAATTATCGGCGGCTTCCGCGGGTGCGGAGCTCAGCACGGGAAGTGCGATCAGCGCAGCCATGATAAAACGAGACATTGTTCTTGTTCTCCAACTTGGCTGTATTCCTACACACCCCTGCCTGAACGGAACATGAATGGTTCGACGAAACCATTCATGCCCCGAATTGCCGGGCGTTTTCAACCGATCCGGCTATCCGCGCTTACCCGTCCAAGAATGGCAACAATGCCAGCGACGGCGGAGACCGTCTGCAGGATCGCCTCGGTCAGGGCCGCCTGTCCGCCGGCGTCGACCGGCAGGCCGAACATGGCGGCGAGCGTCGCGGCGACGCTCACCAGCGCGCCCCAGATGGTTTTCGACAGGTACCAGGGTTTTTCCTCGTTCATGGCAGGTCCTTTCTTCTGCTGTCAGGAAAGTGAAATCGCGCGGCGGGCGGGGATGCCCTCGCCCACCGCGAAACTGATCTGCGCAACCTCGAAATCGACGCTGGCCGAGAGCCCCAGCGCCGCCACGGTCGCGGCGTCGAGCGTCAGCGCCTGCTCGGTCGCCTCGGCGGAATGGATCACGCTCTCGCCGTCATGAATGCGCACCGCATAGCGCTCTTCTTCCTCGCCGAGCGGCACATCCGGCCCGAGCCAGCTATCGCCGTCGATACGGGTGCGCCGTATCCACGAAAGCGCGATGCCGCCATCGCCCGTCGCCGCAGCCTTCAGATGCACCGGCGCAAGCGGCGTCAGCGCGCGCAGGCCGCCAATGGCTTCGACGGTCTCGAAATAGCGGTCGGTAAAGGGCCGTCCGGCAACTCCGATGCGCAATTGCAGCGCAAGGCCAATCTCCGCGGCTTTCAGCCCGGCCGGCACGACCGCCTCGTCGAGCAATACCACCCGCGCACCGATCGCTGCGCCCGCCGCCATCGCGTCCTCGGTGCCACCCTGGCCGCGCAGCAGGCCAGTCAGCCGCCAGGCATTCGCCGCAGTCTCTTCGGCGGTTAGGAACTGGATCACCTCCCAGCCGCCATTCGCCGCCTCGACGGCCAGCAGGTTGCGGCCGGACTGCAACGCCGTCTCCGTCACGCTGGCGAATTCACCCGAGGGCACGGTGAGCTCGATGGCGGTGGCATGGTCGACCCGGCCGGAAAACGCGCCCGTCAGCGGTGCGGTCAGTTCACCGATCACGGCGTTGGACAGCGCCTGACGCCGATAGTCGAAACCGGACGCCTCCGGCGAGACATAGACCGCCTGGATACGCGGCGGAGACGACCATGCGGCCAGCATGAACTGGTCCTCTGCCGTGCCGCCGGACCGCAACGGCAGGTCGAGCAGCACGAAGTCCGGCACGCCCGCCGTGTCTCCAAGCGCTTGCGCGGCTTGTGCTGGCAGATGCGGACGGCGGGTGTTGGCGGGGCGAACGAGCACCGGCACCGCCTCGACTCGCAGCGCGTCGGCGAGATCCGTGCGCGTCACCAGCCAGCGCTCCGCCGGCTTCGACGCAAAGGCGAAGACATCGCCCGGCGCCAGATCCGCATACCGCCATGGCAGCGCGAACTTCAGCAGCCGGCCATGCGCCCAGGCGCGCGCCAGCATCCGGTCGGCGATGGCGTCGACGAGGCTTGCGTCGGCGATGACCGGCAGATCCGCCATTTGCTGCCGCGCCGTCCCCGTCTCCAGCCGCCGCGAAGAACTGGTCGCGGACTGGTAGTCGCGCAGCCCGTCGCGATAGGCGACGATGATCTCGGCCGGCAACTCGCTTGTCTGCGCCTCGGTCACATCGCGCAGCGCTTCGCCGTCGAGATCGGCGATGTCGCCATCGTCGATGATCCGCGTCGCCACGGCCCCTTCCTGCGCAAGAACAAAGCCGCCGTCGCCCGCCATGTCGGAAGCCGACCAGCCGAAGCTCGCCGCCAGCGGCTCCAGCACGTCGCGCGCCGAGGCGGGCTGTGCAACGATCACGCCCTGAGTGGTGTCGGCGATGTCGACCGTCGCCGCGCCGTCCAGCAACAGCCCCGCCGTTTCGGCGAGCGGCGCGGTGCCGAGCCTTCCGTTCAGCCAGTGGCCGCGCAGCCAGTTTGCGCCGTCTCCCCAGATGTCCGTCGCCATCGGAAAGGCGGGAAACGGCCGCGCGTCCCAAGCCCACAGGAAGATGCGCGACGGATCGACCATCGCTTCGCCGGTCACCGGCGAAACCGGATTGGCCGCCGCGCCGCTCGCCCAATGCTCCAGATGCGCCCGCAGGAACGCCCGCTGCTCGGCGTCATCGCGCCCGCCATTGGAAAACCACGGCAAAGCGCTTTCCGCCGACTTCGCGTCCGTGAAGACGTTCGGCTGCGTCGCGCCCTTGTCGACGGCCGGGCAACCCAGTTCCATGAACCAGACCGGCTTGGACCCCGGGACCCAGCCGGTCGGCGTCGGGCTTTCGGCCCCGCCTGTCCGCTCGAAATGCGCGTTCGACCACCAGGAAACGAGATCCTTGAAGCGGAACACCCAGGGCTTGCCGGCCAATCCGTCGGTGATCGGCGTGCGCAGCCGCTCCCGCCGGTCAGCGTCCGAGGCGTAATACCAGTCGAAGCCCTCGCCGCCCGCCACCGCGTTCCGAAACGCCGCGCGGTCGGAAGCCTGCACCTGCCCATCCGGATTGCCGCCCGGATCGGCGGCGTCGCTGTCGCGCCAGTCGGACAGCGGCATGTAATTGTCGATGCCGACCGCGTCGATATTCGCATCCGCCCAGAGCGGGTCGAGATGGAAGAACACGTCGCCGGCGCCGTCCTCCGGGTGATAGCCGAAATATTCGGACCAGTCGGCCGCATAGGTGATCGCGCAGCCGCTTCCGACACTCGCCCGCACCTCCGCCGCGAGGTCCCGCAATTCGGTGACGAAGGGAAAGCCGCCCGTCTCATCACGAACCTGCGTCAGCCCGCGCATTTCCGTGCCGATGACGATGGCGTCGACGCCGCCCGCGGTCACCGCGAGGCTCGCATAGTGATTCACCATGCGGCGGTAGCCTTCTGAATTGTCGGCGAAATCCGCGATCTGAACCGTCGCGTCAGCCGTCTGATCCACTGTGCCGGGCCGGCCGATGCCGGGATGGCAGGAAATCCGTCCGCGCCAGGGATAGGCAGGCTGCATCCCGTCCGACCAGGGATCGGGCAAGGCGTTATCCGCCGGCACATCCATCAGGATGAAGGGACACAAGGTCACCTTCAGGCCGCGCGCCTTCAGGTCGGCGATGGCGGCGGTCACGCTGGCGTCCGACGGCGTGCCGCCATAGGCGGGCTTCCCGTCCGACAGCGAAACGACATGCACGCCGGCATGTCCCCGGCCCATGCCGGCGACGGCCCAGGCCGCGCTTTCGCCGCCGCCGTATCTCGAAACCACGCCGGGCCGGATCCGGCACTCCCCGGCCCTCAGGTCGTCGCCAAACCAGGCGACGATCAGCGAGACATGCTCGAGATTCGGACACACCGCCTGCAATTCGTCGATCGAGGCTTCCCAGTCGGAGCCTGCATGGAGGACGTGCCGGTTGAGTTCCGTCGTCTCGCCGCGCCGCGGCGTCGCCGTCACCAGACCGGGCGCGTAGCCGTGCTCGGTCGAGCCGGGGATGACGCAAACCGCGCGCACCTTTTCTTCCAGCTCGCCAACCGGGCGGATTACCTCGATCTGGAATTGCGGCACGCGATTGCCGAAACGTTCCAGCGGCAACCGTTCGAAGACCACATAGGCCGTTCCGCGAAAAGCGGGCGCGAGCCCTTCGCCCTGCTTCGCCTCGATCAGCGGGTCGGGCATCTGGTCTTCGTCACCGCGATAGACCCGCATCTCAATCCCGGTCAGGTCGAGTTCCTTGCCGTCCGCCCACACGCGCCGGACCGCCGCCACCGGTCCCTCGCAAAGGCCGATCGCCAGATTGGCATAGTAGGAATAGGTCGTGACCTTCGGCCCGCCCTTGCCGCCCTGCCGCTCGGTACGCGCGGTCTCTTCGAAGCGGGTCGCCCAGATGACGGTGCCGGAAATGCGGGCATGGCCGAAGACACGCGCCATCGGCGCGCCCTCCTCCGCCGTCAGCGGCCGCGCGCCGGACAGGCGTGCGCCCTCGATATGGCGCGTCGAATTGATCAGCGCCGTATCGATCAGATAGCCGCCAAGCGCACCGGCCGCCGTGCCGATCGCCGCACCGGCCGCGCCGAAAACACCGCCGAGCGCAGCGCCCGCGGCCTGCAACAGCAAGGTCGCCATGGATTACTCCGTCAGATGGAGGGAAACGCGAAAACGCCGGCCACGCGCCGCCGCCAGCCGGGCACGAAGGCCGAGGCCGTCACGGCATGGCCTTCATAGGCATGGATGATCCGGGATTCCGGCGCCAGCAGCGCCAGATGTTTCGCCGCCGCGCTGGCCTGCCAGCGAAACGCGACGATGTCGCCGGGCCTCATATCGGACTTCTCCAACGCGCTGCAGCGCTGGCGCAACGCGTCCAGCAGCGGTTCGCCGCGCGATGTCTCGGCCCAGTCCGGCGAATAGGTCAGCCGCACCGGCGCCGCCTCGCCATACAATTCCCGCCAGATGCCAAGCATCAGCCCGAGACAGTCGCAGCCGACACCCTTCCGGCTCGCCTGGTGGCGGTAAGGCGTGCCGATCCAGCCCTGCGCGATTTCGAGCGCCCGCGCCCGCGTCCCGTCACGGGACAAGCGGCCCGCCATCGAAATCGCCTTCGCCGTCGGCATAGTTCAGCGCGAGGTCATTGCCCGGAATATGCGGGAAACCCCGAAAACGGAGCCCGTTGGAGAATTTCGCCCGGCAGGTCTCGAACCGCTTGTCGCAACCGGCGGCCAGGGTAAACGTGTCGCCCGCACCGACCCCCGAAAGATCCGGCTCGAACAGGCCAAGCACATGCTGCCCGGCGGCAGGCCCCTCGCGCATCGCCGCGACGGTCGCCGCCGTACCGTCCCGCGCGCCGGAGGTCCATGTCAGACGCCCAAGTGTGAACCAGCCGTCCTCATAGCCTTCGAGCCCGGTCGCCACGATCTGCCCGCCGCTGACGGAAACGACCGTGCCGGCCGCCGAGAAACCCGGCGCATTCGTGTCGAAGCCGCAACGCGCATCGCCCAGATCGGCGTCGCATCGGCGCAGGAAAGACCGTCCGCGCCGTTCGTCGAGCTTTGCCGACAGGCTCCTCAGTTCCACCCGGAACGCGCCGTCGATGCGGCGGATCTCGCCGACGACATGCCGCTTCAGCAGCCCCGCTTCCGTGGGTTCGGCCCAGTTGACCAGCCATTGCTCGACCGCCGCGCCGTCATATTTCCCGGCCTCGATATCCGCTTCCGAGATCGCCTCCGACGACAGCGCGCCAGCCACCTCCGCCGTGTCGCCGGCAAAGCCGAGCCCGCTCTCGATCGCCCCCGCAACGAAACCCGTCGCCGGCTCGCAGGCAACCCCGTCCACCGTCAGGGCCCGGTCGTGATCGGTGAAACCCAGCACGGCTCCGTCCCTGCGGCGGACAATCCAGCAGAAGCAGACAGTCGTGACGTCCCGCGCGAGATGATCGCGCAAGTTATGCGGCAAAGCGGTCATTCAAACACCTCCACCAGCCTGATGTCGGGAATCTCGCCCGCCTCGAACGCCGTCTGCGTCACGGCAAGCTGCGCCGTGTCAAAGCGAACCGGCACGTGAAACTCGAAGCCTGCGGTCACGGGCACGCCCTCGCCCGGGGCCTCGGCCAGCGTGACGATGCCAGTCAGCAGATCGACGGAAAACGCCGGTTCGAACAGCTCCGCACTATCGACCGCAATCCGCACCGTGCTGTCGACCGGCTTGGTGACGGGCCGTTCATCGCCGAGCTTCAGCTGAAATTCGGTCGCAGTCCCGTCGCCCGTGCCGATCTGCCGGTCCGTCGGTGTTATCGTCTCTCCCGGCGACGCAGACGCATGATCGACCGGATCGAGGAACCGGAAACCGTGCAGGGGTCCGCCGCGATCCTCGAAGAATTCCAGCAGCTTGTGCAGATCCGCAAAGGATTTGATTCCGGTCGAGATCGCATAGGTCCGCCTTGCCCGAGACCAGCGCGCATTGCGCTGCTCGAGCCCGGCGGACAACCTGACGATCTCGACCTGCCGCTCCGGCCCGCCGCTCGCCCCAAAGGCGAGACGCGACGGGAAAACCACGTCGTGAAAGCTCATCGCTTGTCCTCAATTTCCCCGCCGGCCGCGCGCAACGGCGCGCGCCAGCGCCGCCGTCACCTGCGCTTCCGATTTGCGGAAGGAACCCGCATCATTTGTCTGGATCGTCACATTAAACGTCGTCGGCGCGCCACCACCCTCCGTCGCCACGCCGAGCCGCCCGTCCGCGCCGCGCCTCAGCGGCAGGATCGCTTCCGGCCCCGCTTCGCCGGCAAGGCCCGTGCGCCCGCCGGACATCGGAAAATAGGCGGGGGATGCCAGCACGCCGCCGCCGGCGAACATCCGGTCAGCGCCGACCACGCCGCCCTTCGCGAAGGGAAGCACGCCGGCAAAGCCGGAAAAGGCCTGCGCCGCGAAGCCGTTCAGCAGGCCTTGCAGCGGCTTGAGCCCCGCACTCAGCGCATTTGTCGCCAGGCTCCGGCCGATCGAGCGCAGCGTGTCCTCCAGCGACTTGCCGGAGACGACCGCGCCGCGAAGCGCGCCGGTCAGCGTCGAGCCGAAGGACGAGGCCTGCCGCTCAAGGTCTTTCAGCGCCTTCTCGAAACCGGTCGTGTCGGCATCGATGGCGATTGTGAGGTCTTCGTTCAAGGATCCGCTCCTTTCGAAAAGGCGGCCAGGGGAATTCCATGCGGTTACCCCAACAATTCGGGGTTGGATTTTCCGAATGCGCCCCTCTCATAATCCGGTTTTGGCATGTTATTTTTCCGCGCATGAACACCACCGCCCCGATTCGCATCGCAGCAGCCATCCTGACGCGGCCCGACAAGAAAATGCTGGTCGTCCGCAAGCGCGGCACCGACGCTTTCATGCAGCCGGGCGGCAAGATCGAGCCGGGCGAAGAACCGGCAGAAGCCCTGTGCCGGGAACTCGCCGAGGAACTTGGCCTCGCGGTCACGCCCGCCGAGCTCTCGTTCGTTTCCCGTTTCACCGCGCCCGCGGCCAACGAGCCCGGTCTTTTCGTCTTCGCGGAGGTCTTCCGCCTGCGCACCGACGCGGTTGTCGAGCCCGGGGCGGAGATCGAAGAGGTCGTCTGGATTGACCCGGTCAGACCGGCAAGGCTGGACTATGCGCCGCTGACGCGCGACTTCCTGATCAAGCTGCTCGCCATGGCGGCCTGACCGCCCGGGCTTCGCCCTTTCCCTTGGCCGGCGAAACGGCTATCGGTCGATACGTCCCGTTCGTTTCCCACAACCCGGCCCCAATATCCCATGCGCTCGACGCCAGACCGAATTCGCCATGCCGTCAGTTTCGAGATCATCGCCATCGCGATGGTCATGTTTCTCGGCAGCAGTCTCTTCGGCATGCCGCCGGTCTCCATGGGCGCGTTGGGCATCGCCAGTTCGCTCGTCGCGACGATCTGGACCTATCTCTACAATCTCGGTTTCGACCACGCCTTGCTGCGCCTGAACGGAAGCTCCGAAAAAAGCTGGACGATGCGTGTCGTTCACACGGTCCTGTTCGAGATCACGCTGTCGCTCGTGCTCCTGCCGGTCATCGCGACCATGCTCGGGATCGGCCTCATCGAGGCGCTCGTCATGGATATCTCGCTGATGGCCTTTTTCCTGGTCTACACCTTCGTCTTCAATCTCGTTTACGACCGCCTCTTTCCGATCCCGGAATGATCCAGCGGGCGGTCGGGGAAAGCCTGCATCAGGCTTTCCAGTTCTCCCCTTGCCGGCGGCGTGGGGACGCCATGGCCGAAGGCGCGCATCGCCGCCCCCAGTTCCATTGGCGTCATCGCCCAGAACTCCGCGGGCGACAGCCGCATGACCGCGAAGCCGAACGCCATCGCGGCTTCCCAGGGAAACTTCTCAGCCATCGCCGCCGAAGGTCGCCTGCAGAAGCTCCGAGACGATGCGCGCATAGCCGGCCGCGCCGCCTTCCGCCTGCATCTCCGCCACCTCGTCGCGGGTGAAGGTGTGGCCCGCCCCTTTCAGCCCGGCATGGATGATCGTCAGCAGGTCGCCCGCCGACAGTTTCCCGGTCGAGAAGCGCTGCGTCAGCGCGCTCAGGTCCGCCGCGCCGAAATGGCCCTCCAGTTCGGCCAGCGCGCCGAGCGTCAGGCAAAGCGCCCGCTCCTTGCCGCCAAGCTCTGCGGCGATCTCGCCGCGTTTCCTGTTGACCAGCATCAGGCGGCTCCGAATGTCAGCGCGGAACCCGATTCCAGCGCGATGTCGAAGGTCACCTCGCCGTCATGGTTTCCCGCGTAATCGAGCGCGGTGATCTGAAAGCCGCCCTCGACCGTCCCGAAATCGGGGATGACGAGCTGGCAATCGGTCACCGCACCGGCGAAGAAGGCGGCGCGGACCAGTTCGTCCGACGCAGCATCCTTGAAGATGCCCGAGGCCGAAACGGACGCCCGCTGGATGCCCGCCCCGTCAAGCAATTCGCGCCAGCGCCCGGCCGATTGCGAATCCGTGATGTCGACGGCCTGCGCATTGAAGCTGATGCGCTTGGTCCTCAGGCCGGCGACGGTCGCGAAACCCGCGCCGTCCCAAAATTTCAAAAGCAGATCCTTGCCGCGTTGTGATGCCATCGCCGCAGTCTCCTGTGTTCGGTTTAGATGAAAATCAGGCCGGTTCGGTCAGCGCCCTGAATCTGAGAGTGGCCCGCCATGCCCGGTCCCCCGGCTCGTAGCCGTGATCGGACGTGACCGGCTCGAAGGACACGATCCGCGTATCGCCGGTCACGCCTTCGAGCGCCGCCAGCGCCGCCGTCATGCGTTCGGCGATGGCGAGCACCTCCGCCCGGCTCGTGGCGCGCGACCAGCAGCGCAAGGTGACGAGGTGTTCCCCGCCCGCCCGGTCGTCGGTGCTCCAGTCCCGGACGCTTGTCCGGCCGAGCGCGACGAAGGGGAAATCCCGCTCCGGCGGTACGCGGTCGAGCACCCGCTCCGCATCGCCCAGCAAGGCGACAAGCCCCGCATCCGCCTTGAGCGCGGCGACGATCGCGGCCTGCAAATCATGCGCGGCGCTCATCGCGATCCTCCGTCTGCGGTTTCGGCGTCTCCCGCCGCGCCTCGTCGATCCGCTCGTCGGCGGCGATCTCGGCACGCGTGCGAAGCGCCCGGATCAGCCCGTCCAGGGTCATCTGCATCGTCAGTTTCATAAGGTCTCCTCGCGGGTCAGGCAGAGCAAATAGCGGCCGGTCTCGTCGAGGTCGCGCACCGCCCTGATCTCGAAGATCCGCGTGCCTGCGCGCAGCCTGCGGCCTCGCCAGACGCGCGTGTCAAAGCGCAGCGTCACGCGGTGGGTGATCTCAGCCTCCTCGGCGTCGGCGCGGCCGACGATCGCCGCCGCCGGCTCCAGATGCGCCCAGAGCGTCGCCACCGCCTGCCAGTTGTCCGCCTGGCCGCCGAGCGCGTCGGCGACGCGCACCGGTTCCTCCAGCACCATCTCGTGGCGCAGCCTGCCCGGATCGAAATAGGTCCCGCGCATGGTCACACCGTGAGAAACCGGAAATGCCGGGTCAGCCGCGCATAGAGCGCCGGCACCGAGACCGGCTGGTCGGCCGCGTCGAACACGCCGCGGAATTCAAACCAATGCGCGACCAGCACGAGGATCGCCCGCTTCAGCATGTCCGGCACATCGGTGCCGGCCTCGCCATAGCCGGCGTCGAAATCGACCTCGATGCCGTTCGCGCGCATCGCCGCCGTCACGCCGTCGGCAAGCCGGACGCGCGCCGGCCGGGCGACGAGATTGACGTAATAGTCCGAACCGTCCAGCACGGTCGCGAGGCCATCAGCATCATAGACGCTCACCGATACGATGCCGCGCACTGGCGAGCGCATCAGCTCCAGCACGCCGTCACAGGGTACGCGGTCGAAATACGCCCGCCACTGTTGGTCGATCAGCGCCTGGCCGGTATCGCGTTCGAGATACTGCGTCGCGGCGGCGATCAGCGCCGTGATCGTCTCGTCCTCGGTGTCGGAGGTGACGCGCAAATGCGCCTTGGCCTCGGCAAGTGTCACCGGCATCGCCGCGGGCGCGGCAATCTGGGCATAGGTCATTAAAAGCTCCAAATATTGCACCGCGCCAGCGAAGGTTGCGTGCTATGTATCCGTGCAACCAAAGAGAACGGGTGACGTAGATGTCTCTGATATTCCGCCGAATATCGGCCGCCATGCTGATCGCTTCCGCGACATGTGCATGGGCGGCTGCTTACGCAGAGGATACCGTCCGCGACATCGGCAGAATGCATGGCGAAGCGTCCGAGCTTGCCGCGGGTTGTCCGGCGGCAACTTACGACCCCGAAGGACAGCGCCTCGGCGCTGAGCTAGCCCAGCATGGTGTCGTCTTGAGCGATGAAGCGTGGGATGCAATCGCTGCCGGTGTGTTGGCAGCCGAAAAAGAAGTCGCCGGTTTGAGCGAAAACCAAATCTGCAAACTCGCACTGGAACGCTACGGTCCGAACGGGACCGAAAAGCCCGGCTTGATCGAGTTCGAATAAGTGACGGCCCCGGCGGGAAGGGAACCGGGGCCGCCTCTTCAGGGTTTCTTACGAAACCCCAAACTTCAGCAGTTTTATCGCATCGAAATCCTGCACCCCGCCGCCGACGCGCTTGGTCGTGTAGAACAGCACGTAGGGCTTGGCGGTATAGGGATCACGCAGCACCGAGACGCCGGTGCGGTCGACGACGAGATAGCCGCGGCGGAAGTCGCCGAAGGCGATCGCCGTTTCGTCGGAGCCGATATCCGGCATGTCCTCGGCCTCGACCAGCTGGAAGCCCATCAGCATGGCGCGCCGGCCGGCGCCGGCGGGCGGCTGCCAGATATAGTTGCCGTCGGCGTCCTTGAACTTGCGGATCGCCGCCTGCGATTTGCGGTTCATCACCCAGGAGGCGTTCTGCCGGTAGCCGGCCTTCAGCGCATAGACGAGGTCGATCAGCACATCGGACGGATCGGACGCCGGCCACGCGCCGTCGACGCCGGTCGCGACATAGCCGATTTTCTCCCAGGCCCAGCTCGCCTCGGCCACGGTGGTGTAGTCGAGGAAGCCCTTCGGCTTGGCGCTGCCGTCGCCGGCGACGAAGGCCGCGCCCTCCTGCTCGGCAAAGGACGCCTCCACTTCCGCGGCGATCCACTGGTCGATATCGACCACCGAATCCTCAAGAAGCGACGCGGTCGCCGCCGGCATGGCGTAGAGCTCCATGGTCGCGAACTGCAGTTCGGCGAGCGTCGAGGCCGTCGTTTCCGGCCGCGCATCGGTCTCGCCGACCCAGCCGACCGCCGGCCCGGCGATGGAAAACGGCTTCTTCAGCACCGAGCCCGAGACCTGCCGCACGCTCGCAATCGAGCGGATCGGCGAGATATCGCGCAGCCTGGCGCCGATCGCCGCCTCCGTCTCGGGCGGCACAAGGTAGCCGCCGTCGGGGCCGGAGCCGATCGACATCGCCTTGGCATCCAGGGCCTGAAGGCGGCGCTCGTCGCCGCGCCGCACATAGGTCTCGAAGGCCGCCTTGTGCTCGCTCGGCTCGACGGTTCCGCCGCCGAGCGGCGGGCGCGCCTGTTTCCTTTGCAGCGCGTCGAGCATGCGCTTCTGCTCGTCCAGCGCGGTGTTGATGCGCTCGACCTTGTCATTGGTCACGCCGTCGACGCCAAAGCGGCTCTCGATCTGCGAAAGCCGCTCGTCATTGGCCTGCTTGAACTCGTCGAATGCGTGCATGAAGTCGTCGAAGGCCTCGGCGACATCGCCGCTCTCGCCCGATTTAATTTCGGGCGCTGCCAGATTGTCCTGTCTCATCATTGTCCTCGTGTCGGTTGAAACTGCCGGGCAGCGGCGCGGATCGTCTCCGCGAGGCCCGGTTCGTCCGACGCGCCGTCCCGGCGGCGTCTCAGTTGCGCAAAGCCGCCGGCGATCACCGCCTTGGCCTCGCTTCGCGTCAGCCCGGCATCCCGCACGAGCCAGCGTTCGAATTCGCGCGCCGTCGGCAGGCGTCCGGCCTTCACGGCGGTGACGCGCGCCTGCGGCAGCATCGGAAAGGTGACCACCGAGATCTCCCAAAGATCGGCCTCCAGGATACGCCGCACACCGCTGCGCGCCTCCTTCCTCGCCTTGACCGTGCGAAAGCCGATGGAGAGCCCGTCGAGCCCGCCATTCCTCAGCAGCGCCAGCACCTCGCGGCCCTTCGCCACCTCCCTCGAGATCTTGCCCTCGACATAGAGCCCGTGCGCGTCCTCACGGATCGCCGTCCAGCGGCCGATCACTTGGGACGGATCGTGCTGGAACAGCATGCGGATGCCGGTCGCGCCGCGCGCCGTCAGAGACTTTTCAAACGCGCCGCGCTCGACCGCGTCCTTGCCGAGATCGACCGCGCCGAAGACGGAGGCGTAGCCGGCGATCGTGCCGTCCGCGCCTTCCAGCTCCACCCGGTTGAACTTGTGCTCGAGCTTCCTTGCATCAGCGCGCATCGCGGCCCTCCCTTCGTTCCGTCAGCTTCTCGCCGAAGCGCACCGCGAAGCCGATCGCCCACCAGATCGACAGGCTCGCCAGCGCCGAGCCGGCCAGCACCATTTCATGCGGCGACAGCATGGCGGCGATGCCGAGCCTTTCCGCGACGGCCAGCCCTGCCGTCCCGCCGAACACCAGCCCGGCGGTCACCGAGCCCAGAAAGCGCAAAGCCGCCTCACGGCGGCTCTTCGGCAGAAGCCAGGCAAGCGATATCGCCGCCCCGGCAAACGCACCGGCGGTCTTCGCCAGCCACTCCGAAGCGGCCGGCGACAGGTCTGTCATGGTCATCGATGTCTCCTGGTTCTTCCTCTCCCCTTGTGGGAGAGGGATGCGAGGCTTGAGAGCGAAGCGAACTAGCCGCAGCTGGGTGAGGGGGAGGAACACCGAGCCATGCCCCTCATCCGGCCCTTCGGGCCACCTTCTCCCCGCACGCGGGGAGAAGGGAGGAGCGCATTATTCTTTCCCCCCATACCCCACCGCTTCCCGCTTCTCGTCCTCGGTCAAAAACCCCGCCCGTTCCAGCCGGGCCCAAAGCGCGTCGCGTTCGGGCGAAAGCGCCTCGATCGCGTCGACATCGGGCGTGATCCGCAACGTCCCTTCGCCCAGCCATCTGGCAAAAGCATCCGCCGTACGCGCCACCATGGGCAGCACGGTCAGGCGGTAGAAGGCGCGGTTGGCCTCGCGGTAATTGGCGTAAGTGTTGTCGCCCGGAATGCCGAGCAGCATGGGCGGCACGCCGAAGGCGAGCGCGATGTCGCGGCTGGCCGCGTGCTTCGCCTCGACGAAATCCATGTCCTTGGGCGTCAGTCCCATCGCCTTCCAGTCGAGCCCACCCTCCAGCAGCATCGGCCGGCCGGCATTGGCCGCGCCGCCATATTCCCGGTCGAGGTCCTGCTTCAGCCGCTCGAACTGTTCGGGCGCGAGACTGCCGCCGTCACCCGGCGCATAGACCAGCGCGCCGGAGGGGCGTGCGGCATTGTCGAGCAGCGCCTTGTTCCAGGCGCCGGCCGCATTGTGGATGTCGAGCGCCATCAAGGCAGCCTCCAGCGGCGCGAATCCGCGCAGATCGTCGAGCGGGTGGAACAGCGTCAGATGCAGCAGCCGCTGCGCGCCGTCTTCTGCCTCGAAGGCGATCCGCCGCTTGGTCGTTTCCGCCTGGTGATCGACCGCGACCGGCCAGCCGTCCGGCCCGGTGACGACCGACACACGGTCCGGTCGCAGAAGATAAAGCGCCTCGCCGTCCCCCTCGCCCGCGCGCTCGACAAAAGCGTCGCCCGACAGCAGCAGATGCCCGTACAGCGTCTCGAGGAAACCCGCCCGGCTGTCGCGCATGTTCGGCCTTGCGACCAGCGCCAGCGCCGGGCTCTCCGGCACCTCTTCAGCGCCCTCATAGGCAAGCCACGGCACCGCCGCGCCCGCTTCGGCGATCATCCGCACGCAGCGATGCACCACCGGATTGCGCATGAAGCCTTCCCGCGACAGCGCGCCATAGGAGGCTGAAGTCCAGGACGCCGCGCCCGCGCCATGCATGGCGATGAACCCCGTCGGCCACGCCTTCGCCTCGGCCGGCGTCGCGGCACGTCTCGCCCGGCCCCGCCCGAAAGCCCGGGCCAGCCAGTTGGAAGTCTGATTCATGGACTGGATCCAAATCGTTGAAAGTAGAAGCATTCTTCCTTCTCCCCTCGTGGGAGAAGGTGGCCCGAAGGGCCGGATGAGGGGGTGAGCGCCGTCTCGCGAAAAGCCAACGTTTTGGCTTTTCGAGGCGCGAACGCCCGGAGCGAAAGCGGAGGGCCAGATATCCAGCCCACTCACCACCCAAACAAAAGGCCGGCATGGCGAACCATCCGGCCTCAAACCCAATTCTGCGATTATGCCGTGAGGCTACCAGAGAAGCGTGACGGCGTCAAGGAATTAATTCCTCTTTTTTTTGGAAGGCCGGTTGAGATTGCGATATATGCAAATTCAGCAGTCCTGGCCGCGGGACGTTACAATGCCGCTTCGCGTCTCCCAAATATAGTGTGGCCTCATCGCAACATATCTTCTGTAAAGGCCGGCTCGTCTTGAGTTTTTCCCCCACGTCACGTAAGCGTGAAGACGGGGCATTGATTTCGACGGGGGACGAAATGGTTCGTCAGATCGCAGCGACATTGCTCGCAAGTGCCGCTTCCATATCGATAGCTCATGCAGCGGATCCGATATTCGCACCGGAACCGTCGATTTTCGTCGAGCCGGTTGTCCAGCATTACAAGGATTGGTCCGGTGCCTATTTCGGCGCTGTCGGCAGTGTTGGAATGTACACCAATGAGGCCTCTGACTATTGGTGCAACACAGCCTGCGACGCAGCCGATATGGGCAGTTGGGGTGGCGGCGTCGGGTTGACGGTCGGTTGGAACAGGCAGCACCGCTCGCTCGTCTACGGTGTCGAGGGCGACATCAGCTGGACCGGGTTCAAGAATTCGCTCGATGTCGACAACGTGCCCGACTATTTCATGGAACATCGCGCATCGATGGATTGGCTGGCCACGTTGCGCGGTCGGATCGGCGTCGCAGCGGGCAAGGTGCTCGCCTATGTCACGGGCGGCGTGGCGATCGCCAATCTCGACTATTCCTCCTGGTATGTGCCGCCCTACGACGACGAGGGTTTCCGAACGAGCGACACGCAGGTCGGCCTTGCGGCGGGCGTCGGCGTCGAGGTGGCGGTTTCCGACCGGATGTCGATAAAGGGCGAGTATCTCTATGTCGGATTTCCGGACCAGCGCACGCAATACTTTGACGGCGTGATCGATCCCAGAAACGACATGGTATACCGTTCCGATCTGCACATGCTGCGCTTCGGGCTGAATTATCAGCTCTACGGCGGTAACGGATCCGGCGGTTATGGTGGCGCGACCGAAATCGCCGGACCTGATGCCGACTGGTCAGGCGCCTATGTCGGCCTTGTCGGAACGGCGGGCATGTTCGCGAACGATATGTCGGATCAGTGGTGCGTGGTGGCCTGCGACGCACCCGACATGGCAAGCTGGGGCGCCGGCATCGGCGCCACCGCCGGCTGGAACCGGCAGGTCGGCGCTTTTGTCTACGGCGTTGAGGGCGACATTAGCTGGACGAATTTCGAAAACAGCATGGATACGTTCTATCCCGGCTATCTGGCAGAGAATCGGGCATCCTGGGAGTGGCTGGCCACGCTTCGAGGCCGGGCCGGACTGGCAAGCGGAAACGTGTTGACCTACGTTACCGGCGGCATCGCCATCGCAGCGACTGACTATTCGTCCATATATCTTCCAGGCGAATACCGTGACGGCGGCTTCTTTGCGAGCCAGACCCAGGTCGGGCTTGCCGCGGGCGCCGGCGTGGAAGTCGCGCTGAGCGACCGCTGGTCATTCAAGGGCGAGTATCTCTTCGTCGGCTTCCCGGATGTGGTTACCGATTGGACGGGTGATCCCCGCGTCACTCCCGGAGAGGACGTGATGACCTACCGTTCACACGCTCATATGGTGCGGCTCGGCCTGAACTATCGCTTCTACGGCTCCGGCATGCCGCAACGCGCGGCGCCGACGGCTGACTGGTCCGGCCTTTACGCCGGCGCTGTCGGCGGCGCGGCGCTGTTCACCAACGAAATGTCGGATCAGTGGTGCATGACGGCTTGCGACGCCCCCGACATGGCAAGCTGGGGCGGCACGCTCGGCGCGACCGCCGGCTGGAACGCCCAGAATGGTGCGCTCGTCTACGGCGTCGAAGGCGATGTCGCCTGGACGAGCTTCGACAACCAGCTCGATGTTCTCGACGGCGGCGGCAATCTTGACGTTGTGCACAAGGCCAGCTGGAACTGGCTCGCCACGCTGCGCGGCCGCGCCGGTTTGGCAAGCGGCAATGTGCTCGCCTATGTCACCGGCGGCGTTGCATTCGCCGGCACGGATTATTCGTCCTGGTATGTCGGAGACGACGAGGGCTTCGCCACCAGCCAGACCCAGGTCGGGATCGCGGCCGGTGCCGGCGTCGAAGTGGCGCTGACCGAGAACGTCTCCGCCAAGGGCGAATATCTCTATGTCGGCCTGCCGGACGTCACAACCGACTACCAGAACGGCGGCAATCCCGGCGAAGACGTCATGACCTACCGGTCTTCGGCGCATATCATGCGCTTCGGCGTCAACTACCACTTCTAGGAAACAGCCGGTTTCCGGAACATGACAAGGGGCCGTTCGGCCCCTTGTTTCATTTCTCTACCAAGCCCCCACCGCTTCCCGCTCGTCATACTCCGCCCGCGCCGCGCGGATCTCGTCATGGCTTTCGGAGGCCCAGCCGATCAGGCTGGCGAGCGGGTTCAGCGCGGAACGGCCCAGCGCGGTCAGGCGATAATCCACCGAAGGCGGCTTGGTCGGGTAGACCGTGCGCTCCACCAGCCCGTCGCGCTCCAGCATGCGCAGCGTCTGCGTCAGCATGCGCTTGGAGATGTCGCCGACATCGCGCTGCAACGCCGAGAAACGTTGCGGCTCCCCGGCCAGCGCGACGAGGATCAGAAGCGTCCATTTCTCGCCCACCCGGTCGAGCACGTCGCGCACCGGGCAGTTCGCATAGTCGGTCTTTCCTTCCGCATGCACGGCGAATTCGCGCAGCACGGCTTCCGTTTCGCAAGGGAGGTTGCCTGCAAGGTTACTTCCATGTGTCCTGGGCATGAAAAACTGCCTCCTTCCAAAGCCAGTCCTCAATAGGTATCTGAATGAGACCATACCTCATTCCGAGACCATATGGAAGTTTGAAAGGATACCTCCCATGACTGCCACAACCGCCAAATATCTCGTCACCGGCGCCTCCGGCCAGCTCGGCGCGCTCGCCGTCGGCGCCCTGCTGGCGAAAGTGCCCGCCGCCCAGGTCATCGCGCTCGTCCGCCGGTCGGAAGCCGCGGCCCCGCTCGAAGCCAAGGGCGTCGAGGTGCGTATCGGCGACTACGCCGATCCCGCCTCGCTCGAAAAGGCCTTTGCCGGCATCGACCGGCTGCTGCTGATCTCGTCGTCCGAAGTCGGCCAGCGCGCAGCCCAGCACAAGAACGCCATCGACGCCGCGAAAAAGGCCGGCGTCGGCTTCATCGCCTACACATCGATCCTGCATGCCGACACGTCGCCGCTCGGCCTCGCGACCGAACACCGTGAGACGGAGGCCGCGCTTGCCGCCTCCGGCGTCCCGCATGCGCTTCTGCGCAATGGCTGGTACACCGAGAACAAGACCGGCTCGATCGCACCGGCCGTCGAGCATGGCGCCTATCCGGGCGCTGCCGGCGACGGGCGCATCTCCAGCGCCACGCGCGCCGATTACGCCGAGGGCGCGGTCGCCGTCCTGACCGCCGACACAGTTGAAAACGGCGCCGTCTATGAGCTCGCCGGCGACACCAGCTACTCCATGCAGGACTTCGCCGCCGCGATTTCCGAGGCCGTCGGCAAGCCGGTCGCCTATGCCGATATGAGCGAGACCGATTTTGCCGGCGTGCTTGAAGGCGCCGGCCTGCCCGCGCCGTTCGCCGCGTTGCTCGCCGACAGCGACGCCGGCACGGCGAAAGGCGCGCTGGAGGACAATTCGAAGACGCTCTCCGGCCTCATCGGCCGCCCGACCACGCCCTGGAGCGAGACCGTCGCCGAGGCCGTGAAGCAGCAGAAGGCGGCCTGACCGCAGCCCGAGGGGGCCTTACAGCCCCCTCACCCGCGGCTCGCCGCGCCGGCCCAGCATCAGCTCGCTGACCGCCCAGACCAGCGCGTCGAGCCGGTCGGGCGAATGGCCCGAGGCGAGGCCGTCCGTGCCGAAGGCGCACATCTCGTCTTCCAGAGCATCGAGCCCCGGCGCATGCGTCACGCGCTCCTGCTCGTAGAGCGCGGCGACCGGTTCGGCGCGCAGCCGCTTGCCCTGCGTTGCATGCACCTTCTTCAGCGCCACGCGCGGATCCACCTGCCGGATCACGGTCTCCACCATGTCGCCGCCCTGGTTGACCTCGGCCAGCATCAGATCGGCTTGAAGCGTCTCGTACAGCGCCACCGCGCGCGCCGCCCAGGCGATCGGCTTCGCGGCGGCGATGCTCGCATCGGCGATCACATGCGCCGTCCCGTCGGGCGCCAGCCCCGCCGCGACGATGCCGCAGGCATCCGAACTCGCCTTGGAGCCCGCCGGCGGATCGATGGCGACGACGATGCGGCGCAGATCGGCCGGCGTCGCGCTGCGCTGCGCGTCGAGCCTGTCGCGCGACCACAGCGCGCCCTCGCGTTCCGCCACCAATTCGCCCATCAGCTCCTGCCTCCCGAGCGCCGTCCCGCGGTAGCGCCGTCTCACCGCTTCGATGAAACCCGGCGCGAGGTTCACCGCATTGTCGAAGGTCGTGCCCCGCGTCACCGCCGTCGCCGGATCGTCGGCCAGTTCGCGGATCAGCTTCAGCGGTTTCGGCGTGGTGGTCACGCAGGCGCGCGGGTCGCGTCCGAGCCTGAGCCCGAACATCGCCATGTCCCAGGTCGCGCGCGGATAGCGCCAGGCGCACAATTCGTCGGCCCACAGCGCATCATGCTGCGGCCCGCGCAGCCGTTCCGGCTCTTCCGCCGAGAACAGCATCGCCTGCGCCCCGTTCTTCCAGACCAGCCGGCGGCGGCTCGCCACGTAGTGGGGCCGCCCCGTCAGCCGGCCGGCATGGGTCACGTCGCCCTTCCAGCAGACCGAAAGCAGCCCGCTCTCGCCGCGCACCATGATGTCGCGCGCATCGGCCATGGTCGGCGCGACCAGCGCGATGCGCCCCGCCCCGCGCCGCACCTGCTCGCGCACCCATTCGGCCCCGGACCGCGTCTTGCCGAAGCCGCGCCCGGCCAGGATCAGCCATGTGCGCCAGTCGCCCGGCGGTTCCGTCTGTCCGGGCCGCGCCCAGAATGCCCAGTCATGCAGCCTCTCCAGGCAGTCGAGGTCACTGGCCGCCGCCTTCATCCGTACCAGCCGGTCGGGCGGACATGTGTAGATCGATGAGGTTTTCAAACTTCCTCCGCGCCTCGGCCAGTTCGGCCGTCGTGAGGGTTACGGTCTCTTCCGCGACGCCGACAAGGCCGCCGCAGGTCGGGCAGATTTCGCCGGGCGCCGGGCAGTCGGCCGCCTTTTTCGCAGCCATGCCCGCCAGTCGCGCCTTACGCTCATCCATCTGCGCTTCGGCTTTGCCCTCCTCAAAACGGTCGCGGCTCACAGGTGCGCGCTGGAGGAAAGTCAACACCGTGTTGGCATGCACGCCTTCCTCCAGCCCGATGCGGGCATATGAAAAGCCCTTCAGACCGTAGCCATGGAAACGCTCGGCTGTTTCCGGCGTGTCCTGAAGGATGGCGCGGGCAAAGGGCCGGGTTTCCGGATTGTCGCTCATCGCTTCGTTCTCCTTTCGATTGCCGGGTTTTCGAATCGGCGCTAATCTCGATCCCGTTACATTGGATGATCGCCATGCCGGTTGTTCTCGGGCGTCAGCAAAACGCCCCGCACGCGAAGGCCTACAAATGGTGGCCGCCTCCCTTTTAACGGCGGCGCAACCCTTGTTTTCCGGCACAATTTGAAAAGGACGAACCGATGACGGTGGTCGATCATCTGCGCGACCGGCGCATGCTGCGCGTGACCTTCGACGATGGCACGCAGGCGCATTACCCCTATCCCTGGCTGCGGGACAATTGTCCCAGCGCCTGGCACCCCGAAACGCAGGAGCGCATGCATGACCTGCTTGCCATCCCGCCCGGCCTCGCCGCGCGCGACGCCGCGATAGAAGACGGGCATCTCGCCGTCGCCTGGGAGGGCGAGGAACTTGTCAGCCGCTTCCCGCTTGCCTGGCTCGCCGAACATGCGCCCGGCAGGCCTTTCGCCGATCCCGCCGACCGGCCGCCGCATATCTGGCGCGCCGCCGGCATGTCCCGCCAGCTCATGCCCCGCGCCGATGCCGGGGCGTTGATACGGGACGACGCCGCGCTGTCGCGTTGGCTCGCCGAGACGCGGGCGACCGGGCTCGCGCTGGTCGACGGGCTCGCCGACGATCCGGAGGCCGGCATGGCGGTCGCGCGGCGCATCGGCTTCCTGCGCGAGACCAATTTCGGCACGGTCTTCGAGGTCAGGTCGAAGCCCTATCCGAACAATCTCGCCTACACCGCCGTGGCGTTGCCGCTGCACACCGACCTGCCGAACCAGGAATTGCCCCCCGGCTACCAGTTCCTGCACTGCCTTGCCAATGAGGCGGTGGGCGGCGGCTCGGTCTTTGCCGACGGATTCGCCATCGCGGCGGATCTGCGCGCCAACGATCCCGACGCCTTCGCGCTGCTGTCGACGCAGTCGATCCCCTTCCGCTTCCATGACGGCGAATTCGACATCCGCCGCCGCCAGACCGTGATCACGCTGGACGAGACCGGCGCGGTGACGGAGGTCTGCTGGAACGCCCATCTCGCCGACATGTTCGACATGCCGGCCGAGACGGTCGAGGCCTATTACATGGCTTACCGCGCCTTCATGGCGGCGCTGCGCGATCCGGCCTACCGGATCGAGTTCGCGCTGAAGGCCGGCGAAATGGTCGTCTTCGACAATCGCCGCGTCCTGCACGGCCGCGCCGCCTTCGACCCGACGACAGGCCGCCGCCACCTGCGCGGCTTCTATGTCGACCGCGGCGAGTTCGACAGCCGCATCCGGGTGCTCGCCCGCGCCGCGGCCTGACGGCCGCCAACAGAAAGGGCCGCGGCGCGAAAGCGCCCGGCCCGTCGGACTTGAAATCCCAATACTGCGATTATGCCCGGAGGGTATCAAACGAGCGTGACGGCGTCAAGGAATTTATTCTTATATTTAAGTGACAGAAGTGGCCTGTTTCGATAGAAGGAACCCGAAAGGCCGGTATGTCACGGGATAGGAATATTCCTTGGCCGAGAAGGAAGAGCGGGAGACCGCGACCCACAAGTTTGAAGTCACCTCGGTGATGATCAAGGCGGGGGCGGAGTTGGTTAGCGAGTATTCTCCAGATGAAAACGCACGTGATGTAGCGGAGCGCGTTTTCATGGCCATGTGGGTATTGCGCCCCGGCTAGTGGAGAAACGCTTGCGAAAATCTGTCTCTCGCGATCTTGGGTCGCGGTGAGTTGACTGATTTCCCGCCCAGAGCAACCCACATTAACTGGCATGAGAGGATGAAGCGGTAGCGTGCTTTACCAAGTATTTCTGGTTCTAATATTCTCCCCATTTGGGAAGCATGGTCGGGAACGGTCAGCTTGAAGCAGGCGGACGAAACTTCTGGGGTTTCAAAACTCAATTCATGGAATGAGTGAGCGAACTGATTTCTGATATCCTTGACCAGATCCATATCCTTTTTTCCCTTCTCGCCAATAATGCCCATGGCATAGGCTATTTTGATTTTGGCGGAGAGGCTTGATAGCGGGGCCATGCCAACAAAGAGTTCAGTCGTTTCCGCTTTGGACAGCGGCACCATTCGATTGAGAATAGTTTGCTCCAGGGTTCGTTCTAGTGCGACTGTATTCACTAGGGCCACGGCTTGATCGGTCATGCTGTTCATGCTCTGAATCCTAAGCATGACGTCTTCAGCGAGGATCGGTTTTCGTGAAAGGCGTTTCAATGAATTCGAAGTCATTCGGCAATTCCCCCAAGAAGTTTAAAAGCGCCGCGATTATGCCTTGCGCCGCGAGCTTTCAGTGCCTCTGAAGCCTCACGATCACCGAGATTCAGAAAAAAGAAAGCCCAACGGCTCAATATCTGATAATAAAGAAACCTAGGGAGGATTGAACGATGATCATTTACGCTGAATCAGTTCAAGACCAGCGAAACAATGTCCGCGCCTTGGGGAATAACGGCGTCCTTTACCTCTTGGACGATCCCAAGAGCGAGGGCATTTGCAGAATCTATGGTTCTGGCTTCTCTGAAGAACTCCCCAGCTTGGTCCGCAGTGATATGTGTCCGCTCTACCAAGATGCTTCCGATCCTGTCTTGATCGGCAAGGATGCCGTTTAAAGCTTCGCGGGCAGCCTTCTCTTCCATATTTCCATTAACATTCATGCCGACTCCATGGAACATGAACGTTGAGTGCTGACAACAATAGCGTTCACCTCCGGCTGCAAAGATCGAATTTCCAATTGAATCGACGTTTCCCATGTTGTGCATGGTGACCGGGACGGGCAGCGCCCTGAGAAAGTTGTACAGCGTAATACCGCTAGCTACCTGTCCTCCCGGCGTCGAAAAGAGAATTTGAAAGCTGTCTGCACCACTCGAGAGTTTTTGGCCTATTGCGGCCATCAGATTTTGCGCAGTCACGCCGTTTATTGGAGCGTGAAAATTTATATAAGTAGTAGGCATTAGTCTCTCCCAAGACCGCAGCCTACTTAAATTACCTCCATTTGTGTAATCTTTTTTGGCAATAGTTTTAGCGCCTTCTGCTTAGGCGTTACCGGAACCCTATCTTGGGAGTACATCAACCGCTTGCAGGAAGCCATGCGGATCGCGTCTTCCACGCGTTCGCGGTCGCTAACCTTCAAGGCAGCGCGGCGATTACAAAGGAAATCGAACTCTGCAAGGTAACGGTGCAAGTGAGCTTCGCCAGAATCGTGATAGAAGCCGATCATGCCGCGCTCGACTAGCTTTCGCGCCTTGCATACCCCGCTTCGCCGATCAAAAGCCCGGCAGGATCAATCATTTCCCGGTAAAATCTCACCCATCCAGCTTGACTTGCATTTCCCCACGTAAACAATCGATTCACGTTTTGGGACGACCGGCGGGGGCCGGGACGGGGCAGATCATGAAAAACAGTCTTCGACGGGTCGCGCGCGGCCTCGCCTTTTCTTTCTTTGTCGCTTTCGCCGGGCATGCCGCGGCGTCGCCGCTTGCGTCGGGCAACTGGCTTCAGGTCGGCAACATGTCGGCGGCCGAGTTCGGCGAAACGAGCTACGGCATGTTCGACGGGAACTGCAACCTGTCGTCGACCTGCGACTACAGCGCTGCGGGATCGGCCGATTTCTGGTCCTCCTTCGACACGTTCGAAGGACAGCAAATCCTTTTCGTCACGGGCAATGACCAAGTCTGGGCGCGCGCCGCCTATAGCGACGTGATCGCCATCGTCACGGCCAAAGCCAGCGTGTTTGCCCCCAACATCACATGGTCGGACGCCGGTTTCGGCGGCGTGCCGCTCGGCAGCGTGACGGGCAATATCCTCAGCAGGCCCAACAACACCGAAGATCCATGGATTACGCTTCGAGGCGAGCATTGCGCCAACGGTTGCAGCGAGATGATCTGGGGCGAGACGAACTGGTGGTCGCCGTCGACAGACCATGAGACCCTCAAGAACGCCTCGGGCGGCGTGCAGGTCTATGTCTCGGCCGTGCCCGTCCCCGCCGCGCTGCCGCTTCTGGCCGGCGGCATCGGCCTGCTCGGCCTGATGGCCCGGCGCGGCAAACGCGCCCTGCCCGCCTGAGCCTTTCGCCCGGCGCCTAGCCGTCGATCCGAAACACGGTCCGCCCGGCATGGCAGCGGACCGTGGTCAGCACGCCGTCGTCGACCGGTCTCACGTCGAGAACCTCGCCGCCCTCCGCGGGAACGACCGCCGTGCCGGCCCGCGTCCGGACGAAGAACGCGCCTTCCCGGTCGGTGACGATCTCGACCCTATCGTCGCCCGTCGCCACGTCGACCGCCTTGCCAGCATGGACGCGGAACCGCTCGACGGCTTGCGTCGTGGTGACGAATTCGAGCCAGGGATAGAGGTCGCGCACCTCGCCGATCCAGCCGTCGAGCATGGGCAGCAGGCCCGCCAGCCCCTGCCCGTTCGTCGCCCGCCACAGACGCCGGTCCGGATTGCGCCGGTAGGCGTCGTCCTCCGGCCCCGCGGGGATGTCGAAAATATCGTCCGGATGGATGAAATGCGTCCAGACGCCCATGCCGGCGATCTGCGACAGCAGCATCATGCGCAGTTCCGGCGCCATGACATAGCCATAGGTCTCGCGCGGCAGGCACAGAAGCGTCTCCCGCCACGGTTCGGGGCCGAATTCCCGGTATCCGCCGAGACGGTATTTTCCGCTGGAGTGAAGGCTGCAAACCGTCGAGATTTCGGGAAACACCTCCGCGACGACCGGCAGGCAATCGGCGTCGTACCAGTTGTTCGCCGGCACCCAGGACGCCGGCCTTGGCGCGGGCATGACGTCGTCCCACAGGTCGCGGGCAAGCCGCAGCTTGGCGCGCAGGGCCGGCAGGTCCGGCCAATAGTCGCCGGTCAGCGGCACGTGGTTGTAGCCATGCAGCCCGAATTCATCGTCCGGACCGCTCGCGGCCGCCCGCTCCAGCCGGCGGCGCAACACGTCCGCCCCGCTCGTCACGTCCGGCGCATCCAGGTCCGGGTCCGGTCCGGTATCGACGTCATGGTAGTTCATGATCGCATACCATGTGTATTTGAGGCCGTGCCTTTCCCTCAGCGCCATCATGTCCGCATGCCAGACGTCGAACATGAAGCCGTCCCAGTCGAGATCGCCGAACTCGGTCGCGACGGGCTCCAGCCTCGCATCGGAAATCGATGTCGGGAAATCGTCGACGTGAAACATCGCGAAGCCGCCGGCGGCCGATACGCCGGTGCCCATGGAGGCCAGCACGGTCTGCAGGATGAAGCCGCGCAGCGCCCGGCAGAACAGCTCGTCCGTGTTCCAGTAGACCACGCGCCCCGCGCCATGGGGACGTCGCCACAGGATCGGGTTGCCGTCGAGATCCGAGGCCAGCACCGCGCAATCGCGATCGAGCGCTTCGGCGGCGATGTCGAACCGGCCGTTTTCGAACACGAAATCCCTGTCCTCGATCCGCAGGCCGCGCGCGCCGGGCAGGATTTCCCGGTCGAAGACCAGCCCGCCGGTCACCCGGATTTTCGGCTCGCCGAGGTCGCCCGGAAATCCGAGCAGACCGGTCAGATGTTCGTTCCAGCAGCGATAGGCGACCATGAGGCCTCCGCCCGCGCGGATATAGGCCTCCACCTTCGCCGCTTTTTCCGCCTCCAGATCCTCGATCCGCTCGGTGCAGGTGACGATGGCGGCGAATCCGCCCAGGGCCGGCCACGGCGCGGACCGCGCGATATCGAGCACCGTGAACTGGATTTTTCCAAATGACAGGGCCGTGCAGACATTCTGCATGATCTGGAGCCCGTCGAGATCCCGCCCGTCGCAGACGACCAGTAATTCCTGGCTGCGCGCGGCGGAGGAAATTTCCGTTCCTTTTCCAGAGCTTGCGGCGATGCGTGACGGCCAGAGCCTCATCGTTTTCCTCCCGCCGGACCGGTCATCGCACCCTCGTTGTTTTTCATTTCGAAAAATCGCTTGCCTCTTGCAAGCAAACTCAACTTACCGTTGAATGTCCATGGGTTTTAATCGGGGTATCGGGAGACAGGGGTGCTGCATCAAAGCGTACTCGCGAGTTCGCCCCTCGCACGCGAGGTTCGGCCGCTGCACGTCCTCCTGTGCCCCGACCAGCCCTCCTGGGCCTTCGACAACATCGCCGACAACATCACCCGCTACGCCGGCCCGCACCGCATCTCCAAGCTCTATATGGGCGATGTGATCGGCAATGAGCACCGTTTTTTCGAGGCGATTTTCCTCAAGCGGGTCGATCTGTGCCACATCTTCTGGCGCGAGGATCTGTTTCACCTCTTTCACCCCGCGACGATCGACAAGGCGGCCCGCCATTTGGGCCTCGACCATGAAGCGATCGTCAGGGCTATCGGCAGCTGCGCCTTCACCACCTCCGTCTATGACCACCTGTTCAGCGATGCGGACCGGATCCGGGAGCGGCGGGCCGGCTTCGCGCTTGCCGATGGCTATACGGTCTCCTCCGAAAGGCTACGCGCCATCTACGCGGCGCAGCCCGACCTGCCCCCTCCCGACGCGGTCATCTCCGACGGTGTCGATACAGATCGCTTCTCGCCCCGCGAGACGGACCGGACGCAGGATGCGCCTTTCACACTGGGCTGGGTCGGAAACAGCGCCTGGGGCGAGCAATCCGGCGGCGGCGACGTAAAGGGCTTTGCGCGCCTGTTCGAGCCGATGATGCGGTTCCTAACCTCCAGCGGCCATGCGATCGAAGCGAAGGTCGCCGATCCTCAGGTCAGGCGGATCTGCTTCGAGGAGATGCCGGATTTCTACCGGCAACTCGACACTTTCGTATGCACCTCGTCCATCGAGGGCACGCCCAATCCGGTCCTGGAAGCCATGGCCTGCGGCATTCCCGTCGTGTCCACGGATGTCGGGATCGTCCCCGAGGTTTTCGGCGACCTGCAGAAACGCTTCATCATCGCCGAGCCCGATCCGGTCAAATTCTCCGATGCGGTCGCCGAACTGGCGAGAAACAGCGGATTGCGCGCCGCCATCAGCCGGGAAAACCGGCAGCAGGCGCTGAAATGGTCATGGGAACACAAGACCACCGCCTGGTGGCCGTTTTGGCAATCGGTCGCCCTGCGCGCGGTGGAACCGCGCGCCGCTGCCCGACGTGAGTTTTGCATCAGGTCGCTCGCCGCGGGCCTCTGAAGGAGATTGCGCATGCGACTGGCAGGATCGGTTGATTTGTTCCGAGACGGAGTTCGGAGTTTCGCAGGGGGTTTGGATGAAAATGGATGAGTTGAAGCAGAGACTGGAAGACGAGCGGTGCGGCTTGTTTATCCTTGCCGGATATGACGAGCCGGAAACAAGCGGCGGCGTGCTGACCATACACGCTTTCCGGGACGCGCTCTCGCAGCAAAACCGGGCCCATATCGAAAGCAGCGTGACGGAACTCGATCCCGGCATTGCTGTGCGCTTCCGCGCCCATTCCTCCGGCGACCTGCATGCGCCGGGCAGCCTCGAGGCCTTTGCCGAACTGTTCGAACACGAACACATCGTCAGCGACCCGACCGGCGCATTCGGTCGTGTCACCGAACTGCTGCGGCTTGCCAGGCAAATCCGGTCCGATCTCGCCCCGGTCCGCTCGATCCTCTGGCAGCCGCACGCATCCGCGCTTGTCGTCGTCGCGCAGGGCGCCGGCCGGCACGAAAGCGAGGCGCTGGAAACGGTAATCGGCTCCCTGATCGACACGGCCGCCTGTGACGATCTGCGCAAGACGATCCGTTCAGTTAGCGTGGAGGCCACCATGCCGGCCGGCCGCTATACGCCGGTTGACGCGCTGTCGCGCCCGGCTCCGAAGACCCGATCACGCTTGGCCGGCCTCTTGGCGCGGGCGTCAGGCATCGCCGCCCTGATAGGCCTTGGAACGATGACCGCCGCGCATGCCGCGACGCCTCCGGCGGATCTGGAAGACGACGCGCTGATGCCCGGCCTGATCGCGCTGGTCGACCTGACCACGCTCGGCGAAAACGCCTATGGCGGACGCAATCAGTTTCGGGCCGTCGGCGGCCTGCGCCTCTATTTCGGAGCATCCGCTCTGTTGAAGGCTTCGGCCTTCCGGCCTGGCGGAGAGATCGACATGATCTTCACCATACCCGAGGGGACCGGCGAGGACGTCGCGCCCGAAACGGTGCCGATGCCGGTCCGCATCGCTTACGGTTGCTAGGAACGAAGATCGATCGATACGGGGGCGCATTGCCTTCGCGGGAAATCTGGAACAACGGGAACTTTCACATGAAATTGCGTGGCAACATATCCTTCGCGACAGGAGGGCTCGCGGCCGGTCTCGCGATGGCGATCGCGTCTCCCGGCGCGGCGCTCGCCGCCGACACGCTGCTCGAACAGCGGATGGCGCCCAACCCGACGATCGATACCGTCGTCTATTGGGGCGCCGATTTCACCTATGGCAACTCGAACAGGCACGGGATCGGCGTCGATGCCGGCTTCGTCACCGCCCTGAACGGCGATCTCGGCGCAGAGGGCTGGACCATCAGCGGCAATCTGGGCCTCTCCCGTTCGGAGGACATCGGCTCGGACACTGAATCGGTCTACGGATCGCTGCTGCTCGGCTATATCTGGCCGGGTCAGGGCTACTATTTCACCGCGGCGGGCGGCGTGAATTTCGTCAACAATGACGAGACCCCGCCCGGAAGCGTCACCGACGGATCCGCCGTCGGCGCCATCGTGCAATACGGCTTCGAGACCACCAGCGAAAATGCCTTCTACGCCCAGTCCTACGGCTCCTACTCGACCGCCAATGATCAGGTCTATGTGCATGCCAAGGTCGGCTACAAGACATCGCAGCTGCGCTTCGGCCCGGAATTCACGGTGTCCGACGACAAGGGCGGCAAGCCCACTTTGCGCTACGGCGCCTTCGTCGGCGACATTCCGCTGGGCGAAAAGGTCAGCATGGTCGTCTCAGCCGGATACCAGCAGGAGCTCGAGCCCGGAACTGAGGACCGTTTCTACGCGGCGGTCGGCTTCTCCGTCCCGCTTTCGCTGCGCTGACGATCCTACACCAGTCGCCGGAGGCATCCCGGCAAAGTCAAACGCCCGCCCGCCATAGGCGGGCGATTGTCTTTTGCAGCCCCTCTCTTTTCCGCTCCTGTCGACGCCAGCGCGCCATGTGACAACAAGCACTTGGCAGGTCTGGACTAATTCTGAAACTCGGGCATAATCATCTGCGTCGCCGTTACGCCCTGCCGCTGTCTTCTTTGGCCGCCCGCAGCCTCATACCAAAGTAATACGACGTTCCTTTTTCAATAACGCGCCGTAACTCCTTGTTCCGAAACGTTACCGGATCGGGTTCATCTTCATGGAACCGCCCGGAAATTGCCTTTTTTCGGCCACGCTCCGCCGATTTTCACCACCCATCCGAAAATACGGCTCCGCCATGCGCGGCCGTCAGCGACAAGAAAAACAATACGCTTCATGATCCGGCTTCCTTTCGACGGGCGCGATTTCATACGCTCCGCCCGCCTTTCCACGATCGCCGTGCTGGTCGCGGCGAGTTCCGTCGCCTCCATGCCGCTCAACCGGCCCATGGTCCCCGACATGCAGGTCGATCTCGTCCTGCCGCCCTCTGCCTATCTCATCCCGCCCGTCATCAATGTGCCGGTGCCGGTCGCCCGGCCGGTGGTTCCGTCGGTGCCCTATCTCAATCCGCCTGCGATCCCCGCGCCGCCGGTCGCGCAGAAACAGGTCGCGTGCCTTGCCACGGCGATCTATTTCGAAGCGCGCGGCGAGCCTGAAAAGGGCCAGAAGGCCGTGGCGCGCGTGATCATGAACCGCGTCGCCTCCAAGGCCTATCCGAACACGATCTGCGGCGTGGTCTACCAGAACCACACCCGCCGCAATGCCTGCCAGTTCTCCTTCGCCTGCGACGGTCATTCCGACGTCGTCAGGGAAAAGAAAGCCTGGAGCCGGGCCAAGGCCGTTGCCGCTGACGTCGTCAAGGGCCGCGGCGTGCCCGCCGCAATTCTCACGGCGACCCACTACCACGCCGACTATGTTCGCCCGCGCTGGGCGAGCCGGCTGAAACGCCTCTCCAAGATCGGCAATCACATCTTCTACGCGGGCTGAGCAGTACAGACTGCGCCGCAAGCAGCATATCTGTCGGAAACGATCGATCGGTCGAACATCTTTGGTAGACGTTCGACCTTCCGCCCTGTAACTTTTGGCCCCCACGATCTGGCTATGCAGATCAATATTGAGGAGCCAAAGATGAAGTCGATCGCATTCGCTACCGCCCTGTTCCTGTCCGCAACGGCGGTGCAGGTCTACGCTGCCGACGAGGGGGTCCTTTCGCCAGCGGCGATGGAGCAGCTCGCGCTTGCCGAAAAACTGATCGCGCTCGGGCGGGCCAACAACGATCCGCTGCTACTGATCGCCGCCGCGCAGATCCGCAACACCGTCAGCGACGAACCGGTCGGCCTGCCGAGCGAACGCACGCCGCAGGCGGCCCTGATCGACGAGGCCAAGTCGCTCGCCAAGGACCGGCAGGATCTGATCGGTATCGCCGACGATATCTCCGCCGCCCGTTCCAAGGGCTGCTCGGTCCGCTACGGCTGCCAGAATCCCTACCTGCAATAAACGTTCCGCGGGAACCGGGCGTCAGGGCACAAGGTAATGGGCGTCCCAGTTCTCGCGCGGCACGACATCGCCGATCGTGTACTCGAATGACTTGAGCTCGATGCGCTCCGGCCCGGTCTTGCAGACATAGGAGAGCCTGCGCCATTCGCCGCCGCTGCGGAACGCCGCGCCCTTGGCGGTCACCGTGTCGGCGTCGAATTTCGGGTCGGAGAAGGCATAGGCGATCACCTTGTCCGGCTTGAATCGCTTCGAGTCGCGCGCGATCGTCTCCAGCGCGGCGATGTCGCAGCGCTGCTCCAGCCGCGTTTGCGGATCCATCTGCTTGAGCGAGGAGATCATCTGCGGCGTGATCGCCAGCGTCGGCGTTGCAGTCAAGCCTGTCAGGGCCAAAGCGAGAGCGGCAGCTATTTGTTTCTTCACGTCGTTCGGATGTCCGGTTCGATTGTCTCGTTCGATTGCCATCGCGGCGAGTCGCCTGCCCCGGGTTAGCCCGACCAAATAAGGCGGACAAGTCCGGCGAAGGCGTGCGCCGATTGCGGGATGACCGTCGCGGCGGTTTCGCCTATAGGCAGTCGCGACAATCGAATCAGGCGGCACAGGAGAGCCATGGCATGCCAGGCGGCAGCAACACGCCCGTTCGCGGCCTCGGCTTCGCATTCCTTTCCTTCACGCTGTTCGCCACGCATGACGCCATCATCAAGGCGCTCGGCCAGACCTATTCGGTCTTCCAGATCCTGTTTTTCGCGATGCTGTTCGCCTTCATCCCGATGACCGTGCTGGTGCTCGCCGACCGGTCGACCGGCAATTTCCGGCCGCACCATCCCTGGCTCATCCTGGCGCGCTCCGCGACCACGCTGATCTCGATGTCCTGCGCCTTCTACGCCTTTGCGACGCTGCCGCTCGCCCAGGTCTATGCGCTTCTGTTTGCGACGCCGCTGCTGATCACCGTGCTCTCGGTGCCGCTGCTAGGCGAAACGGTGCGGGCGCAGCGCTGGGCGGCCGTCGTCGTCGGCCTGATCGGCGTGATCATCGTGCTGCGCCCCGGCGCTTCGGCGCTGACGCCGGGCCATTTCGCCGCGCTCGGCTCGGCGCTTTCCAGTTCGTTCGCGGCCATCATCATCCGAAGGATCGGCTCGGAGGAACGCTCGGCCGTGATGATCCTCTATCCAATGCTCGCCACGATCATCGTCATGGGCGCGCTGCTGCCCTGGGTCTACACGCCGGTGGAACTGCCCTCGCTCGGCATGATGGCGGCGGTCGGCGTCTTGTCGGTGACGGCGCAACTCGGCACCATCACTGCCTATCGGTTCGCGCCGGCCGCGGTGATCGCGCCGACGCAATACAGCCAGATCCTGTGGGCGACCGCTTTCGGGATCGTCTTCTTCGCCGAACGGCCCGACTCGATGGTCGCGCTCGGCGCGAGCATCGTCATCGCCTCGGGCATCTTCATCGTCTGGCGCGAGAGCCGCGCCAATGTGTCGGAGCGCAATCCGGTGCTCAAGACTCCCAATCCGCGCTTCGATGCCGGCCCATCGCCACGGCCGAAATTCTGGCGGCGCAGGGAAAAGGCCTGATCGCTCAGCTTTCGGCGCGCATGCCCATGCCGCGCAGCACGCGGCGCTCGGCCAGTGCGACCAGTTCGTAAAAGAGGACCGACAGCAGCACCGATACCGCCGCGACGGTCCAGATCATCCCGTAATCGAGATAGCCGCGCGACTGGTTGAGCAGATTGCCGAGACCGGTGCCGGTCGCCAGCCATTCAGCGATCATCACGCCGAGCAGCGCACGCGGTACGGTCAGCCGGGTCGCAGCAAAGAGGAAGGGCAGCGAAGCCGGGATCGAGACCAGCCGCATCTCCTTCCACGCGGACGCCCCATAGGCGCGCGGCACGTCGATGGCCGTCTGCGGCACCAGCGCCAGACCCTGCGCAATGGTCACGAAGGCGGGAAAGAACGTCACCGAGACCGTGATCCAAAGCGTCACCGAAATTCCCCGGCCGAAGATCAGCACCAGAAGCGGCGTCAGGGCGACGAGCGGCATGGTCTGCGTGACCAGCGCCACCGGCATGAAGGCGCGGACAAAGCCCGGATAGAGCCGCGATCCGATCGCCAGCAGGAACGCCGCCGAAATCCCGGCGACCATGCCGACAAGCGTGATCGGCAGCGTCTCGGCGAGCGCCGCCAGCAGCCGGCCCTGCGCATTGGTCGAGCCATTCGAGAAGAACAGGTAGTCGACGACGCCCCACGGGCTTTTCGCGATCAGCTCGGGCACGCCGGTCAGTTCGATGAAGGCCCACCACACGAGAAAAGGCAGCGCGATCGCGCCCGCGGCAATGAGGACGCGATTGAGGCCGCCCGCGCTCCCCTGCTCCGCCGCATCAGGCGTCGCCGTGTTGAGGCTGACGGCCCGCGACGAACCGAGGATGCGCGCCGAGATCAGCGCGAAGACGAGATAGCCGAGCCCCGCGATGGCGGTGGCGACCAGGCCGATGCCCCACAACCGCGCCGGCTCGCCGCGGCCGAGCGAACCGAGCAGATAGGCGCCGAGCCCCCAGCGGCCGCCGCCGCCGAATTCGGCGAGGATCGCGCCGAGCACGGCGTTCGGCGCGGCGACGCGCAGCCCGCTCAGGATCACCGGCATAGCGCCGCGCAGCTGCACATAACGCAGGATCTCGCGCCGCCCGCCGCCATAGGCGCGGATGACGTCGGCAGTGCGGCTGTCATGCTGCGTCAGGCCGATCACCGTCGCCGTCATCGTGACGAAGTAACAGCCGAGCGCCGCCAGCACGATGCGCGGCGCCATGCCCGACAGCGTCAGGGTCAGGATCGGCGCAATGGCGATCGGCGGCAGCGCGAAGATGGCGATATTGACGCCGCGCGCCAGCTTCATCGACAGCGGCCACAGAACAAACAGCATGCCCGCGGCGATGGCGACCGCATTGCCGATGACGAAACCCACCCCCGCCCCGTAAAGCGTCGCGGCGATGTGTTTGGGATAGTCGCCGCGGTCGACCCACAGCCGTGCGAGGATTTCGGTGAAACCCGGCAACGCCCCGCCGGCGATCAGGTCGAGCCGTCCGACGACTTCCCAGATGGCGAGCAGGATCAGCGCATTGCGCAGCCCCGTATGCCTGCCGCCGGAGGCCTCACTTGCCATGCAGGATCTCCGCGATGCGGTCGGTCAGGACATGGAAACGCGGATCGGAAAAGAGTTCGGTCGTGCGCGGTCGCTCGAAGGGGATGTCGACGATATCGACCACCCTGCCCGGGCCGCTGTGCATGACGACGACGCGGTCTGCGAGGAAGACCGCCTCGTCGATGCCGTGGGTGACGAGGAGCGCCGTCGAGCCGGTCTCGTTCCAGATACGCTGCAATTCGACATTCATCTGGCGGCGCAGGATCTGGTCCAGCGCGCCGAAGGGCTCGTCGAGAAACAGCACCTGCGGATGGGTGACCAGTGACCGCGCGATGGCGACGCGCTGGCGCATGCCGCCGGAGAGTTCGCCCGGTAGAGAATTCTCGTAGCCGGCAAGCCCGACCATCTCGATCAGGCCGGAAATATGCGCGTCGCTTTCCGCCGTCGAGCGGCCGAGCACCTCCAGCGGCAGCGCGACATTGCGGCGAACGGTGCGCCAGGGCATCAGCGCGGAATCCTGAAAGGCGACGCCGGTCAATCCGCCGGCGGTCGCATCGCGCGGGCTTTGCCCGGCAATGCGGATCGTACCCGTATCCGCGGTCTCGAGACCGAGCGAGAGCCGCAGCACGGTCGACTTGCCGCAGCCGGACGGGCCGATGAGAGCGGTGAAGGAACCCGGCGGGCATTCCAGCGAGACGTCCTTCAACGCCTCGACCGTGCGCCCCCGCCCGACGAAGGTCTTGCCGACCTCCGTCAGAACGATGCCCGCCGGTTCGGCCATCAGACTTCTTCGAGAAGCGTGGTGTCGAACATCTCGCGGGTCGCGGTGATGCCGACGGCCCCGAGCGCGTCGATATTCTTCTGAATGTCTTCCTCGGTCATCGCGAAAATGCCGGCCTCGCTCTCCATCAACGGCTGCTGGGCCTTGTTGAAATAGATCTCGTTGTCGATCGTGCGTCCGGTCCCCTCGAACCAGCTGTCGGCGAATTTCGGCGGATAGGCTTCCGGATCCTTGAAATTCTCCACCCAGCCCTTGCGGCTGGCGCGCAGCCACGACACCAGCTCGGCGCGCTTGGAGGCCAGCATCTCCTCGGTCACGACGACCGTGTCGTTATAGATCGTATAGCCGAAATCGTAGAGCAGGAAGGACGTCGCCTCCACGCCCTGCAGGCTGATCGTGTAGGGCACGTTGGTGGTGAAATCGAGCGAGGCGTCGATCTCGCCCTTGATCAGCGGCGTCGGATCATAGGCATAGGGAACGATATTCACGTCCTTCGGATCGATATCGTTCATTTTCAGCATCGCCTCGACCGAGATGACGTTGACCGGCGGCACGGCGAGCGTCTTGCCGACGAGGTCGGCCGGCGTCTCGATCGGGTTCGATTTCAGCGACACGATGCCGATCGGGTTCTTCTGATACTGCGCGCCGATGATCTTGAACGGCGCGCCCTGGTCGACGATCGCCTTGACTGTGGTGTCCGGCGTGGTCAGCGCGAGATCGGCCTTGCCGGCGATAATCGAACTTTCCGGGATGACGTCCGGGCCACCCGACAGATAGGAGAGATCGAGCCCCTCCTCGCTGTAATAGCCATTGTCGATCGCGGCGAAATAGCCGCAGAACTCGGCATCGTTGATCCATGCGGCCTGCATGGTCAGCGGCGTCGCCGCTAAGGCGCGACCCGGGAGCAGAGGCATTGCCGCGCCGCCTGCCATGAGGCCCAGGAAGCGGCGTCTGTCCATCGAAATTCTCATTGCAGTCTCCAATGCTGGCGGTGGTGGAAGGTCATGCGAGCCCGCGGATACGCTGCAGCTCCTGCAGCGGCGGGGTATTGGCGATCTGTTCGGGATCGAGCAGTTCCCAGCGCACGCCCTTGGGGCGCCTGGCGCGGCGCTCGACCACATGCAGACGCGTCGGCGTGGCGATCATGTCGACAAGGATATCCGTCTCGCTCGGTTGAAGTTTTTCCTCGACGAGTTGGCAGTCATGCACCACGGCGACGACCGGCGTCGTCTCGTCGACCATGCCGAGATCGGTGAACATGCCCCATTCGAGATCGAAGAAACCATGCCCCTTGCCGAAGCGCACGCCGTCGACCGAGACCGCGCTGGCGCCGGTCACCATCAGGTCGAACCGGCCGCGCGCGGCGACCTCCTCCAGCGAGATCGGACGTGCGAAATGCTCCATGCCGTCGAGCCAGGCCGCGTAGAGCTCGGCCCCTTTCGGCACCATGCCGGGCTCCATCAGGAGGAAGCCGCGATAGATGCCATAGGTCGACATGACAAAGGGAATACCCGCCTCGATCATCCGGCGGCGCAGGTCGACGAGGCAGTTGTCGGGCGTGATGAAGGCGTATTTGGAAGCCTTGTAGGCATCCAGCTCGACCAGCCTGTCGGTCGCCTGCTCGGATCCTTCGAAATCCGGAATGACCTCGGCGAAGTTCATGTGAAATCGCGTGTCGGGGCGCGCCACGTCCTTCAGCCCGGACCAGATCTTCTGCCGCACCAGTTTCGATTTCGACACGCTTCGTCCTCCGCCGTTTCACTGTTTCACAATCTTGAAACAGTCGTTTCATAAATGCAAGAGTTGGCAGGCGAGATTTTTTCGTGCATCCGGGAAGACGGCATGTCGCAGCGATTGGCATTGAGAATTCAGGAGCGTATGGCCCGCCTCACAGCGAGCGAGCAGAAGCTCGGCCAGGAAATCCTGAAACGGCAGGGCGTGGTCGAAACCCATTCGGCGACCGAACTGGCCCGCATGGCCGGCGTCTCCAAGGCCACGGCGGCCCGCTTCTTCCGCTCGCTCGGCTATTCGGATTTCGAGGAGGTCAAGGCGCAGGCGCGCGAGGAGCGCAATCGCACCCAGCCCTACTCCTATTCAGTCGCCGCTTCGGAGAAGATCGTGCTGGGCCGCGCCATCGGCGACCATCTGGCGCTGGAGATCTCCAACCTAACGCGCACCTTCGAGGAGATGCGCTCGGACCGGCTGACCGCGGCGGCGGAACTGATCTTCAACGCGCCGCGCCTTTGGTTCTGCGGCGCCGGCGCCGAGGACAGCCTCGCCCGTCACGGCCTGCAGCAATTCGCCAAGCTCAGGTCCAACGTGGCCCTGCTCAACATCGCCGACGGGGCGCTGGCCGACGATCTCGCGATGATGGGTCCGCGCGATGCGGTTGTCGTCGTCACGATTGCACCGCGTCCGCGCGCGATCCGCTCCGTGCTCTCCTATGCCAAGACGACGCGCGCCAATGTCATAACCATCACCGACCACGCCTCGCTCTCGTCGGTACAGCGTTTTTCCGACGTCGTGCTGCCCTGCCACGTTGCCGGCTTCGGCCTCGCCCCGTCGCATACCGGCCTGTTCAGCGCGCTAAGACTGCTCGCCGTCGCCTTCCTCGCCCGCGCCGGCGACACGGCCCTGCAGCGCGCCGACATCATCGCCTCCATCCAGGAAGAGCTCGAGGACACACCCTGAGGCGGATCGGTGCGAAAGGGTCGCAGCTTCGTGTCGGCAATCGCCGACGCAGAGCCTTCAATGTTTCCGGAAACGGGTCTATAGCGTGGCCCGAACCGCGCATCGCGCTGCATCTTGCACGAGGAATGAAACAAATGAGCATGGCGTCTTCACCGGTCGATCCCGATGGTCTGATGGAGTTTTCGGTGGTCTTCACCGACCGCTCCCTCAACCATATGTCGAAGACGTTCCAGGGCGTCATGAACGATCTCCACGCGATGCTGTGCGAGGTCTACCGGTGCGAGACGGCCGTCATCGTCCCGGGCGGCGGCACCGCCGGCATGGAGGCGGTCGCGCGCCAGTTCGCGGCAGACGCCAAGGTTCTGGTCATCCGCAATGGCTGGTTTTCCTATCGCTGGACGCAGATCATCGAGATTGGCGACATCGCCTCCGAGACGGTCGTGATCAAGGCCGCGCAGGTCGGCAACGAAACCACCTCGGCTTTCGCGCCGCTCTCCGTCGACGCGATCACGGCGAAAATCCGCGAGGAGCGCCCGGGCGTCGTCTTCGCGCCGCATGTGGAGACCTCGTCAGGCATCATTCTTCCCGACGATTATCTCAAGGCCATCGCCGAAGCGGCGCATGATGTCGGCGCCCTGTTCGTGCTCGACTGCATCGCCTCGGGCGCGATCTGGGTCGACATGCAGGCAAACGGCGTCGATGTCCTGATCTCCGCGCCGCAAAAGGGCTGGAGCGCCTCGCCGGCGGCCGGGCTCGTCATGCTCGGCGCCCGTGCGATCGAACGGCTCGGCGAGACCACGAGTTCGAGCTTCACGCTCGATCTGCGCAAGTGGCATGACATCATGCAGGCCTATGTCGGCGGCGGTCACGCCTACCATTCGACCATGCCGACCGACGCCCTTGTCGTGCTGCGCGACCGGATGGTCGAGACCCGCGATTTCGGCTTCGATCTCGCCCGGGACAGACAATGGGAACTTGGGACGAAGGTTCGCGCCCTGCTCGCGGAAAACGGCTTCAAGTCGGTCGCCGCCCCGGGCTTCGAGGCGCCGGGCGTCGTTGTCAGCTACACCAGGGATCCCGATTTCCAGAACGGCAAGAAGTTCATGGCCGAAGGCATGCAGATCGCCGCCGGCGTGCCGCTGATGTGCGACGAGCCGGCCGACTTCCGCACCTTCCGCGTCGGCCTGTTCGGTCTCGACAAGCTCGCCGATGTCGACGGCACGGTCGCGCGGCTGGAAATGGTGCTCGACAAGATCGCGGAAGCCTGACCCCGGATGGATGGCGTTTCGCATTAGCGGCGCCGAGCCCGGGAATGCGCCTCGTGCGGCATCGCAGATGAACGTATGTTCTGGTGCCGGGGGCAGACGAGCAGCTTATGCGCTCCACCTTCAGAAAGCTGACATTTAGGTCTGTATTCTTCCGAGCAGCCTGTCTGATGACGCTCGTGGATGCGATGTACGCGCACACATAATCTATGGCTCGAAGCCGTGACCAATAGCGTGCAAGGGGCGGGCTTCGCCAGGCTCCCATATCACGTCAACCGGACCCTATTGCTACCCGACGCACCCTCGGCGGCCGCCGTTAAAAGTACGATGGCATCATAAAACATTTTTATCACCGCAATTTGAAATTCGAATTGGACAGATGCCGCGCCGGAAGCTTGGAATAGGCCAAAGACACCGAGAAAGGCAGCAAATGTCAGACAAGAGATTCTATCTCAAGTTCGTCGAAGCCGATGTTACCGGCATAATCACGCTTTATTGGGACACGGCGCCGAAGACCTGCGAAGCGCTGTGGGCCGCGCTGGAGAAGCCGTTCCAGTGGAACGCGACACACGCCATTTTTTCCGGGCCCGAGATCATGATGGGATTGCCGGAAACCCACCGCAATTTCGATCCGACCGCACTGCCGCCCGAAAACCAGACGGTTCTGCCCGATGCAGGCGAATTGCTGTGGTTTTACCAGCCCAAGAACTTCTTCAAGATCGACCCGGACGAGTTCTGGGAAATCGGCATGTTCTATCATTCAGGGGGAAGGACCTTCGGGCCCACCGGCTGGATCCCCTGCACCTATTTCGGCAAGATGACCGAAAACCTCGATGGGATCGCGGAGCAATGCCGCCTTATTCGCATCGAGGGCGCCAAGACGGTTGAAATGGGACGACTGGACTGAAATCGGCCGGGGCGACACGCCCCGGGATATCTGAATCCAAACCAAGGGAGCGCATCATGAAAGCGACAATAACAACTGCAGTACTGGGTGTTTCCGCCCTTATGAGTTCGTCTGCACTCGCGCAGGACCAGACACTGACGATCAATTCCTTCGGCGGTGCATATGAAGCAGCACACCGCGAATGCGTGATCACGCCCTTCGAAGAGAAGACGGGTGCGACGGTCAACATCGTGACGGCTTATTCCGCCGACGCATTCGCGCAGCTGCGCGCCCAGGCCAATGCGCCGCAATTCGACGTCATCCACTTCTCGGGCGGCCAGGAAATCGTAGGGGCGAAAGAAGGGCTGCTGGCCCCGATCGATCCGGCGGGTCTTTCGAACGCCGCAGATATCTACGACTTCGCGAAGTCGAACCTCGAGGGCGGCGAAGGCCCGGCCTACCAGATCGCCCCGATCGGCCTGCTCTACAACACGGAGACGGCGCCGCAGAAGGTCGCGAGTTGGAAGGACCTGCTCGATCCGGCCTTTGCCGAGCATGTCGTCCTGACCGACATCTCCAACGGCTACGGCATGCTGGGCTTCCTGATGCTGAACCAGGTGCAGGGCGGCGATCTCGACAATATCCAGCCGGGTCTGGATGCGGTCACCGCACTGCTGGAAAATGGCGCGATCGTCGTCAACACCTCGCCGGAAATCCAGCAGGAATTCGCGCAGAACGATGCCTGGGTTGCCTCCTACGCATCGGACTATGCCTATACCCTCAAGAAAGCCGGCCTGCCGATTGCTTTCGTACAGGGCGAGGAAGGCACGCCGGCGAGCTACATCACGGCCAATCTTGTCGCGGGGCGCGACAATACCGAGCTCGCGATGCAGTTCATCGACATGGAAATGTCGGCCGATGCCCAGGCGTGCTTCGCCGAGGCGTTGCGCTACACGCCGACCAATTCCAAGGCCGAATTGTCCGAGGAAGCGATCGCCGATGTTGTCTATGGTCCGGAAGCGGTCGCCGGCCTGCTTCGGTTCGACCCGACGGTGATCGAGGCCAAGCGCCAGGAATGGGTCGACGCCTGGAACCGCGCCATCGCCCGCTAGTCGGCGGGTATTGATACGGGTGCCGCGCGGTTAAACCGCGCGGCATCCCGCCTGAGAGGAAGAAGCCTGATCCATGAGCGACCGCGCGGAAAACACGCTGCTGGTGCTGCCCGGCCTGTTACTGCTCGCACTTGCCTTCTTCGTGCCGATCGCCCAGATGCTGATGCTCTCGATATCGGGCGAAAACGGGCCGACACTCGAACACTTTGCCCGCTTTCTGGGCGATCCCTACTATCTCAATGTCCTGTGGCGCACCGTGCGCCTGTCGCTGATCATCACGATCATATGCGCCGCGCTGGGTTTCCCGCTCGCCTACATCATGGCGCATGTCGGCCCGCGGACGCGCTTGTGGCTGATCGTCATGGTGATCCTGCCCCTCATGACGAGCGTGGTCATCCGCACATTCGGCTGGATGGTGCTGCTTTCGCGGTCCGGCCTGTTGCCGGAGATGCTCCGCAGCATGGGGCTCGTCGGACGCAGCTACGCCATCATGCAGACAGAGCTCGCCATTGTCATTGGCATGGTGCAGGTGCTCCTGCCCTTCATGACGCTGTCGATCCTCGGCGTCGTCACGCGCATCGACACGCGCCTGGAAGAGGCGGCGCGGACCATGGGGTGCACGTTCTTCGCGGCGGTGCGTACGGTGGTGTTGCCGCTCGCCATTCCCGGCATCGTCGCCGGATCGCTCCTTGTTTTCACGCTGTCGGCGAGTTCGTTCATCACGCCGAACCTGCTCGGCGGATCCCGCATCCAGGTTCTGGCCGCGTCGATCTACCGGTCGGTGACGCAGACGCTGGACTGGCCGTTCGCCGCTGCGCAAGCCGTTATTCTTTTCGTCGGCGTGCTGCTGATCCTCGTGCCCTACGCACGCCTCGCGCGGGGAGGCCGCAATGGTTAGGTCGATCTCGCCCCTGACGCGCGCGGCGACAATCGTCTTCGTCCTCCTCACCGGCATCTTCCTGCTCGCGCCCTTGATCGTCGTCGTCGGCGTCTCGGTCTCGGAAAGCCAGTTCATCGCGTTCCCGCCCGCCGGATTTTCCCTGCGCTGGTACGGGGAAGTGCTCGGATCGGACGCCTATCTCAGCGCCGGGTTCCTGAGCTTGCAGGTCGCACTTCTGGTCACGGTGACCGCCACCGTAATCGGTGGCGCGGCGGCCATCGCCATCCACCGGCGCGGCATCCCGTTCGCCGACCTGCTGGGCACGTTCTTCCTGTCACCGCTCGTCTTGCCGACGATCATCTACGCTATCGGCATGCTGGTGCTGTGGAGCACGCTCTTTGGAGCGGTTTCCATGCTGACGCTCTGGATCGGGCACACGGTCGTAACGCTGCCTTACGTTGTGCGGACGACCCTTGCCGTCCTGTCGGAGTCCGATCCGTTCCTCGAGGAAGCCGCCCAGACCATGGGCGCCGGCCGCCTGCAGAGACTGTGGCTGGTCGTCGTACCGCAATGCCGGCCGGGCCTGATCGCGGGCGCGTTCTTTGCCTTCAATATCTCCTTCGACGAGGCTGTCCTGTCGCTGTTCCTGCGCAAGCCGGGCATGACAACGCTGCCCGTGCAGATCTACGGCCAGCTCGAATTCAGCCCCGACCCATCGGTCGCTGCTGTCTCGACGATCATGATCGGCATCACGATCTTCCTCATCCTCGTCATCGACCGCCTGCTCGGCGTTCAGAAATTCGCGAGTTCATAAGACCATGGCCGACGTCAGACTCACCGATATCCGCAAGTCCTTCGGGCAGACCGAGGTATTGCACGGCGTCTCGGTCGACATTCACTCGGGCGAGTTCATCAGCCTGCTCGGCGCCTCTGGCTGCGGCAAGACCACGCTGCTGCGCATCGTGGCCGGGCTGGAAGGCGTGACAAGCGGCAAGGTGGAAATCGACGGCCGCGACGTCACCGGCCTGCCGCCCGAAAAACGCGACATCGCGATGATGTTCCAGTCCTATGCGCTGTTGCCGCATTTGAGCGTCGCGGAGAATGTGCGTTTTCCCTTGCGCATGCGCCGGATCGGCAGCCGCGAAGAGCAGGCCGAAAAGGTGCGCGACGCGCTCGAGACGGTTCAGCTTGGGCACATGGCGGAACGCAAGCCCTCGCAGCTCTCCGGCGGCCAGCAGCAGCGCGTGGCGCTGGCGCGCGCCATTGTCTCGCGCCCCAAGGTGCTGCTTCTGGACGAGCCGCTGTCCAATCTCGACGCGCGGCTGCGCGAGGACATGCAGGTGGAACTGATGCAGATCCACAAGCGGCTGGGGCTGACGACGATTTTCGTCACGCATGATCAGGAGGAGGCGCTGAGCCTCTCCGACCGGATCGTCCTCGTCAACGCCGGCGAGATCGAACAGGAAGGCGCGCCGGAAGACATCTATGCGCGCCCCGCAACCGGTTTTGCGTCGAACTTCCTCGGGGCCGCGAATCTCCTGCCGGCCGAGGTCGATCAGGCGGATGACATCCCGATCGCGAGGCTCGCGGACGGTCAGAGGTTAGAATTGTCGACCGATGTCGCGGTCCGCGGTCCGGCCGTCATCGCGCTCAGGCAGGAGGACATCACGCTCGTCGCGGAGAGTGAAGGCATGCTCGCCGGCGAGGTGCTGGCCCGCATCTACCTGGGCGCGCGAAACCGCTACGTCATACGTGTCGGCGGCACCGAAATCCGCGTCCTTTCAGGCACCGAGCCAGTCTACGAAGGCGGCGACAAGGTGGGGATTTCGGTAGCACCCGAGCGCATGCGGGTCCTCGCGGAACAATAAGGCCAGGCGCCACAGGCCTCGCCTGGGTCTGTGCGTATCGGCCGGGAACCCGCAGTCCGTTTCGCCGGAGCGGTGTCGGTGGGCTTTCAGCAGTCATCGGAGTGACGCAATGAAGGATTTTGAAAAGCGGCTCCGCAATCGCTGTTGGATCATACCCGGGCGCGCCATTTCATGATCGTCTCTGACAGCCCGCAAAAAGCGCTTTGGCGGACAGGGACAACTGGCTAAACCATGGTCATGCGCTTGATCGACATGACCAGCTTCGTGGTTCTGGCGCGGCATCGGCATTTCGGCCGCGCCGCGCAGGAACTGCACACGACCCAGCCGGCGATTTCCTTCAGGCTCGGGGCCATCGAAGAGGAGTTGGGCCAAAAGCTGATACATCGAAGCGGCGGAGAATTCAGCCTGACACCCGAAGGTGAGCGGACGCTCGAGGCCTTCCGTCACATTCTGGCCAGCTACGACACCCTCAAGGAGGAACTGGACCAGGGAAAAGCCGCGACGAAAGTCATCCGGATCGGAGCGATCGACTCGGTTTCTTCGACCTGGATGACCCCGTTCGTCGAGGATTTGCATGTCATGTTCCCGACGCTGAGGCTGGAACTGACGATCGAGAGCACCAAGAATCTCGTTGACGGGATGCACAAGGGAGAATTCGACGCCATCTTTGCCCTGGACTCGGTGATCGGCGACAATTTTCGTTCCTTTACCTCCTGTATTCTCCAGATGAGCTGGGCGGGATCGCCGAGGATTGTCGATCCGGACCGGACCTACAGCGTCGACGATATTGCCCAACTCGAGATCATCTCGTTCCCGAAAGACACGCCGCCTTATCGGATGATCGCGCCCTATTTTCAGGACGAACAGGTACTGGCCGGCAAGCTGACGAGTTCCAATTCGCTGTATTCGATCATCAACCTCCTGATCGAAGGCTATGGCGTCGGCGCAATCCCGACCGTGACCATCGCCCGCGAACTCAAGATGGGTCTCTTGCACACCATGCATGTATCCAAACGGTTTCCGCCGATGCCGATTATCGGAACCTATCAGACGGCCACAGAACACGACCTGATACGCCGCGTGGTCGAGCGAGCGAGAAAATGCGCGGTGCACTACTGCTCGACCGTTGACCCATCCATGGCCTGGGTGATCTGAACGGGATTGAGGCATCTTCGAATCTGCTCGCGCGCGAAATGCTGGCCACCGCATTCTTAGCGATCCGGGCACATCCCATCGCTCGGAGCTGATCGACCATAGTGAGCAGCTCAGAATGTCGGCTACTGGGACGGTCGATCTCTCGATCCATCGTCTCGATCGAGGGCGCAAAGCCGTCCTGACAGCCTCCGCCCCGCCGCGCCCTGCGCGACCTTCCGCCGCTCCCCTTCCCTGCTCCGATGCGCTATGTGACGGTTCGAATGGAGACCCCTATGAACGCGCGTGACAGAGACGACTACCCGCCCCTTCCCCCGATGACGACCGGTCCGTCCGGCAAGTGCCCGCGTTGCGGCCAGGGCTCCATCTTCAAGGGCTTCCTCAGCCTGAAGGAGCGCTGCGAGGTCTGCGGCCTGGACCTGACCTTCGCAGACGCCGCCGACGGCCCGGCCTTCTTCGTGATGCTGATCGCCTCGGTGCCGATCCTCGGCATCGTCTTGTGGCTGGTGCTCGGCGTCGGCGTCTCATACTGGCTGACCGCGATCATCGCCATTCCGCTGATCGTCGTCTTCGCCATCCTGCCGATCCGCCCGGTCAAGGGCTGGCTGGTGTCCAGCCAGTACTTCCACAAGGCGGAACAGGGTAAACTGGATACACACCAGGACTGACTTCTAGTCTTGAGGTCGCCGCGCAAATACGGCATGAGTAGCCGGGGCATGCAGCACAGGGCGAGTCCGGCAACCGCGCAGGCGGCCCGGCCCGCATTGCGATGAGTGCGGGTTGCCGGCGGCGAAATGAAAAATCCGTTTGGAAAGAAGAGCAGCGATGAAAAGGCGAAGCCTCGGCTGAGGAAGCGCTCGTTCCTGCTCGAGATCGACGCCTGGATCGATTCCAATCTCTACGAGTCGCGGTTCGCGGCCGGCGAGATCTGGGAGGAGATCATCATCTTCTCGCGCCGCTTCCGCGCCCGCGGCATCAAGCGTTTCTTCGTCGAGATCCTCGGCGAAAGCGCCACGCTCGGCGCGGCCGGCCTCGTCGTCATGCTGACGCTGGCCCTGCCCGCGTCCGAGGAAATCTCCGCCAACTGGCGCGAACAGGACGAATTCGCGGTCACCTTCCTGGACCGCTACGGCAACGAGATCGGCAAGCGCGGCATCCTGCATTCGGATGCTGTGCCGATCGACGAACTGCCCGATTTCCTGATCAAGTCCGTGCTGGCGACGGAGGACCGCCGCTTCTTCGATCATTACGGGATCGACGTCGTCGGCCTCGTCCGCGCGATGAGCGAGAACGCCCGCGCCGGGACCGTCGTGCAGGGCGGTTCGACGATCACGCAGCAGCTTGCCAAGAACCTGTTCCTGACGCCCGAGCAGTCGCTGGAGCGCAAGATCAAGGAGGCCTTCCTGTCGCTGTGGCTGGAGGCGAACCTCTCCAAGGAGGAAATCCTCAAGCTCTATCTCGACCGCGCCTATATGGGCGGCGGCACGTTCGGCGTGGCGGCGGCGGCGGAGTTCTATTTCGGCAAGGATGTGCGCGACGTCAACCTGGCGGAAAGCGCCATGCTGGCGGGCCTGTTCAAGGCGCCGGCGAAATACGCGCCGCATATCAACCTACCGGCGGCCCGCGCCCGCGCCAACGAGGTGCTGACCAACATGGTGCAGGGCGAGTTCATGACCGAAGGCCAGGTCACCGGCGCGCGCCGCCATCCGGCCGATGTCGTGCTTCGCGATCCGTCCGAGAGCCCGGATTATTTCCTCGACTGGGCCTTCGACGAAGTGAAGACCTTCATGATCGCCCAGCATCTGCCGAACCGGTCGATCACGGTGCGCACGACGCTCGACCGCGACCTGCAGCGCGCCTCCGAGGAATCGATCGAATTCTTCCTTCGCCAGAATGGCAAGCAGTACAACGTCTCGGAATCGGCCGTGGTGCTGATCGAGAACGATGGCGCGGTGCGGGCGCTGGTCGGCGGCCGGGATTATGGCGAAAGCCAGTTCAACCGCGCGACCGCGGCCGAACGCCAGGCCGGCTCCTCCTTCAAGCCCTATGTCTACGCGGCGACGCTCGAGAACTCGGACCTGACGCCGGAAAGCGTCGTGCGCGACGGGCCGGTCACCTGGCGCGGCTGGTCGCCGAAGAATTACGGCCGCTCGTTTCGCGGCCGCGTGACGCTGGCGACGGCGCTCGCCAAGTCGATCAACACCGTCCCGGTGCTTCTCGCGCGCGACTATCTGAAAGGCACGGAAAAGATCGTCGAGCTGACGCATGCGATGGGCATCACCTCACCGATCATCAAACACCACACGATGGTGCTCGGCACATCGGGCATCACGGTGCTGGACCAGGCAACCGGTTATCTCACCTTCGCCTCCGGCGGCTATGCGCATCGCCGCCACGGCTTCACCCAGATCCTCAGCACGGCGGGCGACGTGCTCTACAAGCATGACGATACGGATTTCGTCGGCGATCGCGTCATTTCGGAGCAGACCGCGCTCTACATCAACCAGATGCTCGCCAATGTCCCGAAATGGGGAACCGGCCGTCGCGCCGACCTGAAGATGACCACGGCGGCGGGCAAGACCGGCACGACCCAATCCTACCGCGACGCCTGGTTCGTCGGCTACACCGGCAACTACACCGCCGCGGTCTGGTACGGCAACGACAACTACCAGCCGACCAACCGCCTCACCGGCGGCAGCCTTCCGGCCATGACATGGCAGCGAATCATGGAGTTCGCCCATACCGGGATAGACCTCCTGCCCATTCCGGGCGTTCCGCAGCCCGAAAACGCCGAACCCAAGAAGTCCGACGACGCTATCGCCGACGCGGCCGGAAAGGGCGAGCGGCCGCGCGTCCTGACCGGCACGATGTCCGATTTCCTGAAACAGCTGGGCGACCGGCTGGAGCAGGCCAAACCGCTCAATACGGACAATCTCACCGTCGCGAGCACGCGAAACCGGTGATCCCGTCAGCTTCCAGTTGATTTCCTGTCTCGTTCCGGCACAACACGATCATGATCCGTGAACTTTCCACCCTGCTCTACGGCGTCGCTCTCGCGCTTGTGCTCGGCATCGGCTCCGCCGTCTGGGCGACCGGGCATTATCCGCTGTTCGGCGAGTTGGAGATCAACGGGTGGGACGCCAATCCGGGCGTCGGGGCCGACAGTCCCGACCCCTATTCCCAGGCCTATTTCGCCCGTTCGGGCGGCCTGCCGCTCGCGGCGGCCGAGGGCGTGGCCTTCGTGCGCAACGCCGATGACGACGGCGGCACGCTGAATGCGCGCTGTATCTATGCGGTCGAGGGCGACACGCCGGGCGCGCGGCTGTGGACGCTTACCGTGCTGCGCGGCGGCGAGCCTCTACAGGCCCCGACGGAAGGCACACCCGTCGCGTTGCATTCGCGCTCGATCCTGCGCTTCCGGAGCGGCGATTTCGACATCAGGATCGCCCCGCTGCCGCAGCCCGGCAACTGGCTCTATGCCGGATCGAGCGGCCCCTTCGCGCTCGGCCTGTCGCTCTACGACACGTCGATCGGCAGCGATACCGGCCTGACGGACCTGCGCATGCCGTCCATCAAGAATCTTGGATGCTCCTAGATGGCCCGGTTCATCTACGCGACATTGGTGGGAATCGTAGGCGCAGCGATCGTTCATCTCGCGATCGTTCTGATGCTGCCCCAGCTCTCCGAAAACGATGTCTGGCAGCAGATCGAGGCAAAGGGCACCGAGAATGAGCCGATCCGGTTCGACCGCAACGGCGTCGAACTGTCGGCGGCGCGGACGCTGGATCCGATGTTCGCGGTCATGGCATGCCGCTACGACCTGACGAATGGGGTCTTCTCGATCACCGCGCCGCCGACCGGCGATTTCTGGTCCGTCGCCGTGTTCGACGATATCGGGCGGATCGTCTTTTCCGCCAATGACCGGATCGTCGCCTCGGAGAACCTCGATCTCGTCATCGCCCTGCCCCTGCAGATGCGCTTCCTGCAGCAGGCGTCGCGCCCGGAATTCGCCAATGCGGTGCTGACCGAAGCAAACCGCGCGGAAGGTTTCGCGGTGCTGAGGGTTTTCCGGCCCGATGAAACCTACGAACCCGTTGTCCGGGATTTCATCGACCGCGTCGAATGCGTCTCCACCCCGCTCTAGGCCGGTCCCCGATCATGATGAAGCATGATCGGAAAGGTCACCGGTCCACGAACAAAGCCGGGATGGCTACTTCTTTGGTTTGCGAACCCTGTTCCCGTCCTTGACGGTCTCCGACCGCTCGACACGTTCGTGCCAGACGCCCGTGAACAGGATCACCTTACCGAAAACGCTGTCTCCATTCGCCCGGTTCGCCGTTTTCTGACGGCGGGCGATACGCGGAGCGAATGCGTCGAACGCGACAACCTGTGCCATGTCCTTTTCCTCGCTCGCTGAATGCGACGGAATAGACCTGACATTTCATGGTTAACAACTTGCTAACGCTTTGGTGTCTAGGCTCGCCGCCATGTCAATCATGAAGCGGGCGCCGGCCATGACCCAAATCACTGAAACACTCGAAGCCTTCGACAATAACGAGATCGCTGTTACCGCGGTGCGCGACTTCTGCACCATGCCGAGACCCGGCAAGGCGGACGCGACCCGGCTTGTCGATCTCGTCATGCCCTTGCTGAAATCCATCGGCGACGACAGCCGGCGCGAAGTCGCTTCCCTGCTTGCGGTGACCGACGCCGCGCCGAAGCCGCTTCTGCTGGCGCTCTGCGATTATCCGGTCAGCATCTCCTCGCCGATCCTGACGCGCTGTCCGCTGCTGACCGCGTCGGAACTGATGGCGATCCTGTCGCAGCGCAGCCCCGATCATGCTCGCGCGATCGCCCGGCGCACCGATCTGGAAAGGCCGGTCGTCAATGCCCTGCGCATGCTGGAAAACGAGGGCGTCGATCGTGCGCTCGATCTGCGCCAGAAGCTGAAAAGCCCGCTGCCGCGCGAGCAGGAAGACTCCTTCGCGCAGTTCCGCGACGAGCTTCACGGGGACCTCACCGCCCATGCCGAGCCCACCATCGCCATGTCGATCGACGAGATCGTGTCGGCGGCGCGCGACCCCGATCCGACCGTCCTGCATGAGACCGTTTCCGACGCGCTCGCCATCACGCGGGTCAGTGCCGCGGGCCTGTGCAGCAATCCGACCTCGCGCAACCTGATCTACATGCTGCGTTTCGTCGGCGCGTCCGTCGAGGAAGGGCTGAAGATTTTCACCGCGCTTGCCCCCGATCTGGCCGGTGATCCCGACGTCGTCGCTCGTTTCGAGGCGGTCTACGAGGAAATCACGACAGAGCAGGCCGTCCACAAGGTCTGGTCGTGGCGCAGCGACGACCTCCTGGCGCTGGCGCGCGAAGCGCTGTCCGCCAACGATCCCGGATCGCCGGACGAGGAGCGCGCCAACATCGTTCACGAAAGCATCATGAAAGTCGCCTGACCGGTTCAGGCGATATCGAAGTAATCCGCGGCCGTCCGGCCGAACAATTCCAGCTCGACCACCCAGAAATCGGGATCGAGCCGTGCCTCCCGCTCGAATTTCGCGTCGAGCTCGTCGGGCGACAGCCCTTCGGCGATCCTTTCGAACAATCGTCCGCCGGATGGCGGCGCGTCCCGTTCGGCAAGGAGGACTTGCGGGGCCTGCGCATAGAGCGTCGCGCCCTCGCCGAAACCGCCCGGAACGCAGATGAAGATCGCGCCGGCCTCGTCGGATCCGTGCCGCACGACGGCCGCGAACCCGCCCTCGCCATTGACGCGGCGGATCAGTGCCGAAACGAAAATCGCCGACGTCAAACGGCTCGACATGGCGGTCCCGTCTACTGCGCCGACTGTTACTGGATAAGCCCGACCGCCCGCATCTTGTCGAGCAGGGTGCCGTCGATCTCGCCGGTCACCGGCAGATGAAACAGCGCCTGGAACTCGCGGATCGCGGCGGTTGTCTGTTCGCCGCGCACGCCGTCGACGACGATATCGGTGTTGCCGAAAGCGCGCAGCGCCGCCTGGACCTTGACGACCTCGGCGGACGGAATGTGCTCGGGCAGCGGCGCCGATCCGTCGGCTGCGCTGGCGATCAGGTCCTCGACCATCTGCGTCACTTCGGATTTGACCGCGTCGGGCTTCGGCTCGGGAATGGCCGCCGTGACGCCGAGATTGTTGCGCAGCGAGGTCATCAATTCGTCCTGCGTCAGTTCGATGCCGCGCAGTCCCGACTTCTGCTTGTAGGCGTCTATCGCGGCAAGCGTCATCGGGCCGCTCAGCCCGTCGACCGCGCCGTCGTAATAGCCGAGCTTTGCCAGCATGTCCTGAATGCCGGCGAGCGACTGGTCTGACTTCTCATCGACGGGCTCCGCTGTCTGGATATCGGGACGGCGGGCCGGAACCGGCGCGATTTTCGGGATGACCGGATGCGCCGGTTCGACGGCTTCCTTCGTCTCGGCAAAGCGCGTTGGCTTCGGTTCGGCGGCGGCTGTCTGCGTCTTCGCGGGTTCGGCGGCCGGAGCCTTTGCAGGCGGGCTTTCGGCGAGATCCGGGCGCGTGGCGAACAGGGCCGACGGGTGTTGCCGGTCCTGGAAATAGACCGCATTCGCGGTAAAGAACGTCATCGCGACGAAAAGCGCGGTCGCGCCGCCCGCGGTTCCGGGCTTCTCGGCGATCCTCTCGCCGAAAAATCCCGCCGTTTCGCGAAGTGCCGAAAGAACCGTCATTTTCTCATCCCGCGAGTCGTATCGTGTTGGTATTCGCGTCGGACCGGCCGATGCCCGGCGCCTGCCTGCCATTGCTGTTCCCGACCTCCAGGGCATCCCTCTCATGCCTGATTGCGCCGGGAATGAAAATCGTCATCTCGGTGCCCTCGCCCGGCACGCTTTTTACGTCCAGCGATCCGCCATGCAATTGCACGAGGCCGGTGACGACAGTTAGGCCGAGCCCGGTGCCTTCACAGGAACGCGTATAGGCGTTGTCGACCTGGGTAAATGGCGTGCCGATCAGCCGCAGATCGTCGTCGGACATGCCGATGCCCGTGTCGCGGACCTTCAGCAGGAAGCCGTCCTGCCGCGTTTCCGTCCCGATATGGATCGTGCCGCCGGTTTCGGTGAACTTGATCGCGTTGGACAAGAGATTGATGGCGATCTGCTTGATCGCGCGGCGGTCCGCGTCGGCCTCGTCGGCAGCGGCGTCGAGATCGAGTTCCACGGCGACTTCCTTGGCTTCGGCCTGCGGCCGCAGCATGGAGGCGCATTCGCGGACGACCGCGTTCAGGTCGAAGGGATCGCGATGAATCGAATAGGTGCCGGCATTAAGCTTGGAGACGTCGAGGATCGTATTGACCACGGCCAGGAGATGCGCGCCCGAGCTGTGGATCAGATTGACATATTCGCGCTGCCTCTCATTGGCGAGCGGCCCGAAAATGTCACGGCGCAGGATGTCGGAGAATCCGATGATCGAATTGAGCGGCGTACGCAATTCGTGGCTGACGGTCGCCAGGAACTGCTTTTCGATGCCCGGCTCCGCCGGGGCGTCGGTCGGAGCTTCTTGCGGCGTGCGCAGCAACAGAGTGATCGCGCCGTCATCCGCTGTCAGTTCCAGGCGCACCGCCTCGAAGGATTGCGGATCGCCGGCCCGCGCCAGGTTGATCCGAGCGGTGATTTCGGAGCGCGCCTCGCGCTTGCCCGTCACGTCGGCCAGCGCCGCGAGGAATGCGATGCGGTCGGCCAGATGCACATGGTCGACAAAGGGCCGGTCGCGGTGGATCTGCGTGGCGAAGGTGCCCCTCACCCGCTTGACGATCCCGTCATGGGTGAGTTCCGCGCGGGTTCCCTCGCGTTCCGTCTCGAGCGCGGGTTCGGTCGCGGGCGCTGCTTTCTGCGGCGCCATCAGGCTTTCGACACGCTGCGCCGTACCATGGCCGCCGGCGACCGCGAAGAGGACAAGACCGCTGGTCAATGCGAGCAGCGGCGAGACCGCGATGAGCGTGCCCGCCAATGCGCTCCAGCTTGCCAGCGTGAAGATTCCGGTCGACCAGGGCTTGCGGTGAATGCTCAACCAGCCGAGGGCCAGAAACGGGATCGCCAGATGCGCAAGCGCGATCGCGGTCGCGGCGCCATAGGTCCCCGGCAGGCCGAAACCGCTCAGCACTAGGCACACCGGTCCGACGATGAAGGTAGCGCCGGCGGCCAGTGCGATCAGTTTTTCGGCCAGAAACGTTACGGCCGGATCGCCGGTTTCCGCCTCGCTGCGCGCAACCGGGACCATGCGCCGCGCCATGTCGCCAAGCGCCTTGTCCGATAGGTCTAGAATGGTTCGCAGCAACGCCAACAGGATAACTCATTACGCGGTCGAAAGGCCAAACCGGCCTCTTCGCCAAAATCGCAGCTAGCGTTTAATGAATGGATAAGCGACGGGCCCGGCTGCCGCGATACAGACGATCTTAAGCCCGCAACCGGCAAGATTTACGCTTATGGTTAACCATCGGTATCTTCCCCAACCGCCTGATATGGCGTGATTTTTTCACGATCGCTAAAGATTTAGCAAAATGAGGCTAAAATCCCTCCTCGTTCCCATGAACTCCGCCAACGGTTGCCGCGTTACCGAGATGTTTGGGACGGGCCTGACCGGGCCCTGGTTTGGTGGAAAGACATGCGTTTTCTGATGAAAATGATGGTTCTCGGCTTTCTCGGCCTAATGGCTCTGCCCTATTTCGCGCCGCAGGAATATCGCGGTGCGGCCGATGCGGGCGACCCCGGCCCGACGCCTTCCGCTTTCGAACTGGCGGCCATGGTCGGTGAGGCGGCCGCGGATGTGAGGAATATCTGCGTACGCCAGCCGGAGGTCTGCGAAACCGGCGGCGAAATCATTTCCTACGCGGGATCGAGAGCCAGGGAAGGCCTTGTCGTCGCCTATGCGATGTTCCGCCACGGCCATCCGTCGATGCAGCAGCAAGAAGACACGGCCGAAACGCCCGCCGAACAGGTCCATTCGACCGCGCCCTTGCCGGCTGTCTCCGTACCGCCTAAGTAGCCGGAAAGCCGATGACAGGCCGTGTCACGGCACATTCTGCTACACAGGCTGACCGACCATGCTTCCGGCGCTCGACACGATCATCGACGATTTCGAATTCCTGGACGACTGGGAAGACAAATACCGATACGTGATTGAAATCGGCAGGAGCCTGCCGGATCTGCCGGACTCCGACAAGACCGCGGAAAACAAGGTGCATGGCTGCGTCAGCCAGGTCTGGCTGACATCGTCCATAGAAGGCGGGAGCGACCCGGTCGTCACCTTTCAGGGCGATTCCGACGCGCATATCGTGCGCGGTCTGGTCGCCATCATGATCGCGGCCATGTCGGGTCGCAAAGCCTCCGAGATCACTGCGTTCGACGCCGCCGCCCTGTTGAAGACGCTGGGTCTCGAGGACAATCTGACTCCGCAGCGATCGAACGGCCTGCGCGCCATGGTGGCGCGGATGAAGGACGAGGCGCGCGCGGCGGCCGAAGCCGCCTGATCGCGCTCATCCCTTCAGCGACGGCCGAAAGTCGCCGCTTCCCCAATGCAGGATCCTCCGGGACCGGCGCGGACCGGCCGGCTGCGGGTGATAGTGCCTGTCCAGCAGCCCGAGCGCCGTTTTCAGCATCAGTTTCGCCGAGCGGCGCGGCCAGGCCCTCTCGCGCTCGACCTGTTCCAGGCCTTTCAGAAAACAGCAGACATCAATCAGCGCGCCGCCGAGATCCGGGCCGACCGCCTCGACGGCTGCATTGACGCGGTCCCGGGCGGCCATAGCACTGTCGGCCAGATCGTTGTTCCCGTTGCGTCCGGACGGTCCGGACCGCGCGACAAGCGAGAGATCCCAGGACGAGGTCACCCGCGGCTGGAGCAGCGCCTTTTCGAAATCGGCCCGCAGCCGTTCCCCGGCAGCCAGTTCGGTCCGGTCGAGCCAGGCCTGTCCATCCGTTTTTCGAAGCCGCGCCAGGGCCGCCAGCGGCGACTCCGCGTCGTTGACCGTGACCATTTCCTCGACATGGCCGGGTCCCATTCGCATCCTGCGAAGACTTCGATGCTGTCCCGCGAACTCGCCGGTCTCGCGCCGCCGCAAGGCGGTCTGCCCCAACTCGGTAACGGCCAGTTCCTTGCCTTCGCCTCGATTTCGCACGACGACGAGCCCGTCGCGGCGCATCGCATCGATATCGTCGGTTGCACAGCGGACGGAACGGCTTCCCGGGAACTCCAGAAGCATCGTACCGGCCGCGCCTGTCTCGCATAGTCTCGCCGGTCCGTTCTTCAGGAGACCGAGATAACGCAACCGGCGCTTTTCGGATTTCGGATCAGCCATCGCGCCGGGCGTCCTGCCGATCCAAGGCAAATGCGACACTGACGAGACGCTCGACCCGCGCCACTATGAGATCGAAATCCTCGTCGTCGCGCATGTCCTCGATCGTGTGGCAGGCATGAACGACCGTGCTCTTGTCACGGCCAAAACCGGCGCCGACCTCGGTCATTTTCAGCCCGAGCGTGACATGGCCGACATACATGCCGATCTGGCGGACCCTCGAGACTGGATTCGGCGTCCGGCCGGACGATCGCAAATCCTTGCTGCTGACATTGAAGAATATGGCGGTCAGATCGATAATCGCATCGCACAGCGCGATCGCGCCCGCCGTCGTCCCCGCAGAATGGCTCGTCCGAACCCGCTCATCCCGGCCGCTCGCCGTATTCGGCCTGCTGCCGCGTCCTGCGTCACCCTGGTCTTCGATAGATATGCCTGCGGAAATGCCGAGCATTCGCGTCGCCTCCATTTAAGGAATATATTCCTACATCAGAAGCCATGCCGGTTGTACAGGATTTTCGCCGGACTATTCCGGACACCCCGGAATTCCGGCAAGCTGGCAGGATTTATCGTCGCGAGCCGAGCCGATTTATCCAACCGCTCGACGGTCCCTCTACTCTCGTCCGGCAACAGATCCGAGAGGAGTAGTGGACATGGAAACGGCAAGACTTGGCGCAACGGGCGACCGCAGGGTTCGCGCCTGCAGGCTATCGAGGCGTTCGGCCGACCTGCTGATGGTCGCGCATGCCTCGCGGGATCAGATAGCGGCGCTGCCGATGCAGGACCTTCTTGCCTGGAAGGAAGGCTTGGCGCTGGCACTGCATCGCGAGCGCAACAAAAGCATGGCCCGCCACTGGGCCTATGACCTGAACCGGCACATCGCGCTCAAACGCGGGCGTGATCGTATAGAGGCGGAGCTTTCGGCGCGGGCCGGCGAACCGGCCCCAGAAACAGTAAAGCCGCGGACGAGCCGCGGCTTTAACAGAAGGAACGGAATAATCCGCTAATTACTTTCCGCGCTTGCGGCCGAGGCCCATTTCGCGCGCCAGCTTTGAACGCTGCGCCGCATAAGCCGGAGCGACCATCGGATAGTCTGCGGCCAGACCCCACTTTTCGCGATATTCTTCCGGCGTCATGCCGTAATGGCTCATGAGGTGCCGTTTCAGGGATTTGAACTTCTGCCCGTCTTCCAGGCAAATGATATAGTCGTCGGTGACGGAACGCTTCGGATTGACGGCCGGACGCGGCTTTTCCTGAACTTCCTCGACAGCACCGGTAAGGGTTTTACCAAGCGCACTGTGAATCTCCGAAATAAGTCCGGGCAGATCCGACGCCGGTACAGGATTGTTGCTGACATAAGCGGACACCACGTCCGCCGTCAGTTCGGCCAAGAGATCGTTTTGCCCCGAATTCTCAGTCATAATATTATATTCCTTTTTTCTTGATGCGCACTACATGCTCTGAAATGCGCGTCGCTTGGTTATCAACCCCAAACCGTTTGTGACATCTATCACAACAAATTGGAGGTGACCAATATAAAAAGTAACAGTTTCAGCAACTGAGGGTTGTAAAAATATCTTAATAAGAAGACGATCAAACGCGTAAGCTGTATTGAAATAGCTTATTCAGTCTTTTTTGATTCGTCCATTTCGTCGAGTACCGAAGATTTTGCAAGTCCATAACCTACCACATAGGCGGCTTTGGCAAGCAAATGCGCTGAAATCGGAGCCGTCAGAAGAAAAAATGCGATGCCGGCGAGTGCGCGCGTAACGGTTGGTGTATCGCCTGAATGCACCGCCAGCGCAAGCAAAACCAGTCCCGACCCAAGTGTTCCGGCCTTGGAAGCCGCGTGCATGCGCGAGTAAATATCCGGGAAACGCCACAATCCGACGGATGCAACGAATGCGAAGAAAGTACCGGCAAGTATTAGCAGTCCGGCGACAAGGCTGACGATCGCGTCCATATCACTCGGTCTCCCCGTTTCCGGCGGTCGCGCCCGCCGGCTTGGCCGCGGTCAGGCCACCATCCTCCGGCGGCCTGACGGCGGCCTTCCGGGGCGATTGGGCCAACAAAGAATTCTCGCTGGAAACGAGGCGGGGCCGGCCTTCCTCGGCCTCCTCGATATGGCCGCGCGCCAGAATGAAGCGGGCAAACGCCACGGTCGCCAGGAAGCCGACGAGGCCGAGCGCGATGGCGATATCGAGATAGAGCGTATAGCCGGTCTTGATGCCGACCACCGCGATGAAGCCGATCGCCACGGCGACGAGCATGTCGAGGGCGAGAATGCGGTCCGGCAAGGTCGGACCGTGGATCACCTTGATCACCGTGATCAGAAAGGTCAGCGAGAGGATCGCGAGCCCGATATGCACCGCGACATAGAGAAAGTCGCCGAAAATCGTCATCGGAAGGCCTCCAGGATCTTGCGCTCGAAGCCGTCGGCGATGTCCTCGCGCGCCTGATCCGGATCGGAACAGTCCAGCGCGTGCACATAAAGCGTCCGCCGATCCTCGGATACGTCCACCGACAGCGTCCCCGGCGTCAGTGTGATCAGATTGGCCAGCAGCGTGATCTCGGAATCGCGGTCGACCTTGAGGGGATAGGCGAAAATGCCTGGCTTCAGGTCCATCTTCGGCGACAGCACCAGTTTCGCCACCTTCACGGACGACAGCACCAGCTCGTAGATGAACAGCAGCATCAGCGAGAGGATGCGGCGCGCCCTGAAGAAATATCCCATCGAGCCGACCTGTTCGCGGATCAGCGACAGGGCCACGGCGCCGAGCGCGAAGCCGAAAACGAGGTTGATCGGACTGAAGGATCCCGTCACCGAGGCCCAGATCAGCGCCATGAGGACATTGGCAAGATAGAGGTTCATTGCTGCGTCTCTCCCTCCTGCGCCGCGCCGTCGCCGGGCGCCGGCGTCATGTCCGCCGGAAAGACCGAGTCCACGTAGCCGGTCGGTGCAAGCAATTCGCCGGCGATGCGGTCGGTCACCCGGATCACCGGTTCCGGGTAGACGCCGACGGCGACAGTCAGCAGGGTCAGGCCGACCAGCGATCCGACAACGGCTCCGCTGACCGCGCCCTTGGTCGAGACCGTCTCGGCCTCGCCGTCGTTACGTTCCCGCCAAAACGAGAAGGCGAAGGTCCGCCCGACCGCGATTGTCGTCAGAAGTCCTGTCAGAAGAATGGCGAAGGCCAGCCACCAAGCGCCGACATCCAGCGACGCCTTGACCAGATAGGCCTTCGGCCACAAGCCGGAAAAGGGCGGCAATCCGGAAACGGACAGGAAGAGGACAAGGGCCAGCGCCGCCAGCCAGGGCATCCGGCTATAGAGGCCGCCGGCCTTGTTCAGCGCGAAGCCGTTCATGCGTTCGCCCATGATGCCGGCGAGGAAATAGAGCGCCGTCATGACGACCATGGAATGCGCGGCATAGAAGACCCCGCCGGACAGGCCAGTGCGGCTGCCGAGCGCCAGCCCGGCCAGCATCATGCCGATCCCGGAGATGACGAGATATCCCAGTTGCCGCCGAATGTCGTTCTGGGCGAGCGCGCCCATCGCGCCCGTCACCATCGTCACCGCGGCGATCACGGCGATGGCGCCGGCCAGCATGTCCCGCTCGACGTCGAAGAGGGTGAGGAAGATGCGCAGCAGCGCATAGATGCCCACCTTGGTCAGCAGGCCGGCGAACAGGCCGGACACGACGATGCGCGGCGTGTGATAGGAGGCCGGCAGCCAGAAATTCACCGGAAAGGCGGCGGCTTTCATGGCGAATGCGAACAAGAACAGCGCCGCGATCGTGAACAGCGGACCGGTATCGCGCACGGACGCGGCCTTGCGCGAGATGTCGGCCATGTTCAGCGAACCGACGGTGCCGTAGAGATAGGCGACCGCCAGCAGGAACAGTGTCGTCGCAAGCAGGTTCAACAGGGCGTATTTCGTCGCGCCGTCTAGCTGTTCGCGCTCCGACCCGAGAACGAGCAGGCCGAACGAACCGATCAGCAGCACCTCGAACCAGACATAGAGGTTGAAGATGTCCCCGGTCAGGAACGCCGCGGTAATCCCCGACATCATCAGCAGCAGGAAGGGATAGAAGCCGTAGCGCCGGCCGGTCTGGTTCACGTCGTCAAGCGCGTAGACGCCGCCGGCAAGGCCGACGATCCCGCCGATCAGCGCGAAGACCGCGCCCAGCATGTCGGCCGCGAAGGTGATGCCGAAGGGCGGCAGCCACCGGCCCATCGTCATGACCACCGTGCCGTTTTGCAACACATGCCAGAACAGGCCGATATCGGCGGCCAGCATCAGGACGAGACCGGTGATCGCGATGAAGGGTTGGCGCGTCGTGTTCTTGCGCGTCATCAGGCACAGTGCGCCGAAGACGAAGCCGATCGCCAGCGGTGCGACAACCAGATAGTCCGCCATCGGCGGCGGCGTCATCACCATCGCATCGGCAAGATCGACACTGGGGGCTGTGGAAGTGGCCATGATCGTCGTGTCCGGGCGTCTCAGTATCCGAGCGGAGGCGCGGGTTCGTCGACCGGTTCGGCCTCGCGCATCTCGTCGGTGTCGTCGGTGCCGAGCTCCTGGTAGCTGCGGAAGACCAGCACCAGCAGGAAGGCGAAGAAGGAGAAGGAAATGACGATCGCGGTGAGCACGAGCGCCTGCGGCAGCGGGTTGGCGATCGCGTCGATCGGCACCACCGCATCATCGGGAATGATCGGCGGAATTTCGCGGGTCAGCCGCCCCGTGGTGAAGATCGTCAGGTTCACCGCGTTGCCGAGCACGGCGACGCCGAGCAGGACGCGGATAATGTGCTTCGAAAGCATCAGGTAGAGCGACGTGGCGAAGAACAGGCCCGTCAGGACGGCCATTGCGGTTTCCATCAGTCGCGCTCCCTTTCCTCGAGCGCCAGCGCGGTCGAGGTGATCGAGCCGAACACGACAAAATAGACGCCGATATCGAACAGCAAGGGTGTCGAGAGCGGTACCTCCACGCCGAATATCTCCGGGTAGATCCAAAGCCCGGTCAGGAAGGGAACCCCGGAGAAGATCGACAGGATGCCGGCAATCGCCGCCAGAAGCAGGCCGAAGCCGGCCAGCGCCATCGGGTGGAACCGGATCGCGCGCCTCACCGGCGAGACGCCGAAGGCGATACCGTAGATCGCCAGCGCCGACGCGGCGATCAGTCCGCCGATGAAGCCGCCGCCCGGCTCATTGTGGCCGCGCAACAGCACGAAGACCGAGAACAGGATCATCAGGCTCGACAGGAACGGGGCGACGGTCCGGAAAATCAGCGTGCGCATGTCAGCCGGCCTCCCCTACGCTCTGCGGGTCTTTCGGCGGCTCGCTCAGGGCCGAACGCGACCGGCGCGGAAGCACGCGGATCAGCGCGAGAATGGCGAGGCCCGAGGTCATCACGACGGCGATCTCGCCGAATGTGTCAATGCCGCGGAAGTCGACCAGGATCACGTTGACGATGTTGCGGCCATGGGCGATCTGCAGCGAGTACTGGTTGAAGAATTCGGTCAGCGAGGCGTCGAAATCCGTTTCGAGCACGCGCAGCAACAATAGCGTCAGCGCGCCGCCGACCGACAGCGCGATGGCCCCGTCCGTCACGGTCTGCGCGGCCGAGCGGTGGTCCTGCGGCGACAGGCGCAGCCGCGTCATCGCAAGGGCGAGGATGACCACAGACAGCGTTTCGACCATGAATTGGGTGAAGGAAAGATCCGGCGCTCCCAGCATCATGAAGAACACCGCGACCGCGAAACCCTGGATGCCGAGCGACACGATGGCAGTCAGGCGGTTCTGCGCCCAGACGACCGCGAAGAGGCCGAGGATCGCGATCAGGACCAGAAGCCACTCGTAGAAATAGAGGTCGGGGAAGCCGGGCATCGCCGGCCATTCTCCCGCGACGCCCATCGGCACCAGGATCGCCAGGGCGAGGAAGATGAGCGTCGCCGTGATGTAGAATTCGAGACGGCCCCTCTGGACCAAGCGGGTGACGGCGACGGACAGTTTCACGATACCGGCGATAGCCTGATCGAAGCCACGGTCCGGCCCCCAGCCGATGGCCGCCAGCAGCACGGACATGCCGGACCTGATTTTCGCCAGCGACAGATAAAAGAGGACACCGATCGCGATGGTGGCGAGCGAGAGATAGAGCGCCAGCCCGAGATGCGGAACGATGGTGATCGTGATCTCCGCCGCGTGCCCCGTCACCGCACTGGCCATCGGGATCGAGAAGTGCTCGTGCGACCAGCCGGAAAACACCGCGTAAAGGAGGCTTGCAAGCGCGAGGACGACAGGCCCCGCCAGCAGCAGCACCGGTCCTTCATGGGCGTGCTTCGGCGTCTCGACCTTCGGGCCCAGGAAAGGCTTCAGCGCGACCGCGAAACCGATCACGAACATCAACGCGTTGCCGATAATCGCAACGATCGTGAAGATGACCGACCAGGTATCGCCCTTGGCGAGACCGTAATAGATCTCCTCCTTGGCGAGGAAGCCGACGAAGGGCGGCAGTCCGCCCATGGAAATCGCGGCGAACAGGGCCGCGGCGAAGGTCACCGGCATCGCGCCTGCCAGTCCGCCGAGCTTGGTGACGTCGCGCGTGCCGGCCTCGTGGTCGACATTGCCGGCGACCATGAAGAGGCCGCCCTTGAACATGGAATGGGCGATCAGATAGAGCACCGCCCCGGCAATCGCGCCCTCGGTGCCGAACCCCGTCAACATGACCAGGATGCCGAGCGACGCCATGGTCGTGTAGGCGAGCATGAGCTTCAGGTCGGTCTGGCGGGCGGCCAGCAACGTGCCGGCGATCAGCGTCGTCCCGCCGAAGATCGGCAGTACCGTTTCCCAGGCCACCGTATCGCCCATCACCGGATTGAGCCGCATCAGCAGATAGACGCCGGCTTTCACCATGGTGGCGGAATGCAGATAGGCGGAGACGGGCGTCGGCGCTTCCATCGCATTGGGCAGCCAGAAATGGAACGGGAACTGCGCCGACTTCGTAAAGGCGCCACCCAGGACTAGCACGAAGGCGGCGATGAAGAACGGGCTGTCCCGCAACAGGTCGCCGGTCGAGAGCAGCAGCGACAATTCGCTGACGCCGGTGATGTTCCAGATGATCAGCATGCCCGCCAGAAGCGACAGGCCGCCAAGACCGGTGACGACAAGCGCCTGGATCGCCGAACGACGCGAACGCTCCTCGGTATGGTTGAAGCCGATCAGCAGGAAGGAGGTGATCGAGGTCAGTTCCCAGAACACGAACAGCATCAGGAACGAGTCCGAGAGGACCAGACCCTGCATCGAGCCCATGAACATCAGGATGAAAGAGAAAAATCGCCCCTGATATTTATGCCCCTTCAGATAACCGCCGGAATAGAGCACGATCAGCGTGCCGATCCCGGTGATCAGCAGCGCGAAAGTCAGCGACAGCCCGTCGATCATCCAGGAAAAATTGACGTTGAACGACGGAATCCACTGCACGCCGCCGGTCACGCGCTCACCTTCCGACACCGCTCCGAGGAAACCGAAGAAGTGGACGAACAGGGCCGCCGGCGCCAGCGCCAGGACCCAGGCGGCATTGTGCTTGAGGATGCGGGTGAGCGCCGGCGCGAAAAGCGCGGCGATGAACGGCAGGAAGAGCGCGTAAAACGTCATGTCAGGCGACGCACCCTATTCAGACAGACAAGGACAGCGGAAATGCGGATTTCATGGAAAACGGACCTAGGTCGGTTGATGGGAAATCACAAGTGCCGCGGTCCGTTTCACGCCGCTTTTCAATGATTAATCGGCCTGAAATCCCTTCCCGGCGCGAAATAATCGGGCATGCCCCGCGACCGGCCCCGCTCGGACGACTGCCGGTCAGCCTTTCTGCATTTTCTCGATATGGGCGGCGTCGATCGCCTTTGCCGCCTTGTAGGCCTCTCGCGCGCGCAGCCGCTCCGCATAGGCGCGGAATTGCCCGCGGTCGGGCAGCGTCTTGAACGCGAGCCCCCAATCGACCTGCGCGCCGACATAGATATCCGCCGCCGTGAAGCGATCGCCGCAGACATAGGCCCGCTCCTCCAGCATGCCGGCCAGCACGTCGACGACCCTGTCGTAACTGCCGAAACCGACACGTCCCTGCCCTCTCTCGTCGAGCGCCTCGTCCCATTTGAAGGAATGCGTGACAATGGCCTGTTCCACAGGCCCGGCGGCGAAGAAGGTCCAGCGTAGGTAATCCGCCTTTTCCGACAGGGTTCGCGGCTGCAGATCGGCTTCGGGAAACGCCTCGGCGAGATAAAGGCAGATCGCCGCCGCCTCGGTCACGATCACGCCGTCATGCTCGATGGCCGGCACCTTTCCCATCGGATTGATGCGGCGGTAGTCGCCCCTCATCTCGGGTCCGAAGCCGAGAATATGCTCTTCATACTCCGCGCCGGCCTCGTGCAGCGCCCACCGGGCGATCTGCCCCCTGCTCATCGGATTGGTATAGAACCGGATGTTCGCGGCCATGCTGCACTCCCTTGCTTTGCGGCGAGTGCATAGAAGCGAAGCGGAGGAGAAGGCGCAACGGCATTCTGCCGTCACTCCTCGATCAGATCCTCGTAGCGCTTGTCGGTCAGTGTCTTCAGGAACGCGACCAGGGCATCGATGCGGTCGTCGTCGAGAGCCGGACCATGGGTCAGTTCGGTCACCGACAGCGTGTCAGGCACCTGAGGATCGGCAAAGGGCTCGCCGGTTTCCGGATTGATCAGCCTTTCGGGGTTCTTGGTGTTGTAGCGGTTGTAGAACAGCACGACGGTGCGCAGATCCTCGAACACGCCATTGTGCATATAGGGACCGGTCACCGCGACATTGCGCAGCGTCGGGGTTTTGAACTTGCCGCGCTGGGCGTTGTCCTCGACCTGCGGATTGTCCAGCAATCCGCCGTCGATCGTCCCCGGCTTGACGCCGTTCAGCGCGCGCAGCGCCAGGTTTTCCGGCGTCCCGATATTGTGGAAGCGATAATCGGTGAAGGTTTCGTGCGGATCGATCGCGCTCGTGGCAAGCTGGTGGCACTGGTTGCAATTGGTGAATTGCTGCGAGAAGAACAGCAGCCGTCCCAGTTCCTCCTTGTCCGTCAGCTTCGCCTCACCGCGCAGGAAGCGGTCATATTTTGAATCGAAGGGCGCGAATTCATCCGTCTTCTCGAAGGCGGCGATGGCCTTCGTCATCGCGTTATAGGCCGCGTCGGCATCATCGAGAACATCCGTGCCGAACAGCGCGGCGAAATCCGCCTGGTAGTCCGGGTTCTCGCGCAGCCTGTCCACCACGGCGGCCTTGTCGGGCATCCCCATCTCGATAGGATTGAGCGGCGGGCCCCCGGCCTGGTCCTCCAGCGTGGCGGCACGGCCGTCGAGGAACTGGCCGCCGACCCACTCGCCGTCCTCACGGCGATGGAAAGCGGGCGAGAAGGATGCATAGGCGGCCGTTGGCGCGTTCCGGTCGCCGAGCGAGACGCCGTCATCGCCGGGCGACGCCATGCCGCGCGGATCGGAGAATGCGAAATTCGGATCGTGACAGCTGGCGCAGGCCTGTGTGCGGTTCGCGGACAGGTTGGTGTCGAAGAACAGGGCCCTGCCCAGTTCTTCCATCGAGACCGTGGCCGTGGCCCCGGTGCTGTTTGCCGCCAGAAGCGCCAGGACAAGGGCGCCCGCGACGGCCGTTCCGATCGCACCCGCGTAACGCAACACGATCAATTCTCCTTATATGACTTATTTTGTCATATTAAGAAGGAGAACGCCCGGCCGCAATTGATATCGATCAAAAACGGGCGGGCGATTTGGCGTGTTTGGATGTCGCGGCTGCGGCTCAGTTCGGACGCATGTATTTCATGTAAACCCAGCCGGTCTGCCACTGGCCGTTATTGGCCGGGTCGTGCCAGACTTCGCACCATTTGTAGCGGACGGCCTGGCGCTGCTGCCAGTCCGGCAGGTGGGCGATGGTGTCGAGCAGCGTCGGCGCGCCCTTGCAGCGGCCGGTCAGCGACAGCACGGTGCCGTTCGGATAGGCGCTTTCGATCCAGGACTGCGAGGACGGCCAGCGGCGCACGTTCAGAACGTCGCCCCAGGATACGTCCGTGACTTGCCAGGCGTGGAAGACGGATGCGCCGGCGGGAGCGCCCGCGGTCAGCATCGACGCCGCCGCGACGGCGGCAAACAGGATGGATTTCATGGTCATGGTTTTCTCCGGGCTTGAACAAGGGCCAGTGATCGATACATCTGACCTACCGACCCGTTGCTGAATTGGCGCTTACCCTGCCATTCAGCCTCCATTCATTCCGTGCATTCGCGCACATCCGGAGGTTTCATGTCCCGCCCGTTTGGTCCCCTGCCCGCCGCCCCGCTCGCCGAAAAGCGCCCGTTCACCGATACGAGACACGGCATCGAGCGCAGCGACGACTATGCCTGGCTGCGCGCCGACAACTGGCAGGAGGTCTTCAAGGACACCTCCGTGCTCGACCCGGCCATCCGCGCGCATCTGGAGGCCGAGAACGCCTACCAGGAAGCGGCGATGGCCGACACGAAGGAACTGCAGAAGCTGCTGTTCGACGAGATGAAGGGGCGCATCAAGGAGGACGATTCCACCGTTCCGATGCCCGACGGGCCCTATGCCTACGGCACCTCCTATCGCAAGGGCGGCCAGCAGCCGCTGTTCCAGCGCATGCCGCGCGACAACACCGCCGAGGAAGACAAGACCATCATTCTCGATGGCGACGCGGAAGCCGACGGCAAGGCCTATTTCCGCATCGCCTCCGCCGACCATTCGCCAGACCACGGCAAGCTGCTCTGGGGCTATGACGACAAGGGCTCGGAATTCTTCCGCCTCAAGGTGCGCGACATGGAAAGCCGCGAGGATCTCGGCGACGATGTCGCCGATTCCAGCGGCGGCGGCGTCTGGGACGCGAAGAGCGAGGGCTTCTTCTATTCGAAGCTCGACGCCAATCACCGGCCGTCGAAACTCTACTACCATCGCGTCGGCACCGCACAGGAAGACGACGTGCTGGTCTTTGAGGAAACCGATGCGGGCTTCTTCATGGGCGCCGGCGGCAGCCGGCTGAACGATGTCGTCCATGTCAGTTCGCACGATCACGAAACCAGCGAGGTGCGGCTGATCCGCGCCGACGATCCGCTGTCGGAACCGGTTCTCGTCGCGCCGCGCCAGGAAGGAGTGGAATACGAGTTGGATTCGGGCGGTGACGTGTTCTTCATCCTGACCAATGCCGACGGCGCCAAGGACTTCAAGATCATGACCGCGCCCGCCGGTGCGCCGGGCAAGGAAAACTGGTCCGAACTGGTCGCCCACAAGCCCGGCCGGCTGATCCTCGCCATCCAGGCCTACAAGGATTTCCTCGTCTGGCTCGAGCGCGAGGACGGCCTGCCGCGCATCATCGTGCGCGACCGCGCCAACGGCGAGGAACACGCCATCGCCTTTGCCGAGGAGGCCTATTCGCTGGGGCTCGTCGGGTCGATGGAATACGACACGGATGTCATCCGCTTCTCCTATTCCTCGATGACGACGCCCTCCCAGGTGTTCGACTACAATATGCGCGGCCACGACCGCACGCTGCTGAAGACGCAGGAAGTGCCGTCCGGCCACGACCCGGCGGATTACGTCACCCGGCGCATCCTCGTGCCGACATATGACGGCGAGGAAGTCCCGGTGTCGCTGCTCTATCGCCGCGACACGATGCTCGACGGCACGGCGCCCTGCCTGCTCTATGGCTACGGCTCCTACGGCATCGCCATCCCCGCCTCGTTCAACACCAATTGCCTGTCGCTCGCCGATCGCGGTTTCGTCTACGCGATCGCCCATATCCGCGGCGGCAAGGACAAGGGCTTTGCCTGGTACGAGGACGGCAAGCGGGCGAAAAAGGAAAATACCTTCAAGGACTTCGTGGCCGCGGCTCACTATCTGGCGAAAGAGGGCTTCACCTCGGCCGACCGGATCGTCGCGCAGGGCGGATCGGCCGGCGGCATGCTGATGGGGGCTGTCGCCAACATGGCGCCCGAGGCGTTTGGCGGCATCATCGCCGAGGTCGCCTTTGTCGACGTCCTCAACACGATGCTCGACGATACGCTGCCGCTGACACCGCCGGAATGGCCGGAATGGGGCAATCCGATCGCCTCGAAAAAGGACTACGAGACGATCGCCGCCTATTCGCCCTATGACCGGACCGGGAAAGCCCCCTACCCGCCGATCCTCGCCGTCGCCGGCCTGACGGACCCGCGCGTCACCTATTGGGAACCGGCGAAATGGGTCGCCAAGCTGCGCGCCCTCAATCCGGAGGCCGGGCCGTTCCTGTTGAAGACCAACATGGATTCCGGCCATGGCGGCGCATCGGGGCGCTTTTCGCGGTTGGAGGAGATCGCCTTCTCCTACGCCTTCGCGCTGAAGGTGGTCGGCAAGGCGTAAGACGGCGGCTTTCGCGGCCAACAGATTTAGGTGTCGCGGGGGAACCTATCCGCCTCCGGTAGATTGGGATTATGCCGCCATCCCTTTCCACCGTCAGGCCCCGCATGCAGACAGAAGACCTTTTCTCCCTCGACTCCTACCACATCGCGCTAGCCGTCATCGGCGTCATCATCATCGCCGCGAGGTGGTTGCCACGCCTTGTCTCGAGCCGGGAGCCGGCCGCCGCCGCCCTGATGATCCTGTTCGGCGCCGCGGCCACGCTTGTGCCGGGAATGCCGACGCTGCCCGATCCGCGCAGCAATCCGCTGCCATGGGAACTCGTCAGCGAACTGACGGTGATCGTCGCCCTGTTCGGTGCCGGAATCCGGATCGACCGGCTCGGCCCGTTCCGCAAATGGATGCCCACCGTGCGCATGCTCGGCATCGCCATGCCGCTGACGATCCTCGCCGTCGCCACGCTAGGCATCGGCCTTGGAGGCCTGACGCTCGCCGGCGCGATCATCCTCGGCGCAGTCCTCGCGCCGACCGACCCGGTGCTTGCCTCGGATGTCCAGGTCGGCCCGCCGCATGAAGGGGCGGAGCACCCGGTGCGCTTTACATTGACCACCGAGGCGGGGCTGAATGACGGGCTGGCCTTTCCTTTCGTCTATCTGGGGCTGGTCATCGCCGCCGAGGGCCTCGATCCCGGCGGCTGGGCGGTGGAGTGGCTGGCGATCGATGTCGTCTATCGCATCGTCGTCGGCACGCTGGCGGGATGGGCCGGCGGCCGGGCGCTCGCCTATATCCTGTTCCACGTGCCCAGGGGGTCGCCGCTGGCCGAAACCGGGTCCGGCGTCGTTTCGCTCGCCGGCGTGCTTCTGTGCTACGGCTCGACCGAGCTTGTGGAGGGCTACGGCTTCATCGCGGTCGCCGTGATGGGCCTGACGCTGCGCCGGGTCGAGGCCGATCACCGGTTCCACCGCCGCCTGCACGATTTCTCCGAGTCGCTTGAGCATGCGCTGACCGCCATCCTCCTGCTGGCGCTAGGCAGCGTCCTGCCGGTGATCTTCGAGGACCTGACATGGTCGCATATCATCCTGGCGCTGGTGCTGATCCTCGTGATCCGGCCGCTGGCCGGCTGGATCGGGCTCCTCGGCACCGGCCTCCCGCGCAACGACCGGGCCGTCATCGCCTTCTGGGGCGTGCGCGGCATCGGTTCGATCTACTATCTCTGCTACGCCGGGCGGCACATCGAGTTCATCAACGAGAGCCAGTTGTGGTCGCTGGTCGGTGTCGTCATCCTGCTCTCGACGATCCTGCACGGCTTCTCCGCGGGATGGGCGATGGACCGGCTGCGCGGCGACTGACGGTTTCGGCCCTTGCGCCGTCAGACGAAACCGCTGATCTGCCGCGACCGGTAAGGCGCTTCGATTTCCGCAATGTCCTCCGGGGCAAGCTCGAAGTCGAGCGCCGCGAGCGCGTCGGTGATGTGGCTGTCCCTGGAGACGCCGACGATCGGCGACGTCACGCCCGGAACCTGCAGCACCCAGGCCATGGCGATGCGCGCCATCGGGACGCCTCGGCGTTGCGCGACGCGCTCGACCGCCTCGACCACGACGCGATCGTCGTCACCAAGGCGCGACAACCGCTTGTCGGTCTGCGAGCGTTCGGTCTGCTCTCCCCATGGCCGCGTCAGGCGGCCGGAGGCCATCGGCGACCAGGGCATGACCGCAATGCCGTCGTGGCGGCAAAGCGGCAGCATTTCGCGTTCCTCCTCGCGGTAGAGCGCATTGACCTGGTTCTGCATGGAGACGAACCTTGCGCCGCCCGCCGTCTCGGCGGCGCGCTGGTATTTCAGGAACTGCCAGGCATGCATGGAGGACGCGCCGATATAGCGCGCCTTGCCGGCCTTCACGACATCGTTCAACGCCTCCATCGTCTCCTCGAAGGGCGTTGCCGGGTCGGCCCGGTGGATCTGGTAGATGTCCACATAATCGGTGCCGAGCCGTTTCAGGCTGGCGTCGATCTCATGCAGGATCACCTTGCGCGACAGCCCGCCCCCATTCGGTCCGCGCCGCATCGGCAGGCAAACCTTGGTCGCGAGCACGATCTGGTCTCGCGGCGCCAGTTCCTTCAGGGCCTTGCCGGTGATCTCCTCCGATGTCCCCTCGGAGTACACATTGGCGGTATCGAAGAAATTGATCCCGCCCTCCCACGCCACGCGAAACATCCGCCGCGCCGCATCGAGATCGAGCGTCCAGGGCCGTATGTCGGTGGGCTTGCCGAAGGACATGGAGCCGAAACAAAGCCGGCTGACTTGCAGCCCCGTCGAACCGAACCGCACATACTCCATGATCGCCCTCCCGCTTGTGGTCGATCCTGCTTAGCTCGTTTCGCCGCCGGGCTAAAGTCATGTATACATGAAAGGCGACATTCCGTCGGCACGATGACGGATAGAAGCCGCGCGCCAACGGCAGCCGTCGAACAGCGCCGGCAAGCGGCTTTGGCACGAGCGAGTGTCGTTTCGCCAATCAGTGAGACGCGAACAAATGTCCGCGTCGCACTGCAATCGGCTGATCTGATCTCAGCCGTAGACGAGCCGTGGCAGCCAGATGATCACATGCGGGAAAACCATGCAGATTGTGAGCCCGACGATCTGCAATGCCAGGAAGGGCAGCGCCGACTTGAAGATCTCCGTCATGGGAATTTCCGGCGGCGCCACGCCGCGCAGATAGAAAAGCGCATAACCGAATGGCGGCGACAGGAAGCTCATCTGCATGTTGACGAGATAAAGCACGCCGAACCACAACACGAGATCGTCCGGATCGGTCAGCCCGAAGGACGCAGCGCCAAGCGCCTTGATGATCGGCACGAAGATCGGCACGCACAGAAGCAGGATCCCGACCCAGTCGAGAAACATGCCGAGAATGATCAGCACGATCTGCATGAGAATCAGAATGCCCCACGGACCGAGGCCGGTGCCCTGCAACGCGCCCTGCACGAATTCCTGACCGCCCTCCAGAACGTAGAGGCCGACGAAGATCGTCGCGCCGAACATGATCCAGATGACCATGGCCGACGCCTTCAGCGTCGTCAGGCTCGCCTCGCGAACGGTTTGCCAGTCGAGCTTTCGGTGGATTGCCGCGACAATGAAGGCTCCGAACGTGCCGATGCCCGCCGCTTCCACCGGCGTCGCCACGCCGGAGAAGATGACCCCGAGCACGATGACGATCAGCGAGATCGGTGCTGCCATCTTGCCGATCAGCCTGAACTTCTCGCGCGTCGAGACCCGCTCTTCCTCCGGGATCGGCGGACCGAGCTGCGGGTTCACATAGGACCGGATGGTGACATAGGCGATATACATGCCCGACAGCATCAGGCCGGGAATGACCGCGCCGATGAACAATTCACCGACCGACTGTTCCGCGACGACCGCATAGATGATCGCGAGGATCGACGGCGGGATCAGGATGCCGAGCGTGCCGCCGGCCATGATCGAGCCCATCGCGATCTTCGGATCATATTGCCGGCGCAGCATCGCCGGCAGGGCGATGATGCCCATCGTCACCACCGCCGCGCCGATGACGCCGACCATGGCCGCAAGGATGGTCGAGGCGATGATCGTCGCCGAGGCCAGGCCGCCTTTCACGCCGCCGAGCACCCGGTAGATGACGTCGAACATGTCGTTGATAATGCCCGCTCGTTCGAGCATCGCCGCCATGAAGATGAACAACGGTATCGCCGAGAGCTGATAGTTGGTCATCAACGGGAAAATGCGGCTCGGCACGATGTTCAGCGCGCGCTCGTCGCCGAGCACGAACAGGAAGATGCAAGCGAGACCGCCGGTGACGAAGGCTAGCGGCAGGCCCGCCATCAACAGCACCAGAAGGCTGCCGAACATAATGAGGGTCAGAAGCCCGATTCCGATGTCGAGACCCATCAGTTCGCCCCCTGCGTGGTTCCGGGCGTGTCATTGCCCATGATCGTCTGGATGTCTTTAAGCACCTTGGAGAGCCCCTGCAGGACCAGCAGCAACCCGCCGAGAACCATGACCCATTTCATCGGCCAGAGCGGCACCTCCCACTCGTTGAAGGAAATCTCGCCCCAGCGGATATTCGGGTCGGTCCACTGTTCGGGCGACATCGATCCCAGCATCTCGAAGAAGCCGGTGCCGCCGCGCGCCCATTCGGAGACCGCGCCGTTACCGGTCGAAACGGCGAGTGCGTCCATCGCGAATGTGTAGGATGTCCAGAGTAGCGTCCCGGCGAAGATGAAGAAGAAGAAGGAGGTAAAAAGGTCGGTCCATGCCTTCCGCTTCGGCGACATCTCCGCATAGAAGATATCGACGCGCACATGGCTTTCGGTCAGCATCGCATAGGCGCCGGCCACCAGATATTGCATGCCGAACATGAGGTACATCGACTCATGCGCCCAATTGGTCGGGCTGTTGAACACGTAGCGCGAGATAACCTCGAAATAATAGACAAAGACCGCGATGACGGCCCAGTAGGCGACGTATTCGCCGCAGAACAGGCTCAGTCGGTCGATCCAGTTTTCGGCGTGATCCGCATCGGATTTCGCGCCTTCCTTCGCCTCGGCCCGTTCCAGCGCCAGTTCGATATCGGATTTCGTCTCGGGCTGGATTGTGTCGTTGGCGCGGCGAACCAGCCGCGGCATCAGGATCGCGTCGACCGCCATCAGCGCGAGGATGACGTAGAAGGCGTAGCCGGCCGCGCTGCGCCAGAACGCGCGTTCGTCGCGCGCTTCGTTCAGTGTGTTGCCGACGGCGTCGATATCGGCCTGGGCGTCGGCTATGCGCTGCTCACCCTTGGTGACGGTGTCCTGCGCCCTTTGCAGCCGCCGCTCTGCGGCGCGCTTGGCGAAAGAGCCCTCCTCCGCCGCGTCGAATTCCGCCTGCAACTCCGGAATGGCGACCTTCGTTTCCTCGACGCGCGGCTTTTCGCGTTCGAGAACCCGTTCCGCCGTGCGAACCTCGTTGGAAATGTCGGAGACGACCGATCGCGCCGCGTTTTCCTGGTTGTTGGAAATCAGGATCGCAAGGAAGATCGGGATATAGACCAGCCCCAACAGGCTCTTCAGATAGAAACGGTGCAAGCCGATGATGCCGCCCGTCACCAGGATCATGTATCCGAGGCCGATCGAATAGCGCGACTGGGCCGGTCGCGGGCGCCTCGCGAGCACCATGGCGATCAGGGGAAAGACCACCAGTCCTACCCAATACGCCCAATGCGGCAAGGTGAAATCAAGGCTGGGCATCGAGGCCGTCCTGTTTCTTGAAGGGAAGTGTGCGCAAAGCGCCGCCCGGACATCGCGCCCGGGCGGTATGTATCGGCGATTGCCGCAAGGATCAGAGCTTCAGCTCGAGTCCCTCGGTGAGTGCCGGATCGACATAGCCGAGCGAGCCGGACTGCATGTAGTCGAGCTGGATCTTGAACACCCGCGCCGCGTTCGGGTCGCGGTTGGCGTATTCGAACCAGATCGGCACGGCGACCTCGGTCATCAGCTCGACATCGTCCTGGCTGAGGCGCGTAACCTCGGTGCCGTCCGCCTCGAACTTGGCCCAGGCCTCCTGGTCGGCCTTCTGGATCTGCGCGTGATGCCAGTCGGAATAGACATGCGTCTCCATCTCGACGAACTGCTTCATCTCGTCGGAGAGCGCGTTCCAGGACTCCATGCCCACCGTGATGTCCATCAGGTCGACGGGCTGGTAGAGCGACATGAAGCCGGGCGGTCCCATCGAGATGTATTTCGTCACCTGGCTGAAACCGAGCGCGTAGTTGACCGCCGGCCCGACATAGTCCGCGACGTCGATCGTGCCTTTTTCGAGCGCCGGGAAGATTTCCGATCCCGGAAGCACGGTCGTCTCGGCGCCGATCTGGTTGAACACCTCGGCCACCATGCCGCCGGGCAGGCGCATCTTGCGGCCTCGGAAATCGTCGATCGAGCGGATCGGCACCTTGGAGTGGATGATGTTCGGGCCATGATGCACCGGCCCGACATAGTGCATGTCCTGCGCCGCATAGAGTTCGCGGGCAATCTCGAGACCGCCGAGCCCGTAATAGAACACATCGAATTCATGCGGATTGCGCAGCCCGAGCGGATAGGACGTCAGGAACGTCGCCGCCGGAATGATGCCCTGGGCGTAGATGGTGAACGGATTGACGGCGTCGAGCACGCCGTTCTTCACGGCGTCATAGAGCTGGAAGTCACCGACGACGTCATTCGCGCCGAAGGGTTGGAACGCCAGTTCGCCGCCGGTCTTCTCGACGATGGTCGCGCACCAGTCCTTGAAAATCTGCAGCCCGGCCCCTCCCGGCCAGGATGTCTGGATCTTCCATGTCGTCGTCTGTCCCTGCGCCGTGGCGATGCTCGGTGCAGCGAGCGCAGTGCCTGCGGCCGCGCCGCCCGCGATCGCGCTCGTCTTCAAGAATGAACGGCGCGACACGTCGCGCGTTTTGAACTTGTCCATGATTTTCCTCCCAATTGCCCCGGCGTTACCGCAGGGAACGCGAAGTATAGCGTTGGGACGATATGTGACAAGCCGTCGAGCAATGAATCTCAATTAGAGGGAAATTTGATCGATTGAATTCACGGAATCCGAAGCTTCCGGCGAACCCCTGTGGACAGGAGCATTTCGCGCCTCTGGGCGCAGCCCCGCCTACTCGCCCTGATGCGCGGGGATGGCCTTCAGATAGGCTGCGATGGCCTCGCGGTCTTCGGCCGGCAACTTCGCCATGTTTTCCTGGACGTCGACCATCGAGCCGCCGACGGAATCGAAATCCGGGGTGAAGCCGCTTTCGAGGTAATAGGCGATGTCGGCTTCCGACCAGTCGGCGATGGTGCCGCCGGGCGTGATGTTGGGAATACGGCCCTCCCCGTCAGGGTTCGGCGCGCCGGCAAGCCACAGGTCGCGCTTCACGCCGCCGGCGACATCGCGCGGCGAGTGGCATTCGCCGCAATGGCCGAGCCCTTCGACGAGATAACGGCCGCGCACGAGCTTTTCGTCCGTCTCGTCGATCTCGGCGATCCATGCGTCATCGGCGTAGAGCAGCTTCCACAGGCCGACGCCGCGGCGGATATTGAACGGGAAGCCGAGCCTGTGCGGGCCGGGATCGTTGTCGACCGCCGGCAGGGTCTGCATGAATGCCCAGAGATCGGCGAGATCCTCGCCTTTCATGCGCGCATAGGACGTATAAGGGAAGGACGGGTAGAAATGCCCGCCGTCCGGCGACACGCCGCGCAGCATCGCATTGGCGAAGTCTTGCCTCGACCATGCGCCGATGCCGCGCTCGGGGTCCGTCGAAATGTTGGGAACGACGAAATCGCCGAAATCGCTGGCCAGCACATGGCCGCCGCCCAACATCAGCTTGTCGTCGCCCTCGGCGTCGTCGGCGGCGTGGCAGGAGGCGCAGCCGCCGGCCCAGAAGACCATTTCACCGCGCGCCGCGTCGCCTTCCGGCAAGGCCGCGAGCGATCGGGCGTCGAGCGTCTTCGGGGCGCTCAGGAACCAGAATGCAAGCCCGCCGACGATTGCGGCGAGCACAACGAGTAAGGCGAGCTTGCGTATCATGCCGGCTTAGCGGGTCTGGAACTTCTCGTGGCAGCTCTTGCAGGTGCCGAGGATCGGACCGACGGCGCCCTGGAAAGCCGCGAGATCGGCCGGGCCGGCGCGGCCCGACGCTTCCATTGCGGCGGCGGCGGCGGTCTTGAACTTGTCGAGTTCGGCCTGCCAGCCTGCGGCGTCTTCCCAGATCGCCGCGGCGGCCTTGGTGTCGGCGCCCATGTCGCTGCCTTCGGGGAAGAAGTCGCCAAAGGCTTCGGCCGACGCGTGCAGCGCGGCGATGGCCGCCTTGCCGGCGGCCGGGCTGTAGTCGATTTCCTTCTTCATCATGCCGGCGGAGAGGCCGGCGGCGGCGCCGTTCGCCTGCATGAGCGACTTGCGCACGGCGATCGGGTCGTCGGCGGCGAATGCCGCGGTGGCGGTGGCCGCGATGAGGGAAAGGGTAATCAAGGTCTTTTGCACGAGATCCTCCTGGTGCTGGTTACGCGCAGGTTAGACACCAAGACTGCGATATTTATTCCCGCCCCGTGATCACGCTTGCGTGAGATTGCGAGATTTTGCGTGCGACACAGTGTCAACGCAGAAAAGACACGGCCCCGCACGAGGCGGGGCCGCACTTCATATACTGCAGGCGTCGATCGCCGAACTCAGGACGCCGCTTCGTAGAGTTCCAGCACGTAGTCCCAGTTGATCAGGCTGTCGACGAAGGCCTCGAGATATTTGGGGCGGGCGTTGCGGTAGTCGATGTAGTAGGAGTGTTCCCACACGTCGACGCCGAGGATCGGGGTCGCGCCGTGGACCAACGGGTTCTCGCCGTTCGGCGTCTTCATGATCTCCAGCTTGCCGTCCTTGACGGCGATCCAGGCCCAGCCCGAGCCGAACTGGCCGACGCCGGCGGCGATGAAGTCGGCCTTGAACTTGTCGTAGCCGCCGAGATCGCTGTCGATCGCGGAGGAGAGCTTGCCCGGCAGCGACGTGCCGCCGCCGTCCTTCTTCATCCACTTCCAGAAGTGCATGTGGTTGTAATGCTGGGCGGCATTGTTGAAGAGGCCCGGGTTCTTGCCGTGGGACTGCTTGACGATCTCCTCGAGCGACAGCCCGTCCATCCCGGCCTCGGCCGCGAGCTCGTTGCCCTTGTCGACATAGGCCTTGTGGTGCTTGTCGTGATGATATTCGAGAGTTTCCTTGGACATATAAGGCGCGAGCGCCTCGTAGTCATAGGGAAGATCGGGAAGCGTAAAAGCCATTTGGGGTCTCCTTTTCAAACAAATTCATTTTGGTTCCAGCGCGGCGGGCGGCCTAACCGTCCAGTCCGCAAGACACATAGAATTCCAGCGCAGTCACGGCAACAAAAGCAGCGGAGTTTTTCTCCGCGAAATCAGGCGTGCGCCCACTCCCAGTACAGTTCGCGCGCCTTGGCGGCCACGGGGCCGGGCTGCAGTTCGCGGTCCTCAATGCGTATAATCGGCACGACCTTGGAATGGTTCCCTGTCGAGAAAATTTCGTCGGCGTCCATGAAGTCCTCGACCGTCAAGGTCGTCTCGACCGTGGAGAAGCCGTATTGCGCGAGGAGGTCGATGGTGCGCGCCCTCGTGATGCCGGTCAGAAAGGTCCTGTTCGGGGCCGGCGTGAAGACCTGGGCGTCCTTGACCATGAAGACGTTCGATGCGCCGGTCTCGGCGACATTGCCGAGCATGTCGCGCACCAGGCAATTGTCGAAGCCGCGACTTTTCGCTTCCAGGATCGCCCGCCCGTTGTTCGGATAGAGGCATCCGGCCTTGGCGTTCGTCGGCATGGATTCGATCGTCGGCCGGCGGAACGGGGAAACGGTCACCGAAAAACCCTTCGCCGGCAGCATCGGCGCCTCGTGCAGACACAGGCAGAAACGGGTCGATTCCGGATCGGCGGGAACGGACATGTAGCCGCCATGCTCGGCCCAGTACATCGGCCGGATATAGACGGCCGTCTTGCCGTCGAACTTCTTGAGACCGTCCCAGGTCAGGCCGACGATCTCGTCGGCGCTCATGGTCGGCTTGAGACCGAGCGCCTCCGCAGACGCGTTGACCCTGGCGGCATGCAGGTCGAGATCCGGGGCGACGCCCTCGAACCAGCGTGCGCCGTCGAAGACGGACGAGCCCAGCCACATGGCGTGGGAGCGCGGACCGATGATCGGCACGTTGCCTTCGTACCAGTCGCCGTCGATATAGGTCCAGGTCAGGGTCTGCGCTGTCGTATCGACCGCCATGTTTGCCTCCGCACATGATTTTTTCCGAGCACGGAAACCGGATTTCCGCGAGGCCGTCAATGACCGTCCGCATTCAGCGGACCATATGACGCTATTGACCCGTCCATCCTCTTTGACCAAAGTTCCGGCAACCGGAAAGGGACGATGAAGGTCAGAACTTACGTTTTCGACGCCTACGGTACGTTGTTCGATGTTCACGCGGCCGTCCGCAAACACGCCGATTCGCTCGGGCCGGACGGTCTGCGGCTCTCGGAAATCTGGCGCACCAAGCAGCTCGAATATTCCTGGGTCCGAACCCTGATGGGCTCCTATGCGGATTTCTGGCGGCTGACCGAGGATGCGCTCGATTACGCGCTCGGCGCGACGCCCGGCGTCGATGCGTCCTGCCGCGACAAGCTTCTGGAGGCCTATTGGACGCTCGACTGCTATCCGGAGGTTCCGGAGGTGCTGTCCAGGCTCCGCGAGAAGGACGCGCAGATCGCGATACTGTCGAACGGGTCGCCCGACATGCTGTCCGCCGCGGTCGATTCGGCCGGGCTCGCCAGCTTTTTCGACGCCATTCTGTCGGTGGAGGCGGTGAAGACATTCAAGACCGCTCCGCAGACCTATCGCATGGTCACCGACACGTTCGACGTCGCTCCGGCGGAGGTTTCGTTCCAGTCGTCCAATCGATGGGACATCGCGGGCGCCCATAAGTTCGGCTTTCACACGGTGTGGATCAATCGCGCCGGGCTGCCGAACGAATATCAGAATTACGGCCCGTCGCGGGAAATCGGCGATCTAGAGAACTTGTAGCAATCGCAAAGTGTTGCGGCGCTGCAACGATGCGCGGGGATTTGGGATCAGGTCGCGCAGTTCGGGGCCGATGCCAACATTTTCCGCTCAAAACTTCGCGCGAACACGGGTAAAGGCAATCTGTCGCCCTTCTCCGGCTGCGCCATGCGCCTTGCGCAGCAATTCTCTCACGGAACCATGATGAAAGACATTTCGCGCCGCAGTTTCCTTTCCGCCACCGCCACGCTCTCGGCCGGTCTGGCGCTTTCCGCCTGTACCACCGTCGATGAAAACGGCGAACCGGTCAGCGTATCGAGCAGGGTGCCGGATTTCCCCGACTACGCAACCATGTATGCGTCCGTCGAGGACGGCGGCTTCACCATTCCGGCGGTGCCCTACACGAAGATCTCGGAACGCTATCTGCGCCAGGTCGTGAAAGACCCGACCGGTGAAGCCCGCGGCACCATCGTCGTCGATACGAGATCCCACCATCTCTATCTGGTGATCGGCGGAGGCCGCGCGGTCCGCTACGGCGTCGGGCTCGGACGCGCCGGTTTCGAATGGTCGGGACGCGCCGAAGTCGGCGCGCGCCGGGTCTGGCCGAAATGGTTCCCGCCGGACGAGATGATCGATCGCGATCCGAAGCTCGAGAAATACCGGATGAGCTACGACAAGAAGAACGACATCTATAATGGCGGCATGGAGCCCGGCATCCGCAATCCGCTGGGCGCTCGCGCGCTCTATCTCTATGAAGGCGGCAAGGACACGCTTTACCGCCTGCACGGCTCGCCGGAGTGGAACTCGATCGGCAAGTCCGTTTCCTCGGGCTGCGTGCGACTGATGAACCAGGATATCATCGATCTCTACGCCCGGGTGCCGCAAGGCACGCCCGTGCTGGTGCGCTAATACCGATCCGAAGAAACGCCGGCCCCGCGCCGGCGTTTTCTTATCTCAGGCTCTTCTTCAGGCTTCCGAGAATGCCGCGCACGAGCGCGCGGCCGAGTTGCGTGGAGACCGAGCGCGCCAGCGATTTCATCGCCGCCTCGCCGACAGTCTGCCGGCTCGACGACCTCCGTTTCGACGAAGAGCCGGACTTGCTGCGCGACGACTTGCTGCGGCGATCGTCCCCATCGAAATCCGGCAGGGTCCAGCGCGAGCCGCTTTCCTCGCGCTCCTCTTTCTCCGCCTGCGCCTTTTCGCGCTCGGCGACCTCGGCGGCCTTCTCGCCGCGGGCCTTGAGCATTTCCGCGGCGGATTCGCGGTCGACCGTCTCGTCGTAAAGCCCGGCGACCGGGCTGAGCTTAATCACCTCCTTGCGCTCGTCATCTTCGAGCGGGCCGAGACGCGAGGAAGGCGGGCGAATCAATGTGCGCTGGACGATGCCGGGAACACCCTTGGCCTCCAATGTGGAGACGAGCGCCTCGCCCACGCCCAGCTGGGTGATCGCTTCATAGCAATCGAACTCGGGATTGGGCCGGAACGTGTCGGCGGCGACCTTCACCGCCTTCTGTTCGCGCGGCGTGTAGGCGCGCAAGGCGTGCTGGACCCGGTTGCCGAGCTGCGAAAGGACCGTATCCGGCACATCGAGCGGATTCTGCGTGACGAAGAACACGCCGACACCCTTCGAGCGGATCAGCCGGACGACCTGCTCGACGCGCTCGACGAGGATCTTGGGCGCCTCGTCGAAGAGGAGATGCGCTTCGTCGAAGAAGAAGACCAGCTTCGGCTTGTCCGGATCGCCGACTTCCGGCAGTTCCTCGAAGAGCTCGGAAAGCAGCCAGAGCAGGAACGTGGCGTAGAGCCGCGGATTCATCATCAGCTTGTCCGCCGCAAGCACGTTGATCGCGCCGAGGCCGTCGCGCGTCGTGCGCATCAGATCCTTGATGTCGAGGGCGGGCTCGCCAAAGAAATGCTCGGCCCCTTCCCTTTCCAGCACCAGCAAGGAACGCTGAATCGCCCCGAGCGAGGAGGAATGGATATTGCCGTAACGCGTCGAGAACTCCTTGGCGTTTTCGCCCAGGTGGACGAGCATGGACCGCAGGTCCGCCAGATCGAGCAGCAGCAGCCCTTCATCATCGGCGATTTCGAAGGCGATGTTGAGAATGCCCTCCTGCGCGTCGGACAGATTCATCAGCCGCGAGAGGAGAAGCGGTCCCATCTCTGAAATCGTCGTGCGGATCGGGTGGCCCTTCTCGCCGAACAGGTCCCAGAAGATGACGGGAAACTCCTGGAACTCGTAGGGATCGAGCTTGATCGTTTCGGCCCGCTTGAGCAGGAAGTCCTTCGCCTCCCCCTTGGCCGCTATGCCGGAAAGATCGCCTTTGACATCGGCGCAGAAGACCGGAACCCCGGCATTGGAAAAAGACTCCGCCAGGATTTGCAGGGACACCGTCTTGCCCGTCCCCGTCGCGCCGGTGATCAGGCCATGGCGGTTCGCGTAGCGCAGCGACATGAACTCCTGCTTGAGGAAACTGTCATCCGGATTGCGGCTGGCGCCAAGAAAGATACGATCGACTACGTCCCACATTGGCGGCCTCATTCCGTTGCGTCGGTGCTATCCGCGTATAGTCGGCGAGGCGAAGATCGGCAATGCCGGGAAAAAGTGGTCCGCCCGGAACAATCGTCTTTACGGCCTCGACTGTTATGCATATTACGTAAACGTCAAAATTTGGAGAAAGACATGGACGAACTCATCTCCCGCATCACCGACTCCGTCGGAATCGACGCCGACGTCGCCAGAAAGGCCGTCGGCATGATCCTTGGCTTCCTCCAGAAGGAAGGCCCTGCCGACCAGATCAATCAAATGCTTGCCGCCATGCCCGGCGCGCAGGATTTGATCGACAACGCCCCGGACGCCGGTGGCGGAATGTTCGGCGGCGGCGTCATGGGGCTCGGCTCCGGCCTGATGGGCCTCGGCCTCGGCATGGGTGAAATCAGCGGCGTTTCCAAGCAGACCGTTGCCTTCGCCAAGGAAAAGGCCGGCGACGAACCCGTCGACGATGTGATCGCCTCCATTCCCGGCCTGAGCCAGTTCGTCTGATCGCATTCGCGACTGCCTGAATCCGCCCGGCCCGAAACGGCCGGGCTTTTTCTTTTGCCCTGCGCAATCATTGCTCGCATCCTTCGCGGAGGAGCGAATCAATGAAGCGACGCGTTTTTCTGGCCCATGCCGGCGCCGCCGCCCTGAGTGCGGCGACACCCCTTCCGGTGCGCGCCCAGACACGCCCTCTCATCGGATCGGGCTTGCGCGGCACGCGAAACGCGCTCGAGTTCGGCGTCGCGCCGGACACCGGTAACGACCAGACGGCGGCATTCCAGGCCATGCTGGGAACAGTCGCCGCCGAAGGCAACGCCCTTTTCCTGCCCGGAGGGCTCTACGTTGTCGCCGGCATCGAACTGCCGTCCGGCCTGCTGATCGAGGGCGTTCCGGGTCGCACGCGGCTTGTTCATGCCGGCACCGGCCCCCTCCTCCATGCGGCCGGGGCGGACGCGATCACCTTGCGCGGGCTGACGGTCGACGGGGTGAGCCGTCCGGCGGACGGGGATCAGGGGCTGCTCGACCTGCGCGCCGTGACCGCCTTCACGCTGGAGGAATGCGGCTTCGAGAATGCAGGCGTGAGCGCAATTCATCTGGAGCGCAGTTCCGCGACTCTCATACGCAACAGTGTCACCGACGCATCCGGGGTTGCCATTTTCGGCCGCGATTGCGACGGGCTGCGGATCGAGGGCAACACGATCCACCGCTGCGCCAATGGCGGCATTCTCGTTTACCGCAGCGAGCCGGGTCGCGACGGCGCGGTGATCACCGGGAACAGCATTTCCGGGATCGGCGCGGCCAATGGCGGCACCGGCCAGTGGGGCAACGGGATCAACCTGTTCCGCGCCGACGACACGATCGTCGCAAACAACGTCATCTCCGGCAGCGCCTTTTCGGCCATCCGCGGCAACACCGTGCGCAACATGCAGGTGACCGGAAATGTCTGCCGCGACAGCGGCGAAACGGCGATCTATGCGGAATTCGCGTTCGAGAACGCGCTGATCTCCGACAATCTCGTGGACGGCGCGGCGAACGGCATTTCCGCACCCAATCTCGATCATGGCGGCCACGGGGCGACGATCAGCGGCAATATCGTGCGAAACCTGCATTCAAGCGGGCCCTATGATCCGGGGTTTCCCGGCTTCGGCACCGGGATCGGCGTCGAGGCGGACGCCGTCGTCATCGGCAATCTGATCGAGGGCGCGCCGCTCTACGGCATCAGCGCCGGATGGGGCCCGTTCCTGCGCGATGTGCTTGTTGCGTCGAACACGATCCGCGATGCGCGTTTCGGCATCGGCGTATCGGCGGCGGACGGCGCAGGGCGGGCGCTGATCCGCGGCAATCTGATCGCAGCGCGCGAAACCGGCATCCAGGCCCATGCCTGGGCGGAAGCCGTCGCGCCGGACCTGCTCGCCGAACCGGCGGCCGCGCCGGCGAACATCACGTTGTCGGACAATCTTTCGACCGCCGGCTAAGCGGCATCGCGCGGCGATCCAAGGCCGTTTCTTCGCCGTATTCGCACATAAGGATTGTTCCCGTCGCCAGCCGGACCGGCTGCGGCAACCAACCGAACGAACGGACATGACCGGATGCGCTATCTGAGAATCGGGGCGATTTTCATCACGCTGGTGTTCCTGATGCCCATGGCCGCCGCGGCGGGCTGGTGGGCTACGGTCGACCGGCCGAACTCGTGGCGCAGCGCCAACTGGACCTCATCAGGCCTCCTGCCCTCTCCCGAAAGCGAGCCGGACGCGGCGATCTATGTGATGGCGGCGCGGACGGGCGGCTTCAAGGGCGCGTTCGCCGTGCATAGCTGGATCGTGCTGAAGGGACCCGGCGCGAACCGTTACGAGCGTTATGACAAGGTGGGCTGGGGCACGCCCATCCGCCGGGACGCCTATGACGCCGATGCGGCCTGGTATTCGAACCGGCCCTGGGTCGTGGCGAAACTGTCCGGCCCGGAGGCCGAGGCGGCGATGCCGCAAATCCGCGCGGCGATCGAAGCCTATCCGTTCAGGCATCGCGGCGACTACCGCATCTGGCCGGGCCCGAATTCGAACAGCTTCGTTGCCCATGTGATGCGGGAAGTGCCGGATATCGACGCCGTCCTGCCGCCCAATGCCGTCGGACGCGACTATCTCGCCGGCGGCGCGTGGTTCGCCGTCGACCCGGACGGCCGCGACATGCACCTCTCGCTGTTCGGGCTTGCCGGCATCTCGGCCGGGCTGCGCAGCGGGGTCGAACTGCATCTGCTCGGGCAGACCGCGGGCATAGACTTCATGCATCCGGCACTGAAAATACCGGCGGTGGGGCGGGTCGGTTTCTAGAGCGACTGGTTGTATTCGCCGACTTCGCCGTTTTCCCGCAGGATGGCGTCGACGGCGCGGAACATCTCCAGCTTGCGCTCCTCCGAGACCGGGCTTTCGACGACCACGACCAGCTCCGGCTTGTTGGAGGACGCCCGGACCAGCCCCCAGGTGCCGTCGTCGGCGACCACGCGTACGCCGTTGACCGTGACGAGATCTGCGATCGGATGGCCCGCCACCGTCTCGCCGGCGTCGCGCATCGCCGTGAAGCGATCGACGACGCGCGCGATGACATCGTATTTCACCTCGTCGGCGCAATGCGGCGACATGGTCGGCGAACCGAATGTCAGCGGCAGCGCGCGGTAGAGATCGGCCATCGACCGGGCCGGATTGCGGTCGAGCATCTGGCAGACCGCGATCGCGGTGACGAGGCCGTCATCATAGCCGCGGCCGATCGGCGGATTGAAGAAGAAGTGGCCGGACTTCTCGAAGCCTGCAATCGCGCCGAGTTCGGCGACGCGACGCTTGATGTAGGAATGGCCGGTTTTCCAGTAGTCGGTCTCGGCGCCATTCGACTGCAACACGGGATCGGTCATGAACAGGCCGGTCGATTTCACGTCGACGACGAATTTCGCGTTCTCGTGCAGAGAGGAGATGTCGCGCGCGAGCATGACGCCGACCTTGTCGGCGAAGATCTCGCTGCCCTCATTGTCGACGACGCCGCAGCGATCGCCGTCGCCGTCGAAGCCGAGGCCGACATCCGCCCCGGTTTCGAGCACCTTGTCGCGGATGGCATGGAGCATTTCCATGTCTTCCGGGTTCGGGTTGTAGCGCGGGAAGGTGTAGTCGAGATCGACATCCAGCGGGATGACCTCGCAGCCGATCCTTTCCAGCACCTCGGGCGCGAAGGCGCCTGCCGTGCCGTTTCCGCAGGCCGCGACGACCTTCAATTTGCGCGACAGCGAAACGCCCTGCGTCAGATCGTCGACATAGCGGGCGCGGAAATCCTCCACGGCCTCGTAGGAGCCGCCGCCGGCCAGGTCGAAATCTCCGCCGAGCACGATATCGCGCAGCTGCGCCATTTCGTCCGGCCCGAAGGTCAGCGGGCGCTCGCAGCCCATCTTGACGCCGGTCCAGCCATTTTCGTTGTGGGACGCGGTCACCATCGCCACGGAGGGCGCGTCGAGCGCGAATTGCGCGAAATAGGCCATCGGCGACAGAGCCAGACCGATATCCTTCACGTCCGCGCCGGCGGCCATCAGGCCTTGCGTCAGCGCCAGCTTGATCGACAGGGAATAGAATCGGAAATCGTGGCCCACCACGATCTTCGGCCCCGCGCCGAGCCGCCGGATCAGCGTGCCGAGCCCCATGCCGAGCGCCTGGACGCCGAGCAGGTTCAGTTCGGGCGCCTTGTCGGACGCCGGATGGCCGAACCACCAGCGCGCGTCGTATTCGCGGAAACCGGTCGGTTTCACCAGGGGCTCGGTTTCGAAGGCGAAAGTGTTCGGCTCGATATCTGCGCGCGGTTTCATCGAAAGGTTGCCCCCTGTCCGGTTGAGGATGAATCGCCTGTCCGTCCGGCAAACCTCTAAGCCGCGGCGGCCGCCATGTACAGGCGATGCGGGGGTTGCCGCATTTCTCTCAAAGAATCGAAATCGCGCACTTGCGGGAACAGGTGTCGGGCGCTATAGACCGCCTCCGTTGGTCGCGGAGTGTAGCGCAGCCTGGTAGCGCACCTCGTTCGGGACGAGGGGGTCGCAGGTTCAAATCCTGCCACTCCGACCACTTCCTCACATCCTTGAGAGATACGGCCCCTGCCGAGCGCGGGCTCTCGCCGTTCATGGACGGCCTCCGGAGCCCGGCCAACCTGCAGCGGACTGGCAGGCCGCCCGGTCTCGAAATCGCCGCACGCAGCGCATCGCGCTTTGCGAAGTCCCGAAACGTTAAAAATTTTCTCCCCCGCATACGGCAGAAAATGCAGGTTTAAATTGCCGGATTTCCACGCCATGCCGATTTTGCTTTCCTTTCATCACGCAATTGCGAAAAGGGGAAATCGATGGAGCCGGCCAGAACGCCTGTCGAAAGGCGCTCTTCCAAACGTGTTCGATGTTCGCATCTGGCCGAGATAAGGATTGGTGCGAATGTGAGGATTCACACCATCGTCAAGGATCTCACCACCGATGGCGCGAAAATTCAGCTTCCGCGCGATGCATGGATGCCGAAATCCTTCACACTTTCCATTCCGGACAAACTGTTTTATCAACAGGCAATCTGCCGCTGGCGCCGCGGAGACTTCGCCGGTCTGGAATTTGTCTCAGATCCGCCATGATTTTGACATAATTTGTAACTAACGCCGCCGCCTTACCGGTTGTAATTGGCGGTTTTCAGGAAAAACCGACAGCGTTTGGAACGCCCTGCCCTTTGGGAACTTGGGTCCTTCGCACTCTTCCCGTGCTGAAAACGACAACCTCTTTTGAGACCAGTCAATCCGTTCCGATTTTTCGGCGCGGTCGATCAACAATGGACAATCGATAAAATGGCGCAGACCGCCGCTCCGCTTAACGATGACGCCGATTCCGGATTCGTCGACCGAATTGCCGACTGCAAGACCAGCTACGATATCCTGCGTCTGACGCGGGAAATCGCGAAATCCTTCGGGTTCCAGTATTTCTCCATCATGCGCCTGCCGAATGCGGATGAGCGCAATCTGGCGTCGCTCTCCATCATCAGTAACTGGCCGCCGGATCTGATCCACAGCTATGATCAACTCGGCCTGCTGGAAAACAGCACCGTGATCGGCGCATTGCGCCGCAGCACCAAGCCCTTCGTCTGGCGGCTGGAGGACCTGAGCCGCAGTCGGACAGACGGACGGGAAGATGAAGTGGCAACGCTTTTCGCGGCCTATGGTTTTCATCGCGGCGTTTATCTCGCGACCCAGGAACCGTCCGGCGAGCGCGGCGCGGTATCCTTCAGCGGCTCGCGCGACACGCCGTCGAACACCGAGCTGATGGAACTGAGCTTCCTTTCAAACCTGATCTACGAGAAGGTCGCGGAGATCAAGAAACCGGCCCCTGCCCCGGACCAGACGCTGAGCGCGCGCGAACGCGAATGCCTGCACTGGACCGCCAGCGGCAAGACAAGCTCCGAGATCGCCACGATCCTCGAGCTCTCCGAGCACACCGTGAACCACTATCTGAGCGCGGCGTGCCAGAAACTCGGCGCAACCAACCGCGCCCATGCCGTCGCCCGCGCCATTCGCGCCGGTCTCGTGGACTGATCGATGATCGACGCTGCTCATCCGCAACTGCATGTCGAGATCAAGGAATCGCAGCGCGCGCAGCAATCCCTCGCCGAGATCGGGCTCGACGACGCCTCGCTCCTCGAGGCGCTGTCCCAATTCGACCTCTACGGCGCCTGGCGCATCGATCTCGAAACCGGGATGGTCTACTGGACCCGCGACGTGTTCGAAATCCACGGGCTCTCCTTCCAGGAGGGGCCCGTCGATCAGACGCAGATGATATCGCTATACCACCCGGATGACCGCGAACTCGTCATGAACTGCATCGAGGAGGCCGCCACCCGCAAATCCGGCTTCCGCTACGTGTTGCGGCTGACGACACCCGACGGTCACGGCAAACTGGTCAAATGCAACGGCCGGTACCGCGTCAATCGTGCGGGAGGCGAGGAGATTTACGGCACGTTTTCACAGTTCCAGGAACGCATCCGGACTGTCGCCGTCACCTCGTGACACCCCTCTTACGCGGCAAAAAACCCAGCAATCCTGAATATTTGAATCATGCTTTAACCATTATACTTCACGTTCAAAGCGCAATCCGAACCGGCCAAAACGCGTAAGCGGCGACATTGATCGAGAAAGCCCTCGGATTGCTGAATTTCGACACTAAGTTGGTGTCATGTGAGCGTAGAAGGCGTTAAGGCGGCATTGTGAAGGTCATTGCCAGGAAGTTCCCCCTCAAATGGGCGTTAGGCGTGCGGCTTGGCCGGGCGGCAGGCTTGTGCGCCTTGTTGGCGGCCGGCTCGGTCGCTATCGCGCCTTCCGACGCCCAAGCCTTCGAACTGTTCGGCCGGTGCCTATTCGGGGCCTGCAAGGACGGTGGCGAGGACGGCCCGATCGACCCGAAACGCTACGAGGCGTCGCTGACCGTCCTGTCGGAAGGCGCGCCGGATCGCGATCTCGAAAAGGCGGTCGCGAATGCCTCGCTTCTATGGCGCCAGCGGCGCGAAGCGACGGCCGGTTCCGCCGGCCTGCTGACCCGCGCCAAGGGCGACTACAAACGCATTCTCGCAGCCCTTTACAATGAAGCGCGCTACGCCGCCGAAATCTCGATTGCCTGGAACGGCCGGGAAATCTCGTCGATCCCGCCCGGAACGGAACTTCCCGACACGATCGACCTGACAATCACGGTGAATGCCGAAGCGCCCTTCAGTTTCGGCAGGGCGGAGATCGTCAACCCGGCCCCGCCGGCCCAAACGCGTGACGACCGGGTCGATCCGCCGGAAGCCGAGGGCTTCATGACCGGCGCGCCGGCCTATGCGACCTCGGTCAAGAAGGCCGGACGCCTCGTCGTCGAAGCCTGGAAACAGCAGGGCTACGCGAATGCCGAGATCGCCGACCAGCAGGTCACGGCCAATCACGACACCCGCGAACTGAATGTGCGCCTCACGGTCGAGCCCGGCCAGCGCGCGGTCTACGGACCGGTCGAGGTCGACGGCACCGATCGCATGCGCGCGCAATTCGTGGCGCGGCAGACCGGGCTGATCCCCGGCCGCGAATACGATCCGGACGATCTGAAGCGGGCGGAAAAACGATTGCAGCGCCTTGGCGTCTTCCGCTCGGTTTCGCTGAAACAGGCCGAGCGCATCAACAGCGACGGCACGCTGCCCTTCATGCTCACCGTCCAGGAGCGGAAATTGCGGCGTATCGGGCTGGGCGCGACGGTGTCGACCGCCGATGGCGCGGGTGTCGAGGGCTACTGGCTTCACCGCAACCTCTGGGGCCGGGCCGAACGCCTGCGGTTCGACGGGCGCATCGCCGGGCTCGGGACCACGACCGAGTTTCAGGATCTCGACTATTTCCTCGGCGCGGAACTGACGCTGCCCGGCCGCTTCACCCCCGACACGGATATCACAATCGGCGGGTATTTCGAGCACAAGGTGCTCGATCTCTATTCGACCAATCTCGGCTCCGTTTCCGTCGCAGCGACGCATTTCTACAGCGATGAAGTCACGTTCGCCCTGGGCGGACATGTCACCTACGGGCAGTATGACGACGTATTCGGCCGCCGCAATTTCGGCGTTGTCGGGCTGGAGGCGAGCGTGGAATACGACACGCGCGTCAACGAACTCGACACGAAGGACGGGCTTTATCTGCGCGCGGCCGCGAAACCCTTCTATGAATGGGAGTTCGGCAACGCCGTCGGCAAGGCGGAGGCGGAGGCGCGCATCTACCGCGCGCTCGGGCCTGAGGAACGCACGGTACTCGCGGCGAGACTGAAAGTCGGAACGATCGTCGGCGCGCCCATTTCTGAAATCCCGCAGGATGAACTGTTCCTGGCCGGCGGCGGCACGTCCGTGCGCGGCTATCCCTATCGCGGCATCGGCGTGCCCGTCCCGGGCGGCACATCCGGCGGACGGGCCCTGTTCGAAGCTTCCGCGGAAATCCGGCAGGATGTCACGGACACGATCGGCATCGTCGGCTTTGCCGATGTCGGCCATGTAAACAGCGGCGCGTTTCCGGATTTCGCCGGCGACGTTTTCATGGGCGCGGGCCTCGGCCTGCGATACGACACGGGCCTCGGCCCGCTGCGCCTCGACGTGGCTGTTCCGCTCAATCACAAGACCGGCGATCCGACTTTCGCGGTCTATGCAGGTATCGGGCAGGCATTCTGATGACGCGTATCCGACACCTTTTCGGCCTCCTGGTCCTCGCGGCGCTTGCCGCCTGGTGGACGATGCCCGCCTTGACGCAGGATTCCGAGGAGGCTCAGAAATCCGGCTTCATACGCTTCGTCGAAGAGCAACTGTCCGCGCCGAACCGACAGATCAGCCTCAACGGAATTCAGGGCAGCCTCTCCTCGGATGTGCGTTTCACGAGCATCACGATCGCCGATGAAAACGGGGTCTGGCTGACAATCGAAAATCCGAGGCTGCAGTGGAGCCGCACCGCGCTTCTTTCCGGTCGACTCGACATCCAGAGCCTGACCGCGGACCGGATCGACTGGCCGCGCATGGCCGTGGCCGATGAAAACCTGCCCGCGCCGGAATCGAGCGGCTTTTCCCTTCCCGACCTGCCGGTTTCGGTCGATATCGGCGAACTTGCCATCCAGGAAGCGCATTTCGGCGCTCCGGTTTTCGGGCTCGAATCCAGCCTGTCCCTGAACGGGCAGCTGTCGCTGGACGATGCCGCGCTTGCCGCCACTCTCGACATCCGGCGCCTCGACGGGCCGGGCGGGCAGCTGGCGTTGCAGACGTCCTATTCGGACCAGAGCGGACAACTCGACATCGATCTGTCGCTGCGGGAGCCGGAAAACGGCGTGGTCGCCAACCTGCTGAACATTCCGGAACGCCCGCCCGTGGCGTTGACGATCGCCGGATCGGGGCCTCTTTCCGAGTTCGCCGCGCAGCTTGCCTTCGACGCGGACAGCGAACGCATCGCGGACGGCTCCGTGAACGTCACCGAAGACGCCTCAGGCGCCCGCCTTCTCGGCTTCGACCTGTCCGGCCCGATCGCCCGGATCCTGCCGGAGGAACATCGCGCGTTCTTCGGCGACGATACGGCGCTCACGGCGCAGGCTGTCCTGCGCGCGGACGGCGGTGTCGATATCCGGGAATTGCAGCTCGACAGCGGCGCTCTCGACATTGCGGCCTCCGGCTCGACGCTCGCCGACGGTTTCCTGCGCGACCTGACGGTCGACGCGACGCTGCGCTCCGCAGACGCCGGCCCCGTCAGGCTGCCGCTCGGCGGCGATCCTGTCACCGTCGAGAACGGAAAGATCTCGCTTCGCTACGGCACCAACAATGCCGATGCATGGACGCTGTCCGGATCGATTGCCGGCATTGCCCTGCCCGATGCGGAAATCGCCGAACTCACGATCGACGGCGGCGGTGACATCGCCGGCCTGAACACGCCGGGCAGCCGGTCGGTGACATTTTCGGTTCGAGGCGACGCGTCCGGGATACGGCCCCAGGACCCGGGGATCGCCAAGGCGGTCGGCGACACGATCTCGTTTTCCACCGATGGCGACTGGAAAACGGCGGAACCGATCCGCATCGCCAATGCCCGGATCGCCGGGGATACGCTGAATATCGATGCGCAGGGCCTTCTCGACGCCATGGTCTTCAAGGGCAGCGCAAAGGTGGAAGCCGCCGATCTGCAGGCCTTTTCGCTCGTGGCCGACCGCGACCTCGCCGGCAGGGCTTCGCTTGCCGTGAATGGCGATGCCGGCCTCGTCGGCGGGAGCTTCGACCTCACCTTCGATGGTTCGCTGACCAATGCAAGGATCGGCAGCGATTCCGTCGACCGGCTGCTGGCCGGCGAAACGCGCCTGACGGGCGGTGCGGCGCGAACCGAGGACGGGCTGACATTCCGCGACCTCGTGCTTTCGAACCGCCAAGCCGAGGCGCGCATCGACGGAAGCTTCGCGACCCGTCGCGCCGATTTGCAGATCAAGGCGACCATCGCGGAAATGGCCCGGATCGTCGACAACGCGTCCGGCCGGCTGACGCTGGACGCGGCCGTGAACAAGCCCGAAGGCTCGTCACGCGAGGCATCCTATGACGTGAAAGCGCAACTCGGTCTCGCCGATGCCCGTCTCGCCGACCGCGCGGTGCCGCGCGCGGATCTGACCTTCGACGGCCGGATCGCCGGCGCCGACATCATCGGCACGATCTCGGGCGACGGCTCCATCGGCGGCGAGGCGCTTGCCGTCAAAGCCTCGCTGGCCCGCGGCGAGGATCGCGTGTCGCTTTCCGACCTCTCGCTTAGTGTCGGCGCTGCGCGTCTGAACGGCGACCTGGCGACCCAAAACGGCCGCATCGACGGACAGTTCGCGATCGCGGCCAACGACATCGCTCCGCTGGCCGCGCTCGCCCTCGTCGAGGCGTCCGGCGCGGTGAACGGCACAGCCGATATTTCCGGCGCGGCAGACGATCCGCAGGTCGCCTTTTCGCTGCGCGGCACGGCAATCGACGCGCCACAGCTTCGCGCCGCGTCGGTGTCGCCGATCACGCTTTCGGCGTCCGGCAGCTATGGCGGCGGAGCGGTTCGCCTGACCCAGTTCAATGCCGAAAATGCGCAGGATCTGAAGTTCTCGGGATCGGGCACGATCCCGCTGTCGGGTCCCGGATTGTCGGTCGGCGTCAACGGCAGCGCGCCGCTGGCCCTGGCCGAACGCTATCTCGCCGAACGCGGCACGCGCGTAAGCGGCACGGTGCGCATCGACGCGACGATCGGCGGGTCGCTGTCATCGCCGAGCGCCGACGGGTTGTTCTCGATCTCCAACGCCTCGGTCAACGACCCGCTGTCCAATCTGCGGCTGAACCAGATCGGGGTCGTCGCCGGGCTGCGCGGCGACACGCTGTCGATCAACCGGATGACCGGCCAGCTCGCCGGCGGCGGCTCGGTCAGCGTTTCCGGCACGATCGGGCTGTCGGGAGCCTTGCCGGCCAATCTCTCGATCCGGCTTTCCAACGCCACCTATTCCGACCGGGAGACCATCCGGACCACGCTGTCCGGCGATCTCGCCGTTTCAGGCGGACTGACCGCGGGGCCGCTGATTTCCGGCCGGATCGACCTTTTGGGAACCGAAATCACGGTGCCCGAAACGCTGACCGGCGAAGCCGATCTGCTCGACGTCCGCCATGTCGATCCCGACAGCGGCACGCTGAAGACGCTGCAGCGCATCCAGGCCGTCTTGCCGAAGGAGAGCGGAAGCGGGCCGCAGGCGCCCGTGCGTCTCGACGTGACGCTCAATTCGCCCAATCGCATCTTCGTGCGCGGGCGCGGGATCGATGCCGAAATGGGCGGCCAGTTGCGCGTGACCGGTTCGCTGGACAATCTCCAGCCGATCGGCGCGTTCACGCTGATCCGCGGGCGCCTGTCGATCCTCAACAAGCGGCTCGACCTGACCGAAGGCCGGATCACGATGACCGGCTCGCTCGATCCGGTGATCGACCTGACCGCGCAGGTCAGCGGCGACGACATCGTCGCGACGATGCGCCTTTACGGCCGCGCATCCGATCTCTCGCTGGAGCTTTCCTCGTCGCCCGAACTGCCACAGGACGAGATCCTCGCGCGCGTGCTGTTCGGCAAGAGCATCTCGAACCTGTCGCCCCTGCAGATCGCCAATCTCGCGACCGCGGCGGCGTCTCTCGCCAGCGGCGGCGGCGGTGGCGGGCTGTCGGAACAGATCCGCCAGGGGATCGGCGTGGACGACCTCGACATCACCCAGGACCAGGAAGGCAATGTCGGCGTGCGGGCGGGCAAATACATCCAGGACAATGTCTATCTCGACATCCAGGCCGGACAGAGCGGCGGCGAGGCCTCGATCAATCTCGACATCACCGACAGCCTGACGGCGAAGGGAACCGTCGATACCGAGGGCGATTCGAAGCTCGGGATATTCTTCGAGAAAGACTACTAGGGCCGGCCAGCGCCGGCGCTCAGGCGCGCAGGTCCGCCGTCCGGGCCTTTTCCACGCCCAGCACCGACAATGCGGTGCGAACGATGCCCGCCTTGTCGAGGCCGGCGAGCTCGTACATGCGCTCCGGCTTCGCCTGATCCATGAAGATATCCGGCATGACGAGAGAGCGGACCTTCAGTCCTCCATCCAGCAAGCCTTCCTCGGCGAGGAATTGCAGGACATGGCTGCCGAAGCCGCCGACCGAGCCTTCCTCGATGGTGATCAGCATCTCGTGCTCGCGGGCAAGCTGCCTGACGAGCTCGCGGTCGAGCGGTTTGGCGAAGCGGGCGTCGGCGACCGTGGTCGGCAGACCGTAGCTGTCGAGTTCCTCGGCAGCGGTGATCGCATCCGCCAGCCTCGTGCCGAGGGAAAGAAGCGCGATCTTGCTTCCCTCGCGCACGATCCGGCCCTTGCCGATGTCGAGGATCCGGCCGCGTTCCGGCATCTCGACGCCGACGCCTTCGCCGCGCGGATACCGGAAGGCGATCGGGCCTTCATCATAGGCGGTGGCGGTGCGGACCATGTGTTTCAGCTCCGCCTCGTCGGCGGCCGCCATGACGACGAAGCCCGGCAGGCAGGACAGATAGGCGACATCGAAGGCGCCCGCATGGGTGGCGCCGTCCGCACCGACGAAGCCTGCCCGATCGATCGGGAAGCGGACCGGCAAGCGCTGGATGGCGACGTCATGGACGACCTGGTCATAGGCGCGCTGCAGGAAGGTCGAATAGATCGCCGCGAACGGCTTCATCCCATCGGCGGCCATTCCGGCGGCGAAGGTGACGGCGTGCTGTTCGGCGATGCCGACATCATAGGTCCGGTCCGGAAATTCCTTGTCGAAAATGTCGATGCCGGTACCCGACGGCATTGCCGCCGTGACGGCGACGACCCGATCGTCCTCGCGGCCTTCCTGAACCAGCGACTCGCCGAAAACCCTGGTGTAGGCGGGCGCATTCGGCTTGGGTTTCGCCTGCGCACCCGTGATGACGTCGAATTTCGCGACGCCGTGATACTTGTCGGCGGCCTGTTCGGCCGGGGCGTAGCCCTTGCCCTTCTGCGTCACGCAATGGATCAGAACCGGCCCGTTCATGTTGTCGCGCACATTGCGCAGCACGGCGAGCAGCGTCGGCAGATCGTGCCCGTCGATCGGGCCGATATGGTAGAAGCCGAGTTCCTCGAAAAGCGTGCCGCCGGTGACATAACCACGCGCGTGTTCGACGGCGCGGGTGATGGCGCGGTCCATGCGATGGCCCAGATAGGCGGTCAGCTTCTTGCCGAAATCGCGGAATCCGAGATAGGTCGAGCCGGACGCCAGCCGCGCCAGATAGGCGCTCATCGCGCCGGTCGGCGGCGCGATCGACATGTCGTTGTCGTTAAGGATGACGATCTGGCGCGCATCGAGGGCGCCGGCATTGTTCAAGGCCTCGTAAGCCATTCCCGCCGACATGGCGCCATCGCCGATAACGGAGATGACATGACGGTCGATCTTCTGCAGCCGCGCAGCCTCGACCATGCCGAGGCCCGACGAAATCGACGTGGAGGAATGCGCCGCGCCGAACGGATCAAAGTCGCTTTCGTCGCGCTTGGTGAAACCGGAGAGCCCGCCTTCCTGGCGCAGCGTGCGTATCCTGTCGCGGCGTCCCGTGAGGATCTTGTGCGGATAGCACTGGTGCCCGACATCCCAGATCAGCCGGTCATGCGGGGTGTTGAAGACGTTGTGGATGGCGATCGTCAGCTCGACAACGCCAAGACCGGCGCCGAGATGTCCGCCGGTCTTCGACACGGCGTCGATCATCTCCGTGCGCAGTTCTTCGGCCAGTTGCGGCAGCAGCTTGTCGTCCAGATCGCGCAGACGCGAAATCTCGGTAATGCCGTCCAGAAGGGGCGTTTCAGGCGCGGTATTGGTCACTTATCGGTTCCGTTCATCCAGACAGGCATAGCCGAAACAGCGGTCCTGTCACAAGCAGCGCGGCCTTTTTGCAACAAAACATGGCGACAGCAGGATGATTTTCAACTGCCCGCAGGACTCAGGCGAGCAGCCGGTCCTGGCGGGCGCGCAATTCGGCGATCAGCGAATTGTCACTTGGCCTGGCATTGTCCCAGGTCAGCAGGTCGCCCTTGGCGATCGGTTTCAGCGCCACCCCGTTCTCCAGAAGTCCGCAGGGAATGGCGTTGGCCCGCTTCGCGTCTCCAGCCGTCAGCGTCCATGACCGGTAACAATACTGTCCGACCGCATCGAGCGTTTCGCCGGCGGCGATGTCGCGCTTGGCCACCGCGCACACCTCGGCGACACGCCTCGGCAGCGGCACCATGTCGCGCTTTCCATGCAGGACGACGCGCGCCGCAGTCAGCGGCACTTCGAGCGAGGTCAGGTGATAGGGGCGATGGAAGGTGAAATAAGGCCCCTCGCCCATCTTCAGATCGGCCATGCGCTCATGGATGCGCGGATGTTCGGCCTTGATGATCACGAAAACGCCCGGCGAAACGCCCTTGCCGATCGAATAATCGACGCAGCCCGGCTTCGACAGCACGCCGCCATCTTCCTGCGGGATCAGGACGGAAGAAAGCTGATCGACCGTTGCGCGGGGGCCATGCATGCCCGGAATGTCCGGCACCAAGCCGGTCGCATTCGCAACGGCGGCCATCTCGACCATCGTCTTGGATCCGTCGACGAATTCGACCAGCATCCGGACGCTCATGTTCCGCCGGTCGGCCTCCTCCTGATAATCGTCCGGCACGGCGTCGAAATTCAGCGGGTTGTTCTTGCCCTTTCCGGCGCAGACGACGGAGTGGCCCATCGCCGTGACGAATTCGATGATCTCCATGCAGGACGACGGCTCGTCGCCGGCGCCGAGCGTGTAGATCACGCCGGCCTTTTCGGCCTCATGCTTGAGGTAGGGCCCGATACAGACATCGCACTCGACATTCATCATGATGAGATGCTTGCCGTGACCAATGGCCCGCATGCCGATATCGGCGCCCGCCTCCGGTACGCCGGTTGCGTCGATCACGACATCGATCAGCCCGTGCGACAGGGCGAGATCCAGATCCTGCGTCACCGCGATCCGACCCGCTTCCATCGCCGTGGACATCTGGTCGTGCGTGGTTACGTCCTGCGTATGGCCCGGTTCGCCGTAAGCCAATTGCGTACCGATCGCCGCACGCCCGGGCGTGCGCTCGACCACGGCTCCGACGCGGACGCCTTCCATCTGCGCGACCTGGGTAAAGATGTCGGTCCCCATCTCGCCGGTACCGACAAGACCGATACGGATAGGCTTGCCGGCAGATGCGCGTTCGCGCAGCTCGGCGGCGAGACCTGTCAGGGCAACATTGGGAGGCGGTATCGGCATGAATTCTCTGGCGCAACAGCGCGCCGAACCGGCGGCGCGAATCCGCCATCTTCTTCACTATCGCAAAGGCGAAAGCAACCGCGAAGGCGTTTATGCCACAGCTGCAGCCTTTGCCGCGCGGTCAGAAATCGCGAGTCAGATCAGCTTCTTCTGCGCTCCCGCAGAGGTAATCCTTCAACCCCTTCGCACATCGATCAAAGATCGAGCGACGCGATCAGCTCTTTGACTTCGTCACGCACATCGTCATGCTTCAGCGCCAGCATGATATTGGCTTCGAGGAACCCGAATTTCGAGCCGCAATCATAGGTCCGCCCATTGAAGGACACGCCGTAATAGGGCTCCGTTTCCATCATGGTCAGCATGGCGTCGGTCAGCTGGATCTCACCGCCCGCGCCGGTCGACTGGTTGGCCAGAAGCTCCATCAGTTTGGGCTGCAGAATGTAGCGGCCATTGATATAGAGGTTGGACGGAGCGGTTCCCGGAGCGGGTTTTTCCACCATTCCGGTGATTTCGAAGGCTTTTCCCTTTTCCGCTCCGGTCGAGACGATGCCGTATTTATGCGTCAGTTCGGGCGACGTTTCCTGCACGGAGATGATGTTACCGCCGACCTCTTCATAGGCGTCCATCATCTGCTTGAGACATCCCGGCTCGCCGTCCATGACCATGTCCGGGAGCAGGACCGCGAAGGGCTCGTCGCCAACAATGTCGCGCGCGCACCAGACGGCATGGCCGAGACCGAGCGGCTTTTGCTGGCGTGTGAAACTGACCTGCCCGGCGCCTGGCGTTTCGGCGTCGAGCTTTTCGGCGGCCGCCTCCTTGCCGCGCGCACGCAGGGTCGAGTCGAGCTCGTACTGATAATCGAAATGATCCTCGATAAGCCCCTTGCCCCGGCCGGTCACGAAGATGACGTGTTCGATTCCCGCTTCGAAAGCCTCGTCGACGCAATACTGGACGACCGGACGGTCGACGACCGTCAACATCTCCTTCGGCGTCGCCTTGGTCGCGGGAAGAAATCGGGTTCCGAGACCTGCCACCGGGATAACTGCTTTGCGTACGGGCTTAACCATCAGGGCATGAACTCCTTGGTCTTAAACACTTCTGTCGTATATTTTTCGCGATGCAACATCGCGCTGGTAAAAACGGGGTAACGCGTTCGGAGTTCCAAGGCAAATCCGAACAGGGAATGGACATTATCGGGGCGAAATAATAGGCCGCTTCCGAAATTACAGACATCAGCGCGAAACGGTTGGGGTTGGGATTGACCGAGAGGCACATGAATATCGACGATCTGATCGAGGTCACGCGGAAGGCCGGCGAGACCGCGATGGCGGTTTATGCGCGCGACCATGACGTGGCGATCAAGCAGGACAACAGCCCGGTCACGGAAGCGGACCTCGCAGTGGACAACTTGCTTTATCCGGTGCTTCGCGACCTCTATCCGGACATTCCGATCGTCACCGAAGAACGCGCCGCGACGCATGGCGCGACACCGCAAAACGGAAAGTTCTTTCTCGTCGACCCGATCGACGGGACGAAGGAATTCATCAAGAAGACCGGGGAGTTCACGATCAACATCGCCCTGGTGGACAACGGCGTGCCGACTGCCGGAATCGTCTATGCCCCGGCGATCGGGCGGCTGTTCGTCGGCGACATGTCATCGGGCGCATACGAGATCGGTCCCGACGGCAATGCGCGGAAAATCACGGTCCGTAGCTGCGGCGATGAGATGACGGCCATTGCCAGCCGCTCACACCTGACGAAGGAAACCGAAGACTTCATTTCGCAAAATAAAATTACCGATTGCGTGAATGCCGGTTCCTCACTGAAATTTTGTCTTGTCGCGGCGGGCGAAGCGGACATTTATCCGCGTTTCGGACCGACGATGGAATGGGATACCGCGGCCGGACACGCGGTTCTCCTGGCAGCCGGCGGACAGGTTTTGACATGCGACGGCTCGCCGCTTAGCTACGGCAAAACCGAGTTCAGAAACCCCTATTTCATCGCCGCATCGCCGACTGCCCACTACTCGATACCGACGACAGTTCAGGCCATGTAAGCCCGCCGCGCGGACGTTTCCCGGCAGGCGATTTTCGGAGCCATCCACCGTATGCAAACGCTCACCCATCTCCAGCGTCTCGAAGCCGAGAGCATCCACATCATGCGTGAAGTGGCCGCCGAGGCGGACAATCCGGTCATGCTGTATTCGATCGGCAAGGATTCGGCCGTCATGCTGCATCTGGCGCTGAAGGCCTTCTATCCGTCCAAACCGCCCTTCCCGCTCATGCATGTCGATACGACATGGAAGTTTCGGGAGATGATCGCCTTTCGCGACAAGATCGCGGAGAAATACGGTCTCGACCTCATCGTGCATGTCAATGAAGACGGCGTGCGCCAGGGTATCGGCCCGTTCAGCCATGGATCGGCGCTTCATACCGACATCATGAAGACCCAGTCGCTGAAACAGGCGCTCGACAAGTACAAGTTCGACGTCGCTTTCGGCGGCGCGCGCCGCGACGAGGAAAAATCGCGCGCCAAGGAGCGCGTCTTTTCGTTCCGTACGGCCGACCATCGCTGGGATCCGAAGAACCAGCGGCCCGAACTCTGGCGCATCTACAACACGCGCAAGGCCAAGGGTGAATCGATCCGCGTCTTTCCGCTGTCGAACTGGACCGAGCTCGACATCTGGCAATATATCCACCTCGAGAAAATCGACATCGTGCCGCTCTATTTCGCGGCGAAGCGCCCGGTCGTCGAACGCGACGGCACGCTGATCATGGTCGATGACGAGCGCATGCCGCTCGAGCCCGGCGAAGTGCCAGAGGAACGGATGGTGCGTTTCCGCACGCTGGGCTGCTATCCGCTGACCGGCGGCATCGAGAGCGAGGCGGCGACGCTGACCGAGATCATCCAGGAAATGCTCCTTACCACGACCTCCGAACGCCAGGGCCGCATGATCGATCACGACCAGGCCGCCTCGATGGAGAAGAAGAAGCAGGAGGGCTATTTCTGATGGCGCATAAATCCGACCTCATCGCTTCCGATATCGAAGGCTATCTCAAGGCGCAGGAAGAGAAATCGCTGCTGCGCTTCATCACCTGCGGCAGCGTCGACGATGGCAAATCGACGCTGATCGGCCGGCTTCTCTACGAATCCAAGCTGATCTTCGAGGACCAGCTGTCGGCGCTCGAAGCCGATTCGAAGAAGATGGGCACGCAGGGCGACAAGCTCGACTTCGCCCTTTTGGTCGACGGGCTGGCGTCGGAACGCGAACAGGGCATCACCATCGACGTCGCCTATCGCTTCTTCTCGACGGAAAAGCGCAAGTTCATCGTCGCCGATACGCCCGGCCACGAGCAATATACGCGCAACATGGCGACCGGCGCCTCGACGGCCGATCTTGCGATCATCCTGATCGACGCCCGCAAGGGCATCCTGACGCAAACCCGGCGTCACTCCTTCATCGTCTCCCGTCTCGGGATCGAGAACGTCGTTCTTGCCGTCAACAAGATGGATCTGGTCGACTATTCGCAGCAGGTGTTCTCGGACATCGAAATCGCCTATCGCGCCTTCGCGAAGGAACTCGGCGGCATCGAGCACATCACGGCGATCCCTATGTCGGCCCTGGAAGGCGACAACATCGTCGAGCGCTCTCGGGCGATGGACTGGTACAACGGCCCCGTCCTGCTCGAGCATCTGGAGACTGTCGGCGTGCGCGACGCCGCGCAAACAAAGGCCTTCCGGCTGCCCGTCCAGTGGGTGAACCGGCCCAATCTCGATTTCCGCGGCTTTTCCGGCTTCGTCTCGTCCGGCGCCGTCAAACCGGGCGACCTGATCAAGGTGCTGCCGTCCGCGAAGGAGAGCAAGGTCGCGCGCATCGTCACGATGGATGGCGACCTGGACGAAGCGGTGGCCGGCCAGTCCGTCACGTTGACGCTGGAAGACGAGATCGACATCTCGCGCGGCGACATGATCTGCGCCGCCGGCGATCCGTCCGAAGTCGCCAACCAGTTCGAGACGACGATCCTCTGGATGGCCGACGAACCGATGTATCCGGGCCGCCCCTATCTCTTGAAGAACGGCACGTCGACCGTAAACGCCACGATCACGCGTCCGAAATACCGCATCGACGTCAACACGCTGTCGCACGACGCCGCCAGCGAGCTGGCCCTCAACGAGGTCGGCGTCTGCAATATCTCACTCGATCGTCCGATCCCGTTCGACCCCTATCAGGACAATCGCGAGACCGGCGGTTTCATCCTGATCGACAAGATGACCAACAGCACCGTCGGAATGGGCATGATCCACTTCGCGCTGCGCCGGTCGTCCAACGTGCATTGGCAGGCGCTCGACGTGGAGCGGTCGACGCGGGCATCGATCAAGGGCCAGAAGCCAGCCGTGTTGTGGTTCACCGGATTGTCCGGCTCCGGCAAGTCGACCATCGCCAACATCGTCGACCGCAAACTGATCGCCATGGCCGCGCACACGATGCTGCTTGACGGTGACAATGTCCGCCACGGGCTGAACAAGGATCTCGGCTTTACCGATGCCGACCGGGTCGAGAATATCCGCCGCGTTGCCGAAGTCGCCAAGCTTATGACGGATGCGGGGCTGATCACGCTCGTCTCCTTCATCTCGCCCTTCCGCGCCGAACGCCGCCTCGCGCGCGATCTCGTCGGGGACGGCGAATTCATCGAGGTTTTCGTCGATACGCCGCTAGAGGTCGCCGAGGCGCGGGACCGCAAGGGTCTCTACAAGAAGGCGCGCGCCGGACAGATCAAGAATTTCACCGGCATCGATTCCCCTTACGAAGCGCCCGAGAACGCCGAGATCCGGATCGAGACCACCGAGGTCAGCGCGGAAGCGGCGGCGGATGAAATTATCCGGCAACTGACGCTGCGGGGGATCATCGCCGCGTAGGAAGGCCCGCCGACGGGCTTTTCCGCTGCCGTTTGCCCGCGGCGCCTGTCAAAGACAGCGCGACAGCTTCGCCGGTAGCGCCGTATTGAACGGCGATACCCCTTGGCATAAACGGACCCGGTGCTACCAATGCGGATCATATCCGCACGAAAAGACCGGTATGGATTCGCCACGCAGTTTTCCCGTCGCCGTCATCATATCCAAGGACAATGGTTATGGTCTTACGGTCGACGCGAATATTCTGGCAGATGCGCTCGGCAAGCTGGGCATCTCCGCCACCATCGCGCAACCGGGAGACCGGCGATGGTTCGACCGGCTGCGACGCCGGCGCACACATGATTTCATATTCCATATCGAGAGGGTCTATCCGTGCTGGATCGATGCCGGCGCGGCCAACATCCTCATTCCGAACCAGGAGCGGTTTCCGAGGCGGCACAAGGGGCGCCTCAGGAGGATTGACCTTGTGCTGACCAAGTCGGCGCATGCTTGCGAGATTTTCGCCAACCTCGGATGCAAAACCGCCCATGTCGGGTTCATGTCGCCCGACCTCCACGATTCCGCGATCGACAAGGACTGGCGGAAGTTCCTCCATGTCGCCGGCGGCAGCACCTTGAAGGGGACGGACGATATCCTCTCGTTGTGGAACAGCCATCCGGAATGGCCGGAGCTCACTCTTGTCCAGAAGAAGGCCAATCTTGCGAGATCCCTGCCGTCGAATGTGAAAGCCGCGCCAGGCTTTCTGTCCGAAGGCGAGATCGCTCTCCTGATGAATAGCTGCGGGATACATTTGTGCCCTTCGAGATCGGAGGGCTGGGGCCACTACATCCACGAAGCGCTTGGCTGCGGAGCCGTCGTGATCACGACCGATGCGCCGCCCATGAACGAGTTCGTGAACGCGCAGAACGGCGTCGTCGTGGAAACGGAGAGGTCCGAGAGGCGGCATCTGGGCAGGAATTATTTCGTCTCGCCGCCCGCCCTTGAGGCGGCGATCGAGTCACTCCTCGCCGTCAGCCCGGGCACGCTCCAGGAGATGGGGCGGCAGGCGCGACACTCGTTCCTGGACAACCAGAAGGAATTTCAAGAGAGGCTACGCATCGCCATCGCCGGGCTCGACGTCCGATAGACGCATCTGGCCTGTTCGGTCGTCGCCAGGGGGTACGGACGCGGCGATCAGGACCAGCAGGACGATGAATGCACTGTCCATGAGGTCGTGTTCGAAAAGAATGTTCGTCATGCCACTTGCGACGAATCCCACCGTCAGAATGATCGAGGCGGCCATTCTTGTTCGCCAGGTCTCATCGCGATCCGCCATTGCCGCGATCACGACCGGCGCCGCCAGCAGGAGACACAAGGCAACGAGTCCCGTCACCCCGGCATCCAGCAGCGCCGCGAGAAATCCGTTATGCGGGTGGTTATAGCGAACCAGATCGCGGCGATCCTCCGGGACTTGAGCCTGGACGGCCTTCATACGTTCATGGATCCCGTAGCCGGACCAGGGAGCCTCCAGGATCGCGCTCCAGGCCGCGTCATACATTAAAAGCCTTCGCCCCGTGGAGGAGTCGTAATCGCCCTCCTCCATGATATGGGCGATGTCGGTGGACAGCTGCGCCGAACGCTCCCAGATCATGCCGCCGGTCAACGCCACCCCGATCGCCACGGATGCGGCGGCCGCGAGCGAGATCCGGCGAAGGGTTGCTCCGGAAAGCCGTTGAGCGCTTGCCCAGAGGATTACCGCGGTGACGATCGGTATCGCGACCCAGGCTCCTCTCATTCCCGACAGGATTACGCAGAAAACCATCGCCAGCCAGGACAGGTAGCCGAGCCAGAACCGGCGGCGGCCCGACGCGGCGATATTGATCGCCCCGATCGAGCCCATGACCAGAGCCAGCACCGCGAAAACGCCGGGATTTCCGCTCCCCGCCTCGGCGCGTCCCCCGATCCAGAAGACCTGATAGGCGGCTATGGGAGACGCCAGCAAGGCCGAGAAGCCGCATCCGAATATCGCGGCATTCAATATGCCGGACCGCTCCACGCGGCGCAGGAAGGAAATCAGGAAGACCGGCGCGAGAAACAGGACAAAACCGTAGAGCGTGTGCGTGCCGGCCCAGCCGGAATGCGCCAGGGTGAAGACGACCTTGACCAAGGCATAGAAGCCGGCTGCGGCGGAAGCCAGAACGGTCGCGCGATCCAGCTGTAGCGGACAGCGCCTGAAGACAAAAGCCAGCAACGCCCATCCAAACGCGACGGCCAGTCCCACGGTCAGGATCCGGCTCCCGAGGGTCGGCGCCGTGGCGAGGACGGCAAATATGAAAACTAGCGTATTGCGATCGCGGGGTTTCAGCCCTTTGGTCTTGGAGAAGGAATTCGGCGGAACCGGCGACCTGGCGGATCTAACGGGAGCATTTACGGCATTACGGCTCAAGATATCTGCTCATATGGCCTTTTGCACACGGTCCGAACGCGGTCACCGGATTTCGACAATACATGCGGGTATGGCACGCCTGTAAATAACAGATCATCAAGATCCGACATACGGAAGACACATGCAGGCAAATCCAGACCCGATCCATTTCAGAATTAAATTATTCTTGATCCCGTGTTTCAGGTAGATTTCCCCTATCGGTTCGTTCATCCTCGAAACCGATAGGACGGCATCAGTGGATATAAACTTTCCCATGAAAGGAAGTTCGTCGCTCAACACTTTTGCGCTGGCTCGCCGTCTTTTTTCCGAATCTGTCGTCAAGGCACATTCCCGCAGCCTGGCTTTCGCTGTTCTTTGCATGATTATCCTTGCACTCGCGACTGCCGCAAGCGCATGGATTCTTCGCCACGTCGTCAACGATGTGTTGTCCGGGCAGGACATCAGCAAGATTTGGGCGCTCGGCGTCTCGATCGCCGCAATCTACATCGTGAAAGGGTTCGCCGGCTTCGGCCAGAATATCGTTCTCGACCGGATCGGCAACGCGGTGCAAACCGGCTTCTACATCCGCTCGATCGAGCAGCTCGCGGCGCTTCCGGTCAACGCTTTCTCCGGCCAGCACTCGAGCAATTTCATCACGCGGATTTCGCGCGGCGCCCAGGCGGCCCGCGAAACGACCGACCTCATCTGCACGCGGCTCGGCCGCGACCTGCTGACCCTGATCGCGCTTTTCGCGGTCATGCTCGCTCAAGACCCGTTTCTGACCTTCATCGCGATCGCGACCGCGCCTGTCGCGCTGATTTTCGTCACCCGCATCGTGCAAAAGGTGAAGGCGCACGACACGGCCGAATTCGGCCATTTTTCCTCTGTCCTCGCGGCCATGCAGGAGACGGTTCAGGGTATCCATATTATCAAGGCCTACTCGCTTGAATCGGCGACACGCGACCGGGTAAGCAAGGCCGCCCGGGAAGCCGAAAAACGCGCCAACGCCATCAGCGTCGCAAGGGCCAGCACCGGCCCGTTGATGGAATCGCTCGGCGGCATCGTGCTTGGCGTGCTGGTCGTCTATGCCGGCTGGCAGATCATGGCGGCCGGCAAAACCGCCGGTGAGTTCATGGCTTTTCTCGCGGCATTCCTGCTCGCCTATGAGCCATCCCGCCGCCTGGCGAGACTGAACGTGGAATTGCAGCGAAACCTGAACAGGCTTCGCCCGCTATACGAGCTCCTGGACTGGCCGAGGGGAGACGCCGGTTCTGGCAAGAAAACGCTTTGGCACGCAAAAGGCGATCTTTCCCTGGATAACGTCACTTTTGCATATCGGGCCGGACATGACGTTCTGCGCGGCGTGTCCTTCAAGGCCAAACCGGGCGAAGTGATCGCGATTGTCGGATCGTCAGGCGCCGGCAAGACGACGATCATCAACCTGATCCAGCGCTTCTACACACCCGATTCAGGCACAATCACAATCGACGGTAACGACATTCAGGATCTTACCGTGGCGAGTGTTCGGCATAACATCTCCTATGTCAGCCAGGATGCGTTCCTGTTTGCCGGGAGCATTCGCGACAACATCGCTTGCGGGCGCGCGGATGCGACCGAGGCGGAAATCCACGCGGCAGCGGCAGCCGCGAATGCGACGGAGTTCATCGAGGCCCTGCCCGACGGGTTCCAGACCGTGGTCGGCGAAAACGGCGGGATGCTTTCGGGCGGCCAGCGCCAGCGGATCGCGATCGCCCGGGCAATCCTGAAAGGCGCCCCCATCCTGTTGCTTGACGAAGCCACGTCTGCGCTGGACAGCGAATCGGATGCGATCATCAGGGACGCGATCGGCAGGCTGATGCGCGGGCGCACGACACTGGTGATCGCGCATCGCCTGTCCACGGTGGTATCGGCAGACCGGATTTACGTGATCGACAAGGGCCGGGTGATCGAATCCGGATCGCACGACATTCTCGTTCGAAACGAGAAGCTGTATTCGCGCCTGTTCGAAAGCATGAACATTTTCGACGACGGGCCGAAAGCGCGTGAGATCCGTCCCGCTTCGGCGTCGGTCGCCGGACCATCGGGGGCCCGCAGCGAATAGAAACGTCCGTCAGCCGCGGCGGAAGCCGCCGCCAATCGGAATGTTTCCGCCAATCTGGCAAGAACGGGCGCTGCAGGGTTGAGGCCGGTTTGCGGGTTCCAACAAGGTTCGTTGCGAGCGCGCCAACCGGCAGGAGCTCAGTTGACGAATTGCCCCTTGGCAAGCGGCAGGGCGACGACCTGCCCCTCAACGCGCTCTCCGTTCAGCTTTGCGATCAGGTCGAACAACAGATCCCGCAAAGCGCCCTCGTCCAGCTCATCGAGCGCGCCCTCGAGCTGGATCAGGGCCTCCTCGGCCCATTGATGGGCATTCGTCTGGCCGCGCACCATCATGATTTTGGGATGCGCGGTTCGCTGCGTCGCGCTTGTGTCGTACCAGAGTTCCTCATGCAGCTTCTCGCCTGGCCGCAATCCCGAAAACTCGATCGCTATGTCACCATCGGGATTCTGCTCGTCCCTGACCGCGAGACCCGCCAATTCTATCATTTCACGGGCAAGCCGGTAAATCGAAACCGGCTCCCCCATGTCCAGGACGAATGTCTCCCCGCCTTCCGACAAGGCGGCGGACTGGATGATCAGTTCGACGGCCTCGGAGGCGGCCATGAAATAGCGCGTGACGTCCTTGTGCGTCACCGTGACCGGTCCGCCTCGCGCTATCTGTTCGCGAAACATCGGAACCACCGATCCGCTCGACCCGATCACATTGCCAAAGCGTACGACCAGAAACTTCTGGCCTGTGCGTTTCCTGTCCGCCAATCCGGCATAGGACCGCAAGATCAGTTCGCAGAGCCGTTTCGTCGCGCCCATGACCGAGGATGGATTGACCGCCTTGTCGGTGGATATGAGGACGAATGTCTTCGTACCGCTGTTGTAGGCCGCCTCGATCGTGTTTCGCGTGCCCAACGCATTGTTGCGAATTGCCTCGGCCGTGTTCTGCTCCACGATATCGACGTGCTTGTAGGCGGCCGCATGAAAGACGACGTCGATTTCATGCCTGGCGAAGAAACGAGCCAGGAAAGCGCTTTCGGTCACTGAACCGAGAACGATGTGAGCCGGATAGAACTGGCGCGCATTGTGAAGCGATCGCCACACGCGGTAGAGGGCGAACTCATTGTTATCCAGCAAATATAATTCCGCCGGCGCATAGGAATCGACCAAGCCTGCGAGATGGGATCCGATCGACCCTCCCGCGCCGGTGATCAGGATCCTCCGACCCCGCACCATTTTCTCGATCAGTTCGCTTTTGGGCGGTACGGCGGAACGGCCGATGAGCTGCGCGATATCGAGCTTCTCCAGCATCTGAACATCGAAGCGTCCTGTCGCAAGGCCCGATGCCGCGGGAAGGATGCGTACCGAAACCGGCAATTTCGCCAGGGACGCGCCAATCCTGAGCTTTTCATCCGTGGTCGCGGACGGAACGCTCAGAACGATTTCCTCGATGCCGAGATTCTCGATGAGGGACTTCAGGTTCCTGGGATCATGGACGCGAATGCCATTCACGTCTCTTGAAACCAGCCTCGGATCGTCGTCGACGAAACCGAGAATATGGGCCACGCCTGCGTCCCGCATCGCGGTCGCCAGCGCGCTTCCGCTACGGCCGGCGCCGTAAATCAGTGTTCGGCGTCGACCGGAAGACGCTTCGGGCTTCGCCAGAATCCACTTGACCGCAAACCGGCTCAGGCCGATTGCGAACAGGGCCAGGAATCCGAAAATGAAGGGCACGGTGCGGGGAACGCCCGCCCCGCCATAGCTGCCGGAAAAGAAGGCGAGCGCGGTCCAGACCAGCGCCGCTATCGCGACCGCCCTGAATATCGTCAGAAACGCCCGCTCGGGAAGATAGCGCAGAACCATCCGGTACAGACCGGACTGGACGAATATCGGCACCGTTACGACCGGCGCGCACAAGATCATCGCGATCTGCGCAGAATTCAAACCGCTCTGAAATCCGAGGCGCAATACAAACGCCGAATATGCCGCGATCCACAACGCGACAATATCGAAAACAATCAGCAATATTTGCTTGTTGCGCCGGGAAAGCTTGTCGATCAGAACCTGAATTCGGGCAAGAACAGAGCTGAAATACATCGAACCGGGGCCGTCTTCCCACCAACAATAATAGATTTTAACAGACACCCCAAACCCCGTCGACACACAAAATCTGACAGCGAGATTTGGGTAATCAATACCTTCAATGATGATATGGGAGACCGGCCGCAACGCGCCCCGGCCTTCAGGACCGAAGGCAGGAATGTCGTTTCCCGCGCGGGAACAAGCGGTGCAAGCCGGCGTCGCGGGCTAACTTGTCGCCCTCAGTTCAGGCAACAAAGCCCGGAAATAGGCGATCGTCTTTTCGAGACCTTCGGCAAGCTCGACCTTCGGCGTCCAGCCCAGTTTCTCACCGGCGAGCCCGATGTCAGGCTGGCGCTGCCTCGGATCGTCCTGCGGGAGTTCGCGATTGACGACCTCCGATTTCGATCCCGTCATCTCGACGACCATTTCGGCGAGCTGACGGATCGTGAACTCTCCCGGATTGCCGATATTGATCGGGCCGGTCACGTCCGGGTCCGTCTCCATGAGCCGCAGGAAACCCTCGATCATATCGTCGACATAGCAGAATGATCGCGTCTGGGAGCCGTCGCCAAAAATCGTTATGGGCTCGTCCCTCAGCGCCTGCAGGATGAAATTCGACACGACCCGGCCATCGGCCGGATGCATGCGCGGACCATAGGTGTTGAAAATACGGGCGACCTTGATCTCGAGCCCGTGCTGCCGGTGATAATCGAAGAACAGCGTCTCCGCGCACCGCTTGCCTTCATCGTAACAGGAGCGCGGGCCGATGGGATTGACGTTACCCCAATAGGCCTCCTGCTGGGGATGGATCGCCGGATCGCCATAGACCTCGCTGGTCGAGGCCTGAAAAGCCTTGCAGCGAAGGCGCTTCGCCAAACCGAGCATGTTTATGGCGCCATGCACGGATGTCTTGGTCGTCTGGACAGGATCGTGCTGGTAATGAACCGGCGAGGCCGGACAGGCGAGATTGTAGATCTCGTCGACTTCGACATAGAGCGGAAACGTGACGTCGTGGCGCATGAACTCGAAGCGCGGATTTCCCGCAAGATGCTCTATGTTGCGGCGGGACCCGGTGAAGAGGTTGTCGACACAGAGCACGTCATGGCCTTGCCCGATCAGCCGATCGACAAGATGGGATCCCAGGAAACCGGCCCCTCCGGTCACGAGAATCCTTTTTCGGCTGTCGTAAAGTCGGGCCACAGTTTTCTCTTCCCAGCTGACTTGGTCACACAAATCGCGAAACAGGCAGGCGGTCAACGCCACCGACCCTGGAAATTCGGCCGCTCGATTGCAGGATGAATCCTGGCTGGGGCGGCTGGATTCGAACCAGCGCATGGCGGTACCAAAAACCGCTGCCTTACCGCTTGGCTACGCCCCAACGTCGGGATGTGCTAGCCAAACCGGAAGAATTGATCAAGCCCGCTTCGCGATCACGCACGCGCCATCCCCCCCATTGCGGCCCTGACGCGCGTTGTCCCTTCGCGTTGAGGGGTGGACGGACACTCGGCGGCATTGCGATTCGCACTTGTTCGCATTCCTGATAGTCTCGCGCGAAACAAGGCCGAAGCGTTGGCGTCTTTCGGGGATTCGACCGAACCGGATCCGGTAAAATCGCCGAAAGGCCTTACGCAAGGTAAGACAGGTATTGAGCGGCAATGAGACTTATTGCAATTGGGAGTTTCGCGATTTGCAGCATGCTGCTGCCGGTTGCTTGCCAGGGGGCTTCGATGGACATGATCGTGTGTCGCGTGGACAATGAAAACGGTGTCGCTCCGGCGGGCCTTGCCGACCATTTGTGCAAAGCCGCCGCTGAAGCGACACAGGCCGCTCAAGTATCGGCCGCGGACATGAAAGCCATATTGGCGTCGTCGCCTTCCGCGGATCTGCCCGACCGCCTCCATCTTGTCGAAATCGCCTTTCCTTCCAACCGCGAAATCGCCTTTGCCTACGCGTACGGCACGCCGGCGGATTGGAATGAACATCGGGAAAAACGTTTCGATGACCTCCATGTCGATATCATGGACGCGGAGCTGAATTCGGCCACCGTCGGCATGTTCGCCGATACGCTCCGGCGCCTTTCTCGTTGATCGGCGGAGATTCAAACCTTAAAAAATTATGATCGGGCAATGAAACAATTCGACATATGGGTTTAATCGTCTGTTCCACGTCGCACTGTATAAGGACCAACCGAGAACCAAACACGTCCGGGCACAAATGTGGGGCCAATAAATGTGCGAAGCCTGTGCTTCCCTGAAGACATTCTCTGCTGATTGCGTACTCGGCGAAGAGTCGACGGCGCTCGAACAGACAGACACGACTTTCGCCGACGTGCTTGCGACCGGCGGCACGAGCGCAACCGTCTCGGTCGGCGGCAGCTATGTGGGGGAGCTGGAGGCTGCGGGCGACAGTGACTGGATCGCGGTCAATCTCGTTGC
>ENA-OWNT01000234-OWNT01000234.1-seawater-metagenome-genome-assembly--contig:-NODE-234-length-153885-cov-10.065088_pt1 | contig 153885 bp, 148 predicted proteins | sample MGYA00238136_ERZ651165 | MGnify/ENA primary metagenome ERZ651165 (study PRJEB26861, sample SAMN08777766) | seawater metagenome | isolation source: coastal seawater | place: USA: Florida | collected...
CATGGCCCGGGCCGCAGCTTCGCCATGCCCCCCATCAAGCATCGCCTGTTCGTGATCCGTCAGTCGCATGGGCCTCCCTCTATAAATCGTCTCAGTATTTCGAAACAGCCGGACCGGAATTCTCGTCCCAGCGGTAATGTTGCTTGTCGACATTGTCTGCGACGCGTGCGTGCAAACCGGCGATATCGACCTGATGAACGCTGCCGCTGCCGGCCAGATCGAGCGCATGCGCGGCGGCCATTCCCATCGCGATACAGGGTCCCATCACCCTGACACTCGAAAGGGCTGCCGAATCCGCATCGATGCAGCGGCCGGCCGCGACGATGTTGTGGGCGTCGCGGGGTACAAGGCTGCCCAGCGGAATATAGTGGACGTGGTCCTCGTCGAAGAGGATCCAGTGATGCCCGTCGGCGTGGTCATGGAGTTCGATCGGCCAGGCCGTGCGACCGATCGCATCGTCGAACTTCACGCCCTTGCGGATTTCGTCGACGCTGAGCTGGTGGGTTCCGACGATCCAGCGTGTCTGGCGGATGCCGGGAAAGCCGAAGCTGCGGACGCGCGCCTTGCCGAAGCAATCGGGAAACTCCGCCTTGAGGAAATCGACAGCAAGCGCGGCCTGCTCCTTGCCCTCAAGCGCCTTGGCAGACGCCTCGACCGGATCGAGCGGTGTTTCCACATGCGTCATGTTCATCGCCGCGATGCCCCGACCGGGAATGGTGAAACCCAGCCCCTCGCGGCGGTGCAATCCGTACCTGTCGCCCACCGCTTTCAGCCTCTCGGCGATCTCGACCTTGGTGGGCTGGCTCGCTTCGACGATATTCTCCAGCACAACCATTTGCGTGCCAAAAACACCCGCCGTTTCCGGAACGCGGCAATCGAGTCCGGCCTGCCAGACCAATGCGGCATCGCCGCTGGCATCCACGAACCCCTCCGCATCGATGATGACGGGCCCGTAACGGGTCATCAATTCGATGCGCTGCAACCGCCCGTCGCGCATTTCGGCATTTGTAAGCTGAGCCCCGAGAACCACGGTGATGCCGGCTTCGCGGATGCTTTTCTCCACCCAGCGACCGAGCGCCACTTCGTCGTAGTAGACAACCGTGGTGTTCGGCCCGTGCCGGTAATGGATCGCCTGATCCGCCTTCTCCAGATAGGCGAGCAGATCGTCTGCCACGCCATAGGTAAACTGATAGCCATGCGTCCCGTTGGAAAACAGGCCGCAGAAGGTGGCGATGATCGAATTCACCGCCTGGCCGCCGAGCACCGGCTGGCCATCCACGAGCACGACCTTGCGTCCGAGCTTAGCCGCCTCGAGCGCAGCCGAGACACCGGAAATTCCCGCGCCGACCACGCAAATATCGGCTTCAAGCGATCGAGGCGACTCGTTTCCCGCGCGCCTGACAATACGCGTCGCGGTGCAAGGCTTCTTTTCCAAACTCACCTCCGCCTGAAATGACTGTATTCAACCCCGGCCACCGCCTCAAAGGCCGCGCAGGAGCGTGGCTCCGCGCGACAGGGGTTCTACCTCGTTTTCATAGATCGACAGCCAACCGCGCTGGCCGGACCGTCCGATAGGAGGCAACGCCGCGCGGCGGGCCTCCCATTCCTCATCGCTCCAATCCACGTCGACCCGGCGTGCCAGCACATCGATGGTTATAATGTCGCCGTTGTGCACCAGACCGAGTGGCCCGCCGCCGAATGCTTCGGGAGCGACCTCACCGACAACGAGGCCCTTGTTGACCAGGCCGGACAGTTGGCCGTCGGTGATCACCGAGACGCTGTCGCCCAGTCCCGCCCCCTCGATGGCAAAGACGACGCGCGACGCCATGCCCATGCCCGGGCCGCCCCGCACGCCGAGACCACGCAGGACGACGATGTCGCCAGCCTTGATCTCACCTTTTTGCAGCCCTTCGATGGCAGAGACGGGATTGTCATAGATCACCGCCGGCCCCGTCATTTTCAGATTTCGGTCGTAGCGCAGACCGAGCTTGATGATGGCGCCCTCGGGCGCAAGATTACCCCGCACGATTACGATGGGCGGCTTGTCGGAAAGCGGATCCGATGCGGGTCGCACGGTATCGTTGGGCGGCCGGTAGCCCGCAAGTATGTCGCCGAGCGTCTGACCGGACACGGTCCGGGCGTCATGACGGGCCAAACCCTCCATCTGCTTCAAAATCGCGCGCGCACCGCCTCCATCCTCGAACTCCTCGATGGTGGAGTTGCCGTTCGGCCGGACGGCGACAAGCACCGGCGTCTCGTCCATCAGTTTTTCGTAAAGGCCGTAGACATCGATTCCGGACTGCGCCTCCTCTGCGACCGCCTGCAAATGCTTGACGGTATTAATGGAACCGCTGACGGCGAAAACCGCCCGGACTGCATTCTCGAAAGCCGCCTCGGTGAGAATCGAGCGGGGACGCAGATCTTCCCAAACCATATCGACGATGCGCGCGCCGGCTGCCGCGGCATTATCCAACATCTTTTGGCTATCGGCACGAACCGGCGCGTGGCCCGGCAACGTCATGCCAAGGGCCTCGCAGACGGTGTGCATCGAATTCGCGGTGCCCATTCCGGAACAGACGCCGGAAGAGCGGATGGCGTTTTCGCTCATGGCCGTCAATCGTTCGAGCGTAATCGCGCCCATGGTATGATGTCCGGCGCCGAGGAAGACGTCCTCGATGTCGACATGCTCATTGTCGACTTCGCCGGAACGCTGGTAGCCGCAGATCACGAAAATGGTCGGAATATTCAACCGAGCCGCTGCCATGAGTTGACCCGGCGCGGTCTTGTCGCAGGAAGCAAGGCAGACCATGCCGTCCAGCTGCGCGCCTTCGATCTGGACCTCAATGTCGTTGGTGATAAGGTCGCGAGACGGCAGGATATATTTGCCGGCATTGCCGGCGCTGTGAATGAAATCGCTCGGCGCTGCGGTCCGCACCTCGAATGGCAATCCCCCGGCGGCACGAACCGCGTCCTTGACGACCTTGGCGACGCCATCGAGATGGTTGAAGCAAATTGCCAGCTCAGACGACGTATTGATCACCGCGATCTTGGGTTTGCGCATATCATCGTCGGAAATCCCCATGGCGCGCCACTGGGCGCGACGGACGGCCCAAAACGACGTTCCGATCCCGAAATTGCTTCTCAGGCTGATTTCATTCTTTTTCGTTTGCACACAAAGCTCCTCTGCCCCGGCCGGGCTGGTCCGGATCGGATGGAATATTATTGACTGCACATTTTATGATATGTCAATAATTGAGAACGAAAATTACATATCCCTGGAGGAGCGCCTTGAAATACGTGAAGGAACTTTTCGACGTCAGCGGCCTCGCTGTCGTCATTACGGGCGCAGCCAGCGGGATTGGCCTTGGCTACGCGGACGTCATGGCTGCGAATGGCGCCCGCGTCGCCCTGCTCGATCGCGATGCCGCCGGGCTGGAGAAAGCCGCGCAGCAATTGAGCAAATATGGCGCTGAGATCCTGACCGAGGAACTGGACGCGACCGACCGGCAGGCGCTCGAAGACGCCATGAAGCGGGTCGCGGAGGCCTTCGGAAGAATCGATGTCCTGTTCGCCAATGTCGGCATCAGCGGCGGTCCGGGTTTCGTCACGGCAACGGGCGAACGGCCGGCCGAACGCATGTTCGAAAACATCGATAATGACGTCCTCGACGCCGTGCTCGACGTCAATGTCGGAGCAACCTTCAAATCTATCCAGGCCTGCCTGCCCCACATGAAGGCGGCCGGAGGCGGGCGGATCATCGTGACCAGTTCGGTCTCGGCCTCGGCCACCGAATTGATGGTCGGCGCCGCCTATGTGGTTTCCAAGGGAGCGGTCAAGATGCTCGTGAAGCAGGCCGCGCGCGAGCTGGCGGCTTACAATATTCGCGTCAACGCGATCTCGCCCGGCCCGGTCGTCACCAATATCGGCGGCGGCAGGCTGAAGGATCCGTCGGCCCGGGGACCGTTCGAACTGGCCGCACCGCTCGGCCGCGTCGCAACGCCCGAAGATCTCTATGGCGCGGCGCTCTACCTCGCGTCTCCGGCCTCTCTCCACATGACCGGTGCGGAACTGCTCATCGACGCAGGCGTCGCACTGGGCCCAGACCTGCCGGCCGGCGCAATGCCGCGCTGATCATATCGCGAAAGGAAACCGAACATGAGCGGACAATGGACCGACGCGGTCGCGGCCGACGGACACAAGCTGCAAATCTATCTCGCACGGCCAGAAGGAAAGGCGAAGGGTGCGGTGGTCGTCCTGCAGGAAATCTTCGGCGTCAACGCCCACATTCGGTTGGTTTGCGACCGACTGGCTGCGGACGGCTATGTCGCCGCAGCGCCCGCTCTGTTCGACCGGCTGTCGCAGGGATACGAGGCTGGATACGCCCCCGACGACGTCAAGAAGGGTATGGAACTCCTGCAGGGTTTCGACTTCGACAAGGCCGTCGATGATATCACGGCCGCAATCGAGGCGCTGCGTCCGCACGGCATGGTGAGCATCATAGGCTTCTGCCTGGGCGGCTCGCTCGCCTACAAAATGGCGACGCGTCCATCAGGTATCGCCTCCGCAGCATGCTACTATGGCGGTCTCATCGCCGATTATGCGGACAAGGCGCCACTGTGCCCGGTGGTCCTGCACTACGGTGCGAACGACCCCACCATTCCGCCGGAGAATGTCGAGACGGTGCGCCACGCGCAACCGGACTTGCCAATATATGTCTACCCGGCGGGTCATGGTTTCAACTGCGATGCACGGCAAGCATACGAGCCGAAATCTGCCGATCTGGCCTGGGAAAGAACCATGGAAATGATCGACAGGGCATCGAAAGCCTGACAAAGCTTGATGACCATTGGGATAGCTGCGCAGCGGAAAGGGCAATTATTGGATCAAACCGACGCAACATCCGAGGAAGGCCTGCCGATGCTGATCGACAGCGGCGTCACGTTCCGCATGACGGGCGTGGCCAACCGCCTCAACCGCTCCGCATCGGCGTTCTACCGCAGCCATTTCGGCGTCGGGGTGCAGGAGTGGCGGCTCTTGCTGGCTCTTGGCCGCGCAGAGAAGCTAACAGTCGGCGACGCGGCCATCGCAGCAGACATCGACACGGCCGCCGCAAGCCGTGCTCTCAAAACGCTGAAGGACCGCGAATTCGTCACCCTGGAAATGACAAGCAGCCGGGGCCGGGCAACTATCGCCCGGCTGACGCCGAAGGGACATGACCTCTGCGGCAAGCTGCGCGAGGCAGGCGCAATGCGCGCCGCCCGGATCATTGACGGGCTGTCGGCGGAAGATGTCGAAAAGCTGAACAAGATTCTCGGACGAATCCTGCGCAATGTTGAGCAGATGAGCACAGAGATTGACAAGGATGGTTCCGAAGTCTGAGCTTGAGGCGTCTCCGGCTTTCTCCATCCTTTCAGGCTCCTATGGGAGAAGCATCAGCGCCAGAGCCGGGAAGGCGATGATGATGATCAGGCGGACGACATCCGCGCAGAGGAAGGGCATGATCCCCCGATAGATCGTGCGCAGCGGAATGTCTCGCGCCACCCCATTGAGGACGAAGACGTTCATTCCGATCGGAGGAGAGATCATGCCGATCTCGATTACCATAACGAGGACGACGCCCCACCAGATCGGATCGAAGCCGAGCCCGACGATTAGCGGGTAGACGAAGGGTGTGGTCAGGATCATCGCCGCGATCGCGTCGAAAACGGCCCCGAGAAACAGATACATCAGCATCAGTATGGCGATGACGACATAGGGACTGAGATTGGCCTCCTCGACGATCGTGATCAGTTCCTGCGGCGCCTGAGTAAGGGTCAGGAAGTAGCTGAACAGGTTCGCACCGATGACCATCAGGAAGATCATCGCCGTGCTCTGCCCCACCTCGACCGCAACCTCGCGCAGTTGCGACATCCACTCGGAACTGCGGAAATGGGCAAGAAAGAACAATGCTGTGATACCGACGCCCACCGACGCGGCCTCGACTACAGTGAAAACGCCCGAATAGAGCCCGCCGATGACAAGGAAGATAACAACCACAGCACGCCATGCGCCGAGGACGGCCCGAAAGCGCATGCTCCAGGGCTGAGGCGCAAAGGCTGGCCCCGCCTCGGGCCTCAGCCGCGTAACAATGAAGATAGCTGCGCAATACAGGAAGATCGCCAGAAGGCCCGGGATGATACCCGCCATAAAGAGATCGAGCACGAATTGCTCGGTCAGCACGGCATAGATGACCATCACGATCGACGGCGGTATGAGGATGCCGAGCGTTCCGCCGCTGGCAATCGAACCGACCCCGAGTTCCGGCGCATAGCCGCGCGCGCGCATCTCCGGCAGGGCGACCCGTCCCATCGTCGCGGCGGTCGCAACCGACGAACCGCACAACGCTCCGAATCCCCCGCAGCCAACCACGGTTCCCATGGCAAGGCCGCCGCGCAAGTGGCCGATCCAGGCGCTAGCGAGATTGTATATATCCGACGCAATACCAGCCCGAGCGGCCAGGCTTCCCATCAGAAGAAACAGCGGGATGGTCACAAGATCCCGGCTTGTAAAGGCCGCTACGACTTCGGCCGAAATGGTGCCGAACGCGGCCTGGATATCCACCTGCAGGGCAAACATCACGAGCCCGGTGACCGCCATCGAAACGCCGACAGGGAAATGCAGCCCTATCAGGCCGATCATGATCGCCACGCCGAACAGGAGCAGCAGGATGGGACTTTCAAACATTGGAAACGCGCCCGATGATGATCAGCCACGTCCGCCGAAGCTGAAAGAGCATTGAAACGGCCAGAAGGATCGAGACCAATATCCAGGTCGGCCCGGTGGGGATCTTAAGTGTCAGTGTCGCGAAGCCAGTCTGCCAATCGGAGAGAGCGCGCCAGAAAACCTTCCACGCGAAGAGGCCCAGCAAGGCTGTCAGAGCACTCTGACCCAGGCAGTCGAGGAACCAGCCCAGCCGCGCGCTGCGAACGGCTCCGAAGACACGGATCGAAATCATGCTTCCGCCTTCGAGGGCGACGGGAAAGCAGCAGACGATGGCGATGGGATAGGTCAGTTCGGCAATATCCGATACCCATGACTGGGGATCGTTGAGCAGCCATCGCATCAAAACGTCGATCGACACCAGCACGACATTGGCAAACATTATGCCGATCGAGGCGAGGGCGAAGGCTATGGCGAGCCGGCTCAGCGGCGCGGTTTCTTCATCTTCGAGGGTCATGGTTCCACTGCGCCGGGCGGCGTGTCTCTGGCGCCGCCCGGTGGTCCTGGGCGATTACTGAACGCCGGCGGCGCCTTCACGGAAGGCTTCAAGAACTTTGTCCCTGCCGTCTTCCTCGGCCACCCACTCGGAGACAACCTCTTTGAAAGCGGCATCGACGACAGCCTTGTCGGCGTCCGAGAATGTCAGTGTCTTGTTGTCCGACTTCGACATGTAGTCGCTGCGGAACTCGTCCACCGCGTCATCGAACGCCTGACCGCCAAACTCTGCGAACGCCAGCCCGCCATGCTTGAGAATCGATGCCTTTGCCGGTTCCGGCAGGCTGTCGAACTTCGCCTTGTTGATCGGCAGCATTATCAGGAGACGGCCGAAATTGGCTTCCGTGTGATTTTTTGCGGTGCGATCGACCCGAAACTCCTTGATGCCGATCCAGTCCATCAGCGTTCCATCGAGCAGGTTTCGGCTCAGGCCTTCGGCGATCTCCGGACCGGCAATATTGCCGATGACCGCGCCGCCAAGCTTTTCAACCGCATTGACCTGGATCGAGCCTGCGGCCCGGATTTTTTGGCCCTTGAGCGCTGCAAGGTCGCCGACAGGTGTCTTCGTGTGCAGCAGGTTCGAGGCGGTCGTCACGAGACCGATCACCTTCACGCCGTCCGGCTCTGGCAACAGGTCGGCCTCGTAAGCGCGCCACGCGCCAACGGAAGCCTGCTTGGTGGTCGCCGCAACTCCGGGCAACTGGGTGACGTTGTAAGCCTCGAAAGCGCCGGGCGTGTAGGCCGGCAACACCACCGCCATGTCAACGGTGCCTTCCTGAACCAGGCTCAACTGCTGGGTCGGGGAACGGCCGAGCGTTCCTCCGGGAAAGAAATCGACCTTGAGCGTGCCCTGCGAGTCTTCCTCGATCTTCTTGAGATAGGGCTCGACGATCACGCTGCTCAGGAAGCCTTGCGGAGGCATGAAACTCGCCACGCGCAGCGTAGCGACATCGTCTGCCGCCTGCCCTTGCCCGGCCGTCATCGCCAGCGCACAAACCGCGCCGGCAAAGAGCGAGGTGACTTTGCGGCGCGAGATGACGCCCGTTCGCTCCTGCAAGCCGGAAAAGTTCCGCGAATTTGTAGACTGCATTTGTTCCTCCCTTGATCATTTCAGGTGCATCGTCTGATGATGTCACTTATTTTGAGATAACAATTGTTGATATGTCAAGAAATAATTCCGGCTGCGGTTGGTGCCATTATCTCGCCGGGAGCAAAAGCGGTTTTTGTGCGATCAAACCTGGCCTCGGCAGATGATCTGCGTCGGATAGGAGACGCGTCCGCCGAGGGAAAAGGCAGTATGCTCCAGGGCGCGTGATGTCTGCGACGCTCCCGGAAGCCGGCATCATCGATATCGGATAACTTGCGACACGGCATTGGCCGCGCTTGCTGATCTACAGATGCGCGACCGCTTCCTCAAACGGCATTGCTTCCAGCCAGTGTCCGTAGCCGTTGCGGCGGGTATCGATGCCGGCCATCGCGGCGGCTCCTCGTGCACCGGCCACGGCGCTCGATATCACCGTCTTGCCGGTTTCCCTTTCGAGCGGCTCGGTGATCTCGAGTGTGTGCAAAGCGCCGCAGGATATGAGTATCGCGTCGGCATCGGGATCTTTCTCGAAGGCCCTTAGGCCGGTTTCCAGCACTTGCCGGCTGGTGACCTCGTGGACTTCGCGGACATCGCGAATGTCCATCGCCGAAAGCCCGGCGGTCTCGATGCCGTGCTCCGCGAGGAAGGAGATCAGCGCCTCGTTGACCTCGTCGACATAGGCTGTGCCGAGAACGATCTTTTTCGCATTGAGCGAAGCGAGCGCCGAGATGACCGAGGAACTCAGCGAGGTCGCCGGCAGGCCAGAGGCGGCGGACGCCATCTTCTCCATGTCGCGCGTATGGGCCCGACCGCGATAAAATGTCATCGACGTACCCATCAGCACGATCGCCGCAGCCCCCCAGTCACGCAGTTCTTCGGCGAGCCCTGAGATGCGCGTTTCGGCGTCCGTATAGCCCGCGATATCGAGGCTCTTCAGCGCGGCGCCGCGCGCGGCGAATTCGATTGCGTCGCCATAGAGCGTCTCGCATTCCGGCGGCACGACGTTGTTCGCGGGCGGGACGATGAGCCCGATCTTCGGGCGGCCGGCTTTCGCGGACGCGCTCATGCCTTCCCCGCCCCGGCCGATGTCGGCCGTTTGGAGAGTTCGCGGACCGCATCCTCGTCCGGCGTGAAGCCAAGTCCCGGTCCCTCCGGAAGCGGAAGAAATCCCGCATCCGGCTCAGGCAGGCCGCGATAGACCGCCTTGTAGCACTCGACGGCGAGATAATGGTGTTCGACCAGCCCGCCATTCGCCAGCCCGGCGTGGATGTGCATGTTATGATAGGACCAGGCCCCTCCGTTGGCGAAACGCACATTATGCGCCTCTGCCATGCCGGCGATCTTCAGGCACTGGGTATAGCCGCCGCTGATCACGACATTGGGCTGGACGACGTCGACGGCCCCGGCCGCCAACAGATCACGGAAACGGAAAGACAAGCCCTCGTTCTGGCCACAGGAGAGCGGGATCGACGTCTTCCGCTTCAGCTCGACCATCGACGGCACGTCGTTCTGCGTGATCGGCTCCTCGAACATCGCGATGTCACAGTCCTCGACGGCGCGGGCCAGTTTGGCCGCGTGGAAGAGGTCGAGGTTGCAGTTCGCGTCGAGATAGAGCCTCACCTTCGAGCCGACGGCCTCGCGAACCGCCTTGACCCGCTCGATGTCCCTCTCGATCGCCTCGTCGATCGAGAAGCCACTGGCCGCCTTTTTCAGCGCGCCATCGCCCACGGTCATCTTGAGATGGGTAAAGCCGTCGGCGACCCAGTGGCGCGCGGCCTCGGCGAGTTGATCCTGGTCGAAAAACGGAAACCCGAAAGTGGCATAGAGCGGCACCTTGTTCCGGCTGCCGCCAAGCAGTTTCCAGACGGGTACCTCCAGCTTCTGGCCGATCAGGTCCCAGATCGCGACGTCGATGGCCGCAATGGCATGCGAGGCGTAGCCCGTCTGCCCGCGCGGGGACAGCAGCCAGTAGAGCTTGTGCCAGATCAGTTCGCGCGCCATCACCTCCTCACCGACGAGGTTCGGCGCAACGACCCGGTCGACGATCTCGGCGATGACCTCTTCCTCGGTGATCGCGGTGAACCCCCAGCCGGTGCGGCCGCAATCGGTGTCGACGCGCACGAGGCATATGGACATCGCGGTGTCCTTGCCGGCGCCGGCGATATCCACGCGGATGGGGATGTAAAGGGGTATGGCCTTGATGGAAGCAATCTTCATGAAGTCATCTCGTGTGATTTGAAACGGGTGGAAATCCGGCGGTCACCGGATCGAATTGGAGGCGTCGTCACGGGCGCCGCGCCGGCGCGCCATGTATCCCTGGATGAAAGGCCAGCAGGCGGTGAGCACCGCGAAGACAAGAAAGACGGCGGAGATCGGGCGATCGATCAGCGGCCGGAAACTGCCGTCTGAGATCATCAGCCCCGAGCGCAGGTTCACCTCGGCGATGGGCGTCAGGATAAAGCCGATGATGAAAGGGCCGGCGGGGATGCGGTGCCGGCTCATCAGGAAACCGACCACGGCAAATCCCAACATGACCCAGATATCGAAGAACCTGTTCGCCTCCGAATAGGCGCCGATGATGCATAAGACGACGATCGGCGCGAGGATCCATTTCTTCGGCACGTCGATGAGGCGGGCGATATAGGGCGTCAGAACGAGCATCATCGCGAGCATCATGAAATTCGCCACCAGTGCCGAGGCGATGATGCCATAGGCGGCTTCGGGCGAGTTCTGGAAGAGAAGCGGTCCGGGCGTGAGGTTGTGGATGATCAGCGCGCCGAGCAGCATCACGTCGACGACGCTACCGGGAATGCCGAGCGTGATCAGCGGCACCAGCGCGCCGTTGACCGCTGCATTGTTCGAGGACTCGGCGGCGACGATGCCATCCTCACAGCCCTCGCCGAATTCGGAGGACCGTTTCGAAAAGGATTTCGCCACGGTGTAAGCGGCGATGCTCGCTGTCGTTCCGCCGATGCCCGGCAGGATGCCGATCCACGTGCCGATCAGCGAGGAGCGAAGGAAGTTCCACGCCTGCGCCCTCATATCGGCGAAACGCATGAACATGTCCCGGGTCGAGGTGCGGATCTTCTCGACCGGCAGGTTCAGCATCCGGTAATCCTCGGCGACCTGGCTGAGCACGAGAACGCCGAGCAGCACCGAAATCAGGCGGAACCCCGCGTCCATCTCGCCATAGCCGAAGGTCAACCGCACTCCACCCGAGGCCGGATCGACGCCGACGGTCGCGGCAAGCGCACCGAGCAGCCCGGAGATCAGGCCCTTCACCATGGAACCCTGACTTATCGCGGCGATCAGCATCAACGCGACCAGCGTAATGGAGAAGATCTCGAAAGGGCCGAACCGCACGGCGATCTCGGCCAACGGCGGTGACAGGGTGGCGAGGAAGACCCACGAGATCAGGCCTCCGACAAAGGAAGACATGATCCCGAAACCGAGGGCGCGCCCCGCCTGCCCGCGCCGGGCCATCGGGAAGCCGTCGAGCGTCGTCATGATCGCCGCCGGAGTTCCCGGCATCTTCATCAGGGTGGCGGAAATCAGGCCGCCGGTGGTCGAGCCGACATACATCGAGACGAGCAGGACCAGCGCATCGCCGGGCTGCATGAAATAGGTCAGCGGCAGGGACAGCGCGATCACCATCGCGCCATTGATGCCGGGAATGGCGCCGGCGACGATCCCTACGAAGACGCCAAGCGTCAGGAAGAAAAAGGTGGTGGGCACGAACATCGCGCCAAGCGCGGTGAGCAGTTCCGAGCTCATGATGCGTCTCCGGCGTCAGATGTCGATGAAGAGGATTTCGGTGAAGAGGTAATAGTTCGCATAGCCGAACAGGATCGCTCCGATCGCCATCAAGCCAAGTTCGCGCGGTTTCCTGCGGGCAAAGGGTGCGCTTGCCGCGAAAACGTAGACGGCGGTCAGGATCGGAAACCCGACCCGGAAATACTGCCAGACCGCGACATAGGCGAAGGTTGCCACACCGATGAGCACAGGCACCCAGAGACGCCCCTCGCCCGGCGGCGCCGGCATGTCGACCTCGGTCGCCGCCATGACCTCATCCCCGGCCGGTTCGTCGGCGCGGCGCTTGCGCAGCCAAGCCAGCAGATCCAGCAGGCCGAGCGCGAACAGCGTGATTGCCAGCCAGAGCGGGAATGTCGACGGGCCGAGCGGCTCGAAGATCGCCGGCGGCAACAGCAGTGCCTGCCAAAGCGCGAGCGCAGCGATCAGTGTCGACGCGATGAAGACGAACACCTGGGTGCCTCCGGATGATGGGAAGCCGGCGCCGCCCGTTGGCGACGCCGGAGTAGTTTACTGACCCGAAAGGTCGACGTTCTTGGCGGCAGCCGCGAACTTGTCGACCTCGTCCTGGATACCGCTCATCAACTCGTCACCGGTCTGGAAGTTGATGTTCGCGAAAGACTTGGCATGGAATTCCTTCAGTTCCGGCGTGTCGAGCGCCTTTTCAAGAACGCCCGCGAAGTAGTCGATCGCTTCCTGCGGCGCACCCTTCGGCGCCCAGTAACGCCGGTTGAGGCAGCCCACGATATCGAGACCAACCGACTTGGCGGTCGGCATGTCGCCGGCATATTCAGGCACCTCGTCGCCCAGCCAGAGAAGACCGCGCAACTCGTCACCGCCGCGCTCGATCCAGCCCGGAGACATGACCGCAAGGTTCGTGTGGCCGCCCTTCAGCGACGCAAAGCGCGCGGAGGTCCCGCCGGTCTGGACGATACCGATGTCGACGCCCTGATCCTTGAGCGCGGCAACGAGGCCGTAATGGGAAAGCCCGCCGATCAGGTCGGCAAGCTTGAGGTCGCCGGGATGTTCCTTCGCATAGGCCGAAACCTCGTCGAAGGACTGGAACGGCGAGGCCGCCGGAACCGCGAGGTAATTACAGGCCGTCGTCGTTTGCGCCACCGGCTGGAGACCGTCCAGGACTTCAAACCCGAGGCGTCCCGAAAGCGCGAGCGGAAAGATCTCGTTATGCGCCTGCAGGAAGGTGTAGCCATCCGGCTTCGCATTCTTTCCTTCACGAGCCCCGACGACACCGCCACCTGCATCGACGTTCACGATGACGAGCGGCTCGGGCATGAGCTCGTGTTTCTCGATGGCCGCCTGAATTGCGCGTGCCAGCGAGTCCGATCCGCCGCCGGCGCCATATGGCACGATGAGCTTGATGGGCTTTGATGGATAATCCTGTGCAGACGCCGACGTCGCAACCAGGGCGGCCGCCGCGAGAGCGGTCGCAAACAGTGTCTTCAGCATCGTCTCCTCCCTTGATGCTTATTTGAGCCTTGCTTCGACTCCACCGAAGCTTGACGGGAACCCCTCCATCCCGTCAATTATCTTTTGCTCCCCAAGTCATAACTGATGGCTATGTCATGGAACTTCGTCAGCTACGTCACTTTCTCGCAATCGCAACACATGGCTCCCTCGGACGCGCCGCCGAAGAGGTCGCGATCAGCGAACCGGGCCTGAGTAAAAGCCTTGCCAAACTCGAAACACGCCTAGGCGTGCGATTGTTCGACCGGGAAACGCGCGGCGTAACCCTGACTGTCTACGGCCGCGCGCTTCTGCCGCGCGCCGAGGCGATCGTCGGTGAGGTGTCCACAATCGAACGGGAAATCGAGGAAGTACGTGGCGGTCGGCGCGGAACCGTGCGTATCGGGATGCGTCCCAGCTTCGGCGCCGTGTTCCTTCCGCATGCACTGGCGGAAATCCTCAAGATTCGCCCCGATGTGCGGACGGTACTGCGTGAGGGTTCGATTACCGCGATGCTTGACGAGTTGAAGCGGGGCGATCTCGACTTCATGGTCGTCACGGAACTGGAGGAAATCGACGACACCCTGATGCAGGAATATCTGCGCGAAAGCCCGGTCAAGGTGATGGTTCGCAGCGACAATCCCCTGGTCGGGAAAAAGTCGCCGTCACCGGCCGATCTTGCCGGATTGCAATGGACCATGCCATTGCCGACGGACCCGATCCGCCGAACCTTCTACAATATCCTGTCGCGCTACGGGGTGGAGTCCGTGCAACTGCTCATGGAGACCAACTCGCCCCTCGTCATGAAGAACCTGGTGCGGGAGATAGGTTGCGCGGTGTTCTTCCCGGTTCACATGTACGATCACGCGCAGGACAAAGACCTTGCGTTTCTGGAAGTCCCGTCCTTGTGCTGGAACCGCAAGCTCAACGTCGTTCGCCGTCGCTTCACCGACCTCACACCGTCCGCAGAATTACTGCTTCGCGAATTGCGCGATATTGGTCTCTCTGCGGAGGGACACTCTATGGTTCCGGATCCGGAAAGGCGTTCCACGTCCTGACTCCGAGGGGATCGAGGGTGTTCACGCTGGCATTGGACGGATAGCCAAGAAACGCCCAGTTCTCTCTTCGCGGCCTTACCCTTGCCCTGCGCGCGCCTGGTCCGCCTGGACAAGACAGGCCATTTTCCAGTTACAGATGATTACTCTGCGTCGTTGGATTCTGGTCAGCTTCTGGAGCAAAGCAGGCATCTAGCGATTATCCGATTGGGTTCGCGTTGAACGAAAGGGCGCCTCTGCGCGGATGGTGGAACACTCTCGTTTGCGGACAATATTTGAGATAGGCGTTGCCCACATTGGTCAGACCACTTAAAATAGGCCATAATATTCAGGAATTTGGACTAAGCTAGAACCATGGCAACTGAAAATGCGTTTGCGCTGGGCCACAACAGCAAGATCCAACGGCAAGGCGTGGCCGAAAAAGTCGTGCATCGGATTCTCGAACTGGTGAAATCGGGAAACCTCAAGGCCGGCGACCGCCTTCCTGCCGAGCGCAAGCTCATCGAGATCTTTGGCGTGAGCCGCCCGACGTTGCGGGAAGCGTTGCGTTCCCTATCAATTCTGGGCGTAATCGAAATGCGCCATGGCGGGGGCGCCTTCGTAACCGACCTTCAGGCCAAATCCCTTCTTGCTCCTCTCGACTTTTTCGTCAGCCTCTCGGTTGAAAACATTCAGGAGTCCTTCGCTTGTCGGCGGCTGATCGAAATCGAAATCGCCAAGCTGTGCGCGCAAAAGGCTATGCCCGATGATATTGCGGAACTCGACGCCATGCTCGCGGCACAGGAGAAAATCGCCGAGGATCCGATAGGCTTCCGTATCCTCGACGCCGAGTTTCATGAAAAGCTGTTCCAGATCGCCGGCAACTCGATCCTCGAACGGCTCGCGCTTGGTTTCTACAACATGGCGCTGGAGGAACGGCGAAAGGCGACATCCAGCCCCTTGGTCACACGACAGAGCGTCATTGACCATCGGGAAATCGTAGCGGGAATCCGATCAGGCAACAGCGAACAGACAGCTTCCGCGATGGCCAAACACCTAGGCCATATCGAGACAACGACACTGGAAGCGATGAAAGACAAGACCTCGGGCGCAGAGCGCCCGAGGTGAGGATTTATTCAGCGACTGTCCGCTGTCGCTGCGTGCCAAGGCCCTCGATAGAAAGCGTCATGGTCTGATCCGCTTTCAGATAGGTCGGCGGTTTCTGGCCGAGACCGACACCGGGCGGCGTGCCCGTGGAGATGATGTCGCCCGGCTGCAGCGACATGTATCTGGACAGGTAGCTGACGAGTTCGGCCACCGGAAAGATCATCGTCTTGGTCGATCCAGACTGGTAACGCTTGCCATCGACCTCCAACCACATGTCAAGCGCCTGCGGATCCGGAACCTCGTCGCTCGTCACCAGCCACGGACCGATCGGGCCAAAGGTATCGCAGCTCTTGCCCTTCACCCACTGGCCGCCGTGCTCAAGCTGGTATTCGCGTTCGGAGAGATCGTTGATGACGCAGTAGCCGGCGACATAGTCCAGCGCGTTTTCGACCGGCACCCGCTTGGCCTGACGCCCGATGACGACGCCGAGTTCGACCTCCCAATCCGACTTCACGGAACCAGTCGGGATGATGACGTCGTCATTCGGCCCGCAGATCGCGCTCGTCGCCTTCATGAAAAGAATAGGTTCGCTCGGGATCGCCATGCCGGACTCCTCGGCATGATCGCGGTAATTGAGCCCGATGCAGAGGAACTTTCCGACATCGCCAACGCATGCGCCAAGCCGCACATCCGAACCAATCTCCGGCAATGACGTCGGATCGATGCCTTGCAGCTTTTCGATCAGCCCATCGGCCAATGCAGCGGCATCGATGTCGTCGCAAATGCCGGAGAGATCGCGGTATTTTCCATCGGCATCGACGAGACCGGGTTTCTCCGAACCCAAGGCGCCATAGCGGATCAGTTTCATCAAGTGCTCCTTGTTTCTTATTCTGAAATGACGGCGGATGCCCTGGTCAGGCTTTCCGGGGCTCGAGATCGACCGCGTTCTCTTCGGCCACCGACCGCGGCAGTTCGGGAAGGTTGGCCTCCCCCAATCCCCGCGCGACGGCCTGCGAATAGATTTCATGCACCGCCGGGATAAGGCGCATGTCGAGACCACTCTTCGAGGCAAAGTCGAGCGCATCGCCGACCGTGTGCTCGGCAAGCGAAAGAGCGAAGCGGTGCGTGGTGGAATCACCGTCACGCGCCCAGCCCATGAAGGTCTGGAAGAACTCGCAGTTCATCCGGCTCGAGCCGATCAATGCATCGAAGGTGTCGATGCCCAGGCCAGCCTTCTTCGCCACAACCATGGCTTCTGAATAGATCGCGGCATATCCGAGCGAGACGATATTGTTGACGAGCTTGAGGGCGTGACCCGACCCCGGCGGACCAGCATGCTGAATGGTCGTGGCGAAAGCAGAGAGCACCGGGTGGATCGCATCGAGCGTTTCCTCGCTGGACCCGACCATAACCGAAAGCTCGCCGGCCCACGCCTCCTTCGGCGATCTACCAAGCGGCGAATCGACGAATCTCAGGTCCGGGAAATCCTCAGCCAACTTGAGCAGTGTGGATGGTGCCGATGTGGTGCAATCAACGATGATTGAGCCGGGCGCCGCGCCCGCAGCGAGACCATCGGCACGGCGCACCAGATCATCGACCTGGTCCGGGCCCGACACACACAGAAGCACAATATCGCTACGCTCAGCCAACTCGCGGGCAGACGTCGCCTCGAAAGCGCCCTTCCCCACCAGGTCTTCGATCGCTTCGCGTTTGCGATGGGCCAACACCGAAAGGGGGAACCCTGCGGCGAGGATATTGGTCGCCATACCATGGCCCATATAACCGAGCCCGATGAATCCGACCTTTGGTTTGTCAGCCATGGAAATCCTCTTGCTTTCGAGGTGCCGGGCGGCACGGAGACATCCCGGACCTTAGTAGGTCGCCCTGCCGCCGGACAGATCGAACACTGCACCCGTGGTGAAGGAGTTCTCCTTGGAGACGAGCCAGGCGATCATGTTCGCCGCCTCGTCGACTTCCAGGAAGCGCCCGCGTGGAATCTTCGACAGCATGTAATCGATATGCTGCTGCGACATCTGATCGAAAATGCGCGTACGCGCAGCCGCCGGCGTGACGCAGTTGACGGCGATGTCATGCCCGGCGAGTTCCTTGCCGATGGACTTCGTCAGGCCGATCACGCCGGCTTTCGAAGCCGAATAGGCCGATGCGTTCGGATTGCCCTCTTTGCCGGCGACGGAGGCGATATTGACGATCCGCCCGTAGCCGTTTGCGATCATGCCCGGGATAACCGCCCGGTTGATGTTGAACGTGCCGACAAGGTTGATGTCGATTATCTTCCGCCATTCGGCGGGATCGTAGTCCTGCACGGTCGCATTGCTGCCGGCGATACCCGCGGAGTTCACCAGGATCGACACCGGACCCAGTTCGGCTTCCACTTCGCCCTGGATGCGCTCCAGCGCGGCAAGATCGGCGATATCGCCCTTTTTGGCGATCGTGCCCGCGCCAAGCTCGGCCGTCGCCTTCTCCATCAAGGCGTCGTCAAGATCGAGCAGGGCCACTTTCGCGCCGCCGGCAACCAGCCGCGTGGCAACCGCGAAACCGATGCCTTGTGCGCCACCGGTGACGATCGCCGTCTGGCCGTTCAAGTCGTAACTGTTCATGTCGCTTCCTCAGCTCGCCGCATAGGGACGTTTCAGATTGTGCGCATCCTTGCGCAGTTTCATGCCGAAACCCGGCTCGTCTGTTGGCCGCACTTTCCCGTCGACGGGCATGACTTCGCCTTCGAAGAGTCCGCCGAACACCGGTTCGACTGTTTCGGCGTCCGCGCTTGTGATCAGGTACTCGCAGAACGGAGAATGCGGCAGCGCCATTACATAGTGGTAGGAGTACACGCCCGATCCATGGGGTACGACGGGGATATCGTACGCGGCTGCCATCGCGGCAACGCGCATCGCCTCAGTCAGTCCGCCGAGCCACATCATGTCCGGCTGCAGGATATCGATTGAACGGGTCTCGATCAGCTTGCGAAAGCCGTATCGCGAATATTCGTGTTCGCCTGTCGTCCACTTCATCCACGGGACGCGCTCTTTCAGCAGCCTGTGACCGTCGAAATCGTCGGGATGCAGACATTCCTCCAGCCAGTTCATGTTCAAGTCGCGAACCGTGTTGGCGAGATCGATCGCATACGGCACATCCAGCGACATGTAGCAATCGACCATCAACGGAAATTCCTCGCCGACCTTGGCGCGATGATCCGCCAGGAAGTCGCGGTTTGCCCGCAATCCGTCACGGCCGTCGCCGGGACCATGCGGCAGCGGAACCTTGCCCCCCCAGAAGCCCAGTTCCTTGGCGATGTCGGGACGCGGCCCGGTGCAATAAAGCGGAATCTCGTCCTTCGTCTCGCCACCGATCAGCTTATAAACCGGTTCGCCTCTTACGATGCCCTGTGCGTCCCACAACGCGAGATCGACGACGCTGATCGCGGCAAGCGTCAGGCCCTTTCGCCCGTACGGCATGCTTGCGCGGAACATCTGGTCGAACAGACGCGCCGTGTCGCGGATATCCGCACCCACCAGGAAACGACGGAAATGTTTCTCGATCAGGAAACAGGCGGGATCGCCGCCGAAACCCGTGGCAACGCCGACGACGCCGGATTCCGTTTCGATCTCGACAACAAGCGAACCGAGTACCGCGATGCCCCAACTGGTTCGAGATTCCTTGTAGTCCGGATAGACGGACATAGGGGTGGAAATAAGCGAGTCGACCAGCCAATGGCCTTGTGCGCGGTCATGATAATCCCCGCCAACGCCAGGCTCCGAGAGCGAATAGGCGCGAACATCTGCGATGCGAAACGGGTTCATTGAGAATCCTCCGGGCTTTGGGAGATGGTGGCAGGCTTGGCATTCCGTTGTCTGGAACCGGCCTTGGGGAAAACGTTGAAGGAGGCCGCCACGCGCTTCACGGCCATCACGAGGATCAGGATCAGACCCCACGAGGCGAGACCGAGATGCGGACTGACGTTCAGGAGATTGAAGCCACTCGCGATGACTTGAAGGATCCACAAGGCGACAAACAGGCCAGCCACGCGGCCGAAGCCACCGTAAGGATCAATGCCACCGAGGACCGCGGCCAGGACGGTGATCAGCAGATAGGATTGAGCAATGTCGGCGCCGGCCGAATTGAAGCGTGACATCATGATAACCGCCGCGAGCCAGCACAGAACGCTCGAGAGGACGTAGACCCAGACCTGGACCCTGCGCGTATTCACGCCCGAATAGCGCGTTGCCTCGAGGTTCGATCCGATCATGTGGATGCGCACGCCGAGCTCCGTCCGGGTCAGCAGCACATGCGCGAGCACGACGATGAGCGTGAACACGAGGAAGGAGACCGGGATACCGAGAACGGTTTCGTTCGAGATCGCGATCACCGCGTCCGGGAAGCCGGATATGGTGCGGCCGCGCGTGAAATAGATTGCCAAGCCGTGAAGCAGGGTCATCGTCCCTAGCGTGACAAGGATCGGATGCACGCCGAGAAATGCGACCAGCAGGCCTGTGACGACGCCAACGACAATCGAAAGAACCAGGCCCGCGGCGAATGCGCCAACGACCCAAAGCCCAAGCTCGAAGCCGCTGGCATCCGCCGGCATGACGCCAGTCAGGATCCATGCCATCAGCAGGCCGGAAAGGTTGGCCGTCGCTATTACAGCGAGATTGATCCCGCCTGAAATGAGCGCGATGGACATCGCCAGCGACAGCAACCCCAGTTCGGGAATCTGGAACATCATCGACTGAAGCGATGTCGCCCGGGGAAATGTCGACGGCATCAGGATCGAGAAAACCGCGACGAGGACCGCGAGCAACAGGATCAGACCAACAATGTTGCTGGTTCCCTGGCGCAGCGCGGCGATCATGCTGTCGAGTTGAGCCGTCAGGCGAGCGCCGCCGTCGGCATTCGGTGAACTGCGGTTCATCGGTTTGCCCTCGGCCTGTGCCATCTGTGCGCATGTTTGTCGGCAAGGCTGGTCATGCTGATCGAGACCAAAATCGCGAGGCCGATTACGACGCCGAAGAAGTAGGATGACACACCGACCAAGGTGAGCCCGTTCTGGAGCATCGCCAGGAAAAGCACGGCGAGAACGACGCCACCCACGGATCCCAGCCCTCCGACGAGACTGGCGCCACCGAGGATCGCGACGGCGAGCACATTCAGCTCCTGGCCCGCCATGGCGGTCGGCACCGCCTGCTGCACCCGGCTTGCCTGAATGAAACCGGCAACGAACGAAAGGAAACCGAGATAGCCATAGGCAAGCAGCTGCACGCGCAAAACGCCGATGCCGATCCGGCTGGCAGCCTCCGGGTTACCCCCGAGCGCGTAGACCTGGCGACCGATCCGTGTGCGGTTCATCAGGTGATGCGTCATGAGCACGACGACGACCATGACCATGATCGACATGGTGATCCTGACGGTGTCGCCGCTTGCCAATTCGAACTTGAATGACGCCGCGCGGTTCGACCACCAATCGGGAAGATTGTAGATCTCCTCGGCATTGGTGATGAAGATGAGCAGTGCGTAGTAGATGCTCCCAGTAGCGATCGTCACGATGATCGAGACGACCCGCAGATAGTGGGTCAGCAATGCATTTATGCTGCCCATCGCGATGCCGAGTGCCGCGGACAAACCCAGGGCCAGTGCCGGGGGATATCCGTGGCGCGCCATGAGTGTCGCTGCCAGATACTGCGTGGCAGCAACGGTTGCGGTGAACGAGATATCGATCCCGCCCGACACCAGCACGACGAAGGCGCCGGCGGCCAGGATGGTGGTGACCGACCAGGCCTCGATCAGATTGACGAAGTTCGGAATCGTCAGGAAGTAGGGAGACGACAGGGAGAACACGATGACGGTCAGAAGAACCGCCACGACGAGCGCCGATTCATTACGCTTGAAGATGTATCCCGCGAGACTATGCATAGAGGGCCTCCGAAAGCGCGTGGTCGGACGCGACGCCTGGCGTGAACTCCCCCGCGATGCGGCCATCGCGCATGTGCAGAATTCGATCGGAATGGAAATAGACTTCCGGCACCTCGTCGGAAATCAGGAGAATGGCGACGCCTTCCGACGCCAGTTCCCGCACCACGTCATAGATGCCCTGTTTGTTGCGGACGTCGACGCCGACCGTCGGGCTGTCGAGGATAAGCACCTTCGGATTGGTGGCGAGCCATTTCGCAAGCACGACACGCTGCTGGTTCCCGCCGGATAGCGTCTGCACCGCTGCGGCGACATTTGCAGCGCGGATGCCGAGCCGCTCCACCCATTCTTCGGCGAGCTGGCTCCGGCTGCGCGGCGAGACAAGTCCAAGGGCGCCCGCCAATCTGTCCAAGACCGTGATCGCCACATTGTCGGAGATCGGCTGCTTGAGATTGACACCCAGCGAGAGCCGGTCCTCCGAGACATAGGCAATGCCGGCCTCGATGGCGTCCTGATTGGACTTCAGATGAAGCGGCTCTCCGTTAAGCAGGATTTCGCCGCGCTGCAGGCGGGTCATCCCAAAGAGGGAAAGCGCCAATTCGGTGCGGCCAGCTCCCAGCAATCCGATAATGCTCAGTATCTCGCCCGCATGGAGGGTGAAGGACACATCCTCGAACTCGTCGGTACGCGTCGCGCCGCGAACCTCGAGCGCGGGACGGCGGTCCTCGAGCTGACGCGCGTTGACCTCGTGCAAGATGCTCTCGCCCGTCATGAGTTCGGTCAGGCGATGCTCGTTGATTTCATTTGCCGGATAGGTGCCGACCTTGTGGCCGTCGCGAAGGACCGTCACGTGATCGGCAACTTCCACGACCTCTTCGAGCCTGTGGCTCACAAAAACCACCGCGACGCCCATTTCCTTCAGTCGGCGAACCGTGCTTAGCAGCAGTTCGACTTCGTGGCGGGTCAGCGATGCGGTTGGTTCGTCCATGAAGAGGATTCGCGCATTCGTCGCCAGTCCGCGGCATATGGCGACGAGTTGCCGCTGCGCCACCGAGAGACTTCCGACTCGAACGTCCAGAGGCAAATCGGCATCCAGACTCGCCAGCGCTTCTTTCGCGGCGTCCCGCATGGCCCGCCGCGGCGGCAGCCGCAGTGGCGAGTCCAGTTCGAGATCGATCGCGATATTCTCAAGAACGGTCAGGTTCGGGAACAGCGACAGATCCTGGAAGATCACTTGAATGCCGAGCGCCTTGGCCTCTTGTGGCGTCAGTCTCGTATGGCGCACTCCATCGAAGGTGATCGTGCCACCTGTATCGGGTGTATGCACGCCGGCCAGTATCTTGATCAGGGTCGATTTGCCGGACCCGTTCTCGCCGACAAGGCAATGAAGCTCGCCCGGCTGGATGGACCAATGAATGTTCGAGAGCGCAATTGTTCCGCCGAAGCGCTTGCCAATACCGTCTAGCGAAAGCAGCGGCGCCGAGCGGTCCGTATGGGGATTAGCAGTGTTCATCCTAAACGGCCTGGTATGCGAAACTAGGTGACGACAGGTTGTGCTGACCGGACACTTCCGATCGCGGAAAAAGGCGATGGTAAGTTGCCGGCATCGAATGGCGGGCCGACCCGTCGGATCGGCCCATCGCTAGGTTTCGATCAGATGATTTCGGCCCACTTGTCGATCGTGTCGGGGTTCAGATCGATCTGCTTGTTCGCGCGAACGACATGATCGTCCATGTTGACCTGGCAGGGTCCCATGCCGGGTAGATCCATACCGTCCACGATCTCTCCGCCGGTTGCCAGCCTGTGACCGAGCGCCACCATGGCGTAGCCGGAATCCATCGGATTCCAGAGGAAGCCGCGCGTGATGGCGCCTTCTTTCATCAGCTTGATGCCCTGGCTCGGGATGAACGGGCCGACAACGGTGACCTTGCCGATCTTGTCGCGGTCCGCGACCGCCCGGCCCGCGCCGATGGGGCCGTTGGCGCCGAAGATGAGGAAGCCCTTGAGATCGGGATTTGCCGTCATCTGGTCGATCGCTGTCTTGTAGCTGTCCTCCACGCTATTGGAGACGCCGAACCGGTCGCCGATCTGCTGCATGTTCGGATACTTCTCCTTCTGCAGGGCGACGGCGTAGTCGGCCCACAGATTATGCAGCGCGACGGTCAGGCCACCGACATAGACGACATATTTGCCCTCCCCGCCGATCGCCTCGGCAAACGCTTCGAGATGCGCTTCGCCGAAGGCCTTGTCCTGAATCAGCTCAATGTCCCAATCGGCATTCTTCTGCCCAGGGGACTCGTTCATCACCACCTTGATGCCGGCGGCCTGCGCGCGACCGAGCACGGGCTCCAGCGCCTTCGCGTCATTCGGCACGACGCCGATTACGTCGACCTTCTTGGCGATCAGGTCTTCGATAGCGCGGACCTGTTCCGCGGGATCGTCGGTGGTGGGATTGATGATAGTTGCATCGACGCCGAGATCCTTGCCGGCCTGAATGACGCCTTTGCCGACATTGTCGAACCACGGAATTTTCACTTTCCCAACGACGCCGATCTGGATGGGATCATTGGCTGCCTTTGCCGGAAAGCTCGGCAATACCGACAGCGCCGCAACCCCGCCGATGCTCTTGATGACTGTTCGCCTGGAAATTCCCTGCATTCGTTTTTCCTCCCTGTCTTGACTTGCATTCAAGTCCGTATTGCCGTCGCTTGTAAGTGGACAGACCATTTATCATATGCCATCATCCTCTTCGATCAGTCAAGCCGCTTGGAACGCCTTCCACGCAACGCGGAAACAATGCCGCACCCGAGGAGGCGCGAGGCCCGGCTCCGGGGCTGAAAGCCGCGTTGTCGGAAGGGTGGAGAAACTGCTGGCGCAGTGAAAAATGACCGGAGGAATGCGAAACATATGAGCGATCGCAGCAATATCGGCATCATAGGATGCGGTTTTTTCGCGCAGAATCATCTGCAGTCCTGGAGGGACCTCCGGGATCAGGGTGTGCGCATCGCCGCAGTGTGCGATGTCGATCCCGCAAGGGCGAAGGCCGCGGCCTGGGAGTTCGCCGTGCCGCGCTGGTACGACGATGCCAAAAAGATGCTCGACAACGAAGATCTGGACCTCGTCGACATCATAACGCAGGTGCGTTCGCACAAACCGCTTGTCGAGATGGCCGTCGGCCGCGGCGTCGCGACGATCGTGCAGAAGCCATTCGGCAACAGTCTCCAGGAATGCCGAGACATGAAGGCGCTTGCGGAGAAAAACGGGACCTTCCTGGCGGTGCATGAAAATTTTCGGTTCCAATATCCGAACCGGCTGATTTCGGAGATCATCCGCCGCGGCGATATCGGCACTCCAAACTGGGCACGGATTGCGTTCCGGACCGGCTATGACATCTATGAGGGCCAACCCTATCTGCTCGACGAAGAGCGTTTCATAGTCGTCGATATCGGCGCGCATGTTCTGGACATGGCACGGTTCTTCCTGGGCGAGGTCGATCACCTCAGTGCCGAGTTGCAGAAGCGTGACCCGCGGGTTCGCGGCGAAGACACCGCCACCATGGTCCTGCGGCATACTTCTGGCGCGGTTTCCATCGTCGATTGCACCTATGCCTCGCGCGCCCTGCCCGACCCGTTTCCCGCGACGCTTCTCGAAATCGAGGGCGACAAGGGCGCCATCCGACTTCGAGGCGATCTCAAGATCGAATTAAGCGCAAACGGGGAACTGACCGTTATCGACGCCGATGCGCCCGTCCTGCATTGGGCTGAGCGACCCTGGCATGTCGTGCAGGAAAGCGTCTTCCGCACCTGCGAGCATGTCTACCAGGCATTCAAGGCAGGACGGCCGGCCGATGTGTCGGCTTCGGATAACATCAAGACCTACGCATTGTGCGAAGCGGCTTACGTCGCCGCAGAGACCGGAAAGGCGGTAAAACCCGAGGAATGAGCGGGGGACCGATCCGGCGGCATCAGCGCCGCCGGATCGTGTCGAAGGCCTCGCGGGCGGCAGCGAAGCGCTCCGCCTCCAGCTCCGATTTCACCGCATTGAAACGGGCTTCGTCAGCCCCGGCCAGTCCCGCCAGCGCCTCAACGGCGTAATAGGCGGGAAGCCGGCCGTCCGGCGTATCTGCATCGTAAATCGAGGCTTCGCCCGACAGGGCGCCCAGACACAGTGCGCCGGCATGCGTCGAGGCCACGGTTTCCGCAATCTCCAGCATCCACAGCGCGCCGAACTGCCCCTGCTCGCGCGGATCGGCGATCGCCATCGCGATCCGTTTCCCGTCCGGATTGGGCTGCGGCGCCGCGCCGTAGGGATTCTGCCGCATCGACAATCTGGCCGAAATGATCTCGTAGGGCATGCCGGGCAGGTGACCGGCGATCGTCGCCGCGATGAAGGGCAGCGTGGCGATGTTCTGCAGCACCGTCTCGTCGTCGGCGGCATGGATGATCGGGCAATAGGCATGTCCGACATAGTCGACCGGCGCGGCCGGCGGCCATTTCCGGTTCAGTTCCGTGAAATAGGTCAGCATGCCGCCGCCGACCCGCGCATGCGGGAAATGCCCGCGCACCAGCGCGTAGAACTCATCGAGCGGCATAACATCCGGCCATTCAGCGTCGGGCTGATAGCTGTGCAGATAGGGTTCGGGGCACGCCAGGATGGAATGGACGTCAAGGGCCGCCGCGCCGAACTGCTTCGAGACCGAGGCAAGCGTTTCCGCTGGTTCCCCATGGACCTCCAGTTCTACGGAAAGCCGGCAACCGAGCGTTTCGGATATCTGGCCAAGCGCTTCCAGTTCTTCGGGCTTCAGCGCATCGGATCGCAGATAGGCGGAAACATAACCCGGCTTGAACGCACCGAAGCGCGTAATATTTACGAGCGCCTCGGCGGCACCGTCGAGCGGCACGGCGACACCGATCTCCGGTGCTCGAAAATGACTGACGGACTGCACGGCTTCGCTCGGAGCGGCATATCCCGCCTCCGCGCCGCATGGCTTGACCGTTATGGTGATTTCCTGCGCGAAAACATCACCTTCCAAAACGTCGAACGGCCAAGGGTCGCGCAACGATCCCACATAGGTCTTGTAGGAGGCGTCACCCCAGTTGCGCTGATCCTCCATCTCGAAGGTTTGCTCCGTGCCGTCCGGGCGGATGGAGGAAAAGGCGATCTCGACAGTCTCGCTGTCGGTCAGTCGATAGGCCATCGCCCTTATATCGAAGACCGGCTGTGACGGCGAAATCAGCTGCGGAAAGCGCGTCTCTTCCTTCGCCCCGTCGGAATGGGTCACGGTAACTTCCGCGCCGGCGCAATCCGGCACCGGATGCAGGATGGTCAGACCGACGCGGTTGGACTTGAAAGCGGAAAGCGCCCTACCCTCCGTGACGATCCGCAGCACGCCTTGCGGATCGGCCTCAATGGTCGTCGCATGCGTGAAGCGTATCGGCCCGGTATCGATCTCGCCTTCGATCCGCGCGCCTCGGCGGTTGCCGGCGATGGAGACGCTCGTCGTCGGCAATGGTGTCGCCCAGTCGGCATCGCGCAGGAAATAGGTAATGCCGCGGGCGATCTCCGCGCCGTCCCAGGTCACGGACTTGATCTGTCCGTCCGAGATGCGCACGGCGAGCTTTCCCGCCGCGATCTCATGTTCGGCGGCAGTCGGTTCGTCCGTGCCAAATACGGCAATCTGGTTCCCGTTCGAAGCGCTTCCCATCGGCTCACCTATCCAATTCTCTCGCCGGTTCCCGCATTGAAGAAATGCGTTTTCTCCATGTTGGGTGAAAGCGCGATCTGCTGGCCCTCTTTGCTGACCGTGTGCGCCGGCAGCTCGGCGACCACATGCGTGTCAGCGATGCGGAAACTGGCATAGCTGCGGCTACCGGTCGGCTGCAGCACGCCGATTTGGACCATGACGGCATTGGTCGCGTTTTCGACATGGGCGAAATGCTCCGGACGCACGCCCCACAGGATCGGGTCTTTGGTTTCGACAAGGCGCGCATGGATCGCCGGGTCGACGACCAATGTCTGGCCATCGGCAAGCTGCACGAGGTTATCCCTTCCCAGCGGAGACACCTCAATCAGGTTCATCGATGGCGAACCGAGGAAACCGGCAACAAAGAGGTTGTTCGGCCTTTCGAACAGATCGAGCGGCGCGCCCTGCTGTTCGATGGAGCCATCCTTCAGCAACACGATCTGGTCGGCGAGCGTCATCGCCTCGATCTGGTCGTGCGTGACATAGATAAAGGTCTTGCCGAGCCGCTGGTGCAGTTTTTTCAACTCCTCGCGCATCTCGTCGCGCAGCTTGGCGTCCAGGTTGGACAGCGGCTCGTCGAACAGGAACAGTTCAGCATCCCGCACGATGGCCCGGCCGATGGCGACGCGCTGTCGCTGGCCGCCCGAGAGAGCGCGTGGCTTGCGGTCGAGATACTCGGTCAGGCCGAGAAGCTCCGCCGCGTCCCTCACCTTCGCCTCGACCTCGGCATTCGGCACCTTGCGCGCACGCAGACCGAAGGCAATGTTCTCGAACACCGTCAGATACGGGTATAGCGCGTAGGACTGGAACACCATCGCCAGGTTGCGATCGCGCGGCGGCAGATCCTTCAGGGATTTGTCGCCAAGCAGGATGTCGCCATCACTGATTTCCTCCAGCCCGGCGATCGAGCGCAACAGCGTGCTCTTGCCGCATCCCGACGGGCCGACCAGCACGGCGAAATCCCCCGCCTTGACCGTCAGGTCGATACCTTTCACGGCATGGAACTGGCCATAGTGTTTGTGCACGTTTTTCAGTACGAGATCACTCACGCCTACCCCTTTACGGCTCCCATGGACATGCCACGGACTATGTATTTCTGCATGGTGGCAACGACGAAGAACATCGGCAGCATGCCGAGCATGCTCATCGCGCCGATCTTGCCCCAGAATGTCGATTGCGAACCGAAATAGCCGGTCACCTGGACCGGATAGGTCACGACTTCCGAACGGGTCAGGATCAGCGCGAACAGGAAGTCGTTCCACGCGAAGATGAATGTGAAAACGGCTGTCGCGAACAGGCCCGCGCGAACCATCGGAAAGACGACCTTGAGGATGACCTGGAACGGCGACAAGCCGTCGATCATAGCGCTCTGTTCCAGTTCGATCGGCACGTCCTGGATGTAACCGCGCATCATCCAGATCACGTAGGGCAGGTTGAATGCCGTGTAGAGGATGATCAGGCCGGCATAGGTGTCGATCAGCTTCAGCGACACGAACAGCAGGAACACCGGAAAAGCGATGCTGATCTGCGGCACCATGCGCTGAGAGATGATCCACAGCGACAGGTGGTTGCCGCCGGTTTTGTAGCGCGCGAGCGAGTAGGCCGCGAAGGTGCCGAGCACCATCGCGATAACGGTGCTCGTACCCGCGGTGACGAGGCTGTGAAAAACAGACCACGCGTCACCGTCGCGAAACAGTACCAGGTAGTTGTTGAAGTTGAAGGAACCCGGCAACCAGACCAGCGGATAAGCGAAGATCTCTTCCGGGGTCTTCACCGAGATCGCCGCGATCCAGTAGATCGGGAAAAGGAAGAGCAGCGTGCAGGCCAGCGCCAATGCAAAGCGCAGCCCGGTCCGGTTTTTCCGGCCGACGACACTCATCGCTCCACCTCCACCATACGCAGGAAACTCAGCACCACACCGGTCAGCACGACGATGATCGCCAGTGCGAAGGCTGCCGAATAGGAGACATCGAATTCGCGGAACGCCATCTGGTAGGCATAGACCGAGATCGTCTCCGTGAGCGTGCCCGGGCCGCCCTGCGTCATCGTCCAGACAATGTCGAAGATGCGAAACAGATCGAGGCCGCGAATGAGCATCGCGATCGCCATGACGGGCGTGATCGCCGGCAGAACGATATAGCGGAACGTGCGCCAGCGCGAAGCGCCGTCAAGGCTGGCCGCCTCGATCTGTTCCTGGTCGACGGCCGACAGCGCGGTCAGGAGGAACAGGAACATGAAGGGTGTCCATTGCCAGACATCGGCGATCAGGATCGCCGGCCATGCCAGGCTGGTGTCGACCGTCCACAGAAGCTTGACCTCGTGCCCGGCGAACCAGCCGATAATCTGGTTGATCGGTCCGAACCGGTTGTCGAACATCAGCCGCCATGTCGAACCGGCGACAATCGGCGAGATCACGGTCGGAAGCAGGATCAACGCCACGAAAACCTGTTTCAACGGGACTCGTTCCAGGAAGAGATAGGCCATCGCCAATCCCAGCCCCAGCTCGATCGGCAGCGCGATCGCAGTGAAGACGACGGTGCGCAGCACCGATGCCCAGAACCGCCCGTCATCCATCAGACGGGCGTAGTGGACGAACCCGGCAAACCCGTAATCGTCGGCGAACATCGTGATGTTCTGGAAGCTGGTAATGAGCAGCTTCAGAAACGGATACAGGCCGATCAGCAATATGAAGAATATTGCCGGCGCCAGGATGAGGTACCTGAACTGGAAAATGCGGGTCATGGAATCCGGCCAATAATCGCGACCGCCCCTTTATCGGGGCAGCCGCCGTGCTCGGGAGGCACTCAGTTCGGATAGGCGTTCGGTTTCGATGCCCAGTCGGCATAGACCCGCTTCTGTTTCTCGACGCCGATGCGGTCGGTGAGGCCGTCCCATTGCTTGGCAAGATCGTCGAGAATGGTCTGAGGGTCTTCGTTTGCCATCAGCCGGCCGATCGCCTGCCGCAATGCCTCCTCGTACCGGTCAGTCTGGATAAGGGAAAGATCCAGCAGTCCGGTTTCCGAACCGGCCTTCAGCGCATCGAGATATTCTCCGGCGCCGTCCCAGCGCGACCGGTATTCCGGATCGGCATAATGCGACTCGCGGAACGGATCGCGCATGGCATAGGGAAGCTGCACGCGCTGCAGGCTGATTTCCTCGGAATTCATCCATTGGGCGAACAGATAGGCCGCTTCCTTGTTCTTGCTGGTCGACGAAACAGCAAGCGAGAAGCCGATCGCCAGTTCCGGCGTGCCGCCCGGCGGCAACGCGTAACCGACCTTGCCGCCAACCTTTGTTTCCGGAAGCCAGTTAAGCGCCTCGGTGTCGCGCCCGTAACCGGCGGTCCAGCGACCGACAGGCGGCCAGGATTCCGTCATGGCGATCTGGCCGTCCATGAAGGCATTGAGCATCTCGATGAATCCCCACTGCTCCACGCCCTTCGGCATCGTCTCGATGTCGGCCTTGATGTCGTTGAGCACCTTCAGACCGACCGGGCCATTTACCGTGGCACGCATCGTCTCGGGATCGAAGAACTTGCCGCCCTCGACGCGGAAACGCTCCTGGAACATGTACTGGAAGTTGCCAGGCTGGAAATGCATGCCGGAGCCATGGACTTCCGGCCCGAGCTTTTCCGTGATGAAGCCGGAAATTTCATTGAACTCCTTCCAGGTTTTCGGCGGCGCGAGATCGTAGCCGAATTTCTCCTTGAAGGCGGCCTGCAGGTCGGGATCCTCGAAAATATCCTTACGGTAATAGAGCAACAGCACGTCGCCGTCGTCAGCCAGTCCGTAGGTCGTGCCTTCGACGGTCATCTGGTTTTCGCGATAGACCTTGCCGATCCCATGGATCTCGTCGGCATAACCGTATTTCTCGATATAACCGTCCAGCGGCTCGAGCGCACCGGCCAGTGCAAGATCGGGCATCTGGTTCGGGATAACGTTCAGGATGTCATAGGCGCCGGTGCCGGCCTTCGTCTCCTGGATCATCTTGGTGAACAGCTGATCGACCGGCGCCTCGACCACCTTGATCTTGATACCCGTCAGTTCCTCCCACATCGGTCCGGTCAAATTGATCGGGTCGAGCGGCTGCAAACCGGCTTCGTAGAGGAGCGTGAGCTCCGTGCCGGCATATTTCTTTGCCGCTTCGACGGCGACGTCCGCGGCCGACTGCGCCAAGCTTGGTGCCGTCGTAGCGAGCACGCCGATGGCGACTGCCGCGGGCAGCAAGTTGCGTAGTGTCGATGTCATCCTGTTGGTCCTCCCAGAAATAAATGGACAGACCACTTTAACATGAGGCAAAACGAATGCAATTGTCCGCATCCAGAATTTTCGCGGACATTTGGACGCATCGCTCACGTCAGGTCACCGGGCAGAGGAACGCAAAGACATGGCTCTCGACAAGATCACCAGTATCTCCGACCTGCAGCGGATCGCGCGCAGGCGTGTCCCGCGCATGTTCTACGACTATGCCGATTCGGGCGCATGGACGGAAAGCACCTATCGCGACAATTCCGACGCCTTCGCGCGGATCAAGCTGCGCCAGCGCGTCGCCCGCAAGATCGACAATCGCTCGGTGGCGACCACCATGGTCGGCCAGGACGTCTCGATGCCGGTGGCGCTCGCCCCGGTCGGCATGACCGGCATGCAGCATCCCGACGGCGAGATCCACGCCGCCCGCGCCGCCGAGAAATTCGGCGTGCCGTTCACGCTGTCGACGATGAGCATCTGCTCCATCGAGGAAGTGGCGAAGGCAACGTCGAAGCCATTCTGGTTCCAGCTTTACGTGATGCGCGACCGCGGCTTCGCCGCCGACCTGATCGCCCGCGCCAAGGCGGCCGGCTGCTCGGCGCTCGTCCTGACGCTCGACCTGCAGATCCTCGCCCAGCGCAACAAGGACGTGAAGAACGGCCTCTCCGCGCCGCCGAAGCCGACGCTCGCCAACATGATCAACCTGGCCTTCAAGCCGGCCTGGTGCCTCGGCATGCTGCAGACGCAGAACCGCACCTTCGGCAACATCGCCGGCCATGTGAAGGGCGTCGAGGACATGTCGTCGCTCTCCGACTGGACCAACTCGCAGTTCGACCCGACGCTCGACTGGGAATCGGTCGAGTGGATCAAGAAGCACTGGGACGGGCCGCTGATCCTCAAGGGCGTGAACGACGTCGAAGACGCCAAGATCGCGGCCGGTACGGGCGCCGATGCGATCATCGTCTCCAATCATGGCGGGCGCCAGCTGGACGGCGCGGCGGCCTCCATCGACATGCTGGCCCCGATCGTCGATGCGGTCGGCGACAGAATAGAGGTGCATCTCGATTCCGGCATCCGCTCGGGCATGGACATCTTCAAGGCGGTCGCGCTCGGCGCGAAATCGACCTTCATCGGCCGCGCCTTCATCTACGGCCTCGGGGCCGCCGGCGAGCAGGGCGTCACCAAGGCGCTGCAGATGCTGCGCAAGGAACTCGACATCACCATGGCGCTGGCCGGCGAGACCAATATCGCCAATGTCGGCCACCACAATCTGCTCCAGCCCCCCGCTCACAAATTTCCCTAGACGCTCGCCTTGCAGCGCAATTTGCCTGAACCGAGAAGTGCGGATCCCTGCTAACCGCCGTGAATTCCCGGCTCCCATGCCTGGGGAATTCACCTTCCATCTCATTGAAATGCGTTGGGTATTTATAGCCCTCCGAGATCGGATTTCCCGGGAAGGCGCGGAAATGCCCTGCAGCATGCGGCCTCACAGGAAGGTTTCCTCCAGAGACCGGTTCGCCGCGGGTTCGCGGATTTACCGGCTACCGGCCCCTTGAGAGTTCGACAAGTCCGTCCCGCAATATCGCACCCATGCGCGTACGCGCCTCGATGGTGGAACTGCCGATATGAGGCAGGATGAAGGCGTTCGGCAGTTGCAGGTATCTCTGGTCGAAATCCGGTTCGCGATCGAACACGTCGAGACCCGCACCGCCGATGCGGCCCGCCTGAAGCGCCTCGATCAACGCGTTGTCCTCGATGATGTTGCCCCGCGCCACGTTGACCAGCAGGGCGCCGCTCTTCATCTGTCCGATCCTGTCGCCATTGATCATGTAGCGGGTGGATTCATTGGACGGACAGCAAAGCACCACGAGATCGGCCTGCTGCAGAAGCGTATCGAGTTCGGCGTGAAATTGCGCACCGGCCTCAAGAGAGGCTTCAAGCGGTCTTCTGTTGTGATAAGCGACGGTCATGCCGAGGCCGCGCAGCCGTGCAGCTATCTCGCGGCCGATCCGGCCCATCCCGATTATGCCGGCCGTCTTCGACGCAAGCTCCGTTCCGATAAGCTGGCGAGGCGTCCAACCGCTCCAGTTGCCCGAACGTATCAGCTCTATGCTTTCCGTCGCCCGCCGCGCAGCGCCGAGCGCCAGAAAAACGGCGGTCTCCGCGACCGACGCGCTGAGTACGTCCGGGGTCGACAGGAACGCGATGCCCCGTCGGGCCAGGGCTTCGAGGTCAATATGATCCGTGCCGACCGAATAGGTCGCCACAGCCTTTATTGTTTCCGGAAGACGATCGATCGCTTCGGCGTCGAGGCGGGTCTCGACGGAGATCAGCAACACGTCCGCGTCTCCGCCCCGACCGAAAACATCCGCCAGCGAGGCGCATTGGATGAAGTCAAACTCCTCGCGGAACAGGGCCGAGACAAAGTCGGGGAGCGAACAACACGAACAGATTTTCCACATGGCGAGATTTCTCAGGGCGTTGTGAAGGGCGGCGCCTTTTGATGCGGGTGCGCCGCCGCGCTTCCTACATCGAATTGGGCAGCCAAAGCACGATCTGCGGGAAGACGGTGAACAGGATCACCAGCCCGAGACAGAGCGCCACATAGGGCCAGGCTCCCCGGAACATCTCGAGCGTCGGCACGTCGGGCAGTGATTTGGACAATATGAAGATGTTCATCCCGACAGGCGGCGTGATGAGGCCGACTTCGCTCATGAGCACGATGATAATGCCGAACCAGATCGGATCGAAGCCGAGCCCCACGATGACCGGGAACATGAAAGGCAGCGTCAGCAGCAACATGCCGAGCGCGTCCAGGAACATCGCCAAGACCAGCAGCAGCAGCACGAACAGCGCCAGGACGACATACATGTTCAGTCCCGCCGACGATATGACGTCCACCAGATCGCTGGTGACGCGCGTCGCGATCAGCACGCGCGAGAAAACGGTCATCGCGATGAGTATCGCAAAGACCATCGCGGACAGGCTGACGGCGTCATAAGCCGCGTCGATTATGTCCCTGACTTTCACGCGCCTCGTGGCGACCGAATAGACAAGGACCGCGAACGCACACACGGCCGCGGATTCGCCCGGCGTGAAGAAGCCGTTGTAAAGTCCGCCGATCACCACGCCGAAAATGATGACGACCGGCGACAGCTTGCCGAGAGACAGGAAACGTTCGCGCCATGAAAAGCGCGGCCCGCGCGGTCCGAGTTCCGGATTGAGGCTGCAGCGAATGATGTTGTAGGCGGAGAAGATGATCGCCATCAGAATGCCGGGAACGATGCCGGCGATGAAGAGCTTGCTGATCGAGGTCTCCGTCTGAAGCCCGTAGATGATCAGCAGGAGGCTTGGCGGAAGCATGATCGCGATGGTCGACGCGCAGGCGATGGCGCCGGCCGACATCTTCACATCGTATTTGTACCGTATCATCTCCGGCATCGCGACTTTCGCCATGGTGCCGACAGCCGCGGCGCTGACGCCGGTTACCGCTCCGAAAGCGGCCGAGGCCGATACCGTGGAGACGAGCAATCCGCCCGGCAGCCGGCCGAACCATTTGTGCATCGTGTCGAACAGGTCTTCGCCGATGCGCGCCTTGCTGATCAGCTGGCCGGCAAAGATAAACAGCGGCACCGCGGAGAACAGGAACTCGCCGGCGCTCGAAAAGGCGGTGGTGTAGAACTGAGAAATCGTCGGCCCGACGCCGTAAAGCAGGAACAGGGCGAGAAAGGAAACGCCGGAAATCGCCCAGGCGATCGGGACCCCGATCACGATTGCGCCAATCAGGACAAAGAACGTGCCGTATCCGACGACGGTTGGATCAATCATGGATCACGTCTTCCGGGATCTTCATCCGGCCGAAGATTTGCAGCGCCAGGATTACAACCGACAGGGCGCAAACGAAGACGATGAACGCGGCGAAGGGCCAATAGGGGATCGCCACGTTCGGGCTGCCGGTGCCGATGCGGATATATCTGGGAATGCTCTGATAGGCGCCCCAGCCGATCGTGCCGAAAAACGCGAAAGCGCCGAGGATTTCCAGGATATTCGTGACACCACGCAAGCGGCGCGGCAGCACGTCATAGAGTATGTCCATCCGGATGTGCGAACCGCGGACGAGCGACCAGGGCAGGATGGCGAAGACGAAGCTGATCATCAGGACGGATCCGGCGTCGATCGCCCACGGCACGCCGCTGCCGACAAGAAGCCTTCTGCCGATGTCGTAGATGACGACAAGACACATGGGGATCATCAGGACGATGCCCCCCATGACGCCAAGCGCGTATGCTGTTTTCTCGATTGCCCGCAACATGCGATCGCCCCCCGGACTTCCAACCCGGCCGGCAAGGGCCGGCCGGGTCACCCTCCCCTGGAATTCAGAAGCCGCTGATCAGGCCGCCGACCGGCTCGTCCAGAACCATCTGAAAGCGCTCATCCGCCGTGAATTGGCTGTAGTGAGCATAGCGTTCGCGCATGCGCTTGATAAGCTCTTCGCCGGGTTCCCCGTCGGCCTCCCGCTCGGCAATCCACTCGCTGATGAATGTCTCCAGCGCGGTATCGACTTTCGCCTGCTCGCCTTCAGCCAGGTCCAGGAAGGTGATGCCCTGCTTCGCCAGCACGTTCTCACGCACGAAGTCGCCGCCCTCGACCATCAGGGACTGGGTGTAAGCCATCCCCCAGACCTGGAACCAGTGATACAGGTATTTCTGCACGGCGGGATCCAGACCTTCCCAGAACTGGATGTTGATGCAGTTCTCGTTCGGATTGCCCCAGAGATCCACATCGGTGCGGTAGTCCGCGATGTCCGGGACCCGGAAGACAACAGCACCGAGATCGTGGAACGGCGCGACTTCGAACACCCCGGTCTGGAAGGCCGGATAGAAGTCGGAGATCGTCACGTTGGTGGCTTCCATTCCAAGCGCTTCGAGCGTGCGGGTGGCCACGCTCCCGTTCGCCCATGCCCGTTTCCCGGCCATGTCCTCGAGGCTGACGATCGGTTCCTTGGAGTAGATCTTGTTGGGCGCGCCCAGGCCGAGATGGGCGAGATAGACCTCGCGGCGTTCGTAGTTCTCCTTGAAGAACTCCGCATAGAGCTCTTCGTAAACGAGGAGCCCGGCGTCGGCTTGCGACACGATACCCGGCAGCTGGATCCCGAACTGCAAGTCGAAACCCGCCGGGTTGAACTGCATGTAGCAGGTACCGATGTCGGTCAAACCGGACCGCACGGATTCGAATCCTCCCGCCTGGGTGTCGGCCAGCGAACTGGAAAAGTAGGGCTCGACGATGATCTTTCCGCCGGTGTCCGCCTTCACGCGGTCAAAGAGCTTGCCGAAGAATTCGCCCGACATTCCGGCACTCGGCGCAAGCGTGGAATAGCGGATGCGTACCGGCGGGCCGTCATATTCGAGTTTCGAAGACAGCGCGACCTCCGGGTCACCGTCGAGATAACGCTGGACAAGCGATTTCGCGTCGGCAGTGGCGGACGTGACCAGCAACGCGCCGGCAAACATTGCAGACAATAGTAACTTCATGGATTCCTCCCGTGGCACAACGGTCTTGAGCGACCGATATCTGATTGTTATTTCAGGATAATCAGAACGCTGCGATGAGGCGTGGCGCTCATCCCGCGCTGGATATCTCCCGGCCGATTTACGTTCGGCGCGCACTCCTCCCCGGATTGGCGTCCATCGCGCCGCACCTCTTGCAACCGACGAAGTTCGAACGGTTCAGAAAGTCGCGGGCCTCGCAGACCTGCCTTCCGCTTCGATAAAGACCTTTCGTGCAATCGGAGGCGGTGTCGTGGCCGCACCGGTCCGGCACATCGGAAAGCGGCACCGCGAACCCCTGATCGTTGCGCAAATCTAGCGAAACCCGGGATTTGTTTCGTAGTCGGTAGATAGCGATAACCGTTATAGAGAATTGCTATAACTTGCCCGCCGGACGACTCAGGGCGCGTGTTGCCGCCGTTCGGGGAAGAAGGCCGGGATTTCGTCATGGCTGCGGGGATGGGGAACGCGGACCGGGCGTGGCGGCTCGAGGTCTTGCGTCTACGGGCGCTTCAATCCGGAAATGGCGCGAGCGCGATATCGCTCGCGTCGACATCGCCCAGATCAGCTTTTCCCATCATGGCGAGCGTGTAGTCGATCTCCTTGAAAAGGATATCGAGCGCCCGTTGCGCACCCGCCTCGCCCGCGGCGGCAAGGCCCAGCAGCGTGGCGCGGCCCACCATGACCGCATCCGCTCCGAGCGCCATCGCCTTGACGACATCGGCGCCGCGGCGGACGCCGCCGTCGACGATGAGGGTCACGCGGCCGCCGACGCGGTCCACGATGTCCGGCAGCGCCTCGAGGCCGGAAAAGGCGGCATCGAAAACGTTGCCGCCGTGATTGGAGACGATGATTCCGTCCGCCCCGAGGTCGGCGGCACTGGCCGCATCGTCCGGCGACAGGATGCCCTTGAGCAACAGCTTGCGCGGCCACGCCTTGCGTATTTCTTCCACGTGATCCCAGTTGAGCTCCGGGTTCTTCAGGAAATGCTGCCGGCCGCTGTCGTCTTCGGTCGTCGGGAAGTTGGGGAACCCGGGCAGGCCGCCCTGCATCACATAGGGAAGAATGGTCGTCGCCAGCCAGCCGGGATGAGACACGATATCGAAAACATTGCGTCTGTTCAGGCCAAACGGGATGCTCAATCCGTTTCTGAGATCCTTTTCGCGGATGTGGCCGATATTGCTGTCGACGGTTAGAACCAGTGCTTCGTATTCCGCGACCCTGGCGCGTTCGATGACCTCATGCGACCTTGCGACGTCACGGCTCACATAGAGCTGAAACCACAAATCGCCCCCGGCCGCCGATTTGACTTCCTCCAGCGGCGTGGACGCCGCGGATGACAGAGTAAAGGGTATTCCGGCGCGGGCCGCCGAACGCGCGAGGGCGATTTCGCCCTTGTGCCTGACAAGCCCGGCGGGGCCGGTCGGTGCGATAACGATCGGCATCTTGCGCGTGCGATCCAGCAACTCGACGCTTTGGTCGCGCGCGGACACGTCGACCAGCACCCGCTGTTTGAGGACATAGCGCAGGAACGCCGATCGGTTCCGGCGAAGGGCGACTTCGTCGTGAATGCCCCCGAAGGCGAAATCGAACATCATGCGCGGCAGATACCGGCGCGCCCCCTCGGCGAAATCGTCGATGCAGAAGTAGTCGTCGGCCTGGCTCATGTCTCTATCTGGCTCCGGTGACGGGACAGGGCATGCCCGGCGGCAGCGCAAGGCGTGAGCGGCGCGATCCAAGGAAGCCGCCGTCCGCACGCCGTTCCGCCACCCAATCGCTGCCGAGCATCGGCAAACCTCTCCCGGCGGATGAATATCGGCAAGCCACGAGCGGCTTGCCGTGCTGTTGTCATTTCGGCGGAATGACGGGCAGCATCACATGCGGCGCATCCTCGCCGCCGGCTCCGGTGTGCAGGGTGACCGTTCCGCCGAAGACGGCCGCCGGGCGGTCCTTTCCGCTGTGGTGCGTCAGGAAGCCGACGCCGTTGCCGCTGATCCGCGCCATCTTTCCCGATGCCGCCATCCTCGTCGCCGGCGACGAATAGTCCACGCCCTGGACGCTCAGGGCGATCCGATATCCCTTCGGCACCGTGATCGCGGTCGGCCACACTTCGATATCGAGGTCGACCGGCTCGTCGGGCGTGAGCTTCCGGATCTCGTCATGGGTATGGAACGGGCGCCAGGGCAGCGACTTCTCCTCGTCGAGCTTGCGGTGCGACGCACGCAGCCAGCCATGGGTCAGCGGGGTCGCGCTGTCCGCCGAGCCGACGAAGGTACGCTCCTTCATGTCCGGGCCGAACAGGCGGAGAACCAGGAAGACATCGGCATCCTCCGTCTCGGACGACAGCTTGACCTTCGCGACGCCCGGACCGGTGATCTCGGTCGTTTCCGGGAATGGATCCGACAGGAAGGTGACGCCCTCGCCGAAGCCCTTGTAGCTGACGCTCGCCTCGGTTTCCGGCGGCGTGAGGCTGAGCTTCATATTCGCGGCGTCGAGATAGAAATTCGTCCAGTCGGTGCGCGCCAGCGGCCATTCGCTCTCGTCGCGCTTCACCATGGTGTCGTTCGGCTGGCGCACCTGCAGGAAGACACGGGGCGACCCCTTCCATGCCTCGGTGTCGCCTTTCAGGTAGCAGTCGAAGAAGGCTTTTTGCATGTTGAAGCCGTAGTCGGTGAAGAAATGCGTCCAGTGCTCGCCGCCGTGAATTTCGAGGTACTTGTCTTCAGAGGCGGCATTGACGAATGCCTCGATATTCCCGCGCAGATGCAGCGCCTGGCCGCCGATATTCGCCGCCGAAACGAAGGGGACCTTGACGTTTTCCCAGATCGGATTCCGGGACGTGTAATATTCGTCCTCGGTCTCGCGGTTGATGAATTCGGGGTAGAGGCTGCGGTAGTTGGCTTGCAATTCCTCCGGTGAAAGCGTCTCCGGTCCGGAGACGAGTTCTCCGGTCACCTTGCTTCGGAAGCCGCGCACGCCCATGCCATGTTGCAGGTTCTCGACCTGGGCGAGAAGATTGTCCCAGAAGGTCGTCAGGATGCCGCCGTGCCGCGCCAGCTCCCGGTAGAAATCGGACGCCCCCTCGAAGGCGAACATCGCCGCCAGGTGCGGCGGCTGCAGGGATGCGACCTGCCACTGATTGCTGGCGTAATAGGATATGCCGCTGATGCCGACCTTGCCGGTCGACCATTCCTGCGTGCCGGCCCACTCGATGCAGTCGTGAAAATCCTGCGCCTGGCGCGGCGAGAACATGTCGAGTTCGCCCTGCGAGCGGCCGGAGCCGCGGCTGTCGATCCTGATGCAGATATAGCCTTCGCGCGTCCACCGTTCGGGATCGGGCAGTTCCCACGCCTGGTACTTGTTGGAGCTGTGAGACGCGACCTCGGGGTACTTCTCGATCAGCGAATCCCAGACCACCTTGAAGTGTGCGTCGTAGAAGGCAAGGCCTTTGCCATAAGGGCCATATGCAATCAGGACCGGGTACTTGCCCGGCTGTTGCGGCCGGAAGACGTCGGCCCGCAGCACGATGCCGTCGTCCATCTCCAGCGGCACGTCCCAATCGATTAGCATACCATCCTGAACTCGGGTCATGGCTCCTCCTGCGCGCGGCGAATACCGCTCAAAACTGTGTGAATTCGACGGGCCGGAAATTAGCACAATCAGAAATGCGCCATTATAGACTTGGGCTATAGATGCTATAGCAGCGCGGCATGTTCCGCCGTGTCGTTCGCGGCATTAGTCTGCGCTGTTTTCGTGCCCGGTCAGGCGTCTTGCGGCAGGGCGCGATATTCCGGAAAACGGGTCTCGATGGACTGCGGCGTTCCGAGCTGCGGAATGCCGAGCATCTCCCGCGCCTCTTCCGGGGTGGCCGGTTCCAGGCCGAGATCGCGTATCGTGTTGACGATCCGCTCGACCAGCTGAGCATTGGATGTGGCGAGTTCGCCCCTGCGGAAGTAGATGTTGTCCTCGAAACCGACGCGCACGCCTCCACCGAGCAGGAGCGACTGCACCGTCGCCGGGTGTTGCGCGGGGCCAACGCCCAATGTGCTGAAGAGCGCGCCTTTCGGCAGGACCTGGGTGTAGGCGAAGAGCGTCGCAGGATGCCAGCTCACGCCGCTCTGGTTGGCGCGGTTCATGCCCATCACGAACGAATAGGACAGCGGCGCCTCGATCAGGCCTTCCTGCACGAGCTGGTTCGCCAGGTCGAGCTGGCTGTTGTTGAAGATCTCCATTTCCGGGCGGATGCCGCGGTCTTTCATGATGCCCGCCGCCTTGCGCAGGAAACTCATCGTCCAGCCGATGTGATGCTCGCCCTGCGGCAGGTTGATGACCGCGTAACCCAGGTCGATCGAAGACATTTCCGGGTAGGCATCCAGCGTGCGAAGGCCTTGTTCCGCCGTCTCCGGATTCTTGCCCATGGCAGGCGCGATCGAGTTCTGGATGATTACGGGGCAAAGTGACCGGACATGCGCGTTGATCTCGGCAAATATCTTCGGGTCGGTGCTTTGAACGCCGTCCCGGTCGCGTGCATGCATATGCGCAAGGCAGGCGCCGGCATCGTAGGCCTCGCGCACCGATTGCGCCACTTCGGCGGGTTGCTCCGGCAGGGCGGGATTGGCGTCCTTGCCGTGAAAATTCGACGTCGGCGCGACCGTAACGATCACCTTGTTTGGCATGGTTTCCCTCCCGTTCGCCGCCGATGCAAGGCAGCATGCTTTCCTTGAATTTAGAGGGATTGGCATTATAGCAATAATGTCCTCTAACTATGAGTGTTATCAAGAATCTGCACGGTAAGCCGGTCACCCGCGCGGCGCATTTTTCAACCGTTTCGCAGAAGGAAATGCCGTGGAAATCCGCCAGATCGAACTGTTTCTGAGAATTTGCGAGCATGGCAGCATCAACAAGGCCGCAACGGAGCTGCGCCTGTCACAGCCATCGCTGTCCCGGTGGCTGGCCTTGCTGGAACGGGAGTTGGGCGCCCAGCTCCTGGTTCGTACGCGACAGGGGATCCGGCTGACGGATGCGGGCCAGATCCTCGCGGACCATGCCCGTCCGCTGCTCCGTCAGTTCGACGTGCTCAAGGAGGAAATCGGCAACAAGTCCCAGCGCCAGATCAATCTCGCCTTCCCGTTCTCGATGCAGCGGCTGTTGACCGCTCCGTTCGCGGAGATGGTCATACGCGACCGGCCCGATATCTCGCTCCGCGTTTTCGAGGGCATAAACAACACGATCCGGGTATGGATGGAAAACGGGCTGCTGGATACCGCGTTGATCGTCGAGATGGAGCGGGTTCCCGAGCATTTCAGCAACCGGCCGATCCTGCAGGAAAGCCTCCTGCTTGTCGGCAACAGCGATGCGGGGCTCAAGATCGACACGCCTGTTCAGCTCTCGGAGCTCGACAATCTGCCCATCATTCTCCCGGGGCCGCCCAATTCCATCAGCGGCCATGTGGGCAACGCCCTCAAACGGCAGGGATACCGGTACAATAACAGGTTCGAAGCCGAAAGCCTGTCGCTTTGCATCGAACTTGCGGGGCGCGGCCTTGGATACACGGTGATGCCCTATTGCGCGCTTCGTTACCGGCTGGAGGAGGATCCCGCCTTGTCGGCGGCGCCCATCAAGGGGCTGCATGTGGTCTGGAAGCTGTGCGTCAACAGCTCGCGCGCCTATTCGAATGCAAACCGCTCGCTCATCGACGAACTGACCGACTTCATCAAGACGCAGGTCAAGAGCGGCGAATGGAAGTTCGCCAGCGTGCTCTAGGGTCGGACGCTCCGTCACTCGGAATATCTATAACGAAGATAGAAATATAATATTTTTCTATTGCGGTCGCCGCTGCCAGTCTCCGGGCGCGGCCGCGCTGCTGTTGCCTCCTCGACCGAGGTTTTCCGCGCGCCCTCCAGAGGTGTCCGGGAAGGCAAGACTTAGATGGCGGAGCAGGAATTTCATCTCGGCACCGATGTTGGCGGTACCTTCACCGATCTGTGGGTTTCCGACGGAACCGGCGCGGCAAGGGTTTTCAAGGTTCCGACGACCGCCGATGTGATGACGGGCGTGGTCGAGGCGGTGGAAGCCGCCGCCGGAGAATTCGGCATGACCGTCGAGGCCTTCTGCCGGAAGATCCGGCGCTTCGGGCACGGCACGACCGTGGGCCTGAACGCCGTGCTGACCGGCAACGCCGCGCGAACCGGGGTCGTCACGACCGAAGGGTTTGCCGATACGCTCGAGATCGGCCGGATCAGACGTCAGACGTCCGGGCTGAGCGAATTCGAGGTCACGGATTTCTATCTCCACAACCGCTACGCGCCGCCGGTACCGCGGTCGCTGGTCAGGGAGGTCCGCGAGCGGGTGAACGCGCAGGGCGAGGTGCTCGTCGCGCTCGACGAGGACGGCGCGCGGCTGGCGCTGAGCGACTTCGCGGCGCTGGACATCGAGGCGCTGGCGATCTGTACGCTCTGGTCGCACGCCAATCCGGTACACGAGACGCGCCTGAAGGCGCTGGCGCGGGAAATCCTGCCCGATGTGTTCTTGTCCGTGTCGCACGAGACAGCGCCGGTTGTCGGAGAATACGGGCGCATGGCGACCACGGCGGTGAATGCCGCGCTGGGACCGGTGGCCGGCCGCTACCTGTCGAAGCTGGAAGCCACCTTGCGGGAATACGGGATGCCGGTTCCCCTGCTCGTCATGACCAATGCCGGCGGGGTCTTGCCGACACACCTCCTCAACGAACGGCCCGCTTTCACCCTGTTTTCCGGCCCGGCGGCCGGTGTCGTCGGCTCGCTGGTGCAATCGGAGAGGCTGAAGCGTCCCAACATCCTCACGACCGACATCGGAGGGACGAGTTTTGACGTCGGCGTGATCGTCGACGGCCGTCCACTGGCGCATTCCGAGCTTTCGATCGCCGGCGCGGATCTTCGCGTGCCATCGATCGATATCGCGTCGATCGGCGCGGGAGGCGGCAGCATTGCATCCGTCGATTTCGGCGACCTGACGGTCGGGCCGCAAAGCGCCGGCTCATTTCCCGGGCCGGTTTGCTACGGAAGGGGCGGCGCCGAGCCGACGGCCACGGATGCCGACCTCGTGTTGGGCATCCTGAATCCGGCCAATTTCCTCGGCGGCCGCATGCGCCTGGACAGCGCCGCAGCCGAAAGGGCGATCGAGGAGAAGATCGCCCGTCCGCTGGGCCTGTCCGTGAGCCGCGCCGCCTGGGGCATCCGCGAGATCCTGGACAACAAGATGGCCGACCTTCTGCGCCGGGTGACGGTGGAGCGCGGTTATGACCCGCAGGGCTTCACACTGATCGCCAACGGGGGCGCAGGCCCCTCGCATGCATGGACCCTGGCGCGCGAACTCGGGCTGCCCGGTTTCATCGTGCCGGCGGCGGCGACCGCTCAATCCGCCTTTGGGTGCGGCAACGGAGACCTCGGCATTTCCGAGAACATGCCGATCTATATTCGCGTGAGGCAGGGAGAGGAGCCCATGCCGGACGCCCTTCGCGCCGCAAACCGGGCAATGAAGACCGCGACCGAGACTGTTACGGAGCTGCTGCGCTCCGCCGGCGCGGTCGAGGGATTGCGCCTGGAGTATTTCGCCGCTGTCCGGTATCGCGGACAGACGAGCAGCCTTGACGTGCCGTTCGACGCGGAAAGTTTCGACGCACGGACCTACGAGAAGATCATCGCCGCCTTCGAGGAAGCCTATGAACGGCTTTTCGGCCGTGGCGCGGGCTATCGCCAGGCCGGGTTCGAGGTGCTTGAAATACGCACGGTCGGAAAGGCGGCTCTCGCGGCCGCGGCCGGCTCCGGTCACGGGGACATACCGGAAAAGTCTGGCAGCCGGGAGGTGATCTTCGACGACCCGGACCGGCCTGTGGACACCGCCATCTACCGTGTTCGCTATCCCGCCGCGGGCAGTGAGATCACCGGACCCGCCATAATCGAGTTCCCCGGCCAGAGCGTGGTCGTCCCGCAGGGCGCGACAGCGCGCGCGGACGATCAGGGCAACCTGCATGTCCGACTGGAGGCATGAGATGACGGACCAGTCTCCGATCACCTACGAGATCATCCGCACCCGCCTTCTGGCGATCACCGAAGAGATGCGCATTGCGCTGCAAAGCGTATCCGGGTCCCCCACCGTCACCGATGCGTCGGATTTCTTCACGGGGCTTTTCCAGCCTGACGGAACCTTCGCCACGATGGGATTCCAGGTGACCTTTCAGGCTCCGGTGGTCGGACACCTGATCCGTCACATCAATACGAGTCCGCAGAAGTACCGGGTCTCGCCGGGCGACATGTTTCTTGGCAACGATCCCTATGTCGGAGCGCTTCACCAGAACGACGTCCAGATGTGCGGCCCGATCTATGCGGGAGACAGGATCATCGCCTGGGCGGGCGTCGAGGCGCATGAGGTCGATGTCGGGGGCATGGATTTCGCCAGTTGGTCGCCCAAGGCAAGGGACGTCCGCCAGGAGGGGTTTCGCGTCCCCTGCGTCAAGCTCATCGAACGAGGCGACCTACGCGAAGACGTGCTCGACATGATCCTCACGGCCTCCCGCCTGCCGGACCAGCTCGGTCTGGATATCCGCGCCTTCATCGCGACGATCAACGTTGCCCAGGACCGCATGGACCAGCTCGTGGCGCGTTACGGCGCTGAGACGATCGCGGCCGTGATGGATCGAATGATCGAGGGATCGGAGCAGCGGCTGAGGGCCAGGCTGGCTTCGCTGCCGGACGGTATCTACCGGGCGACCGACTATCTGGAGCATGATGGTCACGAGAACAATCTCTACCGCGTCGCGGTGACGATGACGAAGACCGGCGACCGGTTGAGCCTCGACTTCGCCGAATCCAGCCCGCAGGCGCCGGGCTTCATCAACTGCACGCGCTCCGGGCTCGAAGGCGGCGTGGCGGGTGCGATGCTGGCGATGCTCGCATACGACATTCCGTGGAACGAGGGCGTCTTGCGCTGCGCGCAAATCGAAGCGCCCGAAGGGCTGATCTGCACCGCGAAGTTCCCCGCGCCCGTGGGAGCCGCCACGGTGGAAACCATCTGGGTCGTCTCCAACGCCGTGACGGCGGTCATCAACAAGATGCTCGCGTGCAGCGCCGAATACGCGCATCGCGCGCAGGCGGTCAGCGACGGCACGATGGCGACGTTCAATCTCGGCGGCGTGAATCAATACGGCGAGCCGTTCGGACTTCACCTGATGGATCCGCTGGCGGGCGGTTCAGGCGCCTATGCAAGCAAGGACGGCATCGATGCGGGCGGGCCGATCAACGCGCCGATGCCCAGCATTGCCGATGTCGAACGCAATGAACTGGTCGCGCCGCTTTTCTATCTCTACCGGCGAATGGGCGTCGACAGCGGCGGAGCCGGAGAGTTCCGCGGCGGCCTTGGCGTCGAGATCGGTCTATCGCTTGGCGGCATCGCGCAAGCCGAGGCGCTTGTCATGACCCATGGCGCGGAAGTGCCGAACGCCTCGGGTGCCTTCGGCGCATGGCCGGGGGCGACGGTGAACCAGGCCATGGTATGGAACGGGATCGATCGGGGCGTCCGGCAGGAAGGACGGTTCGAGGCGTTCGGCCCGAAACCGGGCCTGATGACCATGACGGACCGGGATCTCTTCCTGGTAAACTGGCAGGGCGGCGGCGGCTGGGGCGACCCTCTCGACCGGGACCCGGCGAAAGTCTGGACGGACATCATCCAAGGCGCGGTATCGCGCGAGGCGGCGCACGCGATCTATGGCGTGATTTGCTCCGAGGACGGACCGGACGCCGAAGCGACGGATGCGCTCCGAAGCGAGATGCGCAGAAATCGCGTTGTGCCGGCGGGGCAATCGGCAGGCCCGGCGGCGCAAGAGGCGGGCCGTCTCGGCACAAATCTCAGACTCGTCGCGGAAGGCGGGGAAATGCATGTGGTCACGCGGGCCGGTGCGCGCCTGTCGACCGGTCACACCAACTGGCGGGCGGGAGCCGTTCAGGTCGACCTGTCCGACCGCTTGTCGCCGCACCGCATCGTCCTGCACGCGGACCTGCAAGCCACCGGTCAGTTTTGTCCGTTATCCGGTCACCTGCTGGCGATCGACATACATGAACGCGGCAATGTCCCGCAGGATGATATCAGCCTTTCCCTGGGTTGAGGGCGCGCCATTCGCCAGCCAGGCCCCGGGCCTCGGCAAGACGGAAGACCCGACTCGCCGCAAAGAGGTTTGACAGCGAAGCTTCCGAATACTGATTGACGTGCCTCAGGAACTTTCCCTATCTAAAGCCAGGAGGAAGGTATGTCACGCCCGACCGTCAATGACCTGGCGAAAGCGGCCGGTGTAAGTCTCGCAACAATCGATCGGGTGCTCAACTCTCGGCCGGGCGTCCGCGAGCAGACGATCAGGCGGGTCAACGAGGCGATCGAACGGATAGGGTTCGTGCGCGATGTCAGCGCGGCCAATCTTGCCCGCCAACGCCGCTACAAGTTCGCATTCGTGCTTCCGGACGCGCCGGGCGAATTCGTGACGCTGCTGCGCTCCGCGGTCAACGAGGCCGCCGCGGGTCCGATCGTCGACAGGATGGACCTGACCGTCGCGACGGTGCCGCCCAACGATCCCCATTTCCTGGTGAAGACGCTGCGGCGGCTGGGCGCCTCGCAGATCGACGGTATCGCGGTGTACGCGCCGGAGACCCCGCATGTGCGCGACGAGATCGCGCATTTGAAGGAGAACGGCGTCGCGGTCGTGGCGCTGGTGTCCGACCTGCCGAACACCGGGCGCGACCATTTCGTTGGCATCGACAACATCGCCGCCGGCCGTACCGCCGGCGTATTGATGGGCCGCTTCATGCGGGAAATCCGGGGCTCCGTACTGGTTCTCGCCAGCTCGATGCAGGCGCGCGCGAACGCCGAGCGCCGTCTCGGCTTCGATCAGGTGATGGCGGAGCAGTTCGGCGCGATCGAGGTGCTTCCCTCGCTTGAAGGCCATAACGATCCGGAAACGATCAGGCGGATCGTTTCCACCGTCCTGGACAGCAGGAGAGACATTGCCGGCATCTACTCGGTGGGAACGGGAAACGGCGTGCTGGTCGATCTGCTCAAGGAAACCGGCCGCGACCAGGATCTCGTCGTGATCGCGCATGAACTGACCCGGAACACGCGGCGCGCGCTCGAGGACGGCGCGCTCGACGCGGTGATCAACCAGGATACCGGCCATATTGCGCGCAGTGCATTGCGGGTGTTGCGCGCGAAGACCGACGGCATAGACATCCTGTCGGCGCAAGAGCGCATCCGCATAGAAATCATCATCCGAGAAAACCTCTACTGACGGCCGGATATCCACCGGATCGGGTCTGCAAAACCCATTGCGATTGACATGAGGTACGTACCTCATTTAGGATCGCATCCGGATCGAACGATCCCGCTATCGATTTGGGAGGAATAAGATGAAATCCATTGGATTGGCGTCCGTCGCCGCTGCATCCCTTGCCGTCGCCTTTTCGGGCTCCGCCAAGGCAGAAGACCTCACCCTGTGCTGGGCGTCCTGGGACCCGGCGAACGCACTTGTCGAACTCTCCAAGGATTTCGAAGCCGCATCCGGCCACTCGATGAGTTTCGAGTTCGTGCCGTGGCCGAATTTCGCCGACCGCATGCTCAACGAGCTGAATTCCGGCGGCAAGCTGTGCGACCTGATGATCGGCGACAGCCAGTGGATCGGCGGATCGGCCGAGAATGGCCACTACGTCAAGCTCAACGATTTCTTCGATGCCGAGGGCATCAAGATGGACGACTTCATCGACGCGACTGTGACCGGTTATTCCGAGTGGCCGAAGAACTCGCCGAACTATTGGGCCCTGCCCGCTTTCGGCGACGTGGTCGGCTGGACCTACCGCAAGGACTGGTTCGAGCGTCCCGAGCTGCAGGCCGAGTTCAAGGAGAAATACGGCCGCGATCTCGGCGTTCCGGCGACCTTCGCCGAACTGAAGGACATCGCCGAGTTCTTCCAGGAGCGCGAGATCGACGGCAACACGGTCTACGGCGCCTCGATCTATACGGAACGCGGCTCCGAGGGCATCACCATGGGCGCGATGGACGTGCTCTATTCCTTCGGCTTCAAGTACGAGAATCCCGAAAAAGCCTATGACATGGAAGGCTTCGTCAACGGCCCCGGCGCGGTCGCCGGGCTGGAATACTACAAGGAACTGTATGAGTGCTGCACGCCGCCCGGCTCTTCGAACGGCTACATGTCGGAGGGCATCGACGCCTTCAAGTCGGGTCAGGTGGCGCTGCAGATGAACTTCGCCTTCACATGGCCGGGCTTCGAAAGCGACGCCAATGTCGGCAACGGCAAGACCGGCTATTTCGTCAACCCGGCCGGACCGGACGGCGAGCAGTTCGCGCAGCTTGGCGGCCAGGGCATTTCGGTCGTATCCTATTCCGACAAGCAGGACGCGGCGCTGGAGTACATCAAGTGGTTCGCGCAACCGGACGTGCAGGCCAAATGGTGGGAAATGGGCGGGTTCTCCTGCCTCAAGGCGGTGACGCTCGCGCCCGATTTCCCGCAGAGCCAGCCCTATGCGCAGACCTTCCTCGACTCCATGGCGATCGTGAAGGACTTCTGGGCGGAGCCGAGCTATGCGACGCTGTTGCAGGACACCCAGAAGCGCTTCCACGACTACGTCGTTGCCGGCAACGGCACCGCGCAGGAAGCGCTGGACGGCCTCGTCCGCGACTGGACCGAAACCTTCGAGGATGACGGCAAGCTCTAACAGGCTCGCCGCACTCTCCCGGCGGGGCCGGCACGGCCCCGCCGCAACGACCGAACACCCTTCAGCGGAATTGGCAACATGACGGACGAAACGACCAGCCGTTCCCCGGCGGCGGCGCCGGCTGGCTTCGCGCGCAAATACAGGGGGCTTTCCGACCGGGCCGTGGCCTGGCTGTTCATCGCCCCGTCGATCTTCCTGCTGCTTGCGATCAACATCTTTCCGCTGATCTGGACGATCCGTCTCAGCCTGACGAACTACCGGGCGAACCGCACGAACGCGGATGTCGACTGGGTCGGGCTGCGCAATTACGAGCGCATCCTGACCGATCCGGATATCTGGAACTCGATGCAGGCCACCGCGCATTTCCTGATCTGGACGCTTGTGCTGCAGGTCGTGATCGGCTTCGGCCTCGCCTACCTGATCAACAAGAAGTTCAAGGGCAACGATCTCTGGACGACGATCATCGTGCTGCCGATGATGCTGAGCCCCGCCGTCGTGGGCAACTTCTGGACATTTCTCTACCAGCCGCAGATCGGCCTGTTCAATTACGTGGTCGCCTTTCTGTCGGGCGTCGATCCGTCATCCTTCTCGATGATCGGCGACGTCAATCTCGCGCCCTGGGCGATCGTGATCGTCGACACCTGGATGTGGACGCCTTTCGTGATGCTTATCTGCCTCGCCGGGCTGCGCTCGATCCCCGACTCGATCTACGAGGCGGCTGAGTGCGATCGCGCCAGCAGCTGGCGGCAGTTCTGGACGATCACCGTCCCGATGACCCTGCCCTTCCTGATGCTGGCCGTGCTCTTCCGCGGCATCGAGAACTTCAAGATGTTCGATCTCGTGGTGCAGCTTACCGGCGGCGGCCCGGGCAGCGTCACCGAGCTGACCTCGATCAACCTGAAGCGCGAAGCCTTCGAGAAATGGCGTACCGGCTACGCCAGCGCCTATGCGGTGATCCTATTCGTTACCGTCTTCGGACTGGCGTCGATCTATGTGAAGGCCCTGAACAAGGTGAAGGAACGATGAGCTTTTCGGTCACCGAACCCTCCCGGCTTCAGAAGTGGGTGGCAGGCGCGCTGGTCGTTGTCTACGCGCTGGTGACGATCATGCCGCTGGCATGGATCATCGCCACCGGCTTCAAGTCGCCCAACGACGCCATCGCCTATCCGCCGAAGGTGGTCTTCGAGCCGACGCTGGAAGGCTATGTGAACCTCTTCACCACGCGTACGCGCATGTCTGCCGACGCGCTGGAGGAAATCGGCCCGCCGCAGACATGGTACGACAGGATCGTGCGCCAGTACGACATGGTGATCTCCGGTCCGAGCCGCTACGGCGAACGGTTCCTGAATTCCGTCATCATCGGGTTCGGTTCGACCTTCCTGTCGATCTTCCTCGGCACGCTGGCGGCCTATGCCTTCTCGCGCTTCAAGGTGCCGCTGAAGGACGATCTGATGTTCTTCATACTGTCGACGCGCATGATGCCGCCGATCGCGGTGGCGATTCCCATCTTCCTGATGTTCCGCCAACTCGGCCTGTCGGATACGCATCTGGGCATGATCCTGCTCTATACGGCGGTGAACCTGTCGCTGTCGGTCTGGCTGCTGAAGGGCTTCATCGACGAGATCCCGGTCGAATACGAGGAAGCCGCGCTGATCGACGGCTACACGCGGTTCCAGGCCTTCTACAAGGTCGTCCTCCCGCAGGCGACGACGGGCATCGCGTCGACGGCGATCTTCTGCCTGATCTTTGCGTGGAACGAATACGCCTTCGCGGTGCTGCTCACCTCCGGCACGGCGCAGACCGCGCCGCCCTTCATCCCGACCATCATCGGCGTCGGAAAGGACTGGCCGGCCGTGGCCGCCGGCACCACGCTCTTCCTCGTCCCCGTCATGGTTTTCACCATCCTGTTGCGCAAGCACCTGCTGCGCGGGATCACCTTCGGAGCCGTTCGCAAATGACCGATTTTCTCTCCGGCCTCGCCCGCCTGCGCCGCGGCCCCTGGGAAATGCTCGCCACCGTGCTCATCGCCCTTGGCGTCGTCATGCTCATGCAGCCATTCGCGATGTGGGCCTACACCTGGTCGTTCATCGTCACGCTCGTCGGCACCGTGATGTTCATAATCGTCAGCCATTTCCCGGAGTAACCAGTTGGCAGAGATCGTCATACGAAATCTCCGCAAGGAATTCGGCGCATTCGTCGCGGTACAGGAGTCGACCTTCACCGTCGCCGACGGAGAGTTCTTCATGCTGCTCGGCCCGTCCGGCTGCGGCAAGACGACGACGCTGCGCATGATCGCCGGGCTCGAACTGCCGACCTCCGGCCAGATCCTGCTCGACGGCAAGGACGTCGCCCAGATGCGCGCCAGCGCCCGCGACATCGCCTTCGTCTTCCAGATGTTCGCGCTCTATCCGCATATGAACGTGCGCAAGAACATCTCCTATCCGCTGATCAGCCAGGGCATGCCGCGCCGCGATGTCCGCAACAAGGTCGAGGAGGTGGCGAGGATCCTCGATATCGGAAACATCCTCGATCGTCCGGTCGGCGGCCTGTCGAGCGGCGACCGCCAGCGCGTGGCCCTCGGCCGCGCCATCGTCCGCCAACCGAAGGCCTTCCTGATGGACGAGCCGCTCGGCGCGCTCGACGCCGAGTTTCGCGAGCGCATGGCCGAGGAGCTTCGCGCGCTCCATGACCGCATGGGCGCGACCACCGTCTATGTCACCCACGACCAGCTCGAAGCCATGCAGATGGGCGACAAGATCGTGGTGATGAATCATGGCGTGGTCGAGCAGTGGGGCACGCCGCAGGAAATCTACGACCGGCCGGCCACCATGTTCGTGGCCAACTTCATCGGGTCGCCGCCGATGAACTTCCTGCGCTTTGAGGCAACCCTCGAACCGGGTGCCGCCACGGCCCGGCTGTCGGGCGTGGACATTCCGATCCCGCCCTTGGAAACCGGCGTTTCCGGCCGCGAACTCGTGCTCGGCGTGCGACCTGAACATGTGAGCCTCGGCACCGACGGCGCCTATCGCGGGGAGGTGATCGCCACCGAATATCTTGGAACGACGCAGATCGTGACGCTGAATTCTCCGAACGGAACCTTGCGGGTCCGCGCGCCGTCCGGCCAGCCGGTTCGTGTCGGCGAGACGGTCTCGCTCGATTTCAACACCGCGACGCTGTCCCTGTTCGATGCCGGATCGGGGCAGGCGATGAAGGTCGACAGGGCGGCCGTGCGCGCCGCGATGAAGGAGCAATCCCATGGCTGAAGTCGTGCTGTCCTGCCTTTCCAAGCGCTTCGGCGCGACCACTGCCGTCGACGACGTATCGATGACCATCCCCGACGGCGCCTTCGTCGTCCTGCTCGGGCCGACGGGCGCCGGCAAGACCACGACGCTCCGTCTGATCGCCGGGCTCGAAAGGCCGGACGCGGGAAGCGTGTCCATCGGCGCGAACGATGTCGGCGCCTATTCGCCCGCCCAGCGCAATGTGGCGATGGTCTTCCAGCAATATTCGCTCTACCCGCACATGACGGTGCGAGAGAACCTCGCCTTCCCTCTCAGATCTCCGCTGATCAATGCGCCGGAAGACGAGATCGAGCGGCGTGTCGGCGAGGTTTCGTCGGCTCTCCAGATCGCTCACAAGCTCGACAACAAGGCAACCGCGCTTTCGGGCGGCGAGATGCAGCGCGTCTCGATCGGCCGCGCACTGGTACGCCGGCCCGATATCTTTCTGATGGACGAGCCGCTGAGTTCGCTCGACGCCAAGCTGCGCGCGGATCTCCGGCTGGAACTGAAGCGCATCCAGGCCGATCTCGGCGCGACACTTCTCTACGTCACCCACGACCAGATCGAGGCCATGACGATGGCGACGCATATCGGCGTTCTTGAGGACGGCAAGCTGGTGCAGTTCGGCTCGCCGCGCGAGATCTACGAAAACCCGTCGAGCATCTATGTCGCCACGCGTCTCGGGCAGCCGCGCATCAACACCCTCCCCGCTTCGCTGTTCGGGGAAGCGCCGGCCGGCGCCGAACTGATCGGACTGCGCCCGGAACACATTCGCCAGGGCGAAGGCCGCGACGCCAAGGTCGTTCGCGTCGAGCACCTCGGAGACCAGACACGCCTGCATCTTTCGCTCGACGGCCATGCGCTGATCACGCTGACCGACCCGCACACCCCGCTCGCGTCCGGCGACACGATCGCCGTCCGGCCGGACAACCCGCTTTATTTCGCCGCCGACGGCGCGCGCATACCGCAAGGAGCCTGACATGCCCCAGTTCGTGAATTCGAGGGAAACGGTCGTCACCGAGGCGATCGACGGTGTGTTGCGCGGCGCCGGCGGGCGGCTGGCGCGGCTCGACGGATATCCGCACATCAAGGTCGTCGTGCGCACCGACTGGGACAAGTCGAAGGTCGCGCTCGTCTCGGGCGGCGGCTCCGGCCATGAGCCGGCCCATGTCGGCTTCGTCGGACAGGGCATGCTGACGGCAGCAGTCTGCGGCGACGTCTTCGCCTCGCCGTCTGTGGACGCGGTGCTGGCCGCGATCCTGACCGTCACCGGCAAGGCCGGCTGCCTGCTGATCGTCAAGAACTATACCGGCGACCGGCTGAATTTCGGCCTGGCGGCCGAGCGTGCCCGGACCTTCGGTCTCAACGTCAACATGGTGATCGTCGATGACGACGTCGCGCTGCCGGACCTGCCGCAGGCGCGCGGCGTCGCGGGCACGCTGTTCGTTCACAAGATCGCCGGCGCGCTGGCCGACGCCGGCGACGATCTCGACACGGTGACGGACGCCGCGCAGAAGGTCATCGACGGCGTCGTGTCGCTCGGCATGTCGCTTGACACCTGCACGATTCCCGGATCGCCGAAGGAAAACCGCATCCTCGAGGGCCACGCCGAACTCGGCCTGGGGATCCACGGGGAATCCGGGGTGGAACAGGTGAGTTTCGAGGGCGCGCGCAAGGCCGTCGAGACCGTCGTCGGCCGTCTCGCGTCCAACATCAAGCCCGGCCCGCACGCGCTCCTTCTCAACAATCTCGGCGGGACCACGCAGCTCGAAATGGCTATCCTCGCCGAGGAACTGGCGAAGTCCGAGATCGCGGACCAGCTGCGCTGGATTGTCGGCCCCGCCGCCATGATGACCTCGCTCGACATGCAGGGGTTCTCGGTCTCGCTGATGCCGATGACGAAGGAGGCCGAGCGCGCCCTGCTCGCTCCCGCCGCGCCGACGGCCTGGCCGGGGCTCGATCCGTTCGGCGACATCGAGGTCCACCCGCTGCCCGACGGGCTGACGCCGATCCAGGCCATGCCCTCCGCCAACCCGGCGCGGCGCGATCTGATCGAACGCTGCTGCGACATCCTGATCGCCGCCGAGGCGGATCTCAATGCGCTCGACGCGAGATCGGGAGACGGCGATACCGGCACCACGCTCGCAACCGCCGCGAACGCGCTCAAATCGGCGCTGGACCGCCTTCCGCTCGCCGACACGACCCAGCTCTACCGCGCGATCGGCATGGAGCTTTCGCAGACGATGGGCGGCTCGTCGGGCGTCCTACTGGCGATCTTCTTCGCGGCGGCGGGCGACGCGTCGGCCGGCGGAAAAGACTGGATAGACGGGCTGGCGGCCGGTCTGGAACGCATCCGCCAGGTCGGCGGCGCCAATCCGGGTGACAGGACGATGATCGACGCCCTGGCTCCTGCCCTCGGCAGCCTGAAGGACGGCGTCGAGGCAGCCGCCAGATCGGCGCGCGAGGGAGCCGACTACACCGCTACGATCGCGAAGGCCAAGGCCGGCCGCGCGAGCTACATTTCCGAGGACAAGATCCTCGGCCACAACGACCCCGGCGCGGAAGCGGTGGCCCGCTTGTTCGAGAGACTGTAGGAACCGGACGGACTGGACTGCGGATCTGGAGTCCCGGATTTCGGAGCGTCGCAGGCGGCGCGGCAACGACATGGCCGTCCCGTAATCCGGGGTCCCGAATATGCGCCCGAAGCGAATGTTCGGGTGTCTACCGTTTGGTCGCTCTTAATTCGAGGCTGACGGCGTGCGGTTCCGATCCGGCAGCAAGATGTGGTTGGCGAGGCCGCGCCATGTCGAGAGGATGGACGCGCGGTCGACCGGGAAGGGAATCCACGTATCGACGAAGAAAAGACCGCGCAGCAGGTGCTGCGTGATGTCGATGAATTCGACCGCGCTCTCCCTTGTGAAACCGGCGTTGCTGAGGGCTTCGATCCAGATCTGATCGAGTTCGCCGCGGGTCTTCTTGACGATGGGATGGACGATATCCGCCAGTTCCGCCTCTGCGCGGGCGGCGATCATGATTTCCGTGATTGCCCGAAACGACCGGCTTGAAAAAAACCAGTTCGAATCCTCGATGAACTTGTCGATCGGGTCGCGTGCGGGATCGACCTGTTCGGTCAGCTTCCTCGTATGCCCGAGCGCCTCCTCCATGATCTGCCGGGTCACGGCTTCGATGAGGTCGAACTTCTTAGGATAATAATGCTCCTGCGCACCGCGCGAGACACCGGCCAGGCTTGCGACGCGGCTTGCGCTGAACCGCGCATAGCCTTCGGTAACCAGGATGCCGACGGACGCGTTCATGATGGCGGTCTGGGTGGCCAGTCGGCGCTCAGCCTGCGTCCGCCGCGGTTTCTTGCCGTTTTGCACCATCCTGGCCTCCGGATCCCTTCGGGAAAGTCGCATACGCTCCGGTTCGTACCAATGAACCCGCCGCTTGTCTCGGCACGGCGATCGGATGCAGGCTGTTAATTTACAAGCATGTCTGCTTGTTTGTTGCGATTCGCGATGCCCGAAGCTATGCAGAAGAGCGCGGTTCTGGCGTCCGCTCCTGGCATTCAGGGAGGAGGACGGCGCCGAAGATACCCGTCCAGAACAATTCATCGCGAGGTCGAAACCGGCCTGGCACCAGATATCGAGTGGAGGAAAAATGAAACAGCTCAAGACAATTTTCGCCGGAGCGCTGCTGGCGTGTTGCATGGCGGCGCCCGTGGCCGCCCAGGTCATGGCTTTTGCCAGCCTGCCGCAGGGCTCGGTCGGAAACACCATGTCGACGGTCATCGCCGGAAAGGCGCGCGAGGTCGCCGGCATGTCGCTGGTCGTCCAGCCATTCGGCGGCAGTTCGCAGTTCCACCAGGTGATCAATGAAGGAAACGCCGAATTCGCGGTCAACGACATCAACGATGTCATTTCGGCCGCGACCGGCACCAATGGCTATTCCGAGGCGATGACGAACCTTCGGGTGGTCGCGCGGATCAATCCTTTCCCGATCGGCCTTTATGTGAAGGAAAGCTCCGGAATGACGCGAGTCGGCGACCTGAAAGGACACAGCGTACCATCCGGCTGGGATGCTTTTCCGCTGGCCAATTCGCATATCACCGCGATCCTGGCGGCGGACGGGTTGACCTGGGACGATGTCAAGAAGGTGCCGGTCCCGGAACTCATCCGCGGATCGGACGACATGGCCTCGGGCCGGGTGGACAGCGCCTTCTTCGCCGTCGGCGGGCCGAAGGTCGCAGAAGTCGACGCCACGGTTGGCGGCGTGCGTTTCCTGACGGTCGACGCCAATGAGGAGACCCTCGCCAAAATCCGGGCCGTGCGGCCGGCATTCTATTTCAGCGAGGTGCAGCCCGCGCCCGTGCGGGTCGGCGTCAAGGAGCCGATGATGTTCGTGACCTGGGACCATGTGCTTCTGGCGGGCGCTCACGTGCCGGACGAGCAGGTCAAGAAACTTCTCGGCGTCATCTTCGACGAGAAGGAGGCTCTGGTGAAGGCCTATCCGCTCTTCAGGGCCCTCGACGTGGAGACGGCCTACAAGGACTATCCGGGTGTGCAATATCATCCGGGCGCCGTCGCATTTTTCGAAGAGCGCGGCATCGAGAAGACCTCCGCCGAGTAAGCGCGCCGGCCTATGCAAAGCGAAGAAGGCGGCCGTGCGCCGCCTTCTTTCCCCCCGACCCGGTGGCCCAATGCGGGTTCGTTCCTGCTCTACCAATCCCATCCATCATGTCGCGCGAAGCGCAAATCCGACGGCGGCGGCCGGCCATGACCGGCCTCGCGGGGATAAAAACAAGGAGGTATGCTTGTAAGTTGATTTCCGGGCGATCATGATTTAGAGCGCTGGAGAGGAAAGAGCGTGCCCGCTCGGCAGTTGGAGGAGACACAATGTCGGCACAAGCCAAAGCAGCGTCCTGCCCGATGGCGCGGGACCACAAGCCTTTTGAACACCCGGGAACATACCGGTTCTTCAGCCGCGCCCGGAGGGAATGCCCGGTCTTCTTCAATGAGGAGATCGGATACTGGGTCGTGACCCGCCATGAGGACATCCTGGAAATCCTGCGCGATCCGGCAACGTTCTCCGCCGATATCGCGCTGCAGCCGGTCAATCCCTATCCGGACGAACTGGTCCGGTTTCTGAAGGACAGCGGCTTCGGTCCGGAGAAGGTCCATCCGGATTGCGACCCTCCGAAACATGCGCGCATCCGCGGGATCGCGGCGCGATATCTCAATATCCGCACCTATCTCACGCTGGAGGAGGACATGCGCGAAATGGTGCGCGGATATATCGCCGACATGAAGGGAAAAGGCGTCGTCGACCTGGTCGATTCCCTGACCTACGAATTCCCGGCGCGCGTCATCTTCCTGCTTTTCGGCGAGTCCGGCCTCGACCCCCGTCAGCTCAAGGCATGGGGCACGAACAGGCTGGCTTTGGTCTGGGGACGCCTGAGCGAGGCGGAACGCATCGCCGCCGGCGAGGAACTTCTGGCGTTCTGGAACTTCGCCGGCGGCATCGTCGAGGATCGCCTCGAAAATCCGGGCGACGACTATCCCTCCTACCTGCTCGAACAGCGCAATGGCGACGATTCCGTGCTGTCGCTCCGGGAGATCCAGTCGATGCTTTTCGCGCTCCTGTTCGCGGGGCACGAGACCACGACGAATGCGGCCGGAAACATCGTCATCGAACTGATGCGCAACAGGGAACAATGGGACAAGCTGGTGGCCGATCCCTCGCTTATCCCGCAAGCGGTCGAGGAAGGACTGCGCTTCGCGTCCTCCGTTGTCGCGTGGCGGCGCCGCACGACCCGTCCCGTCGAAATCCGGGGCACGCAGATTCCCGAAAACGCCCCGCTGCTGATCTGCCTGGCGTCAGCCAACCATGACGAGGCCGTTTTCGAGGATCCCGAAACCTTCGATGCAGAGCGCAAGAATGCACGCAGCCATATCGCCTTCGGTTACGGCGAGCATTTCTGCATCGGCGGCCCGCTGGCGCGCATCGAACTCAAGATCGTGCTCGAGGAACTCACGGCCGCCTTCCCCGAGATGCGACTAGTCGACGAACAGGAACTCGAGTGGAACGAATCGCTGAGTTTTCGCGGGCCACATCAACTGCTGGTGGAGCTTGGAAATTGAGTTCCGGAACCGTCACATGGACCTGCGCGAATGGCGAGACCGTCACGGCCGAGGTCGAACACGGAATGACGCTGATGGAAGCGGCCGTGCGCAACGATGTGCCCGGCATCATCGCCGAATGCGGGGGCGCCGCGTCCTGCGCGACCTGCCACGTCATCATGGACGACGAGCGCGCGGACAAGGTACCGCCTCGGTCCGACATCGAAGACGACATGCTGGATTTCGCGGAGAGCGAAAGGCAGCCAAACAGCCGCCTGAGCTGCCAGCTGGTCATGTCCAGGGATCTGAACGGCGTGCGCCTGATTGTTCCGCAGGGCTGCCGATAAAGCCCGGGCCCGGCGATGCGGATCTGTGCAAACCTTCTCGCGCCGGGAGTCAGTGTCCGTACATGCCGGGCGCGCAGCCGAAGGCGCGGCGGAACTGGCGGTTGAAATTGGAGATGTCGCTGAAGCCGCAGGCAAAGGCGATCGTCGAGATCAGCATGTCGTTCCGGCCCTGCCGGCGGTCGAGCAGCATCTGGCAGGCCCGCTCGAGCCGTTTCTGGGCCAGGTAATCCGTCGGCGACGTACCCATCAGCGAGAAGGCCCGCTGCAATTGCCGTGTCGAGACACGAAGGTCCGACGCGATGTCCCTGACCGTCAGGTCGCAGCGGTCGAACTGCGCATCGACATAGGCCATTCCCTGTTTCAGGAGCTGCGCGCCGCCCATGTCCGCCTCGATCTGGAGCAGCCTTTCGCGCCCTTCGCGCTCATGCAGCATGACGCCCAACAGGCCGAACAAGGATTCCCTGAGATAGCCGTTCTGTTGCGGGGAACTGTCCGACGACAGCGCCTTGGCGAGGACCGAGGTGATGGCGAGCGCCGTATAGTCGTTGCGCGACAGGAACAGGCCGCTGCGGATGTTCTCGCCGAAGCGCTCCCGCATCTCGCTGCGCGGCAGGTGGATCGACAACTGGCGGCCGTAATTGCCGAAGAAGGCGAACTCGGACGGCTTGGCGCTGTCGATCAGGAACATGTCGCCCGGGTTCATCATGCGCGCTGAATCCTGCTGCGCCATGAGCGCCCGGCCCTCTTCCTGGACGACCAGGAAGAAGTGCTCGCCGTCGTCCCGGCGGCAATCCTCGGCGGAGCGCCGAACTTTCTGCAAATCCTTGGCGATATGCGCCATCTCGATGCCGGCGCGCTCCTCGAGGAGAATGCAGCCATTAACCTTGTCCTGTCCCTTGGTCGGCTCGGCCCGGAACAGGCCGCAAACCTCCCGGAGGCGCGACTGGAACTGGTCGACGGCGAGTTCGCCGGGAAGAACAAGGGTCAGCATGGCGCCTATTGTGACGCGCTAGCGGCAGTTTTCAACCGGGATCGCGCGCGGCTCGCTCCGGCCGGGCGCGGCACGCTTTGTCGCCAGCGTCCAAGCATGCTGTCGCGAAACACCAAGAGCAGTGGCGTCCCCTCCTGTTAGGACTGACAATGGAGGAAATTCACAAGGGAGGAGCCCGTGTCCGACATGGGAATGATCATCAATGGCGTCCGCGCAGACGCAGCCGCCAGCTTCGACGTCACGAACCCGTCCACCGGGGAAGTCGTCGGCACGGCGCCGAATGCGTCCCAGGCCGATCTAGACGCGGCCGTCGCGGCGGCGAAGACAGCCTTCGAAACATGGTCGAAGAAGACGGACGCCGAACTGGCGGCCGCATGCGAGGCGGTGGCCGCGAAGATCGGCGAGCATGCCGAGGAACTCGCCCTCCTCTTGACCCGGGAACAGGGCAAGCCGCTGAACGGACTCGGATCGCGTTTCGAACTGGGCGGCGCGCAAGCCTGGGCCGGCTACACGGCCGGGCTCTCGCTGCCGATGAAGGTGTTGCAGGACAACAATGAAGGCCGGATCGAGATGTATCGCAATCCGGTCGGCGTCGTCGGCTCGATCACGCCCTGGAACTGGCCGGTGATGATCGCCGTCTGGCACATCCTGCCGGCGGTTCGGACCGGCAACACGGTCGTCATCAAGCCGTCGCCCCATACGCCGCTCTCCACGCTGCGGCTGGTCGAGATCATGAACGAGGTGCTGCCCGCCGGCGTCGTGAACGCCATCGCGTCTGACGACCAGCTTCACAATATCGGCGCGGCGATGTCCGCACATCCCGACATCCGCAAGATGGTCTTCACCGGGTCGATCGACACCGGCAAGAAGGTGATGATGACCGCGGCCGAGACCATGAAGCGGTTGACGCTCGAACTTGGCGGCAACGACGCCGGCATCGTGCTGCCGGATGTCGATCCCAAGCAGATCGCCGAAGGCCTGTTCTGGGGCGGCTTCATCAACAACGGCCAGACCTGCGCCGCCATGAAGCGTCTCTACGTCCATGAGGACGTCTATGACGAGGTGTGCGACGCGCTGGTGGAGTATGCGCGCAACATCCCCGTCGGGGACGGCCAGGACGAGAGTTCAGTCCTCGGGCCGATCGCCAACCAGATGCAGTTCGACAAGGTGAAGCGGCTGGTCGACGACGCCAAGACGAAAGGGCGCGTATTGCTGGGCGGCGAACCCGGGGAAGGCCTCTATTTCGCGCCGACCATCATTGCCGACCTTACGCAGGACGACCCGCTCGTCGCCGAGGAGCAGTTCGGCCCGGCGCTGCCGATCATCAAATATTCCGATATCGACGAAGTCATCGCGCTGGCCAATGACAGCGAGAACGGCCTCGGCGGATCGGTCTGGTCCAAGGATATCGGAAAGGCGAAGGAGATCGCGCGGCGGATGCAATGCGGTTCGGTGTGGATCAACAAGCACGGCGCGATCCAGCCGAATGCCCCCTTTGGCGGCGTGAAGTCCTCCGGGCTGGGTGTCGAGTTCGGCGAGGAAGGCCTCGCGGAATATACCGACATCCAGGTCGTCTACAGCTGAGGGGCGGGCCATGGAACAGTTCGACTATATCGTGGTCGGCGGCGGCTCTTCGGGCTGCGTGATGGCGAACCGGCTTTCGGAAGATGGCGCCTCGCGGGTCCTGCTGATCGAAAGCGGCCGCCGCGACGACAATCGCTGGATCAAGATCCCCGCGACGTTCTTCAAGGTCATCGAGCAGGGCAAGGACGTTGTCGCCTATGTCGGTGAGCCGTCGGACAAAGTGAACGGCCGGCCGTCGATCGTGATCCAGGGCAATGTGATCGGCGGCGGTTCCTCGGTCAACGCGATGATCTACATTCGCGGCCAGTCGCAGGACTATGACGGCTGGGCGCAGGACGGAAACCGCGGATGGGCCTATTCCGACGTCCTGCCAGTATTCCGCGACCTCGAAAACAACATGGAGCATGCCGGCGAGTTCCACGGCACGGAAGGCGAACTTCATGTGTCGGAAACCGGGTTCCATCACCCGCTGAGCCGGGCCTTCGTGCGGGCGGCGCAGGAGACCGGCCTGCCCTACAACCCCGATTTCAACGGGCGCATCCAGGAAGGCGCCGGCTTCTACCAGACCACGACGCATAACGGAAAGCGGTGGTCGGCGGCCGAAGCTTTCCTGCGTCCGGCGGAAGGCCGTTCGAACCTGACGATCATGACGGAAACGCGCGTGGCGCGCATCCTGTTCGAGGGTACGCGCGCGGTCGGCGTGGAACTGGAAAACGGCACCCAGTACAAGGCGGCCGGAGAGGTCGTGCTGTGCGCGGGCGGCATCGAGACGCCGAGGCTGCTGCAACTGTCGGGCGTCGGCGACGCCGAACATCTGAAGGGCCACGGGATCGAGGTCGTCTCCGATCTGCCCGGTGTCGGCGAGAACTATCAGGACCACCTCGAATCCACCGTCCAGGGCGTCACCCGCGATCCGATCTCGATCTACCGGGAAGACAAGGGCCTGAAGGCCGCCTTCCACATGCTCCAGTATCTCGCGACGAAAACCGGCATATTGTGCTCCAATGTCGTGGAATGCGGCGGATTTGCCGATGTCTCGGATGCGGGATTGCCCGATATCCAGTTCCACGTGCTTCCCTTCATGGTGGGTTGGGCCGACCGTCCGCCGATCGAGGAACACGGCATCGCCATCGGACCCTGCTTCCTGCGGCCGCGATCGCGCGGCACGGTCAAGCTCCGCTCGGCCAATTCGAAGGACCCGGCCCTGTTCGACGCCGGCTCGTTTTCCGATCCGGAAGATCTCGAAGTTCTGGTGCGCGGCGTCAAGAAAGGGATCGAGATCCTCGAGGCGCCGTCGCTGGCGAAACTCGTCAAGCGCCGCGCCCTGCCGGAACCCGGCGTCGAAAAGGATGACGACGCTCTGCGAGATTTCGTCCGCCAAACCGCGAAAACCGTGTTTCACCCGGTCGGCACGGCCAAGATGGGGCCGGACAGCGACCGGATGGCGGTGGTCGACAACGAGCTGCGCGTCAAAGGCGTTCAGGGGCTGCGCGTCTGCGACGCCTCGGTCATGCCGCGCCTCGTTTCGGGGAACACCAACGCGCCGACGATGATGATCGCCGAACGCGGTGCGCGTTTCATCACCGGAAAGGAATCGCTGAACGCCTGAGGCCCCGCCTTCCGCGCCGGCCCAAGGCATGCGCGGCAGACATTTTCCGCTTCAATCGCAAGGGCGCAGACCGGCAAGGACGCGTCCTTGCGCATTGGCGTGCGTCCGGTTTTGACGGGCGTTCCGTCCGGTCGGGACAATCCCTATAGACGCCATTGCCCCTATGATCCTGGCTCTGCCGGTGCTCCGCGCACCGCACGGTCTATCAAAGGAGGAGTTGAGATGGCTATGGCTGAGGAAGCACAGAACGAGTTTTGGCGCGGTATCAAACCAATCGAAAAAGTGTTCCAACCCGACGCCCTGCCCGAGGTCTACATCCCGAATATCGCCGATGACGACGAGCGCTATTACGTGCCGTTTTCCGAGACGGTGTTTTCGAAACCGATCTGGATCTCGCCGCAACGCAACATGTGGTGCGATGTTCTGATGGCGAAGGGCGCCGGGCTGGTCAATCGCCACTACCATCCGCACGAGGTCTTCGCCTACACGATTTCAGGCAAATGGGGTTACCTTGAGCATGACTGGGTCGCGACGGCGGGCGACTTCATCTACGAGACGCCGGGCGAAGGGCACACGCTCGTGGCCTATGATCACCCCGACCCGATGAAGGTGCATTTCAAGGTGACCGGCCCGCTGATCTGGCTCGACGAGAACGGCGAACCCGACGGCTATTTCGACGTCCACATGTATATCGACATGTGCAAGAAGCACTATGACGAGGTCGGGATCGGCGCCGATTATATAGAGAAACTCTTCCGCTGACGAAGGTGTCGGGCCGCAGTGCAACGCGTTGCGGCCCGGGCTTTCCGGACGACGCCATGACTTTTCAAAATGACGCATTCGCAGGCATGACCGTCGCCATTACCGGCGGAACATCCGGCATTGGCGGCGCGACTGCGCTGGCCTTCGCGCAGCTCGGCGCCCGGGCCCTCTCCCTGGGGCTGAATGCCGGCGGGCCGGATGCGCCGGCGCATGAAAACGTCGCCTGCCAAGAGATGGACGTGCGCGACCGCGAAGCGCTCGCCGCCTCGATCGACGGCCTCGGCCAGCTCGACGTGCTGGTCAATTGCGCCGGCGTCAGCCGTGACCGCGACGAATGGAACGAGGCATCGTTCGACGAGGTTCTCGACATCAATCTCGCCGCGGCGTTCCGGGCCAGCCAGGCGGCGCGGCCGCTCCTGGCGCGAAGCGGCGGCGCGATCGTCAACATCGCCTCGATGTATTCCACATTCGGCGCGGCGGACCGCCCTGCCTATAGCGCCAGCAAGGGCGGGATGGTGCAGCTGACGAAATCGCTTGCCATCGAATATGCGCCGGAAGGCATTCGGGTGAATGCGGTGGCGCCGGGCTGGATCGAAACGCCCCTAAGCCGGGGGCTTTTCGCCGACATTCCGGTGTCCGCTCCGATCAAGGCGCGCATCCCGATGGGCCGCTGGGGACAGCCGGACGAGGTGGCCGATCCGATCCTTTTTCTGGCTTCCCCTCTGGCGCGCTACGTCACCGGCGTCACATTGCCGGTTGATGGCGGATATCTGACCGTTTAGGCCGTAAAAACCCTTATTTTTCCGGCAGATTTCGCCACGGCACTTGGAGCTGGAACGATAATGGTGCATCCTTCCGCGACCGATTGAATGCGATAGGGAGGATCGCCGATATGGGTTTGATCAGTTCATTCGACACCAGGAGTGTCGCAAAGTCCGATCGCATCGATTTCTGGGAGGAACGCTGCTCCAGCGCCGTGGTCGGGCTGACCTGCTCCACCACCGAGGAGAACGGCTTCGAGGCGAAATTCGACCACTACGATTTCGGCAGTTTCTCGATCTTCGACATCGCCGGAAAGCCCCACGTGATCTGCCGATCGTCCGAAATGGTGCGCCGGGACCAGAAGGATTCCGTCTTCTTCACGATCATCATGAAGGGCAATGTCTTCGTGAACCGGAGGGACCGCATCGACCTCCTGAATGCCGGGGACATCGTGCTCTACGACACGACCACCCCCTACATGCACGGATTTCCGACCGACGCGCGGCAAGTTCTCTTCGATGTACCCGGCGCCGAATTCCGCAAGCGCTTCCCGAAATGGGACCTGCGCGACGCGCTGAAGATCGACGGAAACAACGGCAACGGAATCGCCATCGGCAAGGCAATGCGCAACACCTTTTCGGAGGTGCGCGCGCGCAAATATCTCGCGCCGGAACCGCTTCTGGTCAACAATATCTGGTCGGCACTGGAAATGGTGCATGACCATGTGTTCGGCGCGACCGACATCTCCTCCTATCACCTCGGCATCATCCAGCGCGTGCGAACCCTCATTCGCGCGCGCATGGACGATGCGGGCCTAGACACGGAAACGGTCTCCGACGAGATCGGAATGAGTTCGCGCCAGTTGAACCGGATCCTGGCGGCTCAGGATCTGACCGTTCGAAAACTCATTCAGAACGAGCGGCTGGACCGTGCCCACCGGGTGATTTCGGGAGCGGCGGGCGGAGAAAGGATCGCGCTGACGGAACTGGCCTACAGTTGCGGTTATTCCTGCCCGTCTCATTTCTCCAAAAGTTTCCGCAGACGTTTCGGCATCGCGCCGAGCGAGATGCGCGTTGCAATCCAGGATCCGGAGAACGCGTCCTAATCCTCTCCGGAAAACTCGCCCGGGAGCACTCCGGCGCATTGCGCCGGAAAGCATACATCTGCGCCCGGGGGCGCCTCGCGAAAACCGCGCGAAACGAGGCCAAAAAGACAAGAAAACCGGCCCGTTTTCATTGAATCTGAGCCCTCAATTTGCGATACTGACAGGCATTCGCGCACACCAAATCGCGAGGGAGGAACATGAACGAAATCAACAACATAACCAAGTTGCCCGAAGAAGCCTACGAGGCAGCGATACGCCGTTTCGCGAAGGAGGGCGCACACATTCCCGGAGACGACAAGGCCAACCCCTGGGTGCCCTTCGGGGACGCGGCGGCGATCAAGCATTTCTGCTTCGATGTACGCACGAATTCGGTGGCCAACATCCTCTGGGTCAAGGGCGGCGGCCGCATCGGCACGCACAAGCATCGCGGCGTCGTTTCGGCGATCACGCTGGAAGGATCCTGGGCATATTACGAGTATGACTGGGTCGCCCGCCCCGGCGATTTCGTCTACGAATTGCCGGGCGCGGCCCACACGCTCTATTCGGACGATCCGGACGGGATGAAGGCGCTGTTCTGGATCAACGGCCCGATCGAGTTCTATGACGACGACGGCAAGTTCGACTTCACCGCCGACGTCTTCTGGTTCATCGACCACTATACGAAATATTGCGAGGAAAACGGCATTCCGATCAATCAGGAAATGTTCGTCTGAACGACCTCTCTCGCATCCAGAAAGAACCGCCCGGAAAGACGATTTCCGGGCGGTTTTTTATGTTGGTTGCGAAATTTCGAGAGAAACGTCAGGCCGCCACGTCGATCAGAACCTTGCACTGGGTGGTGCGATTGCGCAGCGCCTCGAAGGTTTCCGGGACACGGCCGAGGCCGATCTTCTCGGTGATCAGCGCCTGGGGGCGGAAGGTCTCGAATGTCGCCAGCGCGTCGATCGCCATCGCGAACTCGGCCATGCTGAAGAAGGCCGCCATCACGATAGTGATTTCCTTGTTCAGGACGGCGAAGGGATCCCATTCGTCGCCGCCGACACACAGGCCGACGCCGACCACCTTGCCCTGGATGCGGACGAGATCGCAGGCAAAATTGATCAGGCCCTTCTTGCCGACGCATTCGAACACGATGTCGGGCGCGCCGCCCGCCTGTTTCTCGAATTCGGCGGCGAGCCCCGGCCCGGAAATCGCAAAGCCGGTGGCCCCGACCGCATGCGCCCTGTCGCGCTGATAGTCGTTGATATCGGCCACAACCACATGGGATGCGCCCATCCGGCGCGCCCATAGCGCGACCAGCAGGCCGATCGGGCCCGCCCCGAGAATGAGCACCTTTTCGCCAGGCTTGAGGCCGGACCGCATGACGCTGTGCAGGCCGATCGATGTCGGCTCCGCGAGGGCGCCTTCGGCGAGCGGCAGATTGTCCGGAAGTTTCACACATTGCCGGGCCGCGACGGCGGTCAGCTCCGCGTAACCGCCGCCGATCAACACCATCTCGGCGCACCAGGCCGGCTCGCCCGCCCGGCACCGGTCGCAATGGCCGCATCCGCGCATCGGCGCGACCGCGACGCGGTCGCCGATCGCAAAGCCGGTGACGTCCGAGCCAATCGAAACGATCTCGCCGGCGAATTCATGGCCGAGCACCACGCCCTGGCCGATCCCGAAGGTCTTCGGATCCTCGGTCATGTGCAGATCGCTGCCGCAGATGCCGCAGGCCGCGACCTTCAGCACCACCTCGTCCGCCTCCGGCTGCGGATCGCCGATCGTGTCGACCCGCAGCGGCCGTCCGACCGTATCAAACAGTGCAGCCTTCATTGACCTCCTCCCGAGACAAGCGTCCGCCGCGTGGGAAACCAGGGAGCGTCGACCACCTTGGTCAGCAGGCCCCACAAGCCGTTGCGCGCAAACAGCGCCACCATCAGGGTCAGGATGCCGAGTACGACCAGATAGGTGGCGCCATATTCGCCGAACCAGCGGTCCGCGAAGAAGTAGACGATGGAGCCGAGGAGAACGCCCTCGATGCTTCCGAGTCCGCCGATCATGACGATGAAGATCGCGACCGTCGCCCATTGCGGGCCGTAGGCCGCCTCCGGGGTGATCCGCAGCTGCGCCATGAAATAGATCGCGCCCGCGAGCCCGGTTCCCGCCGCGCCGGCGATGAACAGGAGGAAGCGCAAGCGCGAGACATTGACGCCCTGGCTGGCGGCCGAAACGGGATTGTCGCGCATCGCGGTCAGCGCGAGACCGTATCGGGACCGCAGCAGCCAGTAGGTTCCGCCCACCGTGATCAGCAACATCAGCGCGCAGAGAATGGTGATCCCGATCGCCCGTTCATGGGCGTTGTACTGGGTCATGACGCGCAGGCTCATGCCCGCACCGGCATTCACGTAGCTGACATTGGACGTCAGAAGGCGCATCACTTCAGCGACCACCCATGTGCCGATGGCGAAATAGGGGCCGTCGAGCCGGTGCAGCAGGCCGTAGGTCGGCACGGCGAGAATGACCGGTGCGATCAGGCACAGGGGCACGGCGAAGAACGGATTGATGCCGAGATTCTGCGCCAGCGCGAACATCGCATAGGCGGCGACACCGCTGAACGCCTGCTGACCGACGGAAACGAGGCCGCCATAGCCCGCCAGCAGGTTCCACATTTGCGCGATGGCGATGTAGCAGCACAGCTCGACGACGGAGCGGATCGTGCCCTGGCTGGCCCACCACGGCATCGCGACAAGCGCCACCAGCAGGGCGATACCGATGATCATCGCCGCGATGCCGGATTTGGTCTGGACGCGGACCTTCGCGTGGCCGGTTGTTTCGAACCCTGTCATCTCACGACCTCCCGAAGATGCCTTGCGGCCGAACGATCAGAACCAGGAGGAAAACGAGGTGGCCCGCCAGAATTCCGAAGCCGGGATTGATCCGGAAGCCAATGGCCTGGCTGATGCCGAGGACCATCGAGCCAAGAAACGCGCCCCAAATGGAGCCCATGCCGCCGATGATCACCGCTTCGAAGGCGTAGATGAGCTGTGCCGGCCCGTCCGACGGGGCGACGGTCGATCGCAGTCCCTGGAAGACGGCAGCGAAGCCGAGGATGCCAACCGACAGCGCCGTCGCCCAGGCATAGACCGATTTCGGATTGATCCCGGTGAGCGCCGCCGCCTCGACATCCGCGGCCGAGGCGCGCAGCGCACGGCCGAAGCGGGTGAAGCGCAGCAAGGCGTCGAGCCCGCCGGTCAACACCGTCGCGACGACCAGCACGATCACCGGCAGAACGCCGATGAAGATCGGGCCGATCTGCCACGACGCCTGCTCGATGCCGCCGCCGGGAATGGAGCGCGTGTCGGCGGACCAGAGCTGCAGCATCGCGTTCTGCAGCGCGATGGACAGGCCGAAGGTCGCGATGATCGACGGCAGCGGGTCCTGGCTGACCACGCGGTTCAGCACCGCCCGCTGCAAGACGTAGCCGATGGCGGCCGCGATCGGGACGATCATGACGAGCAGCACGAAGGGGCCGACATTGAGCGACGCGACGATCGACACGCCGATCAGGGCGAGCAGGATCATCAGGTCGCCATGGGAGATGTTGACGATGCGCATCACGCCGAACATCAGCGCCATGCCGAGCGCATATTGCGCGTAGAGACCGCCGAGCAGAATGCCCTGGATAAGCCCGTCAAGCCACTGCATGGCCGGCTCCGAAATAGGCCGCCGAGATGTCTTCGCGAGACACGTCGGCGGATTTGCCCGTCAAGGTCACTTTGCCCTCCAGCATACAGTACAATCGGTCTGACGCCTTCTTTGCGAGGCCAACGTCCTGCTCGACGAGAACGATCGCCGTTCCGGCGGCCGAGATCGAGGGAATGGCCTCATAGATTTCGCCGATGACCTTCGGCGCGAGGCCGAGCGAAATCTCGTCGCAAAGGAGGACTTTCGGTTCGTTGAGCAGCGCGCGCCCGATGGACACCATCTGCTGCTGGCCGCCGGACAGGCTCTGCACCGGATCGCGCCGCTTGTCCTTGAGGATCGGAAACAGTTGGTAGATCCGCTCCAGCGTCCAGGTGTCGGTGCCGCCGGCCTTGTGGTCGATGGCGACTCGCAGATTGTCCTCGACGGACATACCCGCAAAGAGCCGCCGTCCCTCGGGAACGATGGCGACGCCATTGGCGACCATGAGATGCGGCGCAAGGCCGCCACTCGGCTTTCCCTGAAGTTTGACCATGTCGGAGCCGACCTTGATCGCGCCCATGACCGACTTCAGGAAGGTCGACTTGCCGGCCCCGTTGGCGCCGATCAGCGCGACGACCTCGCCCGATCCGATCTCGAAATCGACGCCGAAAAGCGCCTGGAAATCGCCATAGAAAGCCTTGAGGCCGTGCGTGGAAAGAAGCGGTTCGCTCATGCCTCGATCCCCATGTAAACGCGTTTCACTTCGGGATCCTCGATCACCTCGCGGGGCGGGCCCTCGGCGATCTTCTCGCCGAAGTCGAGAACCATGACGCGCTCGGCGACGGCCATCAGCGCGTGCAGGACATGCTCGATCCAGACGATGGTGACGCCGGTGTCGCGGATCTTGCGCACGAGTTCGACGAGATCCTTGCCCTCGTCGTCGGTCAGTCCGCCGGCGATTTCGTCTAGGAGCAGGAGTTTCGGCCGCGATGCGAGCGCGCGCGCCAATTCGAGTCGCTTGCGGTCGAGCAGCGTCAGCGAATCCGCCATCTTGTTCGCCTTGCCGCCCAGTTCGCACTGGTCGAGGACGGAGGCGCAGTAATCGTAGACGGCGCCCTCGCTCTTCTTGCCGGCGAAACTGGCCGAGACGAGCAGGTTCTCGAATGTGGTCATGCCGCCATAGGGCAGCGGAATCTGGTAGGTCCGGCCGATTCCCATCTGAGCCCGGCGGAACGGCGGCTCTCCGCCCAGCAGATCTCCGTCGAAGCGGATGGTGCCGGAATTCGGGCGAATGTCGCCCGAAATCAGGTTGAACAGTGTCGTCTTGCCGGCGCCGTTCGGTCCCAGGATTCCCAGGACCTCACCGCGCCGGACAGAGAAGCTGACGTCGTGGAGAACGCGGTTCGCCCCGAAAGTCTTGCCCAGGCCCTCGGCCTCCAGCAACACCGACGCTTTGTCCGCGGTTTCACTTGCAGATGCTCCCATGCTCTCCACCATTGTCAGACGGTCACATCGCCCAGGGCAGGATCTTCATCTTCTGCTCGGGTTCGAACAGCTGATTGACCGTGTTGTCGACGATCTTCAGATCGTACATCCACTTCTCGCCCGGCACCCACTGGCCGCCAAAGATCGGCGTCGTGGAGACGTTCGGGTGCGGTCCGGTCGAGAAATTCACCGGTCCGATCAGCGTGTTCAGGTTGGTCGCCTTGATGGCGTCGCGCACGGCCGCCTTGTCGAGCGGGTTGCCCGACCGCTTCAGCGCGTCGATGGCGACTTCCCAGATGGCGTGGCTGTAGCCGAGCGGCTGCGTCCACTGGCGGTTGGTCTCCGCTTCCCACTCGTCGGCGAGATCGCGGCTGACCTGCCCGGTGAGCGACGACTTGAACGGGAAGGCCGGCGTCCACCAGACCTCGGACGACATGCCGTTGCCGAGATCGCCCATCGCCTCGACGGCGGAGGGGAACAGCAGCGCGGCCGCCATGGTCATGGCACGCGGATGGTAGCCCTGCTGGTTGCACTGGTTGACGAAGGTCTTGAAGTCGTCGGTAAAGGCGATGCCGCCGACGATGTCGCAGCCTTCGTTCTTGAAGGTGGAGATCTGCGCTGTGAAATCGTTGGTGCGCGGCTGGAAATAGCCGGGCTTGACGACCTCGAAGCCGGCGTCGCGCGTCGGAGACGGCAGGCCGTAATCCTCGTTGCCCCAAGTCTCGCCATCGATGTTCTGCGGGAACAACATTCCCACCTTCTTGTTGGTCTCGATGGTGTTCCACAGGCCGACGAAGGTGCGCAGCGCCTCGTCCAGACCCCAGAAGAAGTGGTAGGTCCAGGTGAACGGGTTGTCGGCGCCGCCGCGCGGGAAGATGATCGCCTGCCACGGCGCGCCGCAGGAGACGCAGGGGATTTCATAGAGCTCGGCCTGGTCGGCCGCCGCGGTGATGGTCGGCGTGGTCGAGGCCGGGATCAGAAGGTTGACTTCTTCGTTGAGGATCAGGTCGCCGGACACCTCTGCCGAACGGTTGGAGTCCGACTGGCTGTCCTGGACGAGAATCTCGACATTGTAGCGCTCGCCATTGACCTCGAGACCGTCGGCGAGCAGGCCGTTGATCTTCTCGACCATGTAGCCGTCGGTTTCACCGAACAGCGCCATCGGGCCCGTGGCGGGCGTGACGTAGCCGATCTTGATCGTGCCGGCCTGGGCCCGCGCGATATTGGGCATGGCGAGCGATGCGGCGCCAACGCCCAGTCCCTTGAGCACGGTTCGACGAGACGTCGACGTGATCAGGCTTTTCTTGAAATGAGACATGGTTTCCTCCCAGATGTCTGCAGTTGCAGTTGAAACCCGAGCGCGCCGGCCACGACGCGATCAGGGCATGAAGTCACTTGATGCGCAGCATCGACCCCCCGTCGATCACGAATTGCGCGCCGGTCACGTAGGACGAGGCCGGCGACGCGAGGTAAAGGGCGAGCCCCTTCACATCCTCCGGGTCGCCAATGCGGCCGATCAGGGACTGGGCCTCGAACGCCGCGCGGTCCGCCGGGTTCTTCAGTCGCCCGCCGGCGATATTCGTCATGAACGGTCCCGGCGAGATGCAGTTGACGTGAATGCCGAAGGCGCCAAGTTCCATCGCCGTGTTGCGCACGAGATGGTCGACGCCCGCCTTGGCCGGCATGTAGGGCGTACCGACGATCGCCTCGTTGATCTGGGCCGCGACGGACGATGTGACGATGATGCGGCCGCCGCCGGTCTTCTTCATGTGGCGCGCGGCGTTCTTGATGGTGGTGTAGACGCCGGAGAGGTTCACGGCGATGACACGGTCCCAATGCGCATCCTCCATCGCGTCGATGGCGCCGTCCGGATTGCGATCGCCTTCGGGCGTCAGAAAGCCGGGCCCGGCGTCGATGCCGGCATTGGCGAAGACGACGTCGATCTTGCCATGCTTTTCCGCGACGGCGTCGAACGCCTTCGCCATTTCCGCGCGGTCCGAGACATCGACCTTCTGGCCCCATATGGAGCCACCGGCCGCCGTGATCGCGTCGACCGTTTCGGCGAGACCCTTTTCATCGATGTCGAAAATGCAAACTTGCGCGCCGTTATCGGCCATGACCTCGGCATAGGCGCGACCGAGACCGCTTCCGCCCCCGGTCACGATGACCGACTTGCCGCTGACGTCGAACATCTCCTGTACCGACGGCATTCATCCTCCTCCCCGGACACGGTTCTTGGCGACCGTTTCCCATATTGCCGCCTAACCCGGCCCGGGCCGAAGGCAGACAGCGACTGCATGACGCCGACCTCCCCGGCCCGAAGGGCGGGAAAACTGCGACATGTTGTCAGCCTATCCGCGCGACGCCAAGCGGTCACGGGTCATAATGGACATTTGGCGCGTCAGTTTCGGACATCGCCGAACCGCTTTTCGCGTCCGAAATCGACCGGAGAAGCCGGGGTCGCGGGCCTAGATGCTCATGCCGCCGTCGACCATGTGCAGCGTTCCGGTCGAGAAACTGCTCATGTCGCTGGCAAGAAACAGCGCGGACGCGGCGATCTCGTCGGGCGATGCATGCCGGCCGAGCGGGATGATGCTGTTGAAGAACTCGGTCCCGTCGCGACCGGTCGCCGCCGTGAAGCCGTCCTCGACATTCTTCTGGAAGCTGTTGTCGATCGGGCCGGGATGCAGCGTATTGACGCGGATGCGGCGGGGCGCCAGTTCCTTGGCGAGGCAGCGCATGAGGCCGACCTGGGCATGTTTCGCTGTGATGTAGCCGTATACGCCCGGATCGCCGGTGACGCCCGCGACGCTGGAGGTGATGATGATGCTGCCGCCGTCGCGCATTTTCGGCACCGCATTCTGGCAGGCGAGAAAAGCGCCCCGCACATGCACCGACAGGACGCTTTCGAAGACGTCGAGCGGATAGTCTTCGATCGGCGCGACGGTGCCGAAGTTCCCGGCATTGCTCATCAGGACGTCGATTTCGCCGAACTTTTGCGTGGCCGCATCGACATAGGCAGCGGTCGAGGCCGCGTCCGACACATCGGCGGCGACGGTGAGAACCGACTCGCGAAACGCGCCCAGCCCCAGCCGGTCGATATCCGGCTCCTCGAGATCGACCAGGACGACGCGCGCGCCCTCCTCCAGGAAGCGCCGTGCGGTCGCGCTTCCGACACTGCCGGCGGCGCCGGTGATTACGCAATGCTTGTTCTTCAAGAGCGGCTCAGACATTTTCCCTCCCCAGGGTCGTTTGGCTTTCTTCGGCGCCATCCGGAAACGCGCCGGCCTCATCCTCGACCCGGCACCTCTAGCATCATGCCATGGACAGTTGCAGCATCTCGCAGACCCCAAGGCATAACTTTTTCTAATGGATCATGCCGCCGATTGCATTTGATGCGGTCGCCGGAATTGCCGCATAGATATCAGCAGATTGCCTTCCGGATCGGCTTTTCACAAAGCCGGAATGCATGACCATTGAGATCGAGGGAGGCGTGACATGTCCGCTATGACGGGCGGGGAAGCGATTGTCGGACAGTTGTTGCGGCACGGTGTGGATACGGTTTTCGGGCTGCCCGGGGCGCAGACCTACGGATTGTTCGACGCGCTCCACCAAAGACAGGACCGCATCCGCGTCATCGGCGCGCGCCACGAACAGGCCTGCGCCTATATGGCGATGGGCTATGCCCGCGCGACCGGGCGACCGGGCGTCTGTTCCGTGGTGCCGGGTCCCGGCATCCTCAACGCATCCGCCGCTTTGCTGACAGCTTTCGGCGTCAATGCACCCGTTCTGGCCCTGACGGGCCAGGTGCCGCGCGCCTTTTTCGGGCGCGGACGCGGCCATCTCCACGAAATGCCGGACCAGCTGGGCACGGTTGGTGGCTTCACGAAATGGGCGGAGCGGATCGAATATCCGGCGGAAGCGCCGCAGCGCATCGCCGAAGCCTTCCGGCAGATGACGTCGGGCCGGCGCGGTCCCGCGGTCCTGGAAACTTTCTGGGACACTTTCACCGAAAAGGGCGAGATCGCGTTCGCCGACCCGCTCCCGGCGCTGCCGAATCCGCCCGTCGATCCCGACGCAGTCGAGGCAGCCATCCGGCTGATCGCCGGTGCGCGGGCGCCGATGATCTTCGTCGGCGGCGGCGCGGTGGAGGCCGGCGACGGCATTCTCGAGCTGGCGCGCCGCCTCGAGGCGCCCGTGGTCTCGCTGCGCAACGGCCGCGGCATCGTCAGCGAAGCCGACGATCTCGGCCATAACCTTTTTTCGGCCCACAAGCTCTGGCCCGAAACCGATCTCGTCATCGCCTTCGGCACGCGGCTGGAAATCCTCGAATGGCGCTGGAGCGGCGCGCCGGAGGGGCTGAAGACCATCCGGGTCGATATCGACCCGGCCGAATTCCGCCGCTACCCTTGCGACGTGAATATCCTCGCCGATGCCGCGGAAGGCGTGGCGGAGTTGAACGCCGCAGCCGAACGCGCTTCGATTCCCGGATCGGGCAGGACCGCGCGCAGCGTCGCCGTGAAAGCCGAGGCGCGCGCCGAGGTCGAGGCCGCGGTTCAGCCGCAGCTCGGATATCTCGATGTCATGCGCGACCTGTTGGGCGAAGACGGCATCCTGGTGGACGATTTGTCCCAGGTCGGCTTCGCCTCGTGGTTCGGCTATCCCGTCTACAAGCCGCGCAGCTATATTTCGTCGGGCTATCAGGGGACACTCGGCAGCGGTTACGGCACGGCGCTCGGCGCGAAGGTTGCCTGCCCGGACCGCCCGGTCGTCTCGATTTGCGGAGATGGCGGCTTCATGTTCGCCGTGCAGGAGATGGCGACCGCGGTGCAGTACAACATCGCCCTGCCCGTGATAGTCTTCAACAACAGCGCTTACGGAAATGTCCGGCGCGACCAGATCACGGCTTTCGACGGCCATGTGATCGGCGCAGACCTGCACAATCCGGATTTCGTCAAACTGGCGGAGTCCTTCGGCATGCGCGGCGCGCGAGTCGGCACGCCGAAGGCGCTGCGGCCGGAACTGGAACGCGCGCTGGCGGACAATGCGCCGAGCCTGATCGAAGTGCAGATCGAGCCCGGAAGCGAGGGCAATCCCTGGCCCTTCATCCACCGCGCGCTGCCGGCATAGGCCGGCGCGGCGCGGGAAGCTCAGTCAGCTGACTGACGTCAACTCGGCGAGGAATTTCTCGGCGAATTTCTTCGCCTGCTCGCCGCCATCGGCCATGGCCCTTTGTCCTTCCGGATCGAGGATGGAGTCGATCCCGGCCGCGACGTTTTCAGGCGTCTGGTCCTCGGGCGGGAGGAAAATGCCCTCGGTCTCGTAAATCTTCGTGGCCGAATAGCTGCCGGCGCCGGCGCAGAGGATGGTGCGAAGGGGTGCATCCCCGCTGACGAGATAGACCAGCGCGGCCGACACGCTTTCCGTGGTCATCGAGGCATGCTGCGCTTCGTCGAGGATCTGCTCGGTCATCGCCGTCGAGGCGATCGGCGCGAGGCAGTTGACGCGGATGTCGTATTTGGCGCCTTCCAGATGCAGCGTGTTCATCAGGCCGACCAGTCCCATCTTCGCCGCGCTGTAATTGGCCTGTCCGAAACTGCCATAGAGGCCGGAGGCCGATGTCGTCATGGCGATGCGCCCGTAACGCTGTTCGCGCATCGTCGCCCAGACGGCCTTGGTGCAGTAGGTGCTGCCCATCAGGTGCACGTCGACGACGGTTCGGAAATCGGCCATGTCCATATTGGCGAAGCTCTTGTCGCGGAGCAAACCGGCATTGTTGACCAGCACGTCGATGCGGCCCCATTTCGACAAGGCCTTTTCGGCCATGGCCTCCATCGCGGTGAAATCGGCGACGCTTTCGGTGTTGGCGATCGCCTCGCCGCCCTCGGCGGCGATCAGCGCGACGACATCTTCGGCGGCGCTCTTGCCGTCGGCGGTGCGTGCCGGATCGTTGATCACCAGCTTCGCGCCGCGTTTTGCCAGCGCCAGTGCATGAGAGCGGCCCAAGCCGTTTCCCGCCCCGGTGACGATCGCCACCTGACCCTCGAATGTGATGCTCATCGCAAAGACGCTCCCCATCGCTTTTCCGGTCAAGGGATTGGCATGTTCGAAGGATCGAGGAAAGCCCCGAGCTTCTGCAGGAAGATGTCGGCCCTTATTCCGCCGGCTCAGGCGCGACAATCGCGACCGTCGCGCATGCGCGGTCGTTGTCCGGATCCATATCGTCGAGCTTCGCGAGGCCGAGCAGTTTCTGCAGCAGCGCCGTACCGATCTCGCCGGTGACGGCGAGGCCGTTCGCCTCCTGATAGGCGCTGATCGCGGCACGGGTGCGCCGTCCGGCGACGCCGTCGACCGGCCCGGCTTCGAAACCCGCCTCGTTGAGCGCCCGCTGGATATCGGCGACGTGGCCCGGCGTGTTGCGGCTGACCTCGGCGCAGGTTTCGAGATCGCCGAGCGCCATGGAGCCCGTCGCCAGGGTCAGGGTGAGGGATTTCTTCCCGTCCGCCTCGATGCTGGCTCTCTTCCAGATGCAGACGAAACGGCTTCCCGCCCCGAGGCAGGCCCAGTCCGAGGGCGCGCCACCGGTGAACTCGACCAGCGCCTGATCCGCGTCCGCCTCGACCTCGATCGTCCCGTCGAAATCCGCCGGGCCGTTGTTGGTGACATCGAAGGCGACGCTGCATTGCCCGCCCGCAATGCAGTTTCCCTGCCCCTCGCCTGCCGCGAGCGCCAGATCGACGGCGGGCAGCATGGCCGGATCGATGATCGCCATCGTCGAGACGTGCGCGTCGTTTTCCGCATTGCCGTCACCTGCCGCGCCGTCGGACCAGAGCATCTCCTGGGAATGGCCGATTTCCTTGGCCGCGAAATCGGAAGGGATGTCGATGACGACCTGGATATAGGCGACCTCGCCCGGCTTCACTTTCAGCGCGGAGGCGGCGCATTCATAGACGCCTTCATCCTCGACGCTGCATTTCAGGCCTCGGCTCTCGGCGCGAGCCGATTCCACTTTAACGGCGGGATCGAAGGTGCCGCGGATGCCGGCCGCTCCGTCAAACAGCGCATCGCCGCGGTTCTCGATCGTCACATCGACGAGACAACTCGCGCCGCGCACGCATTCCGTCTGGCTGGACGGCGCCAGGTCGGCCGCCGGGGCGGCGACGTCCTCACCGGGGAGCGCCGTGTCGGCGGGCGCGCTTTCCTGTGCCAATGCGGGGCTTGCCAACAGCAAGGCCAGCAATCCGATGGCGTGAAGCGCTGAAGATCTCTGCAAATTTCGCTCGCCGGCAAACCGCATCATGGGCATTTGCCCTCCGTTGGGGAATCTCCCGGCAAATGTGCAACGAGACAGGCGGCCCTGTGAAGATGCCTGAGGGCGCATTCCCCGGTTTGCGTCGAACGCTGTGTTCACCGCACAACAGAACGGGACGCGATATTTCGGGTTCAGCCGTTGCGCGTGTCCTCGAAACGGGTCCAGACGTCCACCAGCATGTCGATGTCGAAATCCGGTTTGCGCGCGGTTTCCAGAACGACCTTTTCCGCCTCCAGCACCGTGCGGACGGCCACGCCGAGACCGCTGACCGCGTCGGGCGGAATGACAATCGCGCCGTGCCGGTCGGCATGGATCAGGTCGCCCTGTTTCACCGGCATGCCGAAGAGTTCGACCGGCATGCCGAAACCGGTGACGTGAACGAAGGCGCGGCTCGGGCCGACGGAGCCGGCAAGGATCGGGAAATCATCCGGCAGGGAGCCGAGATCGCGGATCAGGCCGTTGGTAATCGCACCGGCCAGTCCCAGCCCCTTGTGCACCGTGGCGTTGACCTCGCCCCAGAAAGCGCCGAGGCATTCGGGATAGTCGATATCCTCGATGACGGCGACGGCCGGTTTCGGCGAACCCGCCATGTGACGGTAATAGCCGAGCCGGCGCTCGCGCACGGAGTCCGGCGTTTCCGGCGACGGGAACTTGCTGGCGATCTTGCCGGTACAGGCGAAACCGACGATCGGCTTGGCATCCGGGTCCGCGGCGATAACGGTTGCGCGCGTGAAGGCGGCGAAGCCGCGCTTTCCCTGCACCGTCTCGATCGCGTTGCAGACGGTCGGCGTATCGACCGACCTAAGAAATTCGAGCAGCGCGTCGTCCATCGTCCCTCCCGCCGGGCAATAACAATCCTTCGCGCCGATCGTGCCCGCCGTTTGCGATGATTTCCAGCCCGAATTCCGGGCGTGGACGGAATGTCACGCTTCGATGCGGAAATCCGGCTCGATGCTTTCGGCGATGACGCGGCGTCCGTTCGGCAGGTCGTTTTCCTCGAGCTTGGCGCGGATCGCGCTGGGATGCATGCCGTATCCATGCCAGCGGGCGGCGAGCCGCCTGCGCAATTCCTCCTCGGGGACATCGATGAAGACGGTGACGTCGAAGAGCGGCCGGAGCCCGGACCATGGCGGATCGCGCAGCAAGAGATAGTTGCCCTCGGTCACGATGATCCTCGCCTCGCGCAAGATCAGGCGGGAGCCGGCGCGGGCGATCTCGATGGCCCTGTCGAAGACAGGCACCGCGACCGCCGCCTCGTCGTCGGCGCGCAGTCGTTGCAGCATGTGGCGGTAGCCGCCGACATCGAAAGTGTCGGGCGCGCCCTTGTGGGCCCGGCGGCCCATTTCCTCGAGCAGAACGTCGTCATAGTGGTAGCCGTCCATCGGCAGAATGGCGGCCATGCCGGGACGGCGCGTTTCGATTTCCGCGACCAGCTTCTCGGCAAGCGTCGACTTGCCGGAGCCCGGCGCCCCGGCGACCGCCGCGACAAGGCGGCGGTCGTTCGACCGGGCGATCAGCAGCTCGGCGAGTTCGGCGATATCGACATTCGTGGCGGTCATCACATCCTCTCGCACAGACGCTATCCTGCCTCGGCGAGCAGTCGTTCCGCATTGGCCCTGATCTCGGGCAGAAGCGGGACCGCCTTGCGCGCTTTCAGGTCGAATTGCGTGCTGATCGACTCCAGTTCGGCAGCAAGTTCGCCGGTGTGCAGATTGTTCATGCGGTAATGCGCTGTCATCGACTTGTTGCCGACGCGGACGACGCGGCCGTAAACGATCACAAGCGCGCCCGCATTGAGTTCGGCAAGGAAAGACGTGGTCATCTTGACATCGGCCAGGCCGATGCCGGCGGCGAGATGATCCGGCGTAAAGCCGAGCGCCGCAAACATATGATAGGAGGCGTCATCGAACATCGCCGTATAGTGGCGCGTCGTCATGTGGCCCATGGAATCGCAAAGCCATGGATAAACGACGCCGCGATAGCATTCGATTTCGCTGCCCATTTATACCTCCTGTCGACCGGCGACTTGCCTTATGCGTTTTCCGGCGTCGCGAGGCAATGCGGACGAGCGATCGACGCCCGTCAGGCCATCCGGCCGGTCGCCGCGCGGACACGCAGCATTTTGGCGACGAAGGCGACGATGAAGACCGCGGTCAGGATCAGGATGATGGTCGGCGCCGGCGCGCTGTCGAGCCAGAAACTGGCATAGACGCCGCCCGTCGTCGCCAGCAGCGTCACGGCGACTGCGACGGCGAGCATGCGCCCGAAGGAACGGGTGACGAGGAACGCGATGGCGCCAGGCGCGATCAGGAGGCCGATGGCGAGGATCAGGCCGACCGCCTTGAGCGTGGCGACGATGGTCAGCGACAGGAGGGCGAGCAGGCCGTAATGGAACAGCGCCACCGGCAGGCCGGAGGCCTTTGCCTGCGCGGGATCGAAGGAATGGAGCAGCAGGTCGCGCCATTTCAGCAGGATCACGGCGGAGACGACCAGCGAAATGACGCCGGCCGTCCAAAGATCGCCTGCCCCGACGCCCAGCATGTTGCCGAACAGGATGTGGTCGAGATGAACGTCGGTGCTGATCTTGGTGTAGAGAACCATGCCGAAGCCGAACATGCCGGAATAGACGATGCCGAGCACCGTATCCTGCTTGACGCGGCTGTTTTCCTGCAGGAACCCCGCGCCGAGCGAACAGACCATGCCGGCCACAAACGCGCCGATGACGAGCGGAATATTGGCGATGTAGGCGAGGACGATGCCGGGCAGCACCGCATGGCTGATCGCATCGCCCATCAGCGCCCAGCCCTTGAGAACGAGGTAGCAGGACAGCAGCGCCGTCGGCACCGCGACGATCAGCGCGATGAAGAAGGCGTTCTGCATGAAGACGAACTGGAAGGGCATCAGCGCCTGTTCGATCATCGTTCGACCTCCAGCGCCTGCGCCGCGCGGCGGCGGGCCGCCAGCATTCCATGTTTCGGGGCGAAGACGAACGTGGCCAGAAAGATCAGGGTCTGCAGGGTGATGATGACGCCGCCGGTCGCGCCGTCGAGGAAGTAGCTGAGATAAGCGCCGGCAAAGCTCGTGCCCGCGCCGATGGCGACGCTCAGGACCAGAAGGCGGGGGAAGCGGTCGGTCAGGAGATAGGCCGTCGCGCCGGGCGTCACCACCATGGCGATGACGAGGAACGCGCCCACCGTCTGCAATGCGGCGACGCAGGAAGCCGAGAGAAGCGTGAAGAAGACAACCTTGAGCATGCCGGTGGGCAGGCCGATCGAGCGCGCATGCGTCTCGTCGAAGAAGGTGACCATCAGGTCCTTCCACTTGAGCAGCAGCACGGCAAGCGAGACGACGCCGATGATCACCAGTTGTAGCGTGTCCTCGGGGGTGATCGCGAGGATGTTGCCCAGCGTGATGGTCTTGATGTCGACCGAGGTGGGCGAGACGGAGACCATGAACAGGCCAAGGCCGAAGAAGGAGGTGAAGATCAGGCCGATGATCGTATCGACCTTGAGGCCGGAGCGCTCCGTGAGGAAGAGCATGGAGCCCGCCGCGAGGCCGCCCGCGATGAACGCGCCGAGCGCGAAGGGCAGGCCCAGCATGTAGGCGCCGGCGACGCCCGGCACGATGGAATGGCTGAGCGCGTCGCCGATCAGCGACCATCCCTTCAACATCAGGAAAGCGGAGAGAAAGGCGCAGACGGCGCCGACCAGCGCGCTGACCCACATGGCGTTGGTCATATAGCCATAGGTGAAGGGCTCGAACAGCGCCGCCACGGTCAGTCCTCGTCCCCGGACGTGCGCTGCGCCGGCCGGGCGCGCTGCGTCTTCTCGTCATACATGACGAGCGGGCGCTCGTCGTCGGTCAGGATCTTGACCTCGCGCCGGTCGTCATCGTCATGCAGCGCCTGGCCGCCAAGGACGAAATGGCGCAGGACGCCGCCAAAGGCACGTTCGAGATTTTCGGCGGTGAAGGTGGTCTGGGTCGGGCCGTAGGCCAGCACCGTGCCCTTGATCAGGATCGTGCGATCGCAGAATTCCGGCACCGAACCGAGATTGTGCGTCGAGACCAGCATGACCCGGCCCTCGTCGCGCAGATCGCGCAGAAGCGCGATGATCGCCTCCTCGGTCTTCACGTCGACGCCGGTGAAGGGTTCGTCGAGGAGGATCACCCTCCCCTCCTGGGCGAGCGCACGGGCGAGGAAGACACGCTTCTTCTGGCCGCCGGACAATTCGCCGATCTGGCGATAGCGGAAATCGGACATGCCGACGCGCTCGAGCGCTTCCGAGACGGCCTCGCGGTCCCTGGCGGTCGGAATGCGCAGGAAATTCATGCGGCCGTAACGGCCCATCATCACCACGTCTTCGACGAGGACCGGAAAGCTCCAGTCGACCTCCTCGGACTGGGGCACATAGGCGACGAGATTCTGTCTCAGCGCGTCCCGGACGGTCTGGCCGAGCACCCTGATCTCGCCCGCCCCGGTCGGCAGGAAGCCCATGATCGCCTTGAACAGGGTGGACTTGCCCGATCCGTTGACGCCGACAAGCGCGGCGATGGTGCCGGTTGGGATGTCGAAGGACGCTTCGCGCAGCGCGGTATGACCGTTGCGGTAGGTCACTGTGATGTCGCGGACGGATATTCCGGAGGCGATGTCCTCCGGCACGGCCTGGGCGGTCTGGTCCGGACGCAGCATCAGTTGACGGCGGAGGCGAGTTTGCGCGCGACCGTTTCCGACGTGACGCGCAACAGGTCGATATAGGTCGGCACGGGGCCGTCGGCCTCGGTCAGCGAGTCGACATAGAGCATGCCGCCATAGTCGGCGCCGGTTTCGCGGGCGACCTGTTTGGCCGGATCGTTGTTGACGGTGCTTTCGCAGAAGACGACCGGAATGTCGTGCTCCCGCACCGCGTCGATGACCTTGCGCACCTGCTGCGGCGTGCCGGTCTGGTCGGCGTTTATCGGCCAGAGATAGAGCTCCTTGAGGCCGAAATCACGGGCGAGATAGCTGAATGCGCCCTCGCAGCTGACCAGCCAGCGCTTTTCCTCCGGAACCGTGTCGATCATCGCCTTCAGCGGTTCGATGGCGGCGCGGATTTCATCCTTGTAGCGCTCGGCATTGGCCGCATAGGTCCCGGCATTGTCCGGATCGTGTTCGGAAAACGCGTCGCGGATGTTGTCGACATAAACCAGCGCGCTTTGCAGGGCCATCCAGGCATGCGGATTGGGCTTGCCCTCGTATGACCCCTCGGCGATCGAGATCGGCTCGATGCCGTCGGAGAGCGTCGCCGCGGGCACGTCGCGCAGGTTACGGAAAAACTGCTCGAACCAGCGTTCCAGATTGAGCCCGTTCCACAGCACGAGATCGGCGTCCTGGGCGCGCAGGATGTCGCGCGGCGTCGGCTCGTAGCCGTGGATTTCCGCGCCCGGCCTGGTGATCGATTCCACCACCGCAGCGTCTCCGGCGACATTGCGCGCCATGTCCGCGATGACGGTGAAGGTGGTGACCGCCTTGAACTTGTCGGCGGCACCAGCGGAACCGTGCATTGCGAGCAGAACGCACCCCGCCATCGCCGCTGACCGCAGGATGCCCGCTATCATATCGAGCTCTCGAAACGTTTCATATTTAAATGATTATGCGAAGCATTCGCAAAAGTCAAAGCGCAATGGCGCTCTACCGGGCCAGTCGGACCTGATCGCGGCCATTGTTCTTGGCGGCATACAAAGCAGCATCGGCACGCGCCACGAGCTTGTCGAAAGCGGTATCGGCGCCAGACAGAGCAGCGACGCCGAGGGAAACGGTAAACCGGAACGTGCCCGCTTCCGCCCGCACGTCGATCGTTTTCGCGGCACTGCGCAGCTTCTCGGCAATGGCGGCGGACTTTTCCAGATCGAATCCGGGCAGCAGCAGCATGAATTCCTCGCCGCCGATGCGGGCGAAGACAGCGCCCTCGCCGCCTTCCGCGCGCACGATCTCGCTTGCCGTACCGGCGAGGGAGATCAGGGCCTGATCGCCGACACCGTGCCCGTGGGTGTCGTTGATCTTCTTGAAGTGATCGACATCGAGCAGGGCTACGGAGAGATGATGACCGCCCTGCCGCGCCTGCGCCATGTAACACGCGGCTTCACCGAAGACATGGCGGCGATTGTGGATGCCGGTCAATTCATCGATGATCGACAGGCGTTCCAGTTGGCGCTCCTTCTGCTTCAGGTCGCTCACATCCTGCAGGAGGATCTGGATGACGGGCGTTCCGGCCCATGGCAGGAGAATCGTGATCATCTTGATGCTGATCGCCCGGCCGCCCGGACTGTGCAAAATCGATTCCCGGTTCACCGGCTCGATTCCGTTACCGAAAGATTCGTCGATCTGCTCCATCACGCGGGGAATTTCGCTCTGCGCGACGAAATCCAGGACATGCCGGCCTATCAGTTCGTCCCGCAGGGCGCCCAACATGCGGCATGCTTCCTGATTGGCGAAGAGAATGGCCTGTCTGGTGTGAATCAGAAGCCCCATCGGCATGATGTCCAGCATCATGCCAACGCGTTCCCGCGTATCCACGAGCGCCTGCTGGGTTGCATTCGCCGCGTCGAGTGCGTCGTCCTCGAAGAAGAAATCCTCGGCGAGTGCGTTTTCCATCCCTTGGCTCCTCGGTGGGTGCGAGTATCTGCCCGACACATTGTAAACATACCGTAATGCGTTTTCCGCTTTCGCGATGATCGGGCCATTTTTTCGATCTGACGCGCGAATGCCTCGCCTGCGGCCCCGGCGGGCAGCGGTCGCGTCCAATGGTGTGCGGGCCGCAAACCGGCTAATGTTGGATACAACGCGCCGACAATCTGGGGCCGGAAGGGAGGACTGCATGAGAAAACTGCAAACCCAGGGCGTTCATCACATCACGCTGGTCGGCGCCGACCGGCAGACATCTATCGATTTCTGGGAAGGCGTTCTCGGCATGCCATTCGTGTTCGAGCAGCCCAATCTCGACCGGGACAGCGAGAGCCATCTCTATTTCGATCCCGGCGACGGACGGCTGATCACGATCTTCACGGATGAAAGCCGCAAGCCCGAACCGACACGCACACCGACCGATATCGGCTGCGTCCATCACCTGGCGCTGTCGATCTCGCAGGCGACGTTCTGGCAAGCGGTGGAGCGGCTGGACGAACGCGGCATCAAGCACAGCGGCGTCAAGGATCGCGGCTTCATGGATTCGATCTATTTCAACGATCCGCTCGGTTTCCTGATCGAGCTCGCCTCCTACCGGTTCGAGCCGCCCTGGGGCGTGTCGCACGGGCAGGTCATGCTGGAGGCGCACAGGATCCGCGTGGCGCGCGGCGACCACCATATCGACCGCATCCATCTGGCCGACGCCATCGAGAAGCTGACGGCGAAGACCTTCGACAGCCTGTCGGACGACCGCGGCCCGAAGGATCCCTACTCGGCTTAGGTTTCAGGCGCGCCGGACGATGTGATTGTCCCAGGACAGGTCGGTCTTGTGCCCGTCGAGCACGCCCATGCCGCTCGACAGCAGGAAGCCCTGCCCCCGGTCGACCGCGCCGCAGATATCCGGCAGCTCCACGCGCTTGCGGATCGCGCCGGTGTCGCATGTCACCTCGAGGGCGACATTGCCCTGCGGCGAGGTGAAGAGGACCGAGCCGGACGAGCCGTTACAGGCCACGGAGCCGATATAGCCGCGCATCGACCGGAGATCGTCTTCGGGCAGATCGAGCAGCCGGATATCGCCGTCGGGCGAGATAGAGCCGGCAAGCGGCAGGGGCTGGTGGATATCGCCCTGGTTCTGCGCCCCGAACCACGTGGTGCCGTCTTTGGCCATGGCGAGGTGGCGGATCGACAGCTTGTGCAGGTCCGGCGCCAGTTCGTGGACGGACAGCACGCTGTAATCGGCGAGATCGATGAAGGCGAGGTTCGGCTTCATGGTCGCGACGTTGAGGACGGCGCGGCCGTAATCAGGGTGGGTTTCCAGTCCGCCATTGGCGATCAGCATGGTGCGCCCATCCGGCAGGACTGTCATGTCATGCGGACCGATGCCGCCGGAGAAGAACTCGCCGATGCGCCGGAACCCGTCCGTGGCGTCGTACATGCCGATGACGCCGCGGGCGTTGTCGTAGTCGTTCTCTGTCGAAAAGAGCAGCTTTCCGTCCGGCGAGAAACAGCCATGGCCGTAATAATGGCGGCCTTCCGGCGCATGGATGATGAGCGGCTCGCTTTCGCTGCGCAAGTCGATCGCGGCGGCGAATGTGCCGGGACGCCGGGCGAAGACGACCAGCCTTTGACCATCCGGGCCGAACACCGCGTCATGGCCGCGCTCGGGCAGGTCGTAGCGATGCAAGACCGTGGCGTCTTCCGCCAGCAGCGCGACGCCGAAGCTGCCGTTTCCGTCGAGATAGGCCGAGGCGAAGACCGCATCCGTGTTCGAAAGCGCCGCCGCCGCGCGCGGCGCGAGACCGGCGAGGAACGCGCCGCCGGCCGCCGTCAGGAAGGCGCGGCGATCGATCGGGGCTGTGGGGGAGAAGAAACGCATCGTTCAATCGCCATCGAGGGAGGAGAAGCCGACGGACAAGCCGAGCGCCGCGGTCACCTGCGTGCCGAAAAGTTGCTGCAGGCTCTGCGTCAGGATGACGAGATAGCCCAGCTCGCCGCTGCGGTCCTCGTCATCGAGGATGTCGGCGACCGGCATCTGCAGCCGCGTCAGGATGTCCCTCGAATTGTTGAATTCGAACTCGATCGACTTGCCGAGCCAGCGCTGGTCCTCCGGCAGGATCGAGACCATTTCCGAGACCTCGTAATAGGCCCGCAGCGCATCGAAACTCGCCCGGATAAAGGGCATCGTCAGGTCCGAACGCCAGAACAGCGCGCCTTTCGGATTGGCCTTCCCGTCTTCACCGGGAACGATCGGCCTGAGGCGCTGGTCGCGGATGATCTCGAAGGCTTCCGAGGGGATAGACAGCATTTCGCTGATCGCTTCTTCGATGTTCCGGAACGAATCGTTTTCCGGGCCGGGATTGACCCAGGCCGCCGCGAAGCCGTTCTCGGCGTTCCATTCCTCGCTCAGCTCGGCGGCGATCGTATGGATATTGGCGGCGACGGCATGGGCGAAGCCGCAGCGGAAGGCGTCGCCCGATTCGGCGAGCGCATCGGACCCTGTGCCGAACAGCAGATATTCCAGCGCGGTATATCCCTGCAACGCAACGCTTTTTTGCGGGAGGTTGGCGGGATCGGTGACGCTTTCGTCGCGCTCGGCGATCACGGCCTGAACCTGGCGCAACGCGATGCCGCGGCGGTCCGGCCAGAACAGTAGCCGCTCCAGCCGGTTTTCCTGCGCGAGCGGGCCGGTGCGCAGGAATTCCACCCGCGCGAGAGCCAGCGCGCTGTCCTTGAACGCGTTGCGGGCGGCCTCCAGCGGGCGTTCGCCCGGGTCTTCGCAAAGCGAGGAAATCGCGATCTCGGCCAGTTCCGCCTGTTCCGCGAACCGCTCGAAGCCCGGCTGGATGAATGCCGCGACGAGCGTGCGCACCGGCTTGACCGCCTCCTCGTCGCCGACCGTCAGTTCGATGGCGCGGGCGGGATAAAGCGTCAGGACAAGAAGAAAAAGAGCGGCGACAATGCGCATCAAAGCGACTCCAGAAAGTGAATGAGGGCCTCGCGATCGGCCTTTTCCAGGGCGGCAAAGGCGTCGCGTGCGCGTTGCGCTTCGCCGCCATGCCAAAGGATCGCCTCGGTCAGATTGCGCGCGCGCCCGTCGTGCAAAAAGAACGTATGACCGTTGACCGTTTCCGTCAAACCGATGCCCCAGAGCGGCGCGGTGCGCCATTCGGTACCGGTCGCGACGCCCACCTGCTGCCCGTCGGCGAGGCCCTCGCCCATGTCATGCAGGAGGAAATCGGAATAAGGCCAGACCAGCTGGAAGGCGTGCTGGGATATTTCGGAGTTGCGGCTAGTGACGAATTTCGGCGTGTGGCAGGCGGCGCAGCCGAGGCCGTAAAACAGGCCCTTGCCGCGCAGAACCTCAGGATCGGCCACGTCGCGGCGCGCGGGAACGGCGAGGTTCTGCGAATAGAAGGTGACAAGGTCGAGCACCGGATCGGGCGCCTCGGTGTCGCCGAGCCGTTTTTGCACACCGGCGGGCATCGCCAGGCAGTCGGCCTGGGCGGCGGTGCAATCGCCATGGCTCTTGGGCATGTCCGGCGTGGAGATGCCTATGTCGCCGGCAAAGGCGTGGGCGCTCTGGATGCGGATCGTCGGGTTCTGGGCTTTCCAGCCGAAGCGGCCAAGGACGGGCGCCGCGCCGCTTTCCATGCGTCGCAGCTGCGGCCGCCCGGAAATCCCGTCGCCGTCTGCGTCTTCGGGATCGGCATGGGCGAGAATGTCGGCGGGCTCGATCGCCTCGACGAGGCCGAGCCCGATCATCGGCTGGGCCACCCGGGGCGACAGGGTTGTCGCGGCATCGAGCGGACCGTAGCCGAGGTCGCCGACGGAATAGGACGGCTTCCGGAGCGAGACGATTTCGCCGCCCGCCAGCGTCACAGGGGTCTCCTCATAGTCGATCGCAAGATGCCCCTCGGCCTTCAGCCCCGGCACGGCGAATTCCTGAAGCTGCTCGCCATAGACCGGATCCGGCATGTTGAGCGCGAGGTAGTCTTCCACCGCCGCCCGTTCCTCCGCCGTTTCCGGCGTGCGCGCCAGCCGCAGGAACATCGAGGATGCGCCCTCGCCGGCCCGCGGCGGATGGCCTCGACCGTCCTTCAGATGGCAGGCCTGGCAGCTGCGCGCATTGAAGATCGGCCCGAGCCCGTCGGAGGCCTGGGTCGACGACGGCGAGGACACCCACAACTTCCGGAACAGCGCGTTGCCGAGCTTGAAGTCGCGTTCCTGCTCGAAGGTCAGATTGGCGGAGTGTTGGGAGAAGATATCGCGATTGATCGTCTTCTTCGTGGTCGCGGCGCCGCCAGGCATCGCCTCGAAGGCCTCGGCCCTCGAAAAATCCGCCGTCGGCGCGGTCACGGTCCGGACACGGGCGAGATCCCCGGCACCAAGATCGGACCGTTGCGCCGGCAGGCCGTCGGCGAGCGCGGCGCCCGCCATGCCTGCCGACAGCAAGAGGACGAAGGACCTACTCCGCTTCGTCGGCACTCGTTGCATTCAACAGTCCATATCTCTCCTCGCCGATCTTGCCGAGAAGATCGAGCTGGGTTTCGAGGAAGTCGATATGGCCTTCCTCGTCCGCCAGCAGTTCCTCGAAGAGATTCATCGTCACGTAATCCTCCTCCTCGCGGCAGATTTCGCGCGACAGCTTGTAAGAGGTGCGGGCGTCGATTTCGCCGGCAAGGTCGGCCTCGAGGACTTCCTTGACATTCTGGCCGATGCGCAGCGGCGCGACATTCTGCAGGTTCGGGTGGCCTTCGAGGAAGATGATGCGCTGAACCAGCTTGTCGGCGTGATTCATCTCCTCGATCGATTCCTCGCGTTCCTTCTTGGCCAGCTTGCCGTAGCCCCAGTCGTCGAGCAGGCGGTAATGCAGCCAATACTGGTTGACGGCGCCCAATTCGAGAAAAAGCGCCTCGTTGAGGCGCTCGATTACCTTGTCCTTGCCCTTCATCGATCCCACTCCTGTTCGCTGCTGGAAAGTCGCCGGACAGGCCTACCCCCGCAGCCGCGATGCATCAAGCGGCGGTTCGACGCATTTTTGCCTGGCGGGCCAGCATGCGCACGGTTTCACACCGCTGATGCTCGGCCTGGATCTTCTGGATGAAGGGAATGATCTTGTCGTCCGGCGTCTCGATGTCGCGATGGTACCGTTCGGTTACATCCACGATGATCGAGATCACGTTCGGGAAACAGCCGCAGCAGCGTCCACGCTTCTTCATGGCGTGGTAGACGACGCCCGGCGTGATCAACTGCCAGGCGTCCTTGTCGAGGAGGCTGACGATGACGTCCTCGATTTCCTTCTTCATGATGACGTTGCAGCTGCAAACAATCATGCCGGTCAGACCTTCTTCAAAGCGCCTGTCTTACTGGAAAACCGCATCTGGGCTGTCGAGGCTGTCGGAGCCTTCGATAGCGATCTCGTCGAGTTCGAGCAAGGCGACCGCGCGTTCGATCGAGCGGGTCTGGTCGATCAGGCCGTCGATGGCGGCCTGCACGACGGCGTTACCCTCTTCGTTGCCCGAGCCGATCATCTGGTCATAGGCCTCCACCGTATCGGCGCGCGTCGCCATGGCCTGCATCGCATCCATGGTCGCCTGAAGCTTGGCCTTCAGTTCCGCATCGGTATCGGCGTCTTTCGCGGCGACGAGATCGGAGATCGACGGACCGGAAACGGTCGTGCCGTCGACGCGCTTGTAGCTGCCGAGATAGACGTTCTGGATGCCCATCGCATCATAGAGGTGCGACTTGTCCGTGTTGTCGGAGAAGCAGTCATGCTCTTCTTCCGGATCGTGCAGCAGGAGGCCGAGCTTCATGCGCTCGCCGGCCAGTTCGCCGTAGGAGAGCGAGCCCATCCCGGTCAGGATCGTCGACAGGCCGGCCGTCGCGTCAGCCGTAACGTCCTTGCGGGCCTCGCCGCCCTCTTCCCAATTGGCCACCATCTCCTCGAGATCGGTCACGAGGAGGTTCGTCGCGGAGGCGAGATACTGGGCGCGCCGGTCGCAATGCCCATGGGTGCATTCCGAGGTCGAAAAGTCCGTCCACGGCCGCTCGCCGCTGCCGGCATCCGTGCCGTTCAGATCCTGGCCCCACAGAAGAAACTCGATGGCGTGATAGCCGGTCGCCACATTGGCTTCGATGTCGCCGGCTTCCTGCAAGGTTCCCGACAGGAATTCCGGGGTTATCTCGGAGGCGTCGACGGTCTCGCCGTTGATCTCGATCTGCGGATTGGCGATGACATTCGCCGTGTAGAGGCCGTTCTCGTCGCTCTCGGTGCCATAGGACGCGTCGACATAGTCGATCAGGCCCTCGTCGAGCGGCCATGCGTTCACGCGGCCTTCCCAGTCATCGACGATGGCGTTGCCGAAGCGATAGGCTTCCGTCTGCTGATAGGGCACGCGCGCGGCCAGCCAGGCATCCTTGGCGGCCTGAAGGCCTTCGGCGGAGGGGCTTGCGAGGAAGGCGTCGACCGCCTCGTCGAGCGCCTTGGCTGTCGTCAGCGCATCCTCGTATTTCGCGAGCGCGATGTCGGCGTAGGTCTTCACCACCGCTTCGGGTGCCACATCGGCGGCCGCGGCTGGTGACGCGAGGGCGGTCGCGAGTGCGACACCCGTCAGCAGTTTAGCGGTTCGCGTTGCGATCATGGGTCGTCTCCGTATGTTCTAATGTATCGTGGGATTGGGTTGGGTGTCCCGCCATGCAGGATGCGAGCGCGCGAGGATGTCGCGCAGCACCGAGGCGGGGATCGGAAGCAGGTGCTTGTCGAGGCCGCGCAGCACCAGCGCGAAGGAGCCCGCCGCCAGCGCCACCTCGTCGCAGCGCGTCGCGCAGGACAGTTCGGTGAGGCAGAGCGAGGCGGCTTCCTCGTCATTGTTCTGGATACCGGCGATCAGGCCCATCACCAGAACCTCGTCGCGGCAGATATGGGACGAGCCGGACGCGAAGGTCTTCAGCGGGCAGGATGCGCAGCGGCCGAGCGTGGACACAAAGTCGGAGAGCGCCTGCACCGCCGCCGCGGAGCCGTGTCCGCCGAGAATGTCTTCATAGAGATCCTTGGCGGACTGCCAGGACATTCCGTCGCCCGTCGCGAAACCGCATGTCCAGTGGCGATAGCCTTCCAGCACCAGCCGTTCGGCAGGCCGCGCGAAATAGGCGGAGGCGTTTCCATTCCGGCAATTGAAACGTTCGTACACAGCGCGGCTCGCGACTCTATCCCGATTTACAAACCTGACCTTGGGCCTCAGGTTTATGCCGCAGCCTAAAACTTGTGTCAAACACTCTAGTTTTTAACTATTCTAAAGAACTCGCCCCGCAGCGGCCGGTTCTCAGCCCGCGTCCGGCTGCTTCGAAGGATGCGCGTCGGCAAAGGCCGGAAGCGCGTTGCAGGCTTCGTCGATGGCGACGATTCGCGGCATTTCCGACAGGTCGATATTGAAGCGCCGGGCCGAAAAGACCTGCGGCACGAGGCAGATGTCGGCAAGGCCCGGCGTTTCGCCGAAGCAGAATGTCGACTGATTCCCGCGGGCAACCAGCAATTGCTCGCAGGCGGCGAGCCCGTCTCCGAGCCAGCGCCGCAGCCAGCGATCGACGCCGTCCTGGTCCAGCGCCAGATCGTCGCGCAGATATTGCAGCACGCGCAGGTTCTGGAACGGATGGGTTTCGCAAGCGATCGCCAGCGCGAAGGCGCGGACCCGGGCGCGGTCGTCGGCATTGGCCGGCAGGAGCGGCGGTTCGGGATGGGTCTCGTCGAGCCATTCGAGGATCGCCAGCGACTGGCCGACCGTCAGATCGCCCGCTTCCAGCGTCGGAACCAGCATCTGCGGATTAAGCGCCTGATAGCCCGGCTTCTTCTGCTGTCCGCCTTCATTGAGAAGGTGGACGGGCACGAATTCGTAGTCGATCTCTTTCAGGTTGAAACCGATGCGGCAGCGATAGGATGACGACGACCTGAAATAACCGTGAAACCGGATCATGCGATACTCCCCTTCTGGCGGAACCGGGCGCAGCTCTGCACCAGCCCGGAAGACGGGTCAACGGGACTGCAGCGCGGCGATGGCCCGGACGCGTTCGGCATTGTCCGCGGCAAGCGAGCCGTCGGCGTTCCACAGGCTGTTCTCGAAGCCGACCCGGGCCTTGCCGCCGGCAGCGAAAGCCGCCTGAAGCCCCGCCGTCTCGCCGCGGCCAAAGGCGCAAACCGCCCAGTCGGCCGTCAGCTCCGACATGCGCAGCGTATCGAGGAAAGGCAACAGGTCGAGCGGATCGCTTTCCTGGTCCTTCGCGTAACGGCCGAGCACGAAAAGGCATTGGAGGTCGCCGCCGGGAATGACGCCGGCTGCGACCAGTTCCTCAAGGCTCGACACCTCGTTCGGCGCATAGAGGATGTGCTGTACCGCGATCCGCGCCTCATGCGCCCAGTGGTAGAAGCGCGCGGCTTCGCTTGTGTCGGCGTCGGGGATCATCTCGCGGAGCGCCACGGAGACCATTTTCGGCATGACGGCGCGGACTACGGCGCGCTGTTCCTCCGGCGTATAGCGGCCGACCGCCTCGGTGGTGATCTGCACGGCCATGTCGGGCAGTTCGCGGGCCAATTCCGCAACGAGTTCCCGGTAAAGCCCGGCGTCGAGAATATGCGCCTGATCCGCGTCGCGGACATGGGCGTGGATGCCGCCCGCGCCGGCCTCAAAGCACGCTTTCGCGGTTTCGACCGTCTGCGCGATCGTCACCGGAAGGGCCGGATGATCGGCTTTGGTGCGCCGCGCCCCGTTGGGCGCGACCATGATGTCGGGCAGCCCCGGAAACGTCACGCGAAGACCGCCTTGACCGCGATGTCGAGCTTGCCGACGACCTCGTCGATCTGCGCATCCTCGATGATGAAGGGCGGCGCGAGGAGGACGTGATCGCCCCTCGCCCCGTCGATCGTGCCGCTCATCGGGTAGCAGACCAGGCCGGCGTCGAAGGCGTGCTTCTTGAAGGCCTTCGCGACGCCGCGCTTCGGATCGAACGGCTCCTTCGTCTCGCGGTCGGTGACGAATTCCATGCCGAGGAAAAGGCCGCGGCCGCGGATGTCGCCGATATTGGGATGCTGGCCGAAGGCGTTGTGCAGTTCGGCCTTCAGCCGCGCGCCCTGGTCCCGCACTTTCGCCAGCAAGCCCCGTCCGAGGATCGCATTGATCACGGCGCGCGAGGCGGAGGTGGCGACCGGATGGCCCATATAGGTGTGTCCGTGCTGGAAGAAGCCCGATCCCGCGGCGATCGCATCGTAGATCTTCGCGGTGCAGAGCATCGCGCCGATCGGCTGGTAGCCGGCGCCGAGGCCCTTGGCGATGGTGACGATGTCGGGCGAGACGCCCTCCTGCTCGCAGGCGAAAAGCGTGCCGGTGCGGCCCATGCCGCACATCACCTCGTCGAGGATCAGCAGGATGCCGTATTTGTCGCAGATCTCGCGGATGCGCTTGTAATAGCCCTCGACCGGCGGAACCGCGCCGGCGGTCGCGCCGACAACCGGTTCGGCGATGAAGGCCAGCACCGTTTCCGGCCCAAGCCGCTCGATCTCGGCTTCCAGTTCGTTGGCGACGCGCTGGCCGTAATCGAAGGCGCTCTCGCCTTCCGCGCGGCCGCGATATTCATAGCAGGGCGAGATATGCGAGGTCTCGACCAGCATCGGCGCGAACTGGCGGCGGCGCCATTCATTGCCGCCGGCGGCCAGCGCGCCCAGCGTGTTGCCGTGATAGGACTGGCGGCGCGCGATGACGCGGTAACGGTCCTGGCCGATCTCGAGGAAATATTGCCGCGCCAGCTTGATCGCCGCCTCGACCGCCTCGGAGCCGCCGGATACGAGATAGACGCGGTCGATGCCTTCGGGCGCATGCTCGACCAGCAGGTTCGCGAGGTCTTCCGCCGGCTCTGAGGTGAAGAAGCCCGTATGGGCGAAGGCGATCCTGTCGACCTGTTCCTTGATCGCGGCCGTCACGTCCGCGTCGGAGTGGCCGAGGCAGGAAACCGCCGCGCCGCCGGACCCGTCGAAATAGCGCTTGCCGTTGGTGTCGACGATGTAACAGCCGTCGCCCTTCGCGGCCACGGGCAGCGATCCCGCGGTCGAGCGACCAAAAATATGCGAAGTCATGAAATCATCCCTCTCGACCAGTTCCGCGGTCCATTCCGCCCGATCGAATTCGCGACGCGCTTGCGCCGCAATTGCGGCGCAAATGCGGGCGGCGAAACTACTCGCGAACGATCATGACCGAGGCCGGCGTGTGCCGGGCGACATGATCGGCGTTCGGTCCGATCAAGAGGTCGGACAGTTCGGGACGATGCGACGCCATGACGATCAGGTCGCAGCCGTTCTTCTCGGCGGCCTGCACGATTTCGCGATAGACCTGCCCGATGGCGATATGTTCGGTCACCTCGACGCCCGGCAGTTCGGCGGCGATCAGCGCGGAGAGCTTTTCGGCGGCGTCGCGCGCCAGCGTCTCCTCGTAGTCCTTCGGGAAATATTGCGAGACGACCGCGTTGCGGATGTCCTGCACGACGGTGATCGCATGCAGCTTCGCGCCGAAGGTCTCGGCCATTTGACGCGCCACGGGGATCGCCTTCTTCCATGAACTGTCATGGGCAAGATCGATCGGCAGCATGATTGCCTTGTACATCGTCGTTTACTCCCCTCCTACGCCGCCGCTTCCTGCGGCCGACCCGGCGAATTCTCCGCCCGCCGCCGCTGCGCCCAGATGACCAGGGCAAGCAGCAGGAGCGCCGGAATATACATCAGATATTTTGTCGGCGGACTGGCCGGTTTCAGGACGCGGATGATTTCCTGGTCCCAATCGAGCCCGACCTTCTGGGCCGGCGAATCGAAGGCGACATCGTCGATGATCATCTTGCCGTCGCGGTCGATGATCGTCAGCCCGGCGGCTTCGAGCCGCTCCTCGCCACTGGCGCCTTCGGGCAATGGCAACAGCACGACCCATTCGCGCACGTCGCCGACGGCGTCCATGCCGGAAATCCGCATGCGCAGGCTTTCGCCGGCGGGGATGTCTCCGGCCGCCGCCGCGATCTCCGCCGGCGCGACGTCCTCATAGGGCGGATAGATCATGTCCATCCAGAAACCGGGCCGGAAGAAGGTGAAGGCGAGCAGCAGCAAGGCCACCGTTTCCCAGATCCGGTTGCGCGCCAGGAACCAGCCCTGCGTGCCCGCCGCAAACAGCAGCATCGCCACCGTCGCGGTAATGAAGACAAAGAGACCGTGAATCCAGTCGACGTCGATGAGCAGAAGATCGGTGTTGAAGATGAACAGGAAGGGCAGCGCCGCCGTTCTCAGCGAATAGAAGAACGCGACGACGCCGGTGCGGATCGGATCGCCGCCCGACACGGCCGCCGCCGCGAAGGAGGCAAGGCCGACCGGCGGGGTCACGTCGGCCATGATGCCGAAATAGAAGACGAAGAGATGAACCGCGATCAGCGGCACCAGCAGGCCGTTTTCCTGTCCGAGCGTGACGATCACCGGGGCGAGCAGCGCCGAGACGACGATATAGTTCGCCGTGGTCGGCAGGCCCATGCCGAGGATCAGCGACAGGATCGCCGTCAGGAACAGGATCGCCAGCAGGTTGCCGCCGGACAGCACCTCGACGACATCGGCGAGCGCCGAGCCGACGCCGGTCTGCGACACCGCACCGACGATGATGCCGGCCGTCGCCGTGGCGATGCCGATGCCGATCATGTTGCGCGCGCCCGAGATCAGCCCGTCGATCAGTTCGTCCCAGCCGCGCTTGACGGCCGCGCCCATATCGCTTTCGCCTCGGAAGATCGCGAAGAGCGGGCGCTGGGTGAGAAGGATGAAGATCATGAAGGCCGAGGCCCAGAAGGCCGACAGGCCCGGCGACAGCCGTTCCACCATCAGCGCCCAGACGAGGACGACGACCGGCAGGATGAAATGCAGGCCGGACTTGATAGTCGGCCCCGGCAGCGGCAGCGAGGTGACAGGCGCGTTCGGATCGTCCATCTTCGGCTCCGGATAGCGCGACCCGAATGCGACCAGCGCCACATAGGCCGCCGTCAGCACGGCGAAGATGACATAGGGCGCGGCGGCTCCGAAGGTCGGGCGGATCCAGCCCATGCCGTAATAGACGGCCAGCGACAGCACGCAGAGGACCAGGACGCCAAAGACGAAGCCGACGAGGCGGCGCATGATCGGGCCCGGCTCATAGGCGCGCGGCAGGCCTTCCATACCGGCCTTGGCGGCTTCCAGGTGAACGATATAGACAAGCGCGATATAGGAGATCAGCGCCGGCAGGAAGGCGTGCTTGACCACGTCGAAATAGGGAATGCCGACATATTCCACCATCAGGAAGGCGGCGGCGCCCATCACCGGCGGCATGATCTGGCCGTTAACGGAGGATGCGACCTCGACCGCGCCGGCCTTCTCCGAGGAAAAGCCGACCTTTTTCATCAGCGGGATGGTGAAGGTGCCGGTGGTCACGACGTTGGCGATGGAGGAACCGGAGATCAGGCCGGTCATCGCCGACGAGACGACAGCCGCCTTGGCCGGTCCGCCCTTCATGTGGCCCATCAGCGAAAAGGCGACCTGGATGAAGTAGTTGCCGGCGCCGGCCTTGTCCAACAGCGCGCCGAACAGCACGAACAGGAAGACGAAGGAGGTCGACACGCCGAGCGCGATGCCGAACACGCCCTCGGTCGTGATCCAGTGGTGGTTGATGATCTCGCGAAGATTGTTGCCCTTGTGGGCGATGATCTCGGGCATATACGGCCCGAGCACCGTGTAGAGCAGGAACACCGAGGCGACGATAACCAGAGCCGGACCGAGCGAGCGCCGCGCGGCTTCGAGAAGCAGCAGAAGCCCGGCGATGGAGACGACATAGTCGATGAAAATCGGCTGGCCGACCCGGTCGGCAAGATCGCGATAGAACAGGAATATATAGGCGGCGCAGAAGCCGCCGACGATCGCCATCGCCCACTCCTGGATGGCGACGCGGTCGTTGCGGGTCGGAAGCGCACAGGCCGCGGCCACGACGACGGTGATCAGCAGGACGACCCAGGCCGGAAAGATGTCTCCCGCAGAGATCGCGAGAAGTCCGCCGAGAACGAGCGGAACGCCGACCCCTAGGGCCGTCTGGACAGTCGATCGGGCCGGCGGGAAGGCGAGAAACGCGAGGACGACGGCAAAGGCGAGGTGGATCGAGCGGGCCTCGGTGTCGTTGAAGACGCCGAAACCGAGCGCAAAGGGCAGCGGCGATGCGAACCAGAGCTGGAACAGGGACCAGACGAGGGCGATGCCGGCAATCAGGCGTCCGATGAAGGGGCCGGCATTGCGGCCTCCGGTATCGGCCTGCGCGACGAGTTCGTCGATTTCCGCCTGGCTGAGCCCCTCATATTCTTTCGCGCTCGACGTTTCAGCCATCATATCATCCCCGATCGCGCCGCTTCATGCGGCCCTGTTGCACGAGCCCCTCGAAAACAAAGGGACCCCGCAGGCAAGCCTGCGAGGTCCGGCAGCGGCTTACATCCAGCCGCGTTCCTTGTAGTACTTCTCGGCGCCGGCATGCAGCGGCGCGGAAAGGCCGTCCTTGATCATCTGCTCTTCGGTCAGATTCTCGAAGGCCGGGTGCAGCTTCTTGAAGCGATCGAAATTGTCGAAGACCGCCTTGACGACCTGGTAGATGACGTCTTCCGGCACATCCGAGGAGGACACGAAGGTCGCCTTCACGCCGAAGGTGGTCGTGTCTTCGTCATTGCCCTTGTACATGCCGCCCGGAATGGTCGCCCATGCGTAATAAGGGTTGTCCTCGACCAGCTTGCCGATCGCGTCGCCATCGACATTGACGAGCGTCGCGTCGGTGGTCGTCGTGGCTTCCTGGATCGCGCCTGCCGGATGTCCAACGGTGTAGATCATCGCGTCGATCTTGTTGTCGCCGAGCGCGCCGGCCTGTTCGGCGGCCTTGAGCTCGGAAGCGAGCGCGAAGTCGTCGAGCGTCCAGCCCTTGGCGTTCATGACGACGTCCATGGTCGCGCGCTGGCCCGATCCCGGATTGCCGATATTGACGCGCTTGCCCTTGAGGTCGTCGAAATTCTTCACGCCGGCATCGGCGCGGGCGACGACGGTGAAGGGCTCGCCATGCACGGAGAAGACCGCGCGCAGCTTGTCGAACTTGTCGCCCTCGAACTGGGACGAGCCGTTATAGGCGTGAAACTGCCAGTCAGACTGGGCGACGCCCATCTGGCGGTCGCCGTTCTTGATGGCGTTGATGTTGTCGATCGAACCGCCGGTCGACGGCGCGGTGCATTTGATGTTGTGGTCTGCCGTGCCACGGTTCACCAAGCGGCAAATAGACTGGCCGACGACGTAGTAGACGCCGGTCTGGCCGCCCGTGCCGATGGTGATGAAGGTCTCCTCGGCCACCGCCGATTGTGCTCCCAGCACAAGCGCTCCTGCGGCGATCGTACGAAGTAACAGTTTCATGGCTTTCTCCCTATTGGTGAAACAGAGAGGATTGCCCGATCAAATCAAGAAAGCAACGCCCGTGGACAGCGAGATGGCGATTATCTCTTAAACTATTGTATTATATGTTTCTTTTTCCAAACAACCCGATCAGGACCGGCAGCGTCATGATCAGCAGGAGAATGCGGAACACATGGTGCACCGCGACATAGACAGGGTCATAGCCCAGCGCCAGCGCCATTGACGACATGCCCTCGACGCCCCCCGGCGCAAAGGAAACCCAGACCTGTCCGAATGGCAGGGACAGGATGAGCGAGACGACCCAGGCGAAGGCGATCGAAATCGAGACCGCGACCGAGGTCGACACGACCCCCGCCATGCCGAGGCGCTTGAGTTCGGCCCGGGTGATGCCCGCGAAACGGGCGCCGATGACCGTGCCGATGATGGTGAAGCCGACAAAGGTCACCGGATCGGCGAGCCGACCGGAAACGAAGCCGGCGCCATGGGCAATTCCGCTGAGCACGAGACCCGGGATGATGATCGGGGCCGGCAGCTTAAGGCGCGCCATCAGCGTGCCAAGGACGAATGTCGCGGCGAGGAGGATTGCGCTGGCGCCATATCCGACATGCGCCGCATCGCCTTGCGGAGCGATCTCCGCTCCGCCCTCGGCATAGCCGATCAGCGGCGGCAACAGCATCGTGATCAGGAAAAGGCGCAGGCTCTGCAGGACCATGACGAAGCGCACATCCGCTCCGCGGTCGTCCGCGAGCGCCAGCGTGTAGGAGAGCGCGCCCGGGGAGGTCGCGAGCAATGCCGTCGGTGCATCCGCGCCGAACATCCGCCGCAGGATTTGAGCGCAGACGAGGATCACCGTGAGCATGGCGACGGCGAGCATGGCGAGGCTCAGGGGCCAGCGGGCGAGTTCCGAGAGGATATCCGGCGTCACGCCGGAGCCGAGCGAGACGGCGATGACGCAGAAGCCGAGATTGCGCAGAAAAGGCGGAACGGTCGGTCGCAGCCCCATCATGGCCGCGACGGTGACGGCGAAGGTGGACCCCAGCAGGCTGCCGGCCGGCAATCCGGCAAAGGTCCCGGCAAGCGCGCCACCGAATCCGGCGGCGAGCGCTATCGCCGTCTTTCGCCAATCGATCCCGAGCATTTTTCCCGCAGCATGAGTTGAACCGGAATGCTGCGGTCTCTATCAGGCGCGGCCCCCATCGCGCCATAGCGGGATGCGCGATTTGCCCGGCAAGCGGGAAACGGGACGGCGTTGTCCGTTACGGGCGGGAAAAGGCGTAGAGATGCGTCGACCGCGCGCCAGAGCGGCAATAGGCGACAACGAGGCCCTCGGCCTCCGTCAGGGCCTTGCGCATCGCGTCGATGCTGTCGCGCGAGATGCCGCCATGGCCGACCGGGATGTAATGGAAGGAAATGCCGTGCTTTTCGGCCTCCGCCTTCATCGTGTCCGCGGAGGGCTGGCCCGGACCCTCATTGTCCGGTCGATTGCAGATCAGCGTCTTGCAGCCTTCGCTGGCCAATGCGGCGATATTCTCCGGCAGAACCTGACCGGAAACATAAACCCCGTTGCCGATCTGGCGCATGCCCGCCGGCAATTTGGCGTGGACTGTACTCATGGACGAAATACTCCTGTGTCGCGCTAATATATCGATCCTTGCATGTAAGCTTCAAGATGGAGAAAGGCCTGCAGGGCCAATAAAATCCATCGGTTGAAAGTCGCCGCGCGCCGTTTCGCGGCCACACCCCGCCGCCTATAATCCCGGCGATGAGCTCGCTTCGAATCCACCGCCTCGACGACACGATCGTCGACCAGATCGCCGCCGGCGAGGTGATCGAGCGGCCGGCCAATGTCGTCAAGGAGCTCGTCGAAAACGCCCTCGACGCGGGCGCCGACCGCATCGAGATCCTGACAGGCAGCGGCGGCAAGAGCCTGATCCGCGTCACAGACAACGGGTCGGGCATGAGCGCCGAGGAACTGCCGCTGGCGATTTCGCGCCACTGCACCTCGAAGATCGAGCGCGACCTCGACGCGATAGCGACGCTCGGTTTCCGCGGCGAGGCGCTGCCGTCGATCGGCTCCGTGTCGCGGCTCGTCATCCGCTCGCGCCCCAGGGACGGCGGCGAGGCCAGCGAAATCGTCGTCGATGGCGGCAAGATATCCGGGCCGAGGCCTGCGGCCGGCAATCCCGGCACGATGGTCGAGGTGACAGGGCTTTTCCGTGCCGTGCCGGCGCGGCTGAAATTCCTGAAATCGGACCGCGCCGAGGCCAATGCGATCACGGAGACGGTGAAGCGCATCGCCATGTCCTGGCCGGGCGTCGCCTTCACGCTGGCCGGCTCGGACCGCTCGACCCTGGAACTGCCGGCGACGGGAACGGATTCGCAGGCGCTGATCGCGCGCATCGCGCAGATCCTCGGACGCGACTTCCGCGACAATTCGGTCGAGCTCGCCGCCGAAAAGGAGGGCGTGCGGCTGGCGGGCTTTGCCGGCTTGCCCTCCTTCAACCGCGCCGCGGCGAACCACCAGTTCATCCATGTCAACGGACGGCCGGTGCGCGACCGGCAGCTGACCGGCGCGCTGCGAGGCGCCTATTCCGACATGCTGGCGCGCGACCGCCACGCCGTCTGCGCCATCTTCATCGAGGTCGATCCGCGCCTCGTCGACGTCAATGTGCATCCGGCCAAGGCCGAGGTGCGGTTCCGCGATCCGGGCCTCGTGCGGGCGCTGATGATTTCGGCGATCCGCCGGGCGCTCGCCGACGAGGGCGTGCGCGCCTCGACTTCCGCCGCCGAGGAAATGACCGCGGCGTTCCGGCCGGGCACGATAGCGCGGCCCGCGCCGTCCTGGCGGCCTTCGCCGTCCGCGCCCTCGGTCAACCGGCCGCTCGACTTCGGATCCGGGCTCGCCGAACGGGAGCAGCGCGATTTCGCCGGCATCGCGCCGTCGGCGGCGCTGGCGGAAGCGGCCGCGCCGGCAGCACCGTTTGACGATCACCCCCTCGGCGCGGCCCGCGCGCAGATCCACGAGAATTACATCGTCGCCCAGACGGCGGACAGTCTCGTCATCGTCGACCAGCATGCGGCGCATGAGCGGCTCGTCTTCGAGGCGCTGAAGACCGCGCTCGCCGCGCGTGCCCTGCCCTCGCAGATGCTGCTTGTGCCCGATATCGTCGACCTGCCGGTCGAGGATGTCGACAGGCTGGCCGAAGAGGCCGAGACGCTCGCGCGGTTCGGACTGGAGATCGAGCGCTTCGGCCCGGGCGCCGTGGCGGTGCGGGCGACGCCGGCCATTCTCGGCGAAGTCGACGCCCAGGGACTGCTGCGCGATCTCGCCGACGATCTGGCGGAGGAAAACGGCGCGCTGCGTATTCGTGACAATATCGAGAAGGTCGCCTCCACCATGGCCTGCCACGGCTCGGTCCGGTCCGGACGGCGGCTGCGCGGCGAAGAGATGAACGCGCTTTTGCGGCAGATGGAGGCGACGCCCGGATCGGGCACCTGCAACCATGGCCGGCCGACCTTCATCGAACTGAAACTGAAGGATATCGAGAGGCTTTTCGGACGGCGCTGAATGCGCCGGACGTTGACCTCGGCGCGATTTTATGGCGCTAAGGAGCGATGAACATCTTCGACATGCCCAATTCAGCCGAAGCCAAGATCCGCTATCTCGATGCGGACTACCAGGTTCTGTCGCCGGGCACATTCGTGCGCTGCGCGGTCACCGGCAAGCCGATCCCGCTCGACGAGCTGAAATATTGGAGCGTCCAGCGCCAGGAGCCCTATGTCGACGCCGAGACGTCGCTGAAGCGCGAACTGGAATTCATGGATCGGGGCTGACCGCCGGACGGCTGATCCGGCGCTTGTGATAGCGCTTGGCCACATCGGCGATCAGGTCTTTCAGCGCCACCTGGTTCTCGAAGACGAGATCGACCGGCAGCACCCGGGTCATTTGCTTCAATTCCGCGATCGGCCCGTTCAGCCGGCTCAGCCGGACCGCATCCTTTTCCGTCGTCACCGGGACCAGGTTCTCGGCCCGCGCGCGGCCGATCAGTTCCTCGGCTTCCGCATCGGTGAAGGCGTGGTGATCGCCGAAGGAGCGGCGCGATGCGATCGTGTAGCCGGCGCCCTCCAGCGTGTCGAAGAACTTGGACGGATCGCCGATACCTGAAAAGGCGAGAAGCCGCGCGTTGTCGAGCCCGTCCAGCCTGTGCGGCACAAGGTCGGCGCGCAGCACCGGCTTTGCCGCCCGAGCCGCCGCGCGCACGACCGCGACGCCTCCGGCGCCGTCGCCGATCCTGAGCAGCGCGTCGGCATGGCGCATCTGGTCGATCACCGGCGCGCGCAGCGGACCGGCGGGAATGACCGAGCCGTTGCCGAGGCCGCGCCGGGCGTCGAGCGCGATCAGCGCATAGTCGAAATAGACCTTGCGGCTCTGGAAACCGTCATCCATGACAACGAAATCGACGCCGTGTTCGAGCAGTTTCCTGGCGCCCGCGGCACGATTGCGCGCCACGATGGTCGGCGCGATGCGCGCCAGCAGCAAGGGTTCGTCTCCGACCGCGCTCGCCGTGTCGTGTTCCGGATCGACGAGATGCGGACCGGGATGCGAGCCGCCATAGCCGCGCGTCAGGAAACCCGGCGTATAGCCTTCTTCGCGGACCGCCCTGGCGATGGCGATGGCGGTCGGCGTCTTGCCTGAACCGCCGACGGTGAGGTTGCCGATGCACATGACCGGCGCCTCGACCTCGAACGGCTTGGCATTGTCCATCCGCCAGCGCGCGGCGGCGCCATAAATCCAGCCCAAAGGCGCCAGGCTATAGGCCGCCCAGCCCTTCTCGCGGAACCAGAAAGGCGGCGCCTCACTTCCAGCCAAGAGCGCTCCTTCGAGCGGGCCCGACGCCGGCCGCGCCGGACGAGGGACGGAATTCCGGGCCGTCGCTGCGCAGGGCCGCCTGCACGCGCAACGGATGGATATAGGGATCGAGCGCCTGCCAGGTGCGGTCGAGCGCGCCGCCCATATCGCCGACGACGCGAGCGCCGGCGCGCGCCATCGCCTCACAGACCTTCGGCTGCGACAGCAGGTGGTGCACGGTCTTGGCCAGCGTCGCCTCGTCCTCGACGATGCGCGCGCCACGCGCCTCGGTCAGCTTTTCATAGGCTTCGGTGAAGGCGGAGACATTCGGGCCGCTCAGGATCGCCGTGCCGAGCATCGCCGGCTCGAGCGGGTTCTGGCCACCCTCGCCGATCAGCGATTTTCCGACAAAGGCGATGTCGGTCAGGCGCAGATAGAGACCCATCTCGCCGATCGTGTCACCGAGGAATATGTCCGTCGCGGGCGTGATAGGATCGCCGGTGCTGCGGCAGGCGACCGTCAGGCCGCGGTCCTCGAGCATTTTCTTCAGGCCGGCCGTCCGGTCGGGGTGGCGCGGCACGATGATGGTCAGCAGGCCGGGCCGGTATTTGGACAGCGCCTTGTGGACGCGCGCCGCGGCGAGTTCCTCGCCGTCATGGGTCGAAATCGCCGCCCAGCGCGACCGGTCGCCGATCGCCGCCGACAGGCGCCGCAACTCGGCCTCGTCGACCGGCGGCACGTCGACATCGGCCTTCAGATTGCCGGTCACGGTAACGGGCCGTGCGCCCAGCGTATAGAACCGTTCGCCGTCCAGATCGGTCTGTACGGCGACATGGGACAGGTTTTCGAACAGCGATTCGGCCAGCGCGATGCGTTTCTTCCAGCGCCGGAAGGAGCGGTCGGACATGCGGCCGTTGATGAGGACCTGGGGAATGCGCCGCGCGCCAAGCTCCAGAATCGTCATCGGCCAGATCTCGGATTCCGCGAAGATCGCGAGGTCCGGGTTCCAGTGATTGAGGAAGCGGCTGACGGCCGGCTTCATGTCGAGCGGGACATATTGGTGCAGGATATCGGGGCCGAGTCGGTCGCGGGCGAAGCTCGCAGAGGTGACCGTGCCCGTCGTCAGGATCACGTTGATGCCGAGCGCGCGGATCTTCTGGATCAGGCTCGACACCGCGCCCGTCTCGCCGACGCTGGCCGCGTGGACCCAGATCAGCGGGCCGTCAGGACGCTGCAGCTTGCTGTAGCCGTATCGTTCATGCCGGCGGCCGCGCTCCTCCTTGCCGCGCGTCATGCGCACCGCGACATAGGTTCCCATGAAGGGGTAGATAGCGGCGCCCAGCCAGCGATAGGTCTGCAGCGCGGTTCGTGCCCACATCTCGCTCATGCCGGCGCATCCACGGTCGCATGGGCCTTGTCGAGCAGACTGTTGAGCGCGTTCTGCAGTTCCAGCCGAAGTTCCTCCATCTTCGCGTCATCCGCGTCTTCGGGAACGTGGATCGGATCGCCAAAATAGAGCGCGGCCCGGCCGAAGGGGAGATTCATCACCGCCTTGTCCCATGCTTTTTGAAAGACATGGCGGCGCGAGGACGCGTAGGCGATGGGGACAATGGGCGCGCCAGTGAAACGGGCGATGGAGACGATGCCGAGACCCGCCTCGCGCGGGGTGCCGTGCGGGATATCGGCCATCATGAAGACGGAATGGCCGGCCCTCAATTTATCGCGCAGGGCGAGGATACCGCGAACGGCGCCCTTGCTGGCCGATCGGGCCGAGGCGCGACCGCCCGATGCACGCACCGTCTGGAAACCCAGCTTCTCGACCACGCGCGCATTCAGTTCGGCGTCCTTGCTGCGCGACACCATGGCGACGGACGGTTCGCCGCCGCGCGTGAACATCGGCGCAATGAAATGCTGGCCGTGCCAGCATGTCACGATCACCGGCGCGTATTCCGCGAGCAGCCTGTCGGCGCGCTGCTCGTCGAACTCGACCAGCCGGTTGCTCCGGTAGACGAGGCGGATATAGGCAACGATCAGACCGGCAAGCGCAGACATCATGCGGTCGGAGTCCACAAGCCGCGTGCGCAGCCGGACCCAAAGGCGCTTTCTCAGCGTCGCGGACGGCCGCCGTCTTGTTCTTCTTGTCGTTATTTCGATGCCTGTCATCTGCTACCGCGCGTCGGATCGATAGGGCTGCTACCGGGCCGGTTCGGCCGATGCCGGGTTGGCGCGACAGTCTCGCGCGCAGCCCCTCGTCGCTCCGTCAATCACGTCTATGTGTCTTTTTCGGGATCGAGCAGACGATGCAGATGGACGACATAATAGCGCATATGCGCATTGTCGACGGTCTGCTGGGCCTTGGACCTCCAGGCGGCTTCCGCGGTCTTGTAGTTGGGAAAGACGCCGACGATGTCGAGGTCGTTCAGATCGCGGAAACGCATGCTGTCCAGCGATTCCAGTTCGCCGCCGAAGACGAGATGCAGCAGTTGCTTGTCTTCACCCTGATCAGCCATGGCTGCAATACCCTCTCGTTGTGAGATTCCTGCAAGTTCTTGGGGTGCTTAACCGAATGCTTGCGCCGTCACAACACCGAACATTGCCTCGAGCATGCGCGGCGATCCGGCCACCATCGCCGGCTTGACGATATCCGCGCCATTCAACGTCACCTCCGCGCCGTCCATGGCGGTCAGCCGGGCGCCGGCCTCGTTGAGGATCACGATCGCGGCCGCGATGTCCCAGTCATGCGATCTCGGCTTGACCAGTGTCGCATCCAGCGCGCCGTCGGCGACCATCGCGAGGCGATAGGCCAGCGACGGAATGTGCCCGCGCCGCCTGAAGCCGCCCGGAAAAGCCCGTTCCAGCTGCGGCTCCGCCTTGGGCGGCGCGGCGACGACAGGTCGCTCGCGCGGATCGGCCACAGAGAGACGGCGTCCGTCCTTGAAGGCGCCGCCGCCCGCCGACGCCCAGTAGCATTCGCGAAGCGCCGGGCATTCCAGTACGCCCGCGACCGGAACCGTGCCTTCGACAACGCCGATCGAGACGCACCAGATATCGCGCCCGTCGATGAATGCGCGGGTTCCGTCGATCGGGTCGACGATGAAACTGCGCGGCGCGGTCTGCCTGCGGGTTTGCGAGACGTCGGTGCTTTCCTCCGACAGCCAGCCATAATCCGGCCGGGCCGTCATCAGGACCTTGCGCAGATAGGTGTCGGCGGCGAGATCGCCGGCGCTGACCGGGGAGTTGCCGCCCTTCATGCGCACATCCATCTCCTCGTGGCCGTGGAAATAGGTAAGCGCGATCCGGCCTGCTTCCTCCGCCGCGTCGCGGATCAGCGCGAGGTCCTGCGCGACAGAGGCGCGACCGCTGACGATTTCGGGGGTGTCCGCCACGGCTTCGTTATTGCCCGGCGAGGGTCATGCCCTCGATGACGAGCGTCGGCGACGCCGTCGCGAAGTCGCGGTCGATATCGCTGGCCGGCAACATGCGCATGAACATGTCCTTGAGATTGGAGGCGATCGTCACCTCCGACACGGGATAGGCGATTTCGCCGTTCTCGATCCAGAAACCCGATGCGCCGCGCGAATATTCGCCGGTGACCATGTTGACGCCCTGTCCGAACACTTCCGTGACATAAAAGCCCTCGCCGATTTCCCGGATCATCTCCTCGGGCGACTGCGTGCCGGGCTCGAGCGACAGATTGGTGGAGGATGCGGAGACCGAGGTGCCGGAGCGCGCGCCGCGCCCGTTGGTCTGCAGGCCCAACTCGTTCGCGATCGAGGTGGACAGGAACCAGTGGTTCAGCACGCCTTCGCCGACCATGGTCAGCGTCTCGCCCTGGACGCCTTCGCCGTCGAAGGGCCGCGAGCCCTGGCCGCGGCGGCGCGCCGGCTCGTCGAGCACGGTGATCGCCGGATTGGCGACCGGCTGGCCCATCCTGTCGCGCAGGAAGCTCGTCTTGCGAGCGACCGAAGCGCCGTTGATCGCGCCGCCGAGATGGCCGAGCATGCCGCGCGCGACGCGCGGATCGAAGACGCAGGTCACCGTGCCCGTATCGGCCTTGCGCGGGTTGACCCGGCGCACTGTGCGTTCGCCGGCCTCGCGGCCGATCTCCTCCGGCGCGCGCAGATCGGCGAAGAAGAGTTTCGAGGAAAATTCGTAATCGCGCTCCATGGCCGTTCCTTCGCCGGCGATGACGCTGGCGGAGCGAGAATAGCGGGACCGGCGATAGGCGCCGGAAAATCCGTGCGAGGTGACGAGGACCAGCCCGCCCGACCCGGCGGACACGCCGGCGCCCGAGGAATTCGTCACGCCCGGCACGGCGCGCGCCGCATCTTCCATCGCCAGCGCATCGGCGGTCATCTGCTCGGCGGAGATTTCGGTGTCGTCGTAAAGATCGAGATCGGGGAATTCGCGCGCCAGCCGGTCTTCCGGCGCCAGCGTGTTGAACTTGTCCTCCGGCGAGACCTTCGCCATGGCGACGGCGCGTTCGGCGAGGCTGTCCGCATCGCCGGCGATGTTGGCCGAGACGCTGGCGACCTTCGAGCCGACAAAGACGCGCAGCGAGAAATCGTCGCTTTCCGAGGAATCCGTGCCTTCGACCTTGCCAAGCCGCACCGAGACGCTCTTGGAACGCGACCGGACCACGACGGCGTCGGCGGCATCGGCTCCCGCCCTTTTTGCGGCGTCCACGAGGGAAGCGGCGCGGTCGATCAGTGACTGGGTCTGGTCTGGCATGAAATCTCCGAGTGGCTGGCCGGTTTTCTGCGCAGCGAAAAGCGCCTAGATAGGGCAGGAAACCGGAAAGGCTTTCGGCTGTCATGTATTGCCCGGCGCGTCCGGCATCAAGACGCGATCCCGGTTTCGGGTCAGGGAGAAACAAATGGCGGGCGGTGCGACCCCGGATTTTTATGTCGAAGCGGTGATGCTGCTGGGCGGCGCCGTGGTCGCGGCCCCGCTGTTCAAGCGCATAGGGCTCGGCACCGTGCTCGGCTATCTCGCCGCCGGTCTGGTCATCGGGCCGATCGGGCGGATGATCACCGAAAGCGAGGAGATCCTCGACGTCGCCGAGCTCGGGGTCGTCTTTCTGCTGTTCGTCATCGGGCTCGAACTCAAACCGACGCGGCTGTGGGAGCTGCGGCGCGACATTTTCGGCCTCGGGCTCATGCAGGTGGTGCTCACCGGTGTCGCCCTGACGGCGCTGGCAATGGCGCTGCCGGGGTTCGATTTCGGCGCATCCGTGGTGATCGGCTTCGGTCTCGCCTTGTCCTCGACGGCCTTCGCGCTGCAGATTCTGGAGGAACGCGGCGAGATCAACCGCCGGCACGGGCGAAAATCCTTCGGAATCCTGCTCTTCCAGGATCTGGCGATCGTGCCGCTTCTCGCGGTGTTGCCCTTCGTCGCCTCGGCTGCGCCCGATGTCGACGGCAACGCCTTTGCCGATTTCATGATCGCCATCGTCGCGGTCGCGGCGCTGGTCATCGCCGGGCGCTACGCGCTCAATCCGCTGTTCCAGATCATCGCCCGCACCGGCGCGCGCGAAGCGATGATCGCGGCGGCGCTGCTTGTTGTGCTCGGATCCGCCCTCTTGATGCAGGTCGCGGGCCTGTCGATGGCGATGGGCGCCTTCATCGCCGGCGTGATGCTGGCCGAATCGTCATACCGGCACGAGCTGGAAGCCGATATCGAGCCGTTCCGCGGACTGCTTCTCGGTCTCTTCTTCATGGCGATCGGCATGTCGCTCAACCTGCCGGTGATCGTCGACAACTGGCTGGCGATCCTCGTAGCCGTCCCGATCCTGATGGGTGTCAAGGCGACGATCATCTATGTGCTGTGCCGCCTGTTCGGCTCGGATCACGAGGTCTCGGTGCGAACGGCGCTGGTCCTGCCGCAGGGCGGCGAGTTCGGTTTCGTTCTGTTTTCCGCGGCGGTCGCATTGGGCGTCTTCGACACCGCGATGGCGTCGCTGCTCGTCTCCGTCGTGACATTGTCGATGGCGCTGACGCCGCTCAGCGTCATGGCCGGCCGGTTCCTCGTGCGCGAGGAGCCCAGGGAGGAGATGGACGAGGATTTCGACGGTGCGAGTGCGGGCGCGGACGTGCTGATGGTCGGTTTCTCGCGCTTCGGCCAGATCGCCTCGCAGATCCTGCTCGCCGGCGGGTCCGACGTCACCATCATCGATCATTCGGTCGACAGGGTCCGCTCGGCGCAGAGTTTCGGCTTCCGCATCTATTTCGGCGACGGCACCCGCAAGGACGTGCTCGAAGCCGCCGGGATCAAGCGCGCCAAGATCGTCGCCGTGTGTACGCACAAGAAGGAGATCACCGACAAGGTCGTCGATCTCGTCCAGTCGGAATATCCCGATGCGAAGCTGTTCGTGCGATCCTATGACCGCGCCCACACGCTGGAACTGCGGGCGCGCGGCGTCGATTACGAGATGCGCGAGACCTTCAAGTCCGGCCTCGAATTCGGCCAGCGCACGCTCGAAGCGCTCGGATCCGCGCAGGACTTGGCGCGCGCCATCGCCGAGGACGTGGAGAAGCGCGACGCCGAACGGCTGCGCATCCAGCAAGCCGAAGGCCTGTTTGCCGGCGGCCACATGCTGCATACCCGCCCGGTCACGCCCGAACCGCTGACCAAGCCGCGCAGGGAAAGCAAGGTCATCAACACGGCGGAGGACGAAGAGCCCGCCGCCGAGGAGGAGAAACAGAACACATGACACTGACCCCCTTTCACCTGGCTTTTCCCGTCGACGATCTCGACACGACGCGCAGTTTTTATTGCGGCAAGCTCGGCTGCGAGCCCGGCCGGTCGTCGGAGACCTGGTTCGATTTCAGCCTGTTCGGCCACCAGATGTCGGCGCATCTCAGGACCGTCGACAACACCGACGCATCGAGCGGTGCGGTGGACGGCAAGGCCGTGCCCATCCCGCATTTCGGCGTCGTCCTGACCATGGATGACTGGAAGGCGCTGGCGGGACGGCTGGAGGCGGCCGGGGATATTGACTGGCTGCACAAGCCGATGATCCGTTTCGAGGGGGAACCGGGCGAACAGGCGACGCTGTTCATTCGCGATCCGTCGGGCAATGCGCTCGAGTTCAAGGGCTTCGCCTCGCTCGACGCCGTCTTCGCACATTAGGATCGCCCGATGCCCCCATCGACGGCCGAGAAGGCCAAGTTCACCACCGGCTCGACCATGCGCCATGTCATCGTGATGACGATGACCGGCTCGATCGGTCTCGTCGCCATTTTCGCCGTCGATGCGCTCAACCTGTTCTACATCTCGCTGCTCGGCCAGGCCGAGCTCGCCGCGGCGATCGGCTATGCGGGCACGCTCATGTTCTTCACCATCTCGGTCGCCATCGGCCTGACCATCGCCACCGGCGCGATGGTGTCGCGGGCGCTGGGCGCCGGCGACCGCGAGGAAGCCGCCAAAAGAGGCGGCGCGGCGATCCTGATCATGGGCGTTTCGATGGGACTGATCTCGGCGGCGGCCTGGCTGTTCATCCCGCAACTGCTCGGGCTGATCGGCGCGGAAGGGCGAACGAAACAGCTGGCCGACGATTTCCTGCGGATCGTCTTTCCCTCGATCGCGATCATGGCGGTCGGCATGTGCACGACCGGCATCCTGCGCGGCGTCGGCGACGCCAGGCGGTCGATGTATGTAACGCTGGCCGGCGGCGCGGCGGCGGCCGTACTCGACCCGCTGTTCATCTTCGGCTTCGATCTCGGCCTGCAGGGCGCCGCGATCTCGACCGTCCTGTCGCGGATCGTGCTGCTGGCGGTCGGTCTGCATGGCGCGATCGTCGTGCACCGGCTCGTCAGGCTGCCGGACATGGCGGCGCTTGCCGCAGCCATGCGTCCGTTCTTCGCGATCGGCGGCCCGGCCGTGCTCACCCAGCTCGCGACGCCGGTCGGCAATGCCTATGTCACGGCGCAGATCGCGGGCTTCGGCGACGCCGCGGTCGCCGGATGGGCGATCATCGGGCGCATCCTGCCGGTCGCCTTTGCGGTGATCTTCGCGCTGTCCGGCGCGGTCGGCCCGATCCTCGGGCAGAATTACGGCGCGAAGCTCTATCCCCGGCTCGCCGAGACGATGCGCGACGCGCTGATCTTCACGACACTCTACGTGCTGGCGGTCTGGGGCCTGTTGGCGCTGTTTTCCGGTCAGGTGGCCGGATTGTTCGGGGCCCAGGGCGAGGCGCGCGACCTGGTGATCTTCTTTTGCACCTTCGCCAGCGCGAGCTTCCTGTTCAACGGCGCGCTGTTCGTCTCCAACGCGGCGTTCAACAATCTGGGTTTCGCCTTTTATGCCGCAGCGCTCAACTGGGGACGGTCGACGCTCGGCGTCATTCCCTTCGTGTGGATCGGGGCGCAACACTACGGCGCAACGGGCGTGATCGCCGGCTGGGCGCTGGGGGCGGTCGTTTTCGGCGTCGCGGCGGTGTTCCTCTGCTTCCGTGTCATCGCCTCGATCGAACAGCGCGACCGGCCCGACCATGACCGGCTGCCCGGCCCGCCGCCGACCGCACACTCGCCATTCTCCACCGGCAAGGCGGCGACGCTGGGCTAGAGCCTATCAGGGTTAGATCGCGGACTGCTTGATCCACGCCTCGATGAGCTGATCGAGCTTGCGCTTGACCTCGTCGCGCACAGGCGCGGTCTGCTCGATGATCTGGTTGGCCTTGAGGAAATCCATGACCCGGAAATCGGAAACCGGCGGTTGGATGAAAATATCCGGCGGCTGCAGCTTCAGTTTCAGTTTCAGGATCGAGCGCATCATCAGCTGCGACGTGCCGTAGAGGCTGTCAATGGGCTTGGGTACGCGGCGCGGATCGCCGCGCGGCGTGCCGACGACGTCGATCGCCAGGATGATATCCGCCTTGCCGATAATGTGGTCATAGGGCACCGGATTGAAGATGCCGCCATCGATAAAGATTCGGCCGTCGCGGCGCACCGGGCGGAACAAGGCGGGGATCGCCGCCGAGGCCGCCAGCGCGGACCACAATTCGCCTTCGGTGAAAACGGTCTCATGATGGCCGTAATAATCGGTCGCGATCACCGAAAGGGGTATGGATAGCGCCGAAAATTCGTGCGGGATCGTGTCCGGCATGAAGTTCTGCACGATGCGCTGGACATCGAACTGGCCGAGGCGGAAGCCGCGGTCGACCGCCGCTGCGACGGTGGACGGACGCCGGAACAGCCGGGCGATCATGTCGGCGCGGTTGCCGAGAAGGCCAAGCGCATAGTCGCTGATCTCGTCGCCGGACATGCCGCTCGACATCGCCGCGCCCATGATCGCGCCGATCGATGCGCCGGAAATAGCCACAGGGCGGACACCGAGATCGTCGAGGGCCCTGATCACATGGATATGCGACAGGCCCCGCGCGCCGCCGCCGCCGAAGGCGACAGCCACGGTCGGCCCCTTGCTGGGCGCAGGTGCGGATGTCTTGTTCTTCTCAATCGTTCCGGTCATCTTCGCCGCCGATCATGAAATACATACGGGTGTCGCCGAAATCGCGCGTATCGGCAAGCCGAAAGCCTTGCGGCGGCGCAAATCCGGCCGTCGCGGCTTCCTCCACCACGGCCAGTGCGCCCGGCTTCAGCCAGCCGCCGTCGCGCAGCGAGGCCAGCGCCCGCTCGGCCATTCCCTTGCCATAGGGCGGGTCGGCGAAGACGAAATCGAACGGTTCCATCGTGCCGACCTCGCCCATCCGCGTCGCGTCGCGGCGAAACAGTTTCGTCACACCCTGCAGAGCGAACGACTCGATATTGGCGCGGATAAGGCCGCGGCCCTGTGCCGACTGTTCGATGAACAGGACCATCGCCGCGCCGCGCGACAGCGCCTCGACGCCGACCGCGCCCGTTCCCGCGAAGAGATCGAGCATGCGCGTGCCGTCCAGCTTGTCCGGCCAGGCGTGGGACAGGATGTTGAACAGGCTTTCGCGGGTGCGGTCGGTGGTCGGGCGAATGGCGTCCGAGCCGGCCTTCGGGGAAGCGAGCGTGCGCCCGCGAAACGATCCGCCGACGACACGCATCGATCAGTCCTTCTTTCGCGGGCCTTTGCCGGGCCCCTTGCCGGGTCCCTTGCCAAATCCCTTGCCGGAACTCTTGGCAGGTCCCTTTGAAAAGCCTCTTCCGGGTGCTGATTTTCCAGAGGCAGGCCGCCCGCCTTCCTTCCGTTCAGACCGATCGAAGTCGGGCGCGGGTTTCGGCTTCTTGCCCTGCGGACGGGCGCCCGGCGCCATCCAGACATTGGAGGCGCGGCCGTGGCGCTGCTTGTCGGTTTCGCCGCGCGGGGCGGAGGCCGTCTTTTCGCGCCGTTCCGGCTTGCGGGTGTCGAGCCGGCCGAGAAACTCCTCGCGGTCATTGCCCTTGCCGCCGCGGCGAGGCCTCTGCTGCGGCGATGCGCTGACCCAGTCCCCGTGCTTCTTCACCTGGACGAGCCTGGTTTCTCCCTCTTCAGACCTGACGGGTTTGTTGGAGAAGGGCTTGCGCACCGGTGCGTCGAAATTGGCGTTCGCCTCGGCGATCAGATTCGCGCCGAGCTGGTCGCGCAGCGTGCGGCCGCGGATTTCTTGCACCGTGCCTTCCGGCAATTCGCCGAGCTGGAACGGGCCGTAGGAAATGCGGATCAGCCGGTTCACCTCGAGGCCGAGCGCGCCGAGGATGTTCTTGACCTCGCGGTTCTTGCCTTCGCGCAAGCCCACGGTGATCCAGACATTCGATCCCTGCTCGCGCTCCAGCGTCGCCTCGACCGCACCATAGAAGACGCCGTCGACGGCGATGCCGTTCTTCAGGTCGTCGAGACGCTTCTGGTCGACCTTGCCATGGGCGCGCACCCGGTAGCGGCGCAGCCAGCCGGTCTGCGGCAGTTCGAGGACGCGGGCGAGCCCGCCGTCATTGGTCAGCAGCAGCAGGCCCTCGGTGTTGATGTCGAGCCGGCCGACCGACAGGACGCGCGGCATCTCGGCGGGCAGCTTCTCGAAGACTGTCGGGCGGCCTTCGGGGTCCCGGTTGGTCGTCACGAGGCCGGCGGGCTTGTGATAGAGCCAAAGCCGCGTGCGCTCGATTTCGGGGATCGGCTCACCGTCGACCAGGATCGTGTCGTTCGCCGTGACGTTGATGGCGGGCGTCTCCAGTTTCTGCCCGTTCAGCGTGACGCGGCCGTCCTCGATCATCCGTTCGATGTCGCGGCGCGAGGCGATGCCGGCGCGGGCCAGATATTTGGAGATGCGTTCGGGTTCGGCCTCGACCGGCACATCCGTCTGCGCTTCATCGTGACTGGCGGGCTGAGCAGGACGCTCCTCGCGGGCCGGGCGCGGCGCGCGGTCGCGATCGGGCCTGCCGCCGAAGCTGCGCGGCCTGTCGTCGCCTTCGTGCTGCGGACGCTCGCGAAAGCCGCGCGGCTTGTCGCCGTCGCGGGCCGGGCGGTCGCGGTAAGGCCGCGCTTTATCGTCGCCATCGCGCCGCGGGCCGGCGCCGCCGGGCCGGTCCTTGAAACCGCGCGATTTTCCGCCCGGCTTGCCGCCGCCGCCGGGATTGTCCTTGAAGCCACGCGAGCGCATCTCGCCTTTGCCGCCCTGCTGGCCGCCCTGACCACCCCCCGGTCCGTCCTTGAAGCCGCGGGAGCGCATTTCGCCGTCCTTGCTGCCGCGCGGCTTCGCGCCCGGTCCCTTGCCTTGCGTTGCGCGGCCGCCCGCCGGTTTTCCGGGCCGGCCGCGGGGCTTGTCTTCATTTGCCATTTGCTGTTTGCCTTCTTTGAACGGCTCCCTAACAGGCAGGGGCCGGCCATGCGAGTGAAATTGTGTCAGAGATCCCGGCCAGGCCGAAATCCGGAAGCTTCATGGACCTTGCGCTGCGCGAAGCGGTCGCGGCCGGCGAGCGCGGCGAAGTGCCGATCGGCGCGGTGGTCGTTCATGACGCGATGGTTGTCGGCGCGGCGGGCAACCGGACCCGGGAGTTTAACGACCCCACCGCCCATGCCGAAGTGCTGGCGATCCGCGAGGCCTGCGGCAATCTGGAGCGGGAACGGCTCGGCGATTGCGATCTCTATGTTACGCTCGAACCCTGCACCATGTGCGCCGCGGCGATCTCGTTTGCGCGGATCCGCCGTCTCTATTTCGCCGCCGACGATCCGAAGGGCGGCGCGGTGACCTCGGGCGTGCGCTTCTTTGCCAGCCCGACCTGCCATCACGCGCCGGACGTCTATCCCGGCATCGGCGAGCGCGAGGCGTCGCGCCTGCTGAAATCCTTCTTCGTGGAAAAGCGCGGCTAGAGCTAGAGCCAGGGCACGAGCGAGCGCCAGCCGCCCTTGCCGTCATTGCCGGCTTTCTTGCGGCGGCGTTCCTTGGTCGCTTCCGTCTCGCCGAGGTCGCCATAGGCCGCGGTCTCCGCGGGCTGGCGATATTCGGTCGGCGGATCGGTCAGATAGACGCGCTGCATGGAATCGAGGCCCTGGCGCGAGGTCTGCTGGACCGTCACGTCCGGGTCTTCGGTCACGGACAGATTGGGCAGGCGGCGGCCTTCCTCGACCTCGCCCTTGATGCGCCGCAGGCGCTCCTCGGGCGATTCCGGCCATTCCGGCGAGGCTTCGGCGATATTCTGTTGCGGCGGCGGCAGAACGGACTTGTCGTTCGGCTCCACGAGACCCGGGCGCGGCTTGTAGTCGATCACCGTGCGCTGGCCCTTGCGGCCAAGCGACATCGAACTGCCGAGATCGTCCATGAATTGCGACATCGCCGGCTTGTCGGTGCCGTAGGTCGGACCGAGGCAGCCGGAAAGGGCGAAGGCGCCCGCGCCAAGCATGACGAGTGTGGCGATCCGCGCCGGACGTTTGCTGTCTGTCATCACTGCTTTGCCATTCCCCTGGTCGAAGGCGTCATATTCGCTCGCCTCCGCGCTGACCGGTAAATCCGGCGAATTGATGGTGCTCTACCGAAAAACACGGGATTCGGCAATGCGCAGAGCGCCGGCAGGCCGCTCGCACATTGCCGCAGTCCGGTTACAACCGCCCGAGCTTCTTCAGTTCATGCAGGGCGGCGGCGTCGCGCGCCGAGACGTCGGGGAATGCCGGATCCGACCCGACATCCTGCGTCACCCGCCATGACCGGGCGCATTTGTTGCCCATCGCCATTTCCGGCACGACCGCCACGCCGGACACTTCCGCCAAGGTGAATGCGCCGCCCGGCGCCGGCTTCGGCGAGATCGAGATGGCCGAGGTGATGCAGATTTCCGCCATGTCGAGCCCCTCGATCGCCTCGCGCAGCGCGTCGTCGGTGACATGGACGAAGGGCGCCGCCTCCAGCGAGGAGCCGATGCGCTTTTCCTTGCGCTCGATCTCCAGCGCGCCGGTGACGACGCGGCGCACCTGGCGCACCTTCTTCCACTTGGCGGCCAGTTCGTCATCGCGCCACGCTTCCGGGCACTTGCGGAACTGTTCCAGATGCACCGAGACGGCGTCGGGATAACGCGACAGCCAGGCTTCCTCCATGGTGAAGGGCAGCATCGGCGCGAGCCATGTGACCAGCCGGTCGAAGATGTGATGGACGACCTGCAAGGCGGCCTTGCGGCGCTTGCTCGACGGGGCGTCGCAATAGAGCGCGTCCTTGCGGATGTCGAAATAGAAGGCCGACAGCTCCAGCACCATGAAGTCGAGCAGCTGGCGCGCGATGCGCTTGAAGTCGAACTCGTCATAGCCCTTGTCGACGATCGCATCGAGCTCCCACAGCCGGTGCAGCATCAGCCGCTCCAGTTCCGGCATGTCGGCGAGTTCCATGCTTTCGCCCTCGTCATGGGCGAGCGTGCCGAGCATCCAGCGGATCGTGTTGCGCATCTTGCGATAGGCGTCGATATTGGTCTGGATGATCGTCTTGCCGAGGCGCTGATCTTCCCAGTAATCGGTGTTCATCACCCACAGACGCAGGATATCGGCGCCCGATTCCTTCATCACGTCCTGCGGGAAGACCTGGTTGCCGAGCGACTTCGACATCTTCCTGCCGTCCTCGGCCATGGTGAAGCCATGGGTGATGACGGTGTCGTAGGGCGCGCGGCCGCGCGTGCCGCAGCTTTCCAGAAGCGAGGAATGGAACCAGCCGCGATGCTGGTCGGAGCCTTCCAGATAAACGTCGGCCGGCCATTTCAGGTCGGGACGGTCCTCCAGCGTGAAGGCATGGGTCGAGCCGGAATCGAACCAGACATCGAGGATGTCGGTGACCTGCGTCCATTTCGCCGGATCGTGTTCGTTGCCGAGGAAGCGCTCCTTAGCGCCGTCGGCGAACCAGGCGTCCGCGCCCTCTTCCTCGAAGGCCTCGAGGATGCGGGCGTTGACGGCCTCGTCCTTGAGCACGTTTCCGTCCTCGTCGGCGAAGACGCAGATCGGCACGCCCCAGGCGCGCTGGCGGGACAGGACCCAGTCGGGGCGATCCTCGATCATGGCGCGCAGCCGTGTCTGGCCGGCCTTCGGCACGAAGCGCGTCTCGTCGACGGCCTTGAGCGCGCGCGAGCGCAGCGTCGTGTCGTCGCCGAGATCCATGTCCATATGGACGAACCATTGCGGCGTGTTGCGGAAGATCACCGGTTTCTTGGAACGCCACGAATGCGGATAGGTATGCTTCAGCCGTCCGCGGGTGAACAGCCTGTCGGCACCGATCAGCGCCTCGATGACGGCCTTGTTGGCGTCGCCCTTCTTGCCCTTGTCGTCGATGACGCGCGCCGGCCCGCCCTCGCGGTCCGGGCCGAAGCCCGGCGCGTCCTTGGTGAAGAAGCCGCCGTCGTCGACCGTGAACGGGATCGCGGTGTGGAAATCATGGCCCGCGACCACGAAGCACTCGCGCGCGGCATCGAAGAAGAAATGCTCCTTGCCGGCGGCGGATTTGCGCGTCAGGTCGCCGGTGAAATCCATCCAGGCGTCGAAGTCCTCGCGGCCATGGCCCGGGGCGGTGTGGACGAAGCCGGTGCCGGCATCGTCGGTGACATGCTCGCCGTCGATCAGCGGCACAGCGAACTGGTAGCCGTCGCCGTAACCCGCCAGCGGATGGGCGCAGATCAGCGACTGCAGTTCGTCGGCGTTCACGTCGCGCAGGCGCCTGTATTCGAGCTTCGCCTTGGCAAAGCTCTCCTCGGCCAGCGCGTCGGCGAAGACCAGCTTCTCGCCCGGCTGCGGGCCGAAATCGTTCTCGGCCGCCGTCACCTCGTAGAGGCCGTAGGCGATGCGCGCCGAATAGGCGATGGCGCGGTTACCGGGGATCGTCCAGGGCGTGGTCGTCCAGATAACGACGAAATTGCCCATCAGGTGGTCCGGGCCGTGCACCACCGGGAACTTCACCCAGATCGTGTCGCTCTCGTAATCCTGGTATTCGACCTCGGCCTCGGCCAGCGCGGTGCGCTCGACGACCGACCACATGACAGGCTTCGAGCCGCGATAGAGCTGGCCCGACATGGCGAATTTCAGCAATTCGCCGGCGATCCGGCTCTCCGCGTGGAAATTCATCGTCGTATAGGGATTGTCGAAATCGCCCTCGATGCCGAGGCGCTTGAACTCTTCCGACTGGACCTTGATCCAGTGATCGGCGAAGTCGCGGCATTCCTTGCGGAACTCGTTGACCGGGACCTCGTCCTTGTTCTTGCCCTTGGCGCGGTACTGCTCCTCGATCTTCCACTCGATCGGCAGGCCGTGGCAGTCCCAGCCGGGCACGTAGTTGGAATCGTAGCCGCGCATCTGGAAGGAACGCGTGATGACGTCCTTCAGGATCTTGTTGAGCGCATGGCCGATATGGATATTGCCGTTAGCGTAGGGCGGCCCGTCATGGAGCACGTAGCGCGGACGATCCTTGGCGTCTTCGCGGAGCTTCTTGTAGAGGCCCATTTCCTGCCAGCGGGCCACGATCTCGGGCTCCTTCTTCGGCAGGCCCGCGCGCATCGGGAAATCGGTCTGGGGCAGGTAAAGCGTGGAGGAATAGTCCAGCGTCGGTTTTTCAGCGGAATCGGTCATTCGTCTGCATTCGTTTCAAGGCTCGGCATGGGGCTGAGCGGTCATTAAAGGAAAATCGCTTGGGGTGCGCGGAAAAATTGCGCGTGTTCCCGGCCCTGCGGCGCTGTTCTAGCGGCAGGCCGGGCGAATAATTCGAATAAGGGCGATGCGTATCGGCGTCATGGCGCGGCTTTTAGCAATGGCGGGCCGGCGAATAAAGGGCAAATCGGCGCGGTTGAGAATTTGGCCATTTGCGCATATATTGAGTGGCAATTGGCGAAGGAGACCATTGTGAACGTCCACGCACAAACCGCCGAACAATTCCGCGTTCCGCCGCAGCGGGCCGTCGACCTTGTGAAGCTTGGTTTCTCGACCGAGGAAATCTACCGGATCGTGGTGCCGCGACGCACGCTCGACCGACGGCGCAAGAACAACGAAATGCTAACACTTGCTGAATCCGACCGGGTCCAGCGGCTGGAACGCGTGACGCAGCACGCATACCGTGTCTTCGGTTCGGAAGAAAAAGCCAATCGCTGGCTGCGCAAGCCGAACCGCGCAATGGAAAAGGCCGTACCGATAGAACTGCTGGATTCCGAAACGGGAGCTTACAAGGTCGAGGAACTTCTCCACGCGATTGCTCACGGCATGTATTCCTGACCGTGATCATCTGGCGCATATCGGAATTTGCGACACTGGACGGCAAGGGTGGCGAAATTGCCGCGCGACGCTGGAACCACAAGGGCACACCGATCGTCTACTGCTCGGACCATCCTGCAACGGCGATGCTCGAAATTCTCGTCAATGTGGATGCGGAAGACCTGCCGGACAGCTATCAACTGATCGAAATCGACGTTCCGGACACGATTGCGCCGGTTAGTCCCGACCGTCCGGAAGGCTGGCGAGAGGACCAGCAGGCGACGCGCGACATTTTCGCCGATTTCTGCGCGAAGGCGGCCTCTCCTGTTATGACCGTGCCGAGCGTCGTCATACCGCATGCCTTCAACCACCTGGTCAATCCGCGCCACCCGGATGCGGGCTCGATCGCGATCAAGAACGCCCTGCGGCATCCGCTCGATCCGCGCTTCCTTGCCTGATCACCAGACTTCGCGGTCGAGCTTGTCGAAGATAATGCGGCGCATGGCGCGTGCGGAGAGTTTCGGGAACAGTCGCCCGGCGAGCGCGAAGAGCCTGGCGCGCATGCCCGGGACGATCGTCGCGCGGCGCCAGCGAAGCGCGGCGAGGATGCGCCGCGCCATCTCCTCGGGGGCGATCCGGCTCTGGGCCTTCGCCCCTTTCGGCGCATGCCGCTCGGCCTGCGCCGTGCGGATCGGGCCCGGAAACGCGCAGGCGACATGCACGCCGAGATCGCGGCGGAAAGGCCGGCGGATCGATTTCGCATAGAGGGCGATGGCGTCCTTGGCGGCTGCGTAGCTCGCCGCGCCGGGGTAACCGGTCATGTGGGACAGCGACGAGATGAAGACGACATGGCCGCCTTTCGCCAGCGCGCCGCTGCGCGCCAGCGCCGAGCACAGGACGATCGGTGCCTCGACATTGACGGCGATCAGCCTGCGGTGAACCTCAAGCGGGATCTTCTCGAAACGTCCTGTCGCCGACACGCCGGCATTGAAGATGACGAGATCGAACGGTTCGCCCGAGGTCAGATGATGGACGGCGGCGTCGACATGCGTCCGCTCGCGCAGGTCGCAGACCCGGTGCGTCCAGGCCACGGCGTTCTTCGGCGGCGTCCGGTCGAGCGCGGTCACCGCGTAGCCGGCGTCTGTCAGCGCCCGGCAGAAGGCGAGGCCCAGCCCGGCATGACCGCCGGTGACGAGCGCTCTCTTTTGCGCCGTCATCGGATCGTCCTCCCGAAGATCGACGCGCCGGAGACATATTGCAGGAAGGAGAGCGTCTTCGGCGTCGTGCCGGCGCGGATCGCCGCCTCGATCATCGCCGCCATGTCGTCCGGGCGGATGAACCATTGCCGCGTCCAGCCGGTCTTCAGCCCCGCCTTTTCATGCATGTCCGTCATGGTCGGGCCGGGATCGAGCAGTTGCACGCGCACCTTGCCGCGCCATTCCTCGGCGAGCGCGCGGGAGAGGCCGTAGAGCCCCGCCTTGCTGGCGGCATAGGTCGCGAATTGCGGCGAACCGCGCCGCGCGACGGAGCCGATCAGCGTCAACTGACCGGATGCGGGCCGCAGGAAGGGGAACATCATATGGGCGAGTGTCACGGTGCCGGCGAGATTGACATCGACCGTCTCGCGGACCGATTTTGCCGTCTCCTCCTGCGGCGATGCCGCCCAACCGATGCCGGCATTGAGCACCGCGTAATCGAGCTGCCTCCAGCCGATTTCGAGGAGACCCCGGCCCACCGCTTTCGCCGCCTCGACGGGCTGCGACTGGTCGGCCCTGATGTATCTGGCGTTCTCCGGCAGGAGCCGCATCGCGGCCCCGATGTCGCGGCGCCCCGTCGCCACCACGTCGTGACGGGGCGAAAGCCGGCGAACGAGCGCCAGCCCTATTCCATCCGTCGCGCCGGTGACGAGGATCCTGCGTCGGGCCACGTCTAGCCGGTCTCCGCCCCGAAGGTCAGACGCGCATCGAGATCGCCGAGCGGCGCAAGGCCGGCCAGCACTGCGCGCGCCTCGGCCTCGTCCTTTCGCATCTGTTCGGTCAGCGCATCGAGCGTGTCGAATTTCTCCTCGCCACGCAGGAAGGCGCAGACCGCGACGGTGCAGGTCTCGCCGTAGAGATCTCCGGCGAAATCGAAGACATAGGTTTCCAGCAACGCCACGCCGTCCTCATCGACGGTTGGGCGGCGGCCGAAACTGGCCACGCCGTCGTGGATCGCGCCGTCGGCGCGGATAAAGCGCACCGCGTAGATGCCATGCGCCAGCGCTGCGTTGTCGTCGAGCTTCATGTTTGCGGTGGGAAAGCCGAGCGTGCGACCGAGTTGCTTGCCGCGCGTCACCTCCGCCTCGACACGGTAGCGGTATCCCAGCAACTCATTGGCGGCGGCGAGATCGCCGCCATGCAACCGGTCGCGGATGCGGCTCGAGGAGACGACATCGGCCGCGCCGTCGCGGAAGGCGTCGACCAGCGTCACGTGAAATCCGCGTGTCTCGCCCGCCTGCATCAGGAAGGCCGGACCGCCTTGGCGGTTCTTGCCGAAATGGAAATCGAAGCCTGCGACGACCTGGCGTGCGCCGAGCCCGCCGACGAGCACGCGATCGACGAATTCATCCGCCGTCTGATTGGCGAAATCGCGCGTGAAGGGCAGTTCGATGACGCCGTCGAAGCCCATCGCCCGCAGGATGTCGGCCTTCATCGGCGCCGGCGTGATCCGGAACAGCGGCAGGTCCGGCTGGAAAAGCTGGCGCGGATGCGGCTCGAAGGTCAGCACCAGCGCCGGGCAGTCATGGTCGCGGGCAAAACCCAGAGCCGTGTTCAGCACCGACTGGTGACCGCGATGCACGCCGTCAAAATTGCCGATGGCGACGACGGAGCCCCGCAGCGTCTCCGGCAGGTCTTGCAGCGACTGGAAACGGAACGGCTTCATCGCGATCAGCCGAGCTTCGTCATGGTGGCGACGGGATGCGCGCCGAAACCGTCGAGATGGTCCGCCAGCCTTTGCGGATCGGGATTGCCCGGCACGCCATATTCGCGCGCATGTATGCCGTCGGAGACGAAGAGAAGGTCGATTTCGTAATCCATCGCGCCCTTGACGTCGGTGGTCATGCCGTCGCCGATCGCAAGCACGCGGTCGCGGGAGATGTCCCGGCCGAGCACCGCGGAGGCCCGCGCCATCGCCTCGTCATAGATCGGCGCATGCGGCTTTCCGGCGATCAGCGTGCGTCCGCCCAGGAAACCGAATTCCTTGGCAAGGGCGCCGGCGCAATAGACGAGCCGGTCGCCGCGCTCGACGACGATGTCCGGATTGGCGCAGATGAAGGGAAGGTTGCGGGCGCGCAGGCGCTGCAGCATCTCGCGATAGTCGTCGGGCGTTTCAATGTCGTCGTCGAAAAGACCCGTGCAGACGACGGCGGATGCCTCGCGCTCCTCGGCGAGTTCGACATCGAGACCGTCATAGAGCGACATGTCGCGGTCCGGGCCGATATGGAAGATCATGCGCGCGTTCTGCGCGATCAGCGCCCGCGTCACGTCGCCGGAGGTGACAACGTCGTCATAGGCTTCGTCCGGAACGCCGAGGCTGGCGAGTTGCTCGGTGACCGGTCCCTTCGGACGCGGCGCATTGGTGATCAGGATCACCGCCCTGCCCGCCTCGCGTTCGGCGATCAGGGCTTTCCAGGCCGCCGGCCACGACCGCACGCCATTGTGCAGCACGCCCCACACATCGCAAAACACCGCATCATAGGCGTCAGTGATATCCGCCAGCTTGTCTAGTTTTCGAATGGCCAATGAACAGTTCCCGATTGCGTCGCCGCGCAGCAAGGGCCGGATTAGAGCCTTTCACCGGTAAAGAAAAGCCATGCGGGAAGGCTCTTTTCCCGCGCCGCCGGCGCCTCATGCCTAACAACGCGTAAAGGGGGCGCCGAAAATGCCGATGCGGGCGTGAACACTACGCAAATTAACCGCTGCTAAAGAAATCGGCATCGATGGACGCCGTGAACAATGGATGGAATGCGCCTGATACGCCGTGTCGGCTTTTTGAAAGCCACCCGCCGGGTCACCGGCAGGTATCGGCGAAGCGTGTCCGGCGCAACCGCGCTGGAATTCGGCCTGATCATGCCGGTGTTCCTGCTGCTTGTGTTCGCGATCATCGAAACGTCGGTCTATTACTACAAGCAGAGCCACCTGAAATTCATCCTGTCGCAGGCCGGACGGCACATCCAGACCGGCGAGATCCAGAAAAGCGCCACGCCGAAAGCCGATTTCGACGCCGAGGTCTGCGACAATTCGAAGATCTTCTTCGATTGCACCGACGTCTATCTCGATGTCCGCAATTTCGGCACGGTCGCCGATGTCAGCTTCCCGGCGGCAACTTTCAACAGTGCCGGCAAGCCGACCAATTTCGTCTTCCAGCCCGGCGGATCGGCGAAGATCACGGCCATGCGCGCCTCGGCGATCCACAGTTTCATCACGCCTTTCCTGAAGGACATCCTGCAACCCGATGGCGACCCGGTGATCCTGGTCGGTTTCACCATCTTCAAGAACGAGCCGTTCTGAGATGGCCATGATCGCGTTCACGAAAAGAACAAGCGCCCTCCTCCGCAGGTTCCGGCACGACAGGCGCGGCGTCGCCGCGACCGAGTTCATCCTGTTTTCGCCGATCATGATGGTGCTCGCCTTCGGACTGGCCGAGGTCTATGTCGAGCACGCCACGGAGGACCAGTTCGTCCGCTACGTCCAACAGGCGGGCGACCTCCTGGCGCGCGAGCCAACGCTGACGACCTCGTCGATCACCACGGTGCTCAGCGCCGCCGACCAGATGATCGTCGGGTTCGATGCGAACAAGACGCTCGAGATCAATGTCTCGAGCGTCGGCTTCAAACATGACGGCACGCCGGTGCTGCTTTGGACGCGCTCGGCCGGCGGAACGTCGCTGACCGCGGACACGTCGGTCGCGGCCGGCCTCGGCCTGCCCGCTGACACGGTGATCCGCTTCGAAGCGAAGATGAGCTATTCGAGCCCGTTCAACTATGTGTGGACGTCGACCAGCCGCGAACTGGATTCCGTCGCATGGTTCCGCCCGCGCGAGACGCGCGCGATCGCGATGGACGGAGCCGTCTCCGAATACGACCAGACCTGGGATTACATCCCGCCCGAATGACGGATCAAACCGGAAATAACGCCATGGCGATCGAGAAGAAAAAAACGCAAAACGATCCCGCGACCGGAAAGCCCGGCCTTGTCGGCCGCCTGAAGGCGCTGCGCGACGAGCGCCGCGGCGCGATGGCGGTCAATTTCGCCCTGCTGCTGATCCCGCTTCTCGCATCCGTCGGCCTGTCGATCGACGGTTCGCGCTTCCTGTTGACGCGCTATCACCTCCAGTCCGCCGTAGACCGCGCGGCGCTGGCGGTCGCGACCATCTATCAGGGCCAGGCAACGCTCGACTCCATCGCCACGCAATATGTGACGAAGAATTTCTCGCTCTCGGAAACGACGCTCGGACAGGTGTCGACCTCGGTGACCGGCGATATCATCACGGTCGACGGCACCGCCAAGATGAAGACGCTGTTCATGTCGATCCTGCAGGTCAGCGAGGTCCAGGTCTCCGTCACCACCCAGGTGAAGCGGGCCGGCGGCGGGCTGCTGGTCAGCCTCGTCCTCGACAACACCGGCTCGATGTGGGGCGGCAGCCCGTCGAAGATCAGTTCGCTGCGCAGCGCCTCCGATCTTCTCGTCGACGCCATCTTCGACGGCGAGACCGAGCCCGACGATCTGCGGGTCGCGATCGTACCCTATGCGGCGACGGTCAATCCCGGCCCGATCGCCGACTCGATCGTCGATACGCACAGCTATGGCCTTCGCACCGACGATATCGACGGCTGGAAGGGCTGCGTGATGGAACGCGCCGGCGCGGATTCCATCGCCGACACCGGACCGGACGTCGCCAAATGGCTGCCCTTCTTCTGGGAAACGTCCGTCGACAATGACTACGATATCGACGATCCGGACACGATCCATCCGGGCGGCTATTACAATTCCAACGGCATCACCGGTCCGAATATCGGCTGCCCGACGCCGATCCTGCCGCTGACGAAATCCTATTCCGATGTCGACGCCGCCGTCGATGCGCTGACCGCGTGGAACCGCGGCGGCACGCTTGGCGATATCGGCATGGCCTGGGGCATCCGCACGCTGTCGCCGGGCCTGCCCTTCGACCAGAGCACCGAGATCGACCCGAAGACCGGCGCGACGCTGTGGGACAGCCCCCGCTGGCGCAAGGCGATCGTGATGATGACCGACGGCGACAACGTCTTCTACGACCTGCCGGGCAATGCCGGCCCGAACGAGGCGCATCCCGGCAAATCCGACTACACGGCCTATGGACGTCTCGGCGAAGCCCAGGCGAATGCGATCTTCAACACGAACAATAACAGCCTGGCCAACGGGATCGTCGACGACCGGCTGATCACGCTTTGCACCCAGGCGAAGGACCAGGACGTCATCGTCTACACGGTGACCTTCGGATCGAGCCCGAGTTCGTCGACCCGGCAGACCTTCCAGGACTGCGCGTCCGATCCCGGCAAATATTACCACGCGCCCAGCAAGACCGAGCTTGAGAACGCCTTCGGCACGATCGGCGCGGAACTGTCCAAGCTGCGCATCGTCAAGTGATGACGTTACGGTATCGCAAAATCCTGCATGGATAAAATTTGACCGAGGCTCTTTCGCCGACCTCAAGATTCGCGCGCTAGCTTCCGCCTGCCAGCCAATCGCTGGAATGTTTTGAAAGGGGCGCCATGAAGGCAATGCGCATGTGTTCGGTCGCGCGTTTCGTGCGGCATGAGGGGGGCAATTTCGCCCTGGCGGCGAGCCTCGTCGCCGTTCCCGTCATCATGGGTCTGGCGCTTGCCGTCGACTTTTCGCGCATCGACCACGCCACCCGCAGCGCCTCCTTCGCCCTCTTCACCGCTGTCCACACCGCCCTTTCTCCCGACGGCGACCTTGACGCGGACCGCGCTCTTGAGCTTTATGCCGCCGGACTTCGCCTGCCCAAGGGACAGGCATCGTCCCCGCCGACATTCCGGCAATTGCCGGACGGCGCATGGTCGGCCGAAGTGACGACGACGACGCGGCTGACATTCGGCGGCATCGTGCTGCCGAAAGTGTTCTACCGCCCGGTCACGGTGACGGTGCACAACGATCCGGCAGCATCGCGGTAACCAATCCGTTTTTCCCGCACGCCAAATCCTTGACTCACGCAAATCGTATCACTATGTCCGGCTCGCTAGCACTCTACGGAGGTGAGTGCTAATCCACTCAAAGCCAACGTTGCAAAGGTTCAAGTCAATGGCAGATGCGAATTTCCGTCCGCTGCACGACCGTGTCGTCGTGCGTCGTGTCGAATCCGAGGAGAAGACCGCAGGCGGTATCATCATCCCGGACACCGCTAAGGAAAAGCCGTCGGAAGGCGAAGTCGTCTCGGTCGGCCCGGGCGCACGCGACGAAAACGGCAAGGTTCAGCCGCTCGACGTCAAGGCAGGCGACCGCGTCCTGTTCGGCAAATGGTCGGGCACCGAGGTCAAGCTGAACGGCCAGGATCTCCTGATCATGAAGGAATCCGACATCATGGGCATCGTCGGCTAAGCCGCTTTCGCCCTTCAAACCCCTAGACATTCATATTGGGCGAAAAGCCCGGGAGTTTAGAATATGTCCGCTAAAGAAGTGAAATTCGGCCGCTCGGCGCGCGAGCGCATGCTGAACGGCGTCAACATCCTGGCCGATGCGGTCAAGGTGACCCTCGGCCCGAAAGGCCGCAACGTCGTCATCGACAAGTCCTTCGGCGCTCCGCGCATCACCAAGGACGGCGTCTCCGTGGCGAAGGAAATCGAACTGGAAGACAAGTTCGAGAACATGGGCGCGCAGATGCTGCGCGAGGTCGCTTCCAAGACCAACGACATCGCCGGTGACGGCACCACCACCGCGACCGTTCTGGCCCAGGCGATCGTTCAGGAAGGCCACAAGGCCGTTGCCGCCGGTATGAACCCGATGGACCTGAAGCGCGGCATCGATCTGGCCGTCGCCGAAGTCGTCGCCGACCTTCAGAAGAAGGCCACCAAGATCAACACCTCCGAAGAAGTCGCACAGGTCGGCACGATCTCCGCAAACGGCGAGACCGAAATCGGCACCATGATCGCCGAAGCCATGCAGAAGGTCGGCAATGAGGGTGTCATCACCGTCGAGGAAGCCAAGACCGCCGAGACCGAACTGGAAGTCGTCGAAGGCATGCAGTTCGACCGCGGTTACCTGTCGCCCTATTTCGTGACCAACCCGGAAAAGATGATCGCCGATCTCGACGATCCCTACATCCTCCTGCACGAGAAGAAGCTCTCCAACCTGCAGGCCATGCTGCCGATCCTCGAGTCGGTCGTGCAGTCCTCGCGTCCGCTGCTGATCATCGCTGAAGACGTCGAAGGCGAGGCTCTGGCCACGCTCGTCGTCAACAAGCTGCGCGGCGGCCTGAAGATCGCCGCCGTCAAGGCTCCGGGCTTCGGCGACCGCCGCAAGGCCATGCTCGAGGACATCGCGATCCTGACCGGCGGCCAGGTCATCTCCGAAGACCTCGGCATCAAGCTTGAAAACGTCACGCTCGACATGCTCGGCACCGCCAAGAAGGTCTCCATCTCCAAGGAAGAGACCACCATCGTCGACGGCGCTGGCGACAAGTCCGACATCGACGGCCGCGTCAACCAGATCAAGGCCCAGATCGAGGAAACCTCCTCCGATTACGACCGCGAGAAGCTGCAGGAACGCCTTGCCAAGCTCGCTGGCGGCGTTGCCGTGATCCGCGTCGGCGGTGCGACGGAAGTCGAAGTGAAGGAGAAGAAGGACCGTGTCGACGACGCGCTGAACGCGACCCGCGCAGCCGTCGAGGAAGGCATCGTCCCGGGCGGCGGCACCGCGCTGCTGCTCTCCTCCAAGGGCCTGACCGCCACCGGCGTCAATGACGATCAGGAAGCCGGCATCAACATCGTGAAGCGCGCCCTGCAGGCTCCGGCCCGCCAGATCGCGACCAACGCTGGCGAGGAAGCTTCCATCGTGGCCGGCAAGATCCTCGAGCAGGACTCGCTGACCTTCGGCTTCAACGCCCAGACCGGCGAATATGGCGACCTCATCAAGATGGGCATCGTCGACCCGGTCAAGGTCGTCCGCACCGCTCTCCAGGACGCCGCTTCCATCGCCGGCCTGCTCATCACGACCGAAGCCATGGTCGCCGAGCTGCCGAAGAAGGACGCGCCCGCAATGCCCGACATGGGCGGAATGGGCGGAATGGGCGGCATGATGTAAGCCACGCGCTTACACGCCATTCTTTCGGAAAGGCCGGGCTCAAGCCCGGCCTTTTTGTTTGTCCGGCTGATTGACACCGGCCTCGCAAATCCATATCTGCCGCGTCGGCCCGAGGCGCCGGCCGTCCGCAAGCGTGAGCTTTGGTGAAGCCTCCCCGACGATCCCGATCCGATCCAGCATCGGAGCGATGGCAATGCGGACCCCATCCAGCCTGTCCGATGCGCGGGAGATCCGGGATGACCCGATCCGCTGGCGAGCCACGCAACCGCTTTCTTTCCGACCCGCTGCCGGGCCTCTATGTCCGTACGGCCGCGCCGATCATCTTCGTCATGGCGACGAACGGTTTTCTGACCGTCATCGATGCGCTTTTCCTCGGCACCTTCGTGGGCGCGGACGCGCTTACGGCGGTGACGCTGATGTTTCCCGTCTTCATGCTGCTGGTCGCGCTGGCGACGCTGGTGTCCGGCGGCATGTCAAGCCTGCTGGCGCGCCTGCTCGGCGCGGGCGAGCATGAAACGGCGCGCCAGACCGTCGCGGGAGCGCATGGCCTGGCCGTGATCGTCTGCGCGCTGCTGATTGGCGGCTTTCTTATCGGCGGTAGCCAAATGGTCACCTTCATCGCCGGCGGCGACGAAGCGCTCGCCGCAATGGGCGGGCGCTATATCTCGATCCTGATCTACTGCTCGCCGGCGATGTTCTTCCTGTCGCTCAATTCCGACGCCTTGCGCTGCGAGGGTCGGATGGGGCTAGTCGCGGCGGTCGCCGTGGCGACCTCGCTCGGCAATGTCGCGCTCAACTATGTGCTGATCGCCATGCTCGGTTTCGGCGTCGCCGGCTCTGCCTGGGGAACCGTGTTCGCGCAGATGTTTGCCGCCGGCGCCATAATCGCCTACCGGCTGGCGGCCGACTCGCCGCTTTCTTTTCGCGGCTTGCCGCGCACCGGCTGGACCCGGCGCTGGGGCGATTTCCTGAAGCTCGGCGCGCCGCAAAGCCTCTCTTTTCTCGGCATCTCGCTGATTTCCGGCGCGATCATCGCCGCCGTGCATCGCTGGGGCGGCGAAGGCCAGGCGGCGACTGTTGCCGCCTACGGTATCGTCACGCGCATCATGACCTTCGTCTATCTGCCGTTGCTCGGCCTGACTGCGGCGATGCAGGCGATCACCGGCAACAATTACGGCGCGTCGCAATGGTCGCGGTCGAATGCCAGCCTGCGCCTCGCGGCCTTTGCCGGCCTCGTCTATTACGGCGGCGTGCAAGTGCTGCTTCTCGCCGCCCGGCACCGCATCGGCTTCGTCTTCGTAGACGACCCGTCAACCGCCTCTGAAGTCGCGCGCATTCTACCGGTCATGACGACGATGCTGTTCGCCGCGGGCCCGCTGATGGTGCTTTCGGCGCATTTCCAGGCCATCGGCGAGGCCGGGCGCGCGGCGGCGATCAGCCTGTCACGGACCTATCTCTTCGCGCTGCCGCTGACCTTCCTGCTACCTTTTGCCTTCGGTGAAAGCGGAATCTGGTTCGCGGGCCCGACGGCGGAACTGCTGGCCGCCCTTCTGGCGGCGATCGTCCTGTGGCGCAGCTGGGCGGCGACCGGAAACCGCTTCGGCGTCTTCCGGTAGGCGGACTGATCCGTTCGCCGCCTTCGCGATACAATTCGTGATGGCCGCCGCAAGCCCACCGCCGGAACTAAAATTCGCCTGACCTGTTGATGAGTGCGCACAGCAAGTGCGTGGTCATCACGGAGAACAACGATGGCAAACATGGATCAGGTGAAGGGCGCCGCCAAACAGGCGAAAGGCGCCGTCAAGGACAGCGTCGGCAAGGCGACCGGCAACAGGAAGATGCAGGCCTCCGGCAAGCTCGACAAGGTCAAGGGCAAGGTCCAGAAGGCCTATGGCGACGCCAAGGACGCCGTAAAGTAAGGCGGCCCTCGCCACGCGATGACTGGCCGGGCCTGCGCCCGGCCTTTTTGTTTTCCCCTAAAACCCCGGGATCGGCAGGCCGAACTCGCCGGCCAGCAGCACGAAGTTCAGGCACAGCACCACGGCCGTCGCCGCCGTCGCGACGATGACGACGCGTCGGCGGTTGGCGAAATCGCCCATCACGGCGCGGCTGGAGGTGAAGTGCAGCAGCGCGATCATCGGCACGGGAAGCGCGATGGACAGGACGACCTGGCTCAGGACCAGCGTCTCTGTCGGATTGGCGTTGAGCGCGACGACGATGAAGGCCGGGACCATGGTGACGGCGCGGCGCAGCCAGATGGGGATGCGGAAATTGACGAAGCCCTGCATGATCATCTGGCCCGCCATGGTGCCGACCACCGAGGACGAGACGCCCGAGGCGATCAGCGAGACGAGGAACACGGCGGCCGAGGCCGCGCCGAGCAGCGGCGTCAGCGTGTGATAGGCGGTCTCGATCTCGGCGACTTCGGAGTGGCCAAGATGGAAGGCGGCGGCGGCCATGATGACCATCGCCATGTTGACCATGCCGGCGACGGCCAGCGCCAGCACGACTTCCCGGTTGGAGAAGCGCACCAGCATTTTCCGTTCGCGGTCGTCGCGGGCGACGGTTCGATACTGGGTCAGGCCGGAATGGAGGAACACCGCATGCGGCATCACCGTCGCGCCGACGATGCCGACCGAGATCAGCAGCGCGTCGCGGTCCGGCAATTGCGGCGTGACGATGCCGAGCGCCGCCATGCCCCAGTCGACCGGGGCGAGAAACAGTTCGACGAGATAACAAAGCCCGATCACCGCGACCATCGCGCCGATCACCAGTTCCATGAAACGGAAGCCGCGGCCCTCGAACAGCAATATGCCGTAGGTGACGACGGCGGTGATCGCCATGCCCCAGATCAGCGGCACGCCCGCCAGCAGCGACAGGCCGATCGCGCCGCCAAGGAACTCGGCGAGATCCGTCGCCATGGCCGCCAGTTCGCTGACGAACCACATCACCCAGACCACGGGGCGCGGATAGCGCTCGCGGCACATCTCTGCGAGATTGCGCCCGGTGACGATGCCGAGCTTGGCCGACAGGGCCTGGAACAGCATGGCGATCAGGTTGGCGACCAGCACGACCCACAGCAGCATGTAGCCGTATTTCGCGCCGGCCTGGATGTTGGTCGCGTAATTGCCGGGGTCCATATAGGCGATGGAGGCGATCACGGCCGGCCCGAAGAAGGGCAGGAAGCCGCGCAAGCCGCCGCGGCGTCCTTCCAGAACGTCACGCATGGCGCGCTCGGTCCGCGCGCTGCGGCCGGGATTTATGGCGGTATCCGTCACTGTGTCTCTTGTGCCGCGCAGGAGCGGCGATCGGGCCTAAAATATAGCATGTGCTATATTGTGTAGGCTATGCTATGAAATGCGGCAAATCAAGGGAGGCGACATGGCGGACAGATCCGCAGCGGCAAAAAACCGCAGCGCACCGGAGACCGCCCCGGCACAGCGCGCCGAAGCCTTTCGGCAGGCCCGCGACGCGCGTCGCAGCGAGCTCGTCGAGGACTATGTCGAGCTGATCGACGACCTGATCCGCGAGGGCGGCGAGGCGCGGCAGGTCGATATCGCCGCGCGGCTCGGCGTCGCGCAGCCGACGGTCGCGCGGATGCTGCGCAAGCTCGCAGAGGAAGGGCTGGTGCAGCGCAAGGCCTATCGCGGCGTGTTTCTGACCGACGAAGGCCGCGCGCTCGCCGCCATGTCGCGCGAGCGCCACGAGGTCGTCGAGGCCGTGCTGATCGCGCTGGGCGTCTCGCGGGAGACGGCGCAGAAGGACGCCGAGGGCATCGAACACCATGTCAGCGAGGAGACGCTGGCCGCCTTCCGGCGCTTTTCGGAGCGCGGGCGCTGACGCCGATGGCCGGTTCCATCCCCAGTCATCCACCGGCTGTCACCGATCTTTCACCAAACGGTCAAGAAAGCTTCAACGGAACCTCCTAGGGGCAGCGGCATCGTTTCGACACCCGAAACGGAACCCAGGAGATTCGAATATGATCCGTAGCTTGATCGCAGCCTCCGTGCTGCTGTCCACGTCCGCATCCGCTTTCGCCACAGACATCACGTGGTGGCACGGCATGGGCGGAAAGAACCAGGAAGTGATCAACCAGATCGCCGAGAAGTTCAACGCGGCACAGGACGCCTGCGCGCTGACGCCGGTTTCCAAGGGCACCTACGAGGAAGCGCTTGCCGCCGGCATCGCGGCCTTCCGTTCGGGCGAACAGCCTAACATCCTGCAGGTGTTCGACGCCGGCGCCGCCACGATCATCAACGCCAAGGGCGCGGCCGTCCCGGCCGAAGACCTGATCACCAAGGCTGGCTACGCGTTCGACCGTGAGGCCTTCATCGACGGCGTGCGTTACTTCTACGCCGACGCCGACGGCAAGTTCGTCGGCATGCCGTTCAATTCGTCGGCTCCGATCATGTACACCAACACCGAAGCCCTCGAGAAAGCCGGCGTCGAAGCGCCGAAGACCTGGGAAGAGTTCGAGCAGATCGCTCCGAAGCTCAAGGAAGCCGGCTACATCCCGCTCGTCCAGTCGCAGCTGACCTGGGAATTCACCGAGAACTTCTTCTCGCGCAACAACCTGCAGTTCGCGACCAACAACAACGGCTACGACAACGTCGAAGGCACGACAATCAACGTGACCGCCCCCGAGCACGTCATGATGTATGAGAAGCTGAAGGCCTGGTACGACGAAGGCTATTTCGGCTATTTCGGCGCCGGCTGGTCTGACAACCAGAAGCCCTTCGAGGAAGACAAGGTCGCGCTGTGGATCGGTTCGTCGGGCTCCTTCGGCGGCCTGCAGAATTCCGCCCAGATGCCGTTCTCGGCGAGCTTCCTGCCCTACTGGAACTCCATCGAGGGCGCCGGCACCAACTCGTTCATCGGCGGCGCGGCCCTCTTCGCCATGTCCGGCAAGTCGGACGAGGAGAACAAGTGCACCGCCGACTTCTTCCAGTTCCTGACCTCGCCGGAAATCCAGGTTTTCTACCACCAGTCCACCGGCTATGTCGCGATCACCAAGGCAGCCTATGAGCTGGCCAAGGAAGACGGCTACTACAACGAGAAGCCGATCGCCGAAGTCGGCATCCAGCAGTTGTCGCTGCCGGGCGGCGAATGGTCCAAGGGCTACCGCATGGGCTTCTACCCGCAGATCCGTGAAGTCATGGAACGCGAATACAACAAGATCTTCGCGGGCGAGACCTCGGTCGAAGACGCCATGAAGACCATCGAGCAGGAAGGCAACGCCCTTCTCGAGCGCTTCGCCAAGACCGCGGGCTAAGCCCGGTCCTCTTGCCGATCACGATCCGGGGGCGCCTCGCCCCCGGATTTCTCGTTTCGGAAAGCCCCCATGAAGCGCGTCCAGTTCTCCTCGCCCACCCTGCCCTATCTGTTCCTGCTGCCGCAGATGACGGTGGTGTTCATCTTCTTCTACTGGCCCTCGGTCCAGGCGATCCAGTCCTCCTTCTACCTGGAGGATCCGTTCGGCTTCGCCGCCACCTTCGTCGGGCTCGACAATTACGCCGAGGCGCTGAAATCGGCTCATTACCGGCAGATCGCGGGCTTCACCGTAATCTTCACCGTCCTGGTGACCTTCTTCTCGTTGTCGATCGGCCTGCTGCTCGCTACCAAGGCGGATACCGTCATCCGCGGCTCGAGCGCCTACAAGACATTGCTGATCTGCGTCTACGCCATCGCGCCGCCCGTCGCCGGGCTGATCGGCATGATGTTCTTCGACCAGCATATCGGCCCCTTCGTGAAGATGGCCGCATGGGCCGGCTGGGACATGAAGGTCGGCATCGATTATTACGACACGGCCTTCGCGATGATCGTCGTCGCGGTCTGGAAACAGATCCCCTACAATTTCATTTTCTTCCTGTCGGGGCTGCAGAGCATCCCGGTCTCGGTGCGCGAGGCGGCGGCGATCGACAACCGCTCCGAATTCGGCCGTTTTCGGACTGTCACCCTGCCGCTGCTCGCGCCGACCGCCTTCTTCCTGCTGATCATCAACATGACCTATTCGCTGTTCGACACGTTTGGCGTCATCGACGTGATCGTGAAGGACAAGGCCGCCAACAACCCGATCACGCTGGTCTACAAAGTCTATATGGACGGCTTCCGCGGCAACGACATCGGCGGGTCCGCGGCGCAGTCGGTGATCCTGATGCTGATCGTGCTCGTCCTGACCTTCTTCCAGTTCCGCTTCATCGAGCGGCGCGTTCATTACAACTGACGGGGCGCCGATCATGCACAAGACCAAGTTTTTCGACCATGTGATCCTGCTCGCCGGCGTCTTCCTGATGATGGCCCCAGTCGTCGTCGCCTTCATGACCTCGACCCATGACGCGGTGGCCGTCCACCTGCACGGACTGCAGGTCACCTGGGGCGGGCATTTCACCGACACCTACGGGGAAGTGCTGACCAAGAAGGGCGGCTTTACCGGCGAGGTCACCGGCGCGCGCATGGTGATGAATTCCTTCATCCTTGGCATCGGCTTCGCCACCGGCAAGGTCATCCTGTCGATGATGGCGGCCTATGCGATCGTCTATTTCCGGTTCCGCATGGGCGTCGTCTTCTTCTGGATGATCTTCACCACGCTGCTGCTGCCGCTCGAAGTGCGCATCCTGCCCTCCTACGAGGTGATGACGAAGCTCGGCCTCGTGAACACCTATACCGGCCTGATCGTGCCGCTCTTGGCGTCGGCCACCGGGACCTTCTTCTTCCGGCAGTTCTTCAAATCCGTGCCGGACGAGCTTCTGGAGGCGGCGCGCATCGACGGCGCCGGGCCGTTCAAGTTCTTCTTCGACATCCTCGTGCCGCTGTCGAAGACGATGATCGCCGCGATCTTCATCATCATGTTCGTCTATGGCTGGAACCAGTATCTCTGGCCGATGCTGATGACCAACGAGGAGGGCTTCTACACCCTCGTGCGCGGCATAAAGCAGATCCTGCTGGTCTGGGTCGGCAGCCAGATCCCCGACTACAACCAGGCTTTCGCGCTCGCCATCCTGGCGATGCTTCCGCCCGTCCTGATCGTCGTCATCTTCCAGAGCTGGTTCATCAAGGGCCTGACCGAAAGCGACAAGTGAGACCTTCCAAATGGCGCAAGTCACCATCGAAAACGTAAGCAAGACCTATTCCGGCGACATGCGCGCCGTGAACTCCGTCTCCATCGACATCGCGGATGGCGAATTCATCGTGCTGGTCGGTCCGTCGGGCTGCGGCAAGTCCACGCTGTTGCGCATGGTCGCCGGGCTGGAATCCATTACCGAGGGGGCGATTCGGATCGGCGAGCGCGTGGTCAACGATATCGAACCGGCCGCGCGCGACATCGCCATGGTGTTCCAAAACTACGCGCTCTATCCGCATATGAGCGTCCGCCAGAACCTCGCCTACGGGCTGAAGAACCGCGGCACGCCGAAGCCGGAGATCGAGAAACGCGTCGCCGACGCGGCGGCGATCCTCGAAATCGGCTCCTATCTCGACCGCAAGCCGAGGCAGCTGTCCGGCGGCCAGCGCCAGCGCGTTGCCATGGGCCGCGCGATCGTGCGCGAACCGGCCGCATTCCTGTTCGACGAACCGCTCTCCAATCTCGATGCGAAGCTGCGCGTGCAGATGCGCGGCGAGATCAAGCAGTTGCAGAAACGGCTCGGCACGACTGCGCTCTACGTCACCCACGACCAGCTCGAGGCGATGACGATGGCGGACCGCATCGTGGTGCTGAACGGCGGCAGGATCGAGCAGATCGGCACGCCGCTGGAGGTCTATCGCAAGCCGCAATCGGCCTTCGTTGCGAGCTTTATCGGATCGCCGGCGATGAACCTGATCCCGGCGCATGGCGAGAACGGCAATTTGCGCGTCGGCGAACATGTGGTCGCGATGTCCAACGGACACGCGGTCCCCGACAGCCAGGTCACTTTCGGCGTGCGCGCGGAAGACATCCGCCTCCGCGGCGAGGGCGAGGACGCGGACATGGAAATGACCATCGACTATGTCGAGGAACTGGGTGCGGGCCGCCTCGTGCACGGTCGCATCGGCGAGGCCAGGCTGGCCGTTTCGCTGCCGTCCGGCGAGCCGCTGTCGGACCGGCTGCACCTGGTCCTCGATCGCGACCGCCTGCACATATTCGACCGCTCGACCGGCCTGCGCGTCCGCCCCGAAACGGCAACGGCCGGCTGAGCCGGCCGAAGCTTCTTCCGCAGGGCGGGGATCAGGGCTTGATGTAGGTGTAGCCCATCATCTGCAACCGGCTCAGCTCGGCGACGCCCGACGGGACGATGTCGTCCTCGAAGACCTCGAACAGGTCCTTGTTGTAGTCGATGTTGCGGCCGACGAGGGTGTTGTTGCAGACGTTGAATGCGACATTCTGGGTCTTCAGGCTGGTCACGTCCATCTGCAGTTTCTCGTTGGCCTTGGCGCTCTTGAGAAGCCCCACGCCATTGCCGTGCAGGACGACCTTGATCTCCATGTTATCCTTGCCGACCGCGTTGATGTGGTTCTGGATGTTGCGCAGCGCGCCGCGATAGGCCTTGTCTGCCTCGCCGCCATTATAGTTGATGTGATAGACGACCTTCTGCTTGCCGTATCGCTCGTTTGCGGCCGACGCGCCGGCCATGGCGCTCGCCACGACCATGGCGGACGCGACAATGGCAATGAGTTTCGTGATCAGTTTCATGGGGTAATCCTCCGATTGGCAGATGCCGCATCCTCCACGCGGCAATGCCGGACAGTGCCGCGCGGAAGGCCCCGAAAACTAGCTGGGCGGAGCCTCTGATTACCCCGGGGTATACCCTTGGTTCCGGTTGCGCAGGCGTCAGGCGGCGAGCATGCCGCCGGCCTTGCGCACCAGCTCGGCCATGTTGCTGGCCTCGAATTTGCGCATCAGATGGCTGCGGTGAAACTCGACCGTCTTCGGGCTGATGCCGAGATCGCGGGCGATTTCCTTGGTCGTCTTGCCGTCGCCGACGAGGTGGAGGATTTCGCGCTCGCGCGGCGTCAGGTGTATGTCGGCGGACGCGGCCTGCGCGGGACCGCCATTGAGCGGCACGGCCTGCCGGCTGCGCCAGTAGATCAGCATGGCGATCACGACCGGCACGCCGCCCGCCGCGACCGCGAGAAAGCCGGACAGGGCGACGCCGGGATCCTCGCCCGAGGGCCGGGCCTCGTCGACGATTTGCAGCAGGCTGCGCACGGCGGCGTCGGAGGGCACCGTCGTCCAGCCGCCATACTGTCCGGCGACGACCGCCGGATGGTCGCTCTCCAGCGCCAGCATCGCCATCGCGACGGCGCGGCGCTCCGGCTCGCTGACCGTCGCCGTCGACGACAATATCCATTCCGGCATTAATTCCGTCGAAAGCGCCGGTTCGAAACCCGGCACACGCAACGGATTGAGGAGCCTCAACTGGTAGGCCTCGACCTTGCCCGCCTTGACCGCGCCTTCCAGGAGGCCGGTCCGCACCGTTCCCGCATCGACGGTCCCGTCGATGACGGCTTCGATAACGCCATCATGGGGAAAGCCGAGAAAGACGACCGAATCGAGATCGCGCCACGGGTCGATGCCGTTGCGCACCAGCGTCGCCGCGGCGACCTCGAAGCCGCCAAAGGCGTCCGGCGCGATCGCCGCGAGTCGTTTGCCTTTCAGGTCGGCCAGCGTCGTGATGGCGTCATTGTCGGCCCGCACGAAGATCACCGCGCCGAACCGGTTGCCGGTCTGCGGGGCGTCCCCCCGGTCGGAGCGAAGGCTGACCATCGGAAACAGCCGGGCGCGCTCGACCATCCGGTAGAGGTGGCCGGGATTGGTGAAGAGATAGTCGATCTCGCCGCGCGACAGGGCCGAGCGCACGCCGTCGAGCGACAGGGGCACGACCTGGAAATCCGTGCCGGGCGCCGCCGCCTCGACCGCGTCGAATGTCGGCTGCCAGCGCGCGATCGCCGCCTCCTCGCCGCGATAGGCGAGTATGCCGACCTTGCGGATCGCGCGGTCGCCCTCGGCGGCCAGCGCATGCCCCGCAAGCGCGAGCAGAATCACCAGCGCCGTTCTCAGCATGTCACGTCATTCCTCCCGACCGCGATCTTGCGCGCGGGCGCGCGGCTTGTCCAGCAAATGGGCGGCGCATGGCTCCCATGCGGCATTTCCTGTTGCAATGCAGCATTAAATCGGTTCATTGGGCATAATCCAGAAAGGGAACGACTTTACATGACACGAGCGACGCTAGCCGCGCTCGCCGGCCGCATTCCATTTGCCGGCCGCGACCGCAGCGCCTTTGCCCTCCTCAATCCGCTGACCATCAAGACCGAATTGCTGTCCGGCCTCACCGTGGCGCTTGCGCTGGTGCCCGAGGCGGTGGCCTTTGCCTTCGTCGCCGGCGTGCATCCGCTGGTCGGCCTCTACGCCGCCTTCATCGTCGGCCTGATCACCTCCGTCTTCGGCGGCAGGCCCGGCATGATCTCGGGCGCGACGGGCGCGCTCGCCGTGGTGATGGTCTCGCTCGTCGCCTCGCATGGCGTCGAATATCTGTTCGCGACGGTCGTTCTGATGGGCATCCTGCAGGTGCTGGCCGGCGTCTTCCACCTCGGCAAGTTCATCCGGCTCGTCCCGCATCCGGTGATGCTCGGTTTCGTCAACGGCCTCGCCATCGTGATCTTCCTGGCGCAGCTGACCCAGTTCAAGGTCCATGCCCCCGACGGCTCGATGCAGTGGATGACCGGCTGGCCGCTCGTCACCATGCTCGGCCTCGTCGCCGCCACCATGGCGATCATCTGGGCCGTGCCGAAACTGACCAGCGCCATTCCGGCGCCGCTTGCCGGCATCGCGGTCGTCGCGGCGATCGTCATCTTCTTCGGCATCGACGTTCCGCGCGTCGGCGACATGGCGTCGATCGAGGGCGGGCTGCCCGCCTTCCACCTGCCGACCGTTCCGCTGACTTTCGAAACGCTGGAAGTCATCGTCCCCTATGCGGTCATCCTCGCCGCCATCGGCCTGATCGAGAGCCTCCTGACGCTCAACCTCGTCGGCGAGATCACCGGCCAGCGCGGCGGCGCATCGAAGGAATGCATCGCGCAGGGCGCGGCCAATGTCGTGACCGGCTTTTTCGGCGGCATGGGCGGCTGCGCCATGATCGGCCAGTCGATGATCAATGTGAAATCGGGCGGCCGCTTCCGTCTGTCCGGCTTGTCCGCGGCGCTCTTCCTGCTTGCCTTCATCCTCGTCGCCTCGCCGCTGATCGAACAGATCCCGCTCGCGGCGCTCGTCGGCGTCATGTTCATGGTGGTGATCGGCACCTTCGCCTGGCAGACGCTGAAGATCATGCGGCGCATTCCGCTGATGGACGCCGCCGTGATCGTGCTAGTGACGGTCGTCACCGTCGTCAGCGACCTGGCCGTCGCGGTCGTCGTCGGCGTGGTGGTCTCGGCCCTGGCTTATGCGTGGAACAACGCCACGCGCATCCACGCCAAGTCGCATATCACCCCGGAAGGCGCGAAGGTCTACCAGATCGAGGGGCCGCTGTTCTTCGGCTCGACCGACGGTTTCGCCGAACTGTTCAATCCGGTTACCGACCCGCAGACCGTGATGATCGATTTCATTAACAGCCGCGTCGTCGACCAGTCGGCGCTGCAGGCGATCGAGGATCTCGCGGGAAAATACGAGGCGCAGGGCAAGAACCTCGTGCTGCGGCATCTCTCGCATGACTGCCATCGCCTGCTGAACAAGGCGGGCCAGCTGATGGTCGATTCCGACGACGACCCGGAATACGGGCTCGCGGTCAATTATTCGGTGAAGACCGGCGCCTTCGGCGGCGGACACTGATCCCGTCTCGAAAAAAGAAGCGGCCGCCGTTATGAAACGGCGACCGCCACCCGCTCCCCCGCGGTGTCCGGATTACTTGACGATGACGCGCGTGCCGACGCCGACACGGGTATAGAGATCCATCACATCCTCGTTGCGCATGCGGATGCAGCCCGACGAAACGGCCATGCCGATGGTCCAGGGCTGGTTGGTGCCGTGGATGCGGTACAGCGTCGAGCCGAGATAGAGGGCGCGCGCGCCGAGCGGGTTGTTCGGTCCGCCTTCCATCATGATCGGCAGGATGTGGCCCTTGGCCTTCTCGCGCGCGATCATCTCCGCCGGCGGATGCCAGGACGGCCATTCCGCCTTGCGCGTGATCTTGTGCGTTCCGGCCCATTCGAAGCCGGGCTTGCCGACGCCGACGCCGTAGCGGATCGCCGTGCCGTTGTCCTGCACGAGATAGAGGAACTTGTCATTCGTATCGATGATGATCGTGCCCGCGCCTTCCGGCCCGTTGAAGTTGACCGTGCGCGGCAGGTAGATCGGGTCCATCCCGCGCGTCTGCGCCGGGTTGGCGGGGCGCTGGATGGCGACACGCTGCACCTGGTTACGCTGCACCTGGCTGCGTCGCGCGGGCGCCACCGTCGGCTTGCGGAAGATCACCTTCTGCGCGTTGGAGCGCACCGAGGTGCCGGTGATCGAGCGGTTCTTCAGTTGCAGCACCCAGGGCGCGGCAAGGTCCGGGCTCAGCACGACCGGCGGCTTGGAGCCATAGCGCTCCTGCGCGGACGCCGGAAAGGCCATGGCGATTGTCATGGCGGCAAGCGCCGCCAAAAGGCTTGCAGGTTTCATCTGACGTACTCTCTACTGATCGTCATCACGCTGCTGACACAGGCTGTCAGCAGTCGCCCGTCCGCAAGCATGACGGAGCGGTCCCACCCAATTATGAATCGCAGACAGGTAAAACGCGATTCACCGCATCAATCTGTTGTCAAGGTTACCCGCGGGTTGCGACGATTGGTGAATCAACGATGAACGGGCCGGAGAGGGAGTTAACGCAGTGGACGGACTGATCGAGGGACCGGATGGCAAGACCCGCTGCGCGTGGCACGGCAACCAGGACGACTATCTGGCCTATCACGACCGGGAGTGGGGCCGGCCCGTTTCGGACGATATTCGGCTGTTCGAGAAAATCTGCCTCGAGGGCTTCCAGTCGGGCCTGTCCTGGCTGACGATCCTGCGCAAGCGCGAGAATTTCCGCGCCGGTTTCGCCGGTTTCGATTTCGAGAAAGTCGCGCAGTTTACCGACGAGGATGTCGAGCGGCTGGTGCAGGACGCCGGCATCATCCGCCATCGCGGCAAGATCGTCTCGACAATCAACAATGCGAAGCGCGCGCTGGAACTGCGCGACGAGTTCGGCTCGCTCGCCGCCTATTTCTGGTCGCACGAACCGCCGGCCTCCGAGCGGCCGGACCGGTATGACTGGGCAACGTTGCGCGCCATTCCGAAGACCCCCGTCTCCACCGCGATATCGAAGGATCTGAAGAAGCGCGGCTGGTCCTTCGTCGGGCCGACCACCGTCTATGCCTTCATGCAGGCGATGGGGCTGGTGAACGACCATGTCGAGGGCTGCTATTGCCGGCCGGAAGTCGAAGAAGCCCGCGCCGCCTTCGAGCGGCCGTCGTGACAGGCCGACAGACGCTCTTCGAGGACTTGCGCAGCCTCATTTTCGAGACGGCGCGCGAGACCGAGGGCGTCGGCGAGCTGGCGGAGAGCCTGAAATGGGGCGAGCCGAGCTTCACGCCGGCGAGGCCGCGCATCGGCAGTTCCGTCCGCCTCGCCATGCGCGACGACGGCACCGTCGCGCTGCTGTTCATCTGCCACACGAAGCTGGTCGACCGGTTCCGCGAGCTCTATCCCGACAGCTTCACCTTCGAGGGCAATCGCGCGCTGGTCTTCAAACCCGGTGACGCAATCCCCGCCGCGGAGACGAAGCACTGCATCGCCATGGCGCTGACCTATTTCCGCAACCGGCGCTAGGTCGGTCCCAGCAGGTCGAGCAGGTCCGGGCCGATCGCGCCCTCGATCTTCAGCAGCCGCCGCTTGGTCTCGACGCCGCCGGGCGCCGAGAAGCCGGTCATGACGCCGTTCGCGCCGACGACGCGATGGCAGGGCACGACGATCGGGAAGGGGTTGCTGCCGAGCGACTGGCCGACCTGGCGCGACAGGGCGATGTCGCCAAGATCGCGCGCCAGCTCTCCATAGGTGCGCATTTCGCCCGGGCCGATCGCGCGGGTCAGCGCATAGACGCTGCGGTCGAAGGACGGCACGCCCTTCCAGTCCAGTTCGGCGTCGTCGAAGCGGGCAGTCCCGCCGAGGGCCAACGCGCGGATCCCCTCGATCACCTGCGCGATCGCATCCGGCGGTGCGTCCGTTTCGCCTGCATCCGGCGCGCGGCGCAGCAGGCGCTGCCGTGTCCTCGCGTCGTCGGCCTCCGGAAAGCTCACCGCCACAATCCCGTCATCGCCCCAGGCGATGCCGCAGCGCCCGATGGCCGTGTCGAACAGCTTATGTAACGGACCAGTCATGCCGAGTCGCCCCTCCCTCCCGGCCAGTATAACACGCATGACGCGAAGTCACCTCGCAGTTGTGATTTTACCGATGGCTGCGGCATCGCCTATACTCGGCGCGAAGGGATAGACATTCGTTCGGGAGACCCCGCATGAAACCGACATCGATCCTGACCGCCTGCCTCCTGTCGCTGGCCGCCGTCGCGGCGCTGCCGCAACCGGGCCAGGCGCTGCCGGCGGCGCCGATTGCCGCCGATCCGCCGAAGACGCTCGCCACGCCGGTGCATGGCGGCATCTACTGGCGGCACGGCAAACCGCACTGGAACGGATACAGGGGCTACACGCACCGCCGGCACGGCTATCGCTATCATGGCGGCTACTGGTTCCCCCACAGCGCCTTTTCCTACGGCGTCATCATCGTGCCCGCACCGAGCTACGAGCCGACCTTCCAGCTGACCGAGCATCACTACCGCTGGTGCGAGCGCCGTTACCGCAGCTATCGCCGCTGGGACAACACGTTCAAGCCCTATTATGAGCCGCGCAAACAGTGCGTTTCGCCCTATCTCAGGCGGGTTCGCTGAGACCAGGGCGGGAACCGCTCGCCGGCTGCGACGTTTTCCTTTCGAGGGACAGAAACGGGGCCAACGCCCCCTCGAAAGGAGCACGACCATGTTCGCCAAGTATCTTGCATCCGCCTTGCTGAGCGCAAGCGTCAGCCTGGGCGCTGTCGCGTCCACCACGGCCGCGCCGCTGCCGGCGCAGCCTACCGCCGAGACCGGCAACCTTCTTGTCCAGGTCGATCATCGCCGCCACCACCATCGCGGCTTTTACAAGCGAGACGGCCATTTCTACTACAATGGCCGGCGCGGCTACCGCCACAAGCGGCCAGGCTATCGCTATCATAACGGCTTCTGGTTCCCGGCCGCCGCCTTCACGCTCGGGCTGCTGATCGCGCCGCAGGTCCAGCAGGGCCGCACGATCCACCTCTCGCGCGCGCATTACCGCTGGTGCGACGACCGCTATCGGAGCTATCGTTACCGGGACAACACGTTCCAGCCCTATAACGGACCGCGCAAACAGTGCATCTCGCCCTATATGCGATAAGCCGCAAGGCCGGCATTTCCCCCGGCTCTTCCAAGGCCCGTCCGGCGGTAAAGATCCGCCGGGCGGCCTTTTCATTCGCAATAGCGCTTCTCGGCGCTACCGCGGCGCAGGCGGACGACACCGCGCGCGGCCTGATCGAGAGGGACGGCGTCACGCGCTTCAACGGTTTCCGCATCGAGCAGGACACCGCGCGCGATCCGCTCATCCGCGGCCGCGTCCTGGACCGGCCCCGGCGGGCCGAGGCCGTCATGCCCACGCCGCCCGGTGCGAACAAGAGGGTCATCGTCGACATGACGATGCGCTACAGGCCGCCGGAGGTGACGATCCCCTATCTGCCCCCGCCGCCGCAAACGCTTGGGCCAAAATAGAAAAATCCGGCCTGTGCGCGACGGCACAGGCGAAATCCGCGCTTTTCCCCAGATAGCCTCCCAACCAACGTCCGCGCCCCGTCGCGGACATTTTCATCTGAGGAAAACGACATGAAACATGCAAATGCAATCCGCCTGACGGCCGCCGCCGCGATCGTCGCCATCGCGTCGACCGCCGACGCCGGCTCGCGCTTCGAGAAGGTCAACATGGTCGCCGAAGGCATCGACCTGAAGCCGGCCATCGTGCGCGCCAACTCAAACGGCTATACGAGCTACGAGAATTCGTCGCACACCTATCTGCTGCGGCTGTTCGCCAAGGCCAAAGGGTCGAACGCCGTCTATACCACCGCCATCGGATCGACCCACCAGAAGAGGGTGCCGTACGAGGAGACCGTCTTCATGCACTCCTCCGGAAAGACCGATGGCTGGGGTGTCTACAAGAAGTCGGTGAAAGTCCCGATCGAGCTCAACAAGACGCGATGGTTCACGTCGCCGGGCGCGGCCTGCGTCTCCAACCTGAAAGCCCAGATGAAGAAGGGCGTGTCCAAGGCCAATGTGCTGAAGAAGGAATGGAAGGTCACCGCCAAGGCCAAGATCCGCTTCGACGCATTCGCCGATTCCAAGGTGCACAATCGCAATGGAAGGCATAGCGGAGCCGAGGTCGGCTCGCGGCTGATCGCCTATTCCGTGCCGGTCGTCTGCCGGGCCGCGAAGTAACCGCCCGAGCTGGCGTCTTGCGGCAAAAGGGCCTGTCTTGTAGGGAAGGCGCGATTTCCTCCTCCCTGCCCGACAGGCCCTTTCATGTCCGAGAAAAAGAAAAAACCGCAGAAGCTGAAAGCGCGCCTGCCGCGCGGCTTCGTCGACCGGTCCCCCGCCGATATCCGCGCCACCGACGAGATGGTCGCGAAGATCAAATCCGTCTACGAGCGCTATGGCTTCGACCCGGTCGAGACGCCGATCTTCGAATATACCGACTGCCTCGGAAAATTCCTGCCCGACCAGGACCGCCCCAACGAGGGCGTGTTCTCGGTGCAGGACGACGACGAGCAGTGGATGAGCCTGCGCTACGACCTGACCGCGCCGCTCGCCCGCCACGTCGCCGAGAACATCAACACGATCCAGCTGCCCTACCGCACCTACCGGGCGGGGTGGGTCTTCCGCAACGAAAAGCCCGGCCCCGGCCGCTTCCGCCAGTTCATGCAGTTCGACGCCGACACGGTCGGCGCGCCGGGCGTCCAGGCCGACGCCGAGATGTGCATGATGATGGCCGACACGATGGAAGCGCTGGGCATCAAGCGCGGCGACTACGTTATCCGGGTGAACAACCGGAAGGTGTTGGATGGGGTGTTGGAGGCAATTGGGCTTGAAGGCGAAGAAAACGCGCATCGCCGGCTGACGGTTCTGCGAGCCATCGACAAGTTTGACAAGTTCGGCGTCGAGGGTGTCCGCCTTCTTCTCGGCAATGGACGCAAGGATGAGAGTGGGGACTTCACCCCGGGAGCAGGACTGAAGGACAGTCACATAGATTTTGTGACGAATGTATTTTTGGGATCACAAGACGCCACCTCCGTTCGGCAGACCCAGTCGTCAGAAATCGTCCGCAAGAAAATGATGATGCCCCTAAAAGGTCCACTAGGAGGTGCTTTTCAGAGTGAAACGTACCTGAATGGCATTAACGAGCTGCTTCAAATCGAAAGCTTGGTGTCCTCGGCGGGCTACGGTCCGGATCGCATTTTTATCGATCCCTCCGTCGTCCGCGGCCTCGAATATTACACCGGCCCCGTCTATGAGGCCGAGCTCCTCTTCGACGTCACCAACGAGAAGGGCGAGGTGGTACGTTTCGGCTCGGTCGGCGGCGGCGGGCGTTATGACGGATTGGTGAAACGCTTCACCGGGCAGGACGTGCCGGCGACGGGCTTTTCCATTGGCGTCTCGCGCCTGATGACGGCGCTGAAGAACCTCGGCAAGCTCGGCCAGGACGATGTCGTCGCGCCGGTCCTCGTCACCGTGATGGACGGCGACACGGAGGCGCTCGGGCGCTACCAGAAATTCGTGCAGGATCTGCGCGAAGCCGGCATCCGCGCCGAGATGTATCAGGGCAACTGGAAGAAGTTCGGCAACCAGCTCAAATATGCCGACCGGCGCGGCAGCCCGATCGCCATAATTCAGGGCTCCGACGAGCGCGCCGCCGGCAAGGTGCAGATCAAGGACATGATCGAGGGCCGCAAACAGGCCGAGGCCATCGCCTCCAACGAGGAATACCGCGAAGCCCGCCCCGGCCAGTTCGAGATCGCCGAGGCCGACATCGTGCCCGAAATCGTGAAACTCCTCGGCAGCCAGGCCGAGGACCGCGCGAAGGCGGCACAGTAGCCGGCCTTTAATGCCCTACGCTCGTACCCCCACCCTTCATCCCTCCCCTCAAGGGGGAGGGAAGACGTCGGCCTCTATGCCACCATCTCACCTGCTGGTGCCCGGCTCAGTCTTCGCGATCAAAAGCCGGGTGCTTGCGGCTTCCCTCCCCCTTGAGGGGAGGGATGAAGGGTGGGGGTAGCGATGCCGACCCGAGTCCCGCCGTCGACGATCAGGCGCTCGCGCGCCATGCGCAAGAACCTGACAGACGGAGAGGCCCGCCTCTGGTCGGAACTGAAGCAGTTCAGGCGGCTATACGGCCTGCATGTCCGGCGACAGGTTCCTATCGGTCCGTACTTCGCTGATTTTGCTGTTCAATCCCGCAAACTGGTTATCGAAGTGGACGGAGAGCATCACTTCGAGCCGGAGCGCCAGGAAAAAGACGCGAAACGGGATGCATGGCTCGCCGATCTGGGCTATCGCGTGCTGCGGATAAACACGGGTGAGCTGGACGAGAATTTCGACGGCTGCATCGAGGCGATATTAAAGGAACTGGGATTGTCATGATGAACATCGCTACCCCCACCCTTCATCCCTCCCCTCAAGGGGGAGGGAAGACGTCGGCCTTTATGCCACGATCTCACCTGCTGGTGCCTGGCACAGTCTTCGCAATCAAAAGCCGGGTGCTTGCGGCTTCCCTCCCCCTTGAGGGGAGGGATAAAGGGTGGGGGTACTCAAACAGGTGAACGCCCTTCGCTCCTTTTCGGCGCGCGCCGACATCGAGACCATCCTCGCCCAGCTGGGCGCGGAGCGGCTCGACGTGCCCGTTCTGCAGCCGGCGGATCCGTTTCTCGACACGGCCGGCGAGGAACTTCGGCGGCGCATCTTCCTGTCGGAAAGCGAGACCGGCGAGACGCTGTGCCTGCGCCCTGAATTCACTATTCCGGTCTGCCTGCACCATCTCGACGCCACCGGGACCGGACAGCATCGCTACGGCTATGTCGGCACCGTCTTCCGGCAGCGCCGCGCCGGCGGCAACGAGTTCCTGCAGGCCGGCATCGAGGATATCGGCGACACGGACGGCGCCGCGGCAGATGCGCGGTCGCTGGCCGACGCGCTCGCCTTCCTGAAGGCGCTCGGCGTCTCGGCGAAGACCGTCACGACGCTTGGCGACCAGGCCGTGTTCAACGCGGTGATCACCGGGCTTGGCCTGCCCCGGGGCTGGGCGGTGCGGCTGAGCCACGCTTTCGGCGACCGCGGCACGCTCGACGCGGCGCTCGACGCGCTCGCCCATCCCTCCGCCCCGCCGGAGGTGCCGGCCGACATTCTCGAACCCTGTGAGGCGCGCGACCGCTCGGCGCTCGTCAATGCGCTCGCCATGCGGCTGCGCATCGCCGGGCTGGAAAATTCCGGCGGACGCGATGCGGGCGAGATCGCCGACCGGCTGATCGCGCGCTTCGACGCCGCCGAGATCGCGCCGGACGCCGCGGCGCTCGCGACGCTGCGCGATTTTCTCGCCATCCGCGCGCCGCTCAACGCGGCGGCCGGGGCGCTGTCCGATTTCGCCGACGCCAACGGGCTCGACCTGTCAGGCGCGATCGCCGGCTTCGCGGAACGCGAGGCCGAGATGGATCGGTCAGGCGTCGACACCGCCGCCGTTGTCTACGACGCCGCCTTCGGCCGCGCGCTCGATTACTACACGGCGCTGGTCTACGAGATCAGCCTGCCCGACGGGCTCGTCCTCGTCGGCGGCGGCCGCTATGACCGCCTTCTGACCATGCTCGGCGCGAAGACCGCCATGCCGGGCGTCGGCTTCTCGGTCTGGCTCGACCGCATCGGCGCGCTGACAGGAGGCGCGGCATGAGCGAGACGATCACCATCGCCGTGCCCTCGAAGGGCCGCCTGAAGGAAGAGGCGCTGAAACGGATGGACGCCGCCGGCTATGCCGTCGAGCCGCCGAAGGACGCGCGCACCTATCGCGCCGCCGTCGCCAGCCATCCGCAAGTGGAGGTCGCCTTCCTGTCTGCGTCGGAGATCGCCCGCGAACTCGGCAAGGGCTCGATCGATCTCGGCATCACCGGTGAGGATCTGGTCCGCGAGGGCCTGCCGGACAGCGAGAACCGGGTGACCCGGCTGGCGCAGCTCGGTTTCGGCCATGCCGATGTCGTCGTCGCCGTGCCGGAGCCGTGGTTCGATGTCGAGACCATGGCCGATCTCGGCCTCGTCGCCGCCGATTTCCGCCACCGCCACGGCCGGCGGCTGCGCATCGCGACGAAATACTGGCGGCTGACACAGCAGCATTTCTCGCAGACCCACGGCATCCAGCTCTATCGCATCATCGAGAGCCTCGGCGCGACCGAGGGCGCGCCGGCGGCCGGTCAGGCCGACGTGATCGTCGATATCACCTCGACCGGCTCGACGCTGCGGGCCAATCACCTGAAAGTGCTGAAAGACGGCGTGATCCTGCAATCGCAGGCCTGCCTGTTCGCGCCGAAACCCGCGCCCGGCGGTCCGGACCGGCGCGACACGGTCGCCGCGCTCGCTTCCGCGCTCGGCACCTAGACGAAAAAACCGCGCTGCGAGAGGGTCGGCAGCGCGGCTTTTCTGGACGGCTGTTCGGGGATGCCGCCTCGAGATCGAACCGCAGACGGGGGAGATTGCGGCCCGGTCTTTTCCTTACGCTAAGAAATCGCGTGCGGATCACTCCGTGCCGGACTGGTAGGCAACCAGGGCCGCGGCGATGTCGCCGGACGACTTGCCTGACGCCTCGGCGATGCCGTTCAGCGTGTCGTCCGTCGAGGCGACCGTGAAGCCCCTCGCCCGCAATCCTTCCGCGAGGCCGTCCCCGTCCTTGCCAAACAACGGCGCGACATGACTGATCGGCGCCGACTGCACCGCCCTGAGCAGCGCGAATTCCGGCCGGCCGCCCGGACCGCCGGCGGGCGCGGTCAGCATCGGCCAGGCAAAGGCGACCGCGCCGGCCAGCGACGCGACCAGCGCGACCGGCATAGCCGAGCGCTTGAAATAGTTCAGAAACGCCCGCCAGTTCTTCCAGATATGCAGGATGAAGGGTGCGATGAGGATCATCGAAAGCCATTCATGCATCGAGTGGAAATAGGCGGAGCCGATATGGAAGAACAGGGCCACGCCGGAGACGAGCGAAACGAGAAAGAGGCCGGTGATCAGTGGCGTGGCGTAGCGGAGCAGGATCGAGCGCATGGGAGTTAACCTTCTGATATTACGCGCGAACGCTAATCCCGGCCCTCCCCGCGGTCCCGTTACAAATAGGTAATGTCGAATATGTCGCAGCTTCGGGACTTGCCGGCCGGATGGCCCGGGAAACGAAAACGGCGCGGGACAAGGCCCCGCGCCGCCGGTCATCGGTTTTGGCCGTGATGTCAGGCGAATGCCGGCTTGGCCGCGCCGCGGCGGGCGTCCAGCGACAGGGCGCCGGCGCCAATCTGGCCGAGGGCGAGGAAGCCGCCGGTGATCGCGATGTTCTTCATGAAGGAGATCATCTGCATCTGGTCGGCGGGCTGGAAGTGGAACAGGAAGCCGGCGACGAGCGTGAAGGCGGCGAGCACCCAGGCCGCTTCGCGGGTGCGGTAGCCGACCAGGATGGCGAGACCGCCGAGAAAGAGCACCACGGCTGCGAGGAGCAGCAGGTGCTCGTGCAAGGGGGCCGCTGCAGGGGCCTCTTCGACGACGAACGGGACCCGTTGAGGTGGAAGGGTCGGCGTGAGGTGCGCCGGGTGGACCCGGCGCTCGAGAGGCGCCTGCCCGCGACCGGGATCCAGCAGATCCAGGGGACCGTCCATGCCGGGGGGAACCAGTGTCGGGCGACGTTCGCGAGCCATGGAGAGAGCATACGCGAAAGTCGGTGCCATTCAGGGTTTCACCTTCCTTTCGGGATCACACGTCCCACGGGACGATCCCGATCCGAGCCCGACAGGAGCCCGCGACCCGCACCCACACCCCGACCGCGATCGGCGACAGGGCGAGGGCAGCTCGGTGGCGGCCACGAGGAGCGGCACCGGTGCAGAAGGCCGACACCCCTCTCGCTGAGTCGGGCCCTCCACAGCACGCCACGGAGTCTTCCGACATCCGTCGATTGGAGGACGCTTCAGTCTCGCTCGGCGCGGCGCTCGCGGCACGAGGCGGCGCGGTCGCGCGCCTCGGCGAGGGCCGCGTCGGCTTCGGATCGTGCCTGCGCCAGTGTGTCGAAGGCATCGTCGTCAGGGGGGGGACTGCCCGCTGCATCGGTGGCCAGGAGCTCTTCCCTGGCGGTGAGGCGGGCGGTCTGCTCGGCGTGGTCGCTGAGCCTGGTGGCCCAGGCCTGCACCTGCTGCTCGTCGTCTTCGGCGCGCGACCACGCTGTCGCGAGCTCGGCCACGGCATCGACGCTGTCGGGCAATGGGTCGCCCGCCACGCTCTCGAGCGCACGGTGGGCCTCGTCGGCGGCCTTTCGGGTGCCGTCGAGGGCAGCGCTGGCCCCGGCCTGCTCCGCGGTTGCTGCTGCCGCGCGCTCGGTGGCTTGGGCGTGGGTGCGACGCGCGTGCACCACGGCTTGCTGCAGCCCTGCCAGCTGCTCTTTGGCCTGCTCCACAGCCTGCGCCGGATCGGCCCCCTGCGTGCGCTCGGCGAGGCGGGCGTCGAGCTCGGCCACCTGCTGTCGGGTGGTGACGAGCCGCTCGTCGACCGTGGCCAGCTCCTTGTCTCGCTGGGCGGTGGAGCGCTGGCAGGCCTCACGCTGTCGCTGCACATCGGCCCGCTGTGCTTCGAGCCGCTCGAGCTCGGCCTGTAGTTGGTGCGCGTCGCGGT